>OBXH01000831.1_pt1 | contig 21102 bp, 17 predicted proteins | sample 1538101 | NCBI WGS metagenome assembly OBXH01 (sample SAMEA2580141, study PRJEB22360) | human gut metagenome | biome: human gut; feature: human-associated habitat; material: faeces | place: Denmark | collected 2008/2010 | reverse complement strand
CTATGGGAGCTCAGGAGTGCTGCTGAATGCTCTTCAGTTAAAATAACTCCGCAATCGCCGCGATCTTCTCACAGTTTTCCGGCAGCGGGTCGTTTATTTTCGGTGACTGGCGCGTTGCCACGTAACGGCTTGCAATTCCGGCAGAGGCTGCACCGTGGCAGTCAGCGATATCGTCATTTCCTGTCATCAGGCATTCTGCCGGATCGAGGTGATACTGCTTCAGCAGCATCTCATAAAACGCCGGATCCGGTTTTTTCACACCGGCATCCGATGAGAGCAGGATTCCATCAAAGTATTTCGTAAGGCCGAGCAGGGAAATTTCCGGCGCGGTGAAAAGCGCCTGTGCGTTGGACAGCAGAAAAACCTTCTTTCCTGCGTCTTTTAAACGCTGCAGCATTTCCGGCACGCCGGGGAACAGTTTCAGTTCTTCTATCGAAATCGCACGGAACATTTTCGCCAGATCTGCAATTTCTTTTTCCGTTACCGAAACAGCTTGATCCTCAAACAGCTGCCGGAACACATCCGCAATGTCGATTTCCGGTACATGGCTGCCGCGGCATTCCATTTTAAGCGCAGCTTCCTGCTCTTTGATTTTTGTCTCATACGCCATCCGGAGTTCTTTCGGCTCATAGGCGGCCCCTTTCATGCCGAAGAACAGGCTCATTTTTTTCCAGAGATACGCTTTCTTTTCATTCGTATGTATATCTACCAGAGTTCCATATAAATCAAAAATATAATTCTGATACATCCTTCATCATCCTTTCTGTACGGAAGGTTTTCCACACGACACGTATTCTACCAGACTTTTCTCCACAATTCCATGTCTTTTTTCCAGACTTCCTATCTTTTTTCTCTACCCGGGCTGTCCATCAGACCAGATCGTTGAAACCTGTTTTGTCTTGCTCTCTGTAAGAAAGAATCCTGCCCGGAGGGCTTTTTACTTTATCGGAAAATTCAACGAAGTTTCTGGTAACGCAAAAAAAAATTCCCCTGTACAGATTTTGTCCGCAACAGGGGGATTCATTACATCTCACAGTTTCCTGCGAATTGTAATCTTTGATTTACTTTCTCGCATCCAGCATTTCTTTCACCAGACGAATATACTCCGGTGTTGTTCCGCAGCAGCCGCCGACAATGCCTGCACCCGCGTCTACCAGAATGTTCATATATCTTGCAAACGTCGGCGCATCCATGCTGTAGATTGCCTCACCGGTCGGCGTGATTTTCGGCAGGCCGGCATTCGGTTTTACGATAACCGGTACTCTTGCCACTTTTTTCATGGAATTTACGACTGCCTCAAGCTGATCCGGTCCGACCGAGCAGTTCAGTCCTACGGCGGATGCTCCCATTTCCTGCAGTGTCTCAACTGCTTCCACAGCGTTTCCGCCGAACAGGGCAGAACCGTCTGCTTCCAGCGTCAGAGAACACATAATCGGCAGATCGCAGACAGAAAGTGCAGCATCCATAAAGACACACGTTTCGTCTACGCTCAGCATCGTCTCCGCTACCAGAAGATCAACGCCTGCATTTGCTACCGCTGTTACCTGCTCTGTGTAGGATTCCAGCAGCTCTTCATAAGAGAGATCGCCTTTTGGCTGCAGCATTTTTCCTGGTGTAGAAAAATCTCCCGCGATCAGCGCACCTGTTCCGGCAAGCGCTTTTTTCGAGATGTCCACCAGGCGTGCATTCAGCTCCTCCACCTCGTTTTCTCTTCCATAATCCGCTAATTTCAATCTGTTTGCACCAAAGGTCGGCGCATAGACAATCTGGCTTCCCGCCTCCACGTAAGCCTTCTGTAAATTTGCCAGAATATCAGGGTGCTCCAGAACCCAAAGTTCTGTACTGACTCCTTTTGGCATTCCCGCTTTTGTCAGATTTGATCCGGTTGCGCCATCCAATAAAATGACACCTGCTCCGGCAAGCTGTTCAAATTCTTCTCTTGTCATTTTCTTTTCTCCATTCTGCCCGAGTTACCTGCAGCACATGTCCGCGTATACTGACAAATCCCGGCTGTTTTTTCTGAACCTGCCGCGCTTTTCGCGTCAAATTCATGTTCAGTATAGCATTGTATTGTTTTCCCGACAAGTAAAAAAAGAGGTATCCGTTTTGGATACCCCTTCGTCTGTTTCTGTTCATGAATGTTCAGCAAACCCCGACATTCTCAATCATGATGCGCGTCTGAATGATGTGTCTCCGAATGATGCGTCTCCGAATGATGTGTCCTGCCCGAGCTGTTCCCCCCACCGGACGGGATATTCTTCGGTGACCCCGGAGACAAATTTGTTCCCTGGTTCACACGGGTTGCTTTCTGTCCATTTTCCACCTGCGAGGATGCCGATACCGTTGAAACACCCGAATCGGAACTGTTTTCCGTTGCAGCATTTTTTCCACACGCAACGAAAGCCAATACTGCTGTACCGACAAGTACGGAAATTACTGCCTTCTTCATTTCTCCACCTTCTTTCCTGGTACATCGTTTTCGCCTGAACATTAGAGCGTGTCTGAAAAATTATTTCCGCAATTTGTGAGATACACTCTGGTTGTAATTTCATTTTAAATGAACTTCTTACTATTGTCAATTTACTCTACAAATTCCCTATTATTTTCTTTTTTTTGTTCAAAAATATTTTCAGACACAAACAGCAGCCGGACCCCTCTCCCGGATCCGGCTGCCGTTTGTCCTGTATCGTATGCTTTTATTCTGCAGTGCTTGAAGACGTTGAAGCAGTGCCTGTGCTGCTTGTCGATGTCGTTTCGGTACTGCCTGATGTCGTGCTGTCAGACGTTGTACTGTCCGTTGCGGTACTGTCCGTTGTTGTACTGTCGGTTGTGGTTCCATCTGTGGAATCTGTAGAAGCGCTGTCAACTGTCATCGTATACAGATCTGCGTCCGTTACTTCAAGTTTTTTCCAGTTGGATGCGACCTTGATATCGCTCTCCTTTACCCATCCATCCAATGTATCGTTGTACTTATCCGATTTGCGGTTGGAAATGATAGTCTGTCTTCTGGACTCGGTTTTGTCCTCGTCGAATGCTTTATCTACACGGATCACATAATATGCATCGTCGCCTTCGATGACACCGTCATAATACTCGCCATCCTTCAGCTTTGCTGCTTCTTCCGCTACTTTATCTCCAAGAGAACAGGTATCGTCATCGTCTTTCTCCGATCCGGTTCCAAAGGATGTCTCGGAAGAGGTCAGATAAGAAACCTCAGAGGAGGAATCGCTGGCGGAACTGCTCGATGTGCTCGCGCTTGAAGCGTCGGATGCGCTTGTGTCGGAAGCATCGGAAGAAGAGCTGCTCTCATCGGAGCTGTCGGCAGAATCGGTGGAATCTGCGGTATTCTCCGCATTTAACTGATCGTTCAGCTCCTTGCGCAGATCGGTAAACGATGCGGCTGCAGGATCCTCAGACTCTTTTAAGAGATCCAGGAATCTCTGTGCGATTTCTTTCTTTGCCGCTTTTTCCTCGTCCGTCAAATCAATCGTTTTTCCATCGTCATCCTTCTCGGTTCCTGCTGTGGATACCGTGATGTAGCTGATGGAGGTCTGCTTTGCCTCTTCATCGGATACCTCGGTATCTACATTTGCGATGATCGGATCATAAATTTTGGTTTGAATAACATACAGCTCCAGTGCATCCTGGATGTCCTCAACGGTTGCGTGCAGCTTTTTCATCACATCGTCACCGTTCTTATCTGCGAATGCCTGTGCAGCCTCTTTCGCCTGCTGTTTTTCCTCGTCTGTCAGGGAAATTCCGTATTCCTCTGCGTGCTGCCGCATCAGAAGCTCTTTTTCGATCGTATCAAGAGACTGCTCCTTGAACGTTTCCCCGGTAGTCTTTCCATCGTCGCCTTCCTTGTCGTACATCTCAGACGGCATCTGCATTCCGTACATCGAGTACATCTTGGAATAATAATTGTACATGGTTGCCTGCTGATATCTCAGCATGAAATTTGCCTGTCCGAGTGTAATCGACTCGTCATTTACAGTAATTGCCGTTTTTGTTCCGTCCACATTGTCGGAACCGCAGCCAGTCAGTCCCATCGCTGCCATCGAAGCACTCAGCATAACGCAGACTGCTTTTGCTTTTAAATTTTTCATTACTTCCTCCTCATGCAGGGCGAAATGTATGCTCAAAAAGAGTTTTTCTTTTTACACGTTCGAATTTCCGGTCCTGCATCGATTTTTATAAACGCTTTTCCTATTATACCCTTTTTGTTGATACAGGGCAACTTTTTTCTTCCCTGTTCACGCCTTTTTCACACGATTTTGTGGTTATGCGAGTATTTCACTCCTGTGTGATCTGCAGCAGATCTTCCACCAGTGCATGGCTCTTCTCCAGCAGATCGATCTTTTCCTTTGAATTTCTCCGCCGCGGCGTGTAGACAAACGCCAGCGACTCCATCTGGAATTTCAGTTCGTCTCGGTATTTCTGCAGCAGCTCCGGAATCCGCGCCACATCGATTTTTGCATGCTGCTGTAAGGTGACTCGTACCGAATCGCCCATCTGTTTCAGCTCCGTCACATACGCACAGTGCGCCAGCGCTTTCAGTTCTGCAACAGCCAGAAGATTCTGTACATTTTTCGGCGGTTCCCCGAAGCGGTCGGTCAGCTCCTCCGTCATGTCCTCATACTCTTCCTTATTTTCAATCGCCGCAATTCGCTTATAGGTGTCAAGCTTCAGAGACTCGTTGCTGATGTAGCTGTCCGGAATATAGGCACTGACATTCAGATCAATCGTTGTCTCGAACGCTTCTGCCGGTGCGATGCCCTTCGCCTCCTGGACAGCCTCTGCGAGCATTTTACAATAGAGATCGTATCCAACCGATTCCATATGGCCCGACTGCTCTGCGCCCAGCAGATTTCCGGCGCCTCGGATCTCAAGATCACGCATTGCAATTTTAAAGCCGCTTCCCATCTCCGTAAATTCACGGATCGCATGGAGACGCTTCTCCGCCACTTCCTTCAACATCTTGTTTCTGCGGTACATCAGAAATGCGTAGGAAGTCCGGTTCGACCGTCCGACGCGGCCGCGGAGCTGATAGAGCTGTGACAGTCCCATCTGGTCGGAATCATGGATAATCATGGTATTGACATTCGAAATATCGAGTCCTGTCTCAATGATCGTTGTTGACACGAGCACATCGATCTCTCCGTTGATAAAGCCGTACATGATCTTTTCCAGCTCACGCTCTTTCATCTGTCCGTGCGCAAAGCCTACATTTGCATCCGGCACGAGCTTCTGGATCGTGTTCGCCATATCCGCAATCGACTGGACGCGGTTATAGACATAGTAAACCTGCCCGCCCCGCGCAAGTTCACGGTTAATCGCCTCGCGGACCATTTCTTCATTGTATTCACAGACAAAGGTCTGGATCGGCTGGCGATCCTGCGGTGCTTCCTCGAGCACACTCATATCCCGGATGCCGATCAGGCTCATGTGCATGGTACGTGGAATCGGCGTCGCCGTCAGTGTCAGAACATCCACATTTTTTTGCAGCTGTTTGATTTTTTCTTTATGCGTCACGCCGAACCGCTGCTCCTCATCGACAATCAGAAGGCCAAGATCTTTGAACTTTACGTCCTTCGACAGAACGCGGTGTGTTCCGATGACAATATCCACGAGTCCTTTTTTCAGATCCTCCAGCGTTTTTTTCTGCTCTGCCGGCGTGCGGAACCGGCACAGAAGATCAACGCGCACCGGAAAGTCCTTCATGCGCTCAACGAACGTATTGTAATGCTGCTGTGCCAGAATAGTGGTCGGAACGAGGTAGACGACCTGTTTGCTCTCCTGTACTGCCTTGAACGCTGCACGGATTGCAACCTCGGTTTTGCCGTATCCGACATCGCCGCAGATCAGGCGGTCCATGATCTTTTTGCTCTCCATGTCCGCCTTTGTCGCCTCGATCGCCGCAAGCTGATCGTCCGTCTCCTCAAACGGAAACAGTTCCTCAAATTCCTTCTGCCAGATCGTATCCTTTCCGAACTGATAGCCGGATGACGCCTGCCGCTCGGCATACAGCTTCACGAGATCCTGTGCAATATTTTTTACCGCATGGCGAACCCGTGTTTTCGTCTTATTCCATTCCTGACCGCCGATTTTATTCAGCTTCGGCACCTTTGCAGCTTCGCCGGACGCATACTTCTGCAGCGTATCAAGCTGGGTGGCCAGCACATAGAGGTTCGATCCGCCCGCATACTCGATTTTCATGTAATCACGCGTTACGCGGTCCATCTCAATTTTTTCGATACCGCGGTAAATACCAAGACCGTGGCTCTCGTGCACGACATAGTCACCGATCGAAAGATCCGCAAAATTTTGGATTTTCTGACCGGAATACTCCGATTTCTTCCGGTTTTTCTTCTTCTCTTTTCCAAAAATATCCGTCTCTGTAATCAGCACAAATTTCTGCATCGGATATTCAAAGCCTCTGCGGGCCGCGCCGTGGATCAGCATGACCTCGCCCGGTTTCAGAACACGCTCCTCATTCTCGCTGTAGAAGGCCGGAATCTCCTCATTCTGCAGGTCCTCTGCCAGATGCTGCGCCCTCGTCCGCGACGGACTCGCCAGTACAATACGGTAACCCGCTTTTTTCCAGGATTTCAGATCTTTTACCAGAAGCGGGAACTGATTGTTATACGAATTGACCGATTTCACCGTCACACTGAATTCGTCACGGATATTCCACTCGCCCTTCTGCGGCTCCATCAGCGATACGGCAACACAGCCGCGGCGGTTCAGTTTTGCCACAAGCTCCGCCGTACTGCACATCAGCTTCGCCTGTCCCGGCAGGAGGTATCCCTTTTCGAGACGGTGGCTCACGCTCTCCTGAAATTCTGCTTCCAGCGCATCGGCACACTCGATGATGCGGTTCGGCTCATCGAGGAAAATGCGGCTGTTCTCCGGCAGATACTCAAGAAACGAGACGGTCTCCGGATAAAAATAATGAAGATACTGCTCCGCTCCCTGCAGAATTTCGCCCTCGCCGATCTGATCGCAGATTTCCTCTGCCGCATGGCGGATACGCGCCGCTTCCTCCGTCATCATCTTGTCGCGGAACTTTGTGCTTTGCGCTTTTGCCTCTTTTTTAATCGCTTTCACACCGCGCGCAATCGTATTCTCTGTTAAAATCAGCTCCGATGCCGGATAGATTGTGATTTCCTCGAGGTTTTCAATCGACCGCTGGCTCTCCGCATCGAAGCTTCGGATGGAATCTATCTCATCGCCCCAGAGCTCAATCCGGATCGGGTTCTGTTCCGTCAGCGGATAAATATCGAGAATGCCGCCGCGGACGGAAAACTGGCCGGTCGACTCCACCTGAAAGGTACTCTCATAGCCGAGCCGCACCAGCTCTTTTCTTATTTTATCCAGATCGAGTTCGCTGTCATTGCGCAGATGGATGCAATGTTTTTCGAACACGCCAAGAGGCAGAAGAAAGTCCATACATCCCCCTACACTGGTGATGATGGTAACTTCCTTCCGCTCAAGAAGTGCCTGGATCCCCTGAAGCCGCTGCCGGATCAGCAGATTTCCGTGAATGTCTGCCTGATAGAAAATCAGGTCCTTCGCCGGATAATACAGCGTCTCCGCATCGTACAGCCGGTAATCCTCATATAATTCTTTTGCTTTTAATTCATTTTCCGCGATCAGAAGCCGCACCGGGGCATCCTCGGAGAGACCTGCAATCATGTGGGCTTTCTGGCTTTCCAGACAGCCCGAGATCACCGTCACACCTGCGGTTCCTTTTTTCAGATCACGGAACAGCTCGTCAAAACGGGCAATTTCTTTGATCGGTTCTAATAACGCTTTCATTTTCCTTACTCTGCCGAGTTTGCAGATTTGCGGTTATACTCATTCATAGCTGCGTCCACATCCCCGTTCAGCATCTGCTCGATTGCTTTTGCCGCATGCTCGATCGCCAGATTTACAAGGGGACGTTCGTCTTTCGTAAACGGACTTAACACGTAGTCCGCCAGATCCCAGTTTTTCGGTTTCTCACCGACGCCGACCTTCACACGCATAAAATGGTCGGTGCCAAGATTGGCGATGATGTTTTTGATGCCATTGTGGCCGCCCGCGCTTCCTTTTTTGCGGATACGGATCTGTCCCGGCGCCAGGCTGATATCATCGTAAACCACGATCAGCTCGCTCTCCGGATCCACTTTGTAATAGTTCACCAGCTCCCGCACAGACTCACCGCTCAGATTCATATACGTCATCGGCTTTGCAACGATAACCTTCTGACCTGCGATCATGCCTTTTCCGAACAGAGCCTTGTGGCCTGTACCGGAGGAAGGGATCTGATATTCATCGATCAGATAATCGATGGTATCAAATCCGACATTGTGCTTCGTCCCTTCGTACTGGCGCGTTGGATTTCCCAGACCTACTATAATATACATAAATTCTCCTGTCATCAGACCATTTTCCGGCGCAGTTTTTGTTCACGTCACGGTCAAAACGGATATTCTCCATCCACTTCGCTACTTGCGCATAACCGAATAGCTGCTTCGCCGCACCGAAAAATGATATATTGTTTTTCCATCTGTCATAAAGAAAGAACACGAACAAAAGAGCAGCCTTTTTCCTGCTCTTTTATTCGCTGAAATGCTTCGGCAATGTTTAGTTAAAGTATACCAGTTCGCTCTCCGGTTTCTTGGCCGGTTTGATTTCTTTTGCATACAGAACCGGGCCTTCGCCATCGTAAACCTTCATATAGCCCCATTTTACCGTTGCAGTCACGTCAACCCAGGAACCCATTACGAGAGATTTGGCGCTTGCGCATTTGCAGACATAGCCGATAAAAGAAGTATCATCTGCACAGCAGGTCATTGCCATACGACCCGGAACAAAGAAATCGGCTCCGACATCCTTGCTCTTTAATACCATACCGCGGAAATGAACAGTCTTGCCCTCGTAACGCTCCGGGTTGTCGCCCATATCGACATACCAGATTCCGTAATCGGCATCGTCGATTTCGATCACATCGGCATCGGTATCAAACGGCATCTGATCCTCAAAAATGTTGTCAATTTCGCCTTCTTCATTCTCAAACAGAACGTCGCACGCCTGGTTGACTACTTTGATGCTGCGGCGGAAGGATGGAAGCGGATCTTCCGGACGGCAGCGGTTGAACATGACCATATCGGCATTTTTTGCCATCTCCATGAAGACGGATTTCATGTTCTGCATATAGATCTGGAAGCAGCTTGCGTCGACGGTCACGATCTCCTGTACGATGCCCCAACCGCGCGGCAGTTCCATTTCTTCGAGTTTTTTTACGCTCCAGAGCGGGTTGTATTCGAGAATGATTCGCTCCGGGCGGTATTTGCGGTTCAGTTTTTTCAGGTAATCCAGGGTAAACTGCTCTGGTCCTTCTACGATTTCCAGGACGGTGTTGTGTTTGAGCAGTTCTTTTTCGTCGTACTCTACTTCACCTTCTTCGGTTGTGATCAGAAGGGTTGGTCCGTCGATCTGGAAATAGTCCTGTGCTACGGTAAAATTGATAAAAGAGGTTTTTCCACTCTCCAGAAATCCTGTTATGAGATAAATCGGAATTTCTACTTCGTCTTCTTCGTACATTTTGTACCTCCGTTGTCTTTGACGTACTCCCGGAATCTTTCTGCACTTGCTTTTGCGGCTGAGATTCCGGGCGTGCCTTTTGCTTTGTCTCTAAATCAAGAAAAAAGCTGCCACATCGGATTTTGTTTCTGATGCGGCAGCTTCACTACAGTTCACAGGTACCCTGCGGACCGTAATTTTCGCAGCTACTTTGTATTTTTACAGTCCGAACAGCTCTGCCAGCTTATCTTCTGCTAATTTGGAACCGATGACACAGATTCTTCCGGTGAATTCCGGTGCTCCGTCACGTACTTCGTACTCTTCCGGAACCATATCGAAATAGATCCACTGTCCATCGGCGCCTGCTACCATACCTTTGGCACGAAGAACCATACCATAAGCGGTATCCTCGGAAAGTTTCTTTAAGATGCCTTCGATCTGCTCTTTGGTAAAGGTCTTCACAGTCTCCTGACCCCAGCTTGTGAAAACTTCGTCTGCGTGGTGATGATGGTGATGCTCGTGACCGCAGCCACACGCATCATCGTGATGATGATGCTCATGGTCGTGATCGTGACCGCAGCAGCATTCGTCATCATGGTCATGATGGTGATGCTCGTGTTCCTCGTGATCGTGACCGCAGCAGCATTCGTCATCATGGTCGTGATGATGGTGCTCGTGCTCCTCGTGATCGTGACCGCAGCAGCACTCGTCATCATGATCGTGATGATGGTGCTCATGCTCCTCATCGTGGTCATGGCCGCAGCAGCACTCGTCGTGGTCATGATGATGGTGATGATGCTCTTCCTCTTCTACCTGCGCAAGGTTGATGATGGCACCTTCCATCGTATCGAGTACTTTCTTACCACCCAGTACTTCAACCGGTGTGGTAATAATGTGTGCTTCCGGATTCAGTTCGCGGAGCATTTTTACAGCTGCCTCTACTTTTTCGGTATCGGCTTTATCGGTACGGCTCAGGATGATGGTTCCTGCGCTCTTTACCTGATTCTCGAAGAATTCGCCGAAGTTTCTGAGATGCATTTTGCATTTCATAACGTCGACTACGGTTGTTGCGGAATTCAGGGCTACGCCTGCTTCTTTTTCTACACCGTCTACAGCCTTGATGACGTCGGAGAGTTTACCTACGCCGGACGGCTCGATGATGATGCGGTCCGGGTGATATTTGGTGATAACGTCTTTTAATGCTGCGCCGAAGTCTCCCACAAGAGAGCAGCAGATGCAGCCGGAGTTCATTTCACGGATTTCGATACCGGCATCTTTTAAGAAGCCTCCGTCGATTCCGATTTCACCGAATTCGTTCTCGATCAGGACAACCTGCTGGCCTTTCAGTGCGTCTCCGAGGAGTTTTTTGATCAGGGTTGTTTTTCCTGCGCCCAGGAAACCTGAAATAATGTCTATTCTTGTCATTGATTTAACCTCTTTATCTTGTTGATTCCGTTTATAGTTAGCTGCAAAAGGGCCGAAGTTTATCCTCCGCCCCACACTCACGCTTATTATAGCAACCATAGAACAAAAAATCAAGAGAATTTCCCTTGCTTTTTCTGCATTTCACCATTATAATATATTACATGTCTTTTCTACTTTAACGCGTTGAACGGGCAAATCATTTTACCTATGAATGGGGGATTTTTTTATGAGCGGAACGAAAGAAAAAAAACTCAATCTGCCACAGTCACTGCTTTTGCTGCTGCTGATCATCGTATCCGTCGCAGTCTGTATCCGCCTGAAAACCGGCGGTCCTATGATCGGCCTGTTTGCAAGCTGGATTTTTATCTATCTGTTTTGTAAGATTTTCGGTATTTCTTACGCCAACATTGTTGCCGGCGCATACGATGCCATCCGTATGGTCGTCCCGACGCTCTGCCTTCTGATGGCCATCGGTGTCATGATCGGCACCTGGCTGCAGAGTGGCACCATTGCCACCATCATTTCCTGGGGCTTAAAAATGATTAACCCGTCCTGGCTGCTGCCTCTGACGCTGCTGTTCTGCTCCATTTTGAGTATTGTAACCGGTACTTCCTATGGTTCCGCCGGAAGCGCAGGTGTTGCCATGATGGCGATCGGAAACGCCATGGGTATCCATCCTGGCATGGTAGCCGGTGCTGTCATCTGCGGTGCCATGTTCGGTGACAAATTAAGTCCTCTTTCCGATACCACAAACCTTGCTCCGGCCGTTGCAGATGCCAAACTTGGCGATCATATCCGCTCGATGCTCTGGACCACCCTTCCAACATATGTGATAACCTTAATTCTTTTTACTATTCTCGGTTTCCAGCAGACCAGCGGAAGCTATACCGAGGGAAGCATTACCGTTTACATCGATGCTTTAAACGGTGAATTCCAGCTCGGATGGATTACCATGATCCCTGCCATCCTGATTATTGTATTGCTCCTCTGCAAAGTAAATGCGATCTCTGCACTTGGTCTTTCCAGCTTCGCTGCCGGATTTGTTTCCTATTTTGTGCAGCACGATACTCTGCAGGGCATCATCCGCACAGCTTACAACGGTTACACAACCACAATCGAAGAACCGGTATTACAATCCATCTTAAACCGCGGCGGCATGGGAAGCATGCTCCAGTACGTAGCCATTATCTGCTTTGCTGTCGGCATGGGCGGCATGCTGGAAAAACTCGGTGTACTGGATCACATTCTTCAGGCGATTGTAAAGAGAATCAACAGCGATGGAAGTATGATCCTGGCAACGATGATTGTCGGTTACGTGACCAGCCTCATCAGCTGCTCCCAGCCGATGGCACACGTTCTGACCGGCCGTCTGATGGCACCTGTCTTTCAAGAGCGCAAGGTTGCACCGGAAATTCTTTCCCGCTGCCTCGAAGACTCCGGAACTATGGCTGGTCCTATGATTCCATGGCATGGCTACGGCGTATACATGGCCGGCACACTTGGTGTTGCATGGTCGGCATTTTTCCCGTACTTATTCCTGCTTTACCTGACCCCGGTTTTCAGTATTTTCTATGGATTTACCGGAATTTCCATTAAGCATCTTCCGGAAACCAAAAACAACGAATCAAAAGAAGAGAAATAAGGCAAAAGCAGAAATCGTAACAGAAAATCATAAACAGAAACAGAAACAAAAAAAGAAAAGGAAAAGAGAAAGAATGCAGACAAAACTTGTTCTTCTCGGAACCGGCACACCAAATGCGTGTCCGAATGCCAACGGACCTTCCTCCGCTGTCGTGGTCGGTGACCGTGCTTATCTGGTAGATTTTGGCCCTGGCGTTGTCCGCCAGGCCTCAGCCGCCTATTTTAACGGCGTGGATGCCCTGCGGCCGGATCTTCTGACCGTTGCCTTCTGTACGCACCTTCACACAGACCATACCGCCGGATACCCGGATCTGATTTTTACTCCGTGGGTGCTGGAGCGCCCGGTTCCATTGAAAGTTTTCGGGCCAAAGGGCTTACAGCACATGACCGATCATATCTTACAGGCCTATGAAACCGACATTGATTTCCGAATTCACGGTTTCGAAAAAGCAAACGAATCCGGCTACCGCGTTGAGGTAACAGAAATTGAATCCGGCATTGTCTACCGGGATGACCTGGTTACGGTGGAGGCTTTTCCGGTCAGCCACGGAACACTGGAATGCTACGGCTATAAATTCACCACACCGGACCGCACAATCGTCATCACCGGCGATACCGCTCCGCTGGATCTCGTGGCAGAAAAATCGAAAGGCTGTGATATCCTGCTGCACGAAGTGGAATACGCCGCCGGAATCTCCTGCCGCGAACCAAAATGGCAGAAATACCACCGGGAAGTGCAATCCCGGTAGACCGATCCTGGCGGTGTTGCAAAAAAGGCAAATCCGAAACTGCTCGTTACGTATCACCGGATTTACCATATGAATGTACAGGATAACCACAAAAACCTTGCCGCCGAGATGGCATGGCGCGATGCCGCGATTCTGGATGAAATCCGGGATGCAGGGTATGACGGATATGTCGTGAACGGAAAAGACCTGGATGTATTTTAAAATACGGGGCAGCGTACCAATTCTGGTTTACGAATTGGTACGCTGCCCCGTTCGTTTTGGGATGAGCCCGGAGACGCTTTCTATTTTCATTTACCCGACTGGCAGATTCTACCATACTCTGCGTTATTTCAGAACTGTTTTTTCTTTGACATTAACCTCCTCAGAACGTATAATCATAGTATTACAACTCTGGCAAAACAGCAGGATTTTCTGCTGTTTGTCGTTACAGGAACCTGATCCGCAGACGGCTTGCACAGTCTGCCTTTCGTTTGCGTTCCAGAAAGGATGTTTTATATGGCAGCTACTACTGCGAAACCCGTAAAAAGCGCCGGTAAAATTCCCGGCAGTACCTTGAAAATCATTGCGATGGTCTGTATGCTGATCGACCACACTGCAGCTGTACTTTTCGACCGAATCCTGATTTCCCGTGGTCTTCTGGATGCGGTGAACGCTTCGGACGGAGGCGCATCATTTCTCTCTACCGGAAACACAGCTGTGATTTATTATGCGGATATGATTATGCGCGCAATCGGAAGGATCAGTTTTCCGATTTTCTGTTTTCTGTTGATTGAAGGGTTCATGCATACGCATGATGTGAAAAAGTATGCGCTGAATCTTGGGATTTTTGCACTGGTTTCGGAGATCCCGTTCGATCTGGCATTTGCGGGAAAACCGTTTTATCTGGATTATCAGAATGTCTTTTTCACTTTATTTATCGGCCTTGTGATGATGATTTTTCTGCAGAAAATCGATTCAAAAGCGCAAAAAGATGCCGGTGCATGGCAGAGGGCGAACTGGAAGGTTTCGGTTGGCAAGCTGCTGGTGATTGTGGCAGCCTGTGCAGTGGCCACGCTGTTGAAGACAGATTACAGTGCAATGGGAATTCTGACGATTGTGCTGATGTATAATATGAGAAAGAATAAAATGTACTGTATCGGAATCGGGTGTGCGGTGCTTACGCTGTTGAGTCTGAATGAAATCACCTGTTTTCTGGCTATGATCCCGGTGCATTTTTATAACGGAAAACGAGGATTGAATCTGAAGTATCCGTTTTATGCGTTTTATCCGGTGCATCTGCTGGTGCTGTTTGCGATTGCGGCGGTACTGGGGATGGCGGGGGTTGCGGTTGTTTAAAAAACGGACACCCGGAAGTGCACCTGCGCCGCCTGGGACTGTGCCCTGGGGCACAGTCCCAGACGACACAGACGCACTTCCGGGCTGACATTGAGCCGGGCGGTGGGGAGGTCTGGATTTGCTGCGCAAATCGGCGTGAGATTCTACTTAATATACTTCTTAACTTCCAACGGATACCCCAAAAGCTCTTCGCTGCGAATCACTTCAAAATTCTCCGGTTGAAAATCTTTGCGTAACGTCACAGTGTTCAGGCAATGATATCCCAATCTATGATAGAGTTTCATCGCTCCAAAATTTCGTGCAGCTACCTCAAGATAGACAGATTCAGAATACTTTTTTATCTCGGCTTCAACCAGCGCAATCGCATGACTTCCGTATCCGTTTCCCTGGTATTCCGGAAGTACGAAAAGATCTTCGATCCAGTCAACTTCCGCCCCGCGGCTTCCGAGATGCACAAATCCAATGGGGATCTCTTCTTTTAAGATAAAATAAAACACATGCCCTTTGTCTGTCCAGGCAGCAAGATTCTCCGCGGCCTCTTCGTCGGTTATAACATAATCACCATGAGCCAGCCAAAAGCCTCGAATCAGCTCTTTTGCAAGTTGTGCTTCGTTTTCATATTTCTGTAAAGCTATAATTTCATTCATTTTTTCATCTCCCTTGTTTGTTTAACCGAATCAAGTAAGTCCCAACCCCCTGCTTATTGCTTCGCGCAATGGAAGCAGGTGACTTGCTTGATTCGGTTAAACTATGATATACTCAAATCATCATGATACCAGGCTCAAAAAGCTAATGCAAGCTCGCTTGCAAGAGGATTTTTGAACTCTTGACCTGTCAAAAACATGACGAGGAGTGCAATGATATGAAAAAAGCGACAAATTTGATATCCTTTCTGATTTTAATGATGGTACTGGTCGGCTGTAGCAAAGAAACGGTCCATATCGACTTTCCTTTTGAAGTTGGAGATGTTGAAAATATCGAAATGTACCACTATGCGGGAGCACCGGTATCAGCAGAAAAGAAAATAGTCGTTGCAAAAACTGATATAACAGACTTGTATCATATGTTTGAAAACTTATCATTGACAGACAAACAAGTCGAGGAAATCACAGGCGCAGATGTGACCAGTTTTCGATTTAACCTTTCGGATGGGACAAACTACGAACTGGTTTATGTCTGCAATGGAGTCAAGAACGGAAAGCTGAAATCTTCCACGGGCAATTTTGAATACTTCACAAGTTCAGATATCGGCTCATATTGGTCGAATATGGATCTTGAATCAGTTTCGGTGAAAGAAAGTGAATTGCCGAAGTGGCATAACTGATTCAGCCTCGAAGGACTCCCTGTCATAAGCGCTGGGGTGTTTTTATATATGATTCATCTCGTTTCCGTTTCTCATAAATCGCTTCCATCCATTCCAGCACATCCTCTTTGTTCTGCTGAAACGGTTCGCTGTGACTTAGGAAAAAATGCGGCGCACGCACGTTTTTCAGAACTCGGATTTCTGCCAGCAGGCGCTCGGCATTATAAACGGTCTGTCCGTTTTTCTGCGTCGCATATGCCGCATCCCCGAGAAAGCACCACGTCTCATCCACTTCCAATGCAAGCGATCCTTTGGCATGACTCGATGGAATCGGAAATAAATGTAACCACACGTCACCGTCCTGAAACCACGTATCTTCTTCTATCACAGTTCCTGTTTTTGTATAACGAAACGTATTTTTCCCCTGGTAAACCGCTTCACACGAAATCTCCGACAGATTCCCGATATGGTCGGGATGAAAATGGGATAAAATCACCCGAATTTCTTTTCCTGTCTGTTCTGACTTTTTCTGCAGAATTTCTGAAACCGCAGGATGATTTCCCACGTCATATACCCAGAAAAATGCATCACCCTCGATGATCACAACATTTGCCGAAAGTGGATGTTCTGTCGGTGTAAGATAGGAAATGTGATCGTTGATTGTCTGGATGTGCGGAATCTGTATCGGCTCTTTTCTTTCTTCTTTCATCAAATCAACACCTCTTTTCCTTCGAACACAAAACACAATGACCGACAGATTTAAGAAATCTCTTTCGTTCTCTGCCGGTCATGATATTAATGAAAATTAGTAGCTATCTTATTTTAGAAGCTGAACACCGCCACACCATACGCCGGAAGTGCATATGCAATCCGATATGGCTGGCCATCGCATTCTCCCTCTTTGGCACGGTAGGCTACCTGGCGTTTTTCGGTCGGGCCGCCGTATTTCATATCGGAGCTGTCGAGTATCAGGCGGTACTGTTTTTTGCGCGGTACGCCACACATATAATCCGGACGCTCGACCGGTGTGAAATTGCAGACGAACAACAGGTTGTTTTTTCCTGTCGGTGACCAGCGGACGAAGCTGTAAATGCTGCGGTCGCCGTCGTTGGCATTGATCCACTGGAAGCCTTCGTAGCCGCAGTCGTTCGCGTAGAGTGCCGGGTACTTGCGGTACATTTTCAGCAGGTCACTGAAGAAGGTCTGCAGATGCTGATGCCCCTCATCTGCCAGCAGGAACCAGTCGATCTCGCGTTCCTCGCTCCACTCGCGGAGCTGTCCGAAATCCTGTCCCATGAACAGAAGTTTTTTGCCCGGGTGCCCGAACATGAAAGCATAGCCTACCATCAGGTTCTGGAATTTTTCCTCCAGATCGCCCGGCATTTTGTTGATCATCGAGCATTTCAAGTGGACAACCTCATCGTGCGAGAGCACCAGAATGTAGTTCTCGGAAAATGCATAGGTCATGCCGAAGGTCATCTTGTTATGGTTGTATTTGCGGAAGTATGGATCGAGCTTCATGTAATCGAGGAAGTCATGCATCCATCCCATGTTCCATTTGTAGGAGAAATGCAGGCCGCCGTCCTCTACGCTTCCCGTTACCTTCGGCCACGTTGTGGACTCCTCGGCAATCATGATGACACCTTTGTTTCGTCCGCGCACCAGGGTATTCAGGTGTTTGAAGAACTCGACGGCTTCGAGATTTTCATTTCCGCCGTTCTTGTTCGGCACCCACTGGCCCGGCTCTTTTCCGTAGTCGAGATACAGCATCGAAGCAACAGCATCGACACGGAGACCGTCTACGTGGTACTCTTCTACCCAATAAAGCGCATTTGCCAGCATAAAGTTTTTCACTTCATTTTTGCCGTAATCAAAGATCTTCGTTCCCCACTCCGGGTGCTCGCCCTTTCTCGGGTCGGCGTACTCATACAGCGGCTGGCCATCAAAATCAGCAAGGCCGTGCGCATCTTTCGGGAAGTGTGCCGGTACCCAGTCCAGAATAACACCGATTTTATTTTTATGCAGATAATCAACAAGATATTTAAACTCTTTCGGTGTTCCGTAGCGGGAGGTCGGTGCGTAATAGCCCGTTACCTGATAGCCCCAGGAACCGTCAAACGGATGCTCTGCAATTCCCATCAGCTCTACGTGGGTATAGCCCATTTTTTTTACGTAATCGGCAAGCGAATGTGCGAACTGAACGTAATTGTAAAATCCGTCCGGGTTGGATTCGGACCACGGATGTTTCATCCAGGAGCCCGGGTGCACTTCGTAGATGGAGAGCGCGGATTTCTGAACGTCAAATTTTTTGCGGTTCGTCAGCCATTCGCTGTCACCCCAGCGGTAGCCTTCGATTTCCGCTACTTTTGACGCGGTACCCGGCCGTTTTTCGGATGCAAATGCGTATGGATCTGCTTTGTACAGTTCTCTTCCGTCCGGTGTGCGGATGTAATATTTATACATCATTCCCTCGGTCACGCCCGGAATGAACACTTCATAAACGCCGTCCTCGCCGACTTTCCGCATCACATTGGCATGGGCATCCCAGCCGTTGAATTCGCCGATGACAGATACTTCCGCCGCATGCGGAGCCCATACGGTGAACCAGGCTCCTACTTTGCCGTCTTTTTTGTCCAGGTGCGCACCCATTTTCCGGAAAATATCGTAATGGGTTGCCTGTCCAAATAAGTACTGATCCAGTTCAGAAAATCTTGGCTGATAGCCCGCCGGTTTTTTTGGCGCTTTTCTGGTTTTTGCTGTTGTTTTTGCCGTTGTTTTCGCAGTTTCCTTCATAGAAAAAATCCCCTTTATGCTTCTTTTTCAATCAGAACACAGCCGCACGGAGGTACTTCAACAAAAAGTTTTCCATTTTCCGGAGAAATGGCTTCTCCGGTTACCGCGTTTTTCCATGTTCCGTCGCAAGATGCAGGAATCCAGACTCCCGCACTCTGGTTTTCATCATTATTTACTGCTGTGATCAGAGCGTCTGTCTCATCCAGGCGTGCAAAGGCATACTGGCGGTTGGTCAGCATGAGTTCGCGGTATCTTCCCGTTCGTGCTGCAGGATGTTTTTTTCTGACGTCTGATAATGTTTTGATCCATGCCGGAAGTTTTTCTGCCGGCGGATTTTTCTCCAGTTCTTCCAGATTCAGCGCCGGACGCAGCGGATCGTCGTTTCCGCCTTCTTTTCTTCCCTCGATGCCGAATTCCGATCCGTAATAGATGGACGGGATGCCCGGCAGGAAGTACAGCAGCGCATAAATTGGAATCATGTTTTCTTTTACGTTCAGCTTGCTGGCCAGACGGTCTACGTCGTGGTTGTCAACGAAGCTGTACAGTTTCTTTCCTTTGTAAATGCCGCCGTTTTCGTCAAATTCGCGGCGGATCGTATGTGCAATTTCGAAGTAGTTATGATCGTTATGTCCCGAATAAAGTCCTTTGTGAAGCTCGTAGTTTGTGACACTGTGCAGCAGATGCTGGCCGTCTCCGATGTAGCGCGCATAGTCGCCGTGGATGACTTCGCCCATCAGCCAGAAATCCTGTTTTTTGGCGGATGTGCGTGCGCGCATCTGCTCCATGAAGCCGAAATCCAGGCAGTCGGCGCAGTCGAGACGGATGCCGTCGATGTCGAATTCGTCGATCCAGAAGTCGATGACATCAAGGAGATAGTCGCGGACCTGCTGGTTCTGGAGATTCAGGTTGACGAGTTCGAAGCAGTTTCTCCATGCTTCGTAGGAGAATCCGTCGTTATAGCAGGTGTTTCCGCCGAACCAGATTCCTTTGTACCATCCGCAGTACGGGGACTGTTCTCTTTTTTCCTGAATGTCGCGGAAGGCAAAGAATTCGCGGCCGGTGTGGTTGAAGACACCGTCTACGACGACTTTGATGCCGAGTTCGTGGGCTTTTTTTACGTATGCGGCAAAGTCCGCGTTGTCGCCTAAGCGGCGGTCTACCTGTTTGTAATCTTTTGTGTCGTATCCATGTGTGGTTGATTCAAACAAGGGGCCGATATAGATTGCGGTACAACCGAGATCTGCGATATGCGGAAGCCACTGTTCCAGTGTGGAAAAGCGGTGTACGGTTTCTTCCGATTCATTTTTCCTCGGCGCACCGGTCAGTCCGATCGGATAGATGTGATAAAATTCTGCCTCTTCATACCATGGTGCCATTTTGTTTGTCCTCCTTGTTTTTGGGTTATGAGTAAATTCCATACATGAACTGGTGTACCAGACGGTAGACTTCTTCGTCCCGGACGACGAGGTTGGAAAGATCGGATTGATCTCCTGCTGTCATCATCAGGTAGTGCATCAGGATTCCGGAGAAGCCTACGGCGAATTGTTCCTGACGGCCGTTCATGTTGCCGAGTTCGGCGCTGGCGTTGTCGAAGACGTCGACGCACAGGTGATAGAACCGGTCAATCATTGGGTATACGGTGCGGAAGCCTTCGCTTTTTCTTCCGGAATAGAACAGTGCCATCATCAGCATATGGAATTTCGGGTCTTCGGAGGCTCCGTTGAAGAAGGCACGCGCGATGCGGTACAGTTTTTCGGGGATGTTTTTCCCGGTTTCGGAGGCTTCGATGAGTTTTTGTTCCATGGGCTGAAAGTGCTCGTTTAGCAGGGCTTCGAGGAGGCCTTGTTTGCTGCCGAAGTAATAGTACAGGGTTGGTTTGGATACTCCGGCGGAGTCTACGATCTGCTGAACACCGACGGCGTCGTACCCGCTTTCGTAGAAGAGGGTCAGAGCTGAGTTCATGATTAGCTGACGATTGTCCATTTTGAATCCTCTTTGTTGCGGAAGGGACGCTCTCTGGAGTTCGCCTGGCCGCGGTGTGTTTGGGTGGTTGTTTGTTACGTGTGAGTTGGCATTTGTTTTGGTTTAAAATGCTTTTGTTGATTTTGTATTTAAGAAGTCTGCTTTTGTGTGTGATGGTCGAATTGCGTGAGTTTTTGGCAATTTTGACGAATTTTGTTGGATTTTGCAGGTTTCTTATGTGTGTTTCTGTTATCATTATACCAATCGGTATATAAAAAGTCAATGCGAAATATATAATGGATGAAAATAGATGCATAGAAAAAGAAC
>OBXH01000820.1_pt1 | contig 21434 bp, 18 predicted proteins | sample 1538101 | NCBI WGS metagenome assembly OBXH01 (sample SAMEA2580141, study PRJEB22360) | human gut metagenome | biome: human gut; feature: human-associated habitat; material: faeces | place: Denmark | collected 2008/2010 | reverse complement strand
TGTTCATTCTTTTTGAAGACTTGTTTGAACAAACCATAATGATAATTTAAACCTACCCCTTCAGCATTTAAGCCAAGGGTAGACATTGAATCAATAAAACAAGAAGCCAAACGCCCTAAACCACCATTTCCTAAAGATGGTTCTGGCTCAATATCTTCAATATGGCTTAATGATTTACCCGCACTTTCTAATTCCGCTTTGATATCTTGATACACACCAAGGTTAATCAAGTTATTAGAAAGTAATTTACCGATTAAAAACTCTGCTGAGATATAGTAAACCTTACGTTTACCCGTGTTTTTAGGTTTATCTGCAGAAAGTGCTTTTACGTAATTTAATAATTGAATATAAGTTTCTTTATCACTTAATTGCTCAAGCGATTTATTGGTTTCGTTTTTTACAAATGTACTAAATTTAATCATTGGGTTTTCCTGATTAGCACGTTGATATAACGTGGTCATTTTTGCTAAAAAGTCTTTTTTATCTTGTGTTAAATCTGATTGCTGCATTCTCCATTGCCAGTTTCCACCAATTGTTGAAGGAACATTCATTCTTGAACTCGCAGGCAAATCTAAAACATCTTGCATTGTGGCAATCGCGGTATTGCTAACGGTTGCAAAAAGCTGACGAATCATCGCTTGGCAAATCGATTCATCCTCACGGCGGTGCGTATAATCATTGATATATTGCTGCTGTTGTTCAGTCAGGCCGTTATACCAACCATTGGTCACATCGTTATCATGTGTACCGGTATAAACAATGGAATGTGGGATGCAATAATGCGGGCTATCTAAGCTTTTTCCGCTGACATCTTCAAAACCAAATTGCAGGATCTTCATGCCTGGGTAATTACAATCTGCAAGCAATTTTCTGGCTTTATCATCAATATTACCTAAATCTTCAGCAATAATCGGTAAGTCACCCAATTGCTCTTTAACAGCTTTGAATAAATCATAGCCAGGACCTGGCTGCCAACTACCATATTTAGCAATATCTGCTTTTCCATCCACTTGCCAATAATCGGAAAAACCTTTGAAATGGTCGATGCGAAGTACATCATAAATCTTGAAGCTTTCTTCAATACGATGAATCCACCAAGCATAGCCTTGTTTTTTGTGTTCTTCCCAATCGTAAAGCGGATTGCCCCAAAGTTGCCCCGTTGCACTGAACTGATCGGCTGGAACCCCCGCAACAAAAAGCGGATTACGTTCTTTATCTAATTGGAAGAGTTCAGGTTTTGTCCAAACTTCCACGCTATCTGCAGCCACGTAAATCGGCATATCACCGATAATCTTAATGCCTTTTTGATTCGCGTAATGTTTTAACTCGCTCCATTGTTTAAAGAAGAAATATTGCGTCACTTTAAAGTACTGAATTTGATCAGCTAACATCGTGCGATATTTTTCTAATGTTTTTGGATCGCGCGCAACAGCTTTTTTATCATCCCATTTTTGTAATGCTTGATTACCAAAATGCTCTTTAATTGCCATAAACTCAGCAAAATCGTCCAACCATAATCGATTGTTTTTCTCGAAGTGATTGAAATCAGCTTGGAGTGATTGATTCGCTAAAAAATTTTTTACGGCTGTTTCTAAAATCGGACGGCGTGCGTAAAAGATACGTTCATAATCCACGCTAGTTGGATCATCACCGAAATTGACCGAAGCATAATCAGATTCTTTCAACAAGCCCATTTGGGTTAGTAAATCAAAATCAATAAGGTGAGTATTACCTGCAATAGCAGAGAAAGATTGATAAGGTGAATCACCATAACTGGTGGTTGTAAGTGGAAGAATTTGCCAATAAGTTTGTTTAGTTTCAACTAAAAAATCGACAAAATCATAAGCCGATTGCCCAAAGCTACCAATCCCGAATGCATTTGGTAGCGAGGTAATGTGCATAAGAACACCACTTGAACGAGTAAGCATAATATTTCCTCTAGGAAGTTATATTTTGGCTCATTCTAACCTAACCGTATTTTTATGCAACAACTTATACGTAAAAGTTTAAAACATTTTCGTAAAATAGTGACTAATATCACATTTTATACGTATAACATTTATGATTTTATGATATGCTATGGCGACACCTACGGAACAAATGGTCGATAAAAGGATTAAAAATGAGCAAATACAAGCAGGTCTATAATGAGATAAAGACCCAAATTAACAATGGTAATTTAGCACCATTGCAAGAACTCCCGAGTGAAAATGAACTCATGCAAAACTATGGCTTTTCTAAAGATACTATTCGAAAAGCACTTTCTCTACTTGAAATTGATGGCTATATTCAAAAGCAACAAGGCCGAAATTCGATTGTTTTAGAGCATGACTTATCTAAACCACAGATGCTTTCTGAAATTAAAACCGTCAGCGAATTAAATAGTGCCTCAACACACAAAGTGAAAACCACATTAACCAGCTTGTATATTGTGCAAGGTGAAGAAGAATTGATGGATATCTTTAACGTCAATGATCAGATCGATTTCTATCGCATTGCTCGTCTGCGTGAAATTGATGGAGAGGCAGTTGAATATGAGGTTTCTTATTTTGATCGCCGCATCGTGCCGTTTATTAGCCGAGAAATCGCAGAACATTCTATTTATCACTATTTGGAAAACGAATTAAAATTAAAAATTAGTCACTCACAACGAAAAATTGTCTTTCGCTATGCAAACGAAGAAGAAAAAAAGGCAATTGATCTTGGTGAGTATGACATGGTTGTGAATGTGACGAGTACCACTTATTTGGCTGATGGTCGACCGTTTCAATATGGGAGTATTAGCTATCGACCAGATAAAATTGCATTTACATCAACAGCAAAACGACATGCCTAGTTTTTGTAAATGATAGGTTGTTATTTAAAAAATTCATAAAAAAAGTGCGGTCATTTTTAACCGCACTTTTTATTTAAGCTATTTTAACCAAAATTGTCCTTTGAAAATTTTTCCTAATGTCATCAGCACCAAACCGCTCATCATCACGTTAGCAAAGATAAATGCACCGTTTGCCAATCCGCTCAGTACGTTATGATGAACAAAAGAAACCGCCCCATTCGCTAAAGAAGCTAATCCGAATGAAAAAGCCCAGAACCCAATATTCAGTCCTTTTTCACTAATCCAAGGAAACAGGCGAATTAAAAAGAACATTTGTAAAAAACCGTATCCCCATAAGAGCTTAACGAAAAGATCGATCTCTCCCCCATTAAGCGATAAGTAAGCCGACGAGCCCACAAATGCTGGGGCAAGAATGATCCCCATTGTTGGACGAAATTGGGGTTCAATCTGCAACACGCGTAAACGTTGGAATAACACCGGTTCATAAATAATCCAAGCAATCATCCCTGCACCTAAGAACAAATAGCCTAAATCTTGATAGCCTAACAAGGCTAATGATGAGGCACTTGTAAAGTTAGTCGCCACAGAGGGCAAATAAAAAGGTGGCAGTGTCGATTTTTCCTCAAATGTGCCATCTTTCCATAACGCACTAATTCGCACTGAAGCAAACAATAATTGCCCAATTGTCCCGATCCAAATTAATCCCTCACCAATAAGAGGAAACCAGCGATACAGAACATCCCCGCTTAACATCGTTGTAATCGGTATTAATGCAAGAAAAGAAAAACGTATCGGACAACAATATTCATCTTGTACTTCTTGAGAGAAATAAATCATTTTATAAATATAGAGCAAGACGAAAAGTGCCCATACTGAAACAGACGTTATGCCAATAATATCACTCACATTTAGAGAAAAAGAGAGCGTATCGCCCATATGCAACCAGGCTAAAGATAAAGCGCTTAAACCTAATGGAATCGCAAAATAGCCTGTTGGTAATGGAAATGGTCGTTTATCAGTCATTATTATTCTCCTAAAAATTGATACCTTATAAGATTACCTCTAAATGCATGAATATTGATGTGGATTTATCTCAAAGACTAGAATAAAAATCTCATTTATCTAAATGAAAGAAAGGGCTAATAAAAATTAGCCCTAAATTGAATTAATATATTATTAATTATTTGCAGATCACTTCTAATCCGCCCATGTAAGGACGTAATACTTCTGGCACCGTAATTGAGCCGTCTGCATTTTGGTAGTTCTCAAGCACGGCCACTAATGTACGGCCAACTGCTAAACCTGAACCATTTAATGTATGCACTAAGCGAGTTTTCTTATCCCCTTTCGCTTTGCAACGTGCCTGCATACGACGTGCTTGGAAATCCCACATATTTGAGCAAGAAGAAATCTCACGATAAGTATTTTGTGCAGGCACCCACACTTCTAAGTCGTAAGTTTTGCAAGAACCAAAGCCCATATCTCCGGTACAAAGTAAGACTTTACGATATGGTAGATTTAAAAGCTGTAATACTTTTTCTGCATGGCCGGTTAATTCTTCAAGTGCTTCCATTGATTTATCTGGATCGACGATTTGTACCATTTCTACTTTATCGAATTGGTGCATACGAATTAAACCACGAGTATCACGACCATAAGATCCCGCTTCAGAACGGAAACATGGTGTATGTGCGGTCATTTTGATTGGCAATTCTGCTTCATCAATAATTACATCACGTACAAGGTTAGTTACCGGCACTTCCGCTGTTGGAATTAATGCGTAAGGCTGTTCGCCTTCTAGCGCTAAAGTATGGAATAAATCTTCACCGAATTTTGGTAATTGGCCTGTACCATAAAGAGTCGCATGGTTAACTAAATAAGGCACATAAGTTTCTAAATAACCATGTTGTTCGGTATGAAGATCTAACATGAATTGTGCTAATGCACGGTGCATTTTAGCAATTTGACCTTTCATTACTGCAAAACGCGCCCCCGCTAATTTAGCCCCTGCAGCAAAATCTAATCCATTGGCATCTTCACCTAATGACACGTGATCTTTGATCTCAAAATCAAAGGTACGCGGTGTACCCCAACGTAAAATTTCTTTATTTTCAGTATCATCTTTACCTAATGGCACTTCATCTGCTGGAAGGTTTGGAATGCTTAATGCGATTTGATTGATTTCTGCTAACACCGCATCAAGTTGGGTTTTCGCTTCATTAAGCTGTTCGCCCATGTTATCTACTTCAGCCAATAATAGTGCAATATCTTCACCACGTGCTTTTGCCGCACCAATAGCTTTGGAACGAGCGTTACGCTCTGCTTGTAATGTTTCAGTTTTTACTTGTAAATCTTTGCGTTGTTCTTCTAATGCGGTAAGTTTTTCCGTATCAAGAATAAAGTTACGTTTTACTTTTAATTTTTCTGCTACTTCAGCCAGATTATTACGGAGTAAATTTGGATCGATCATTGGAATTCCCTATTTTTCATTATGAAACAGATACCTTTATTCTAGCGTGCTTTGAGCAAATAAACCAGTTAAAACCCTGATTTTTCTTTTATTAACCTCTTCAAAAACATCCAATTTTATGACCGCACTTTGCTATGATTTAATTTTGTGATCTCTGTCAAATTCTGAGAATGAGACACTAGAAACAGCAAAAAAAAGTTCTATAATGAAAATGAACGTTAACCAAGAGGAGTAACCTATGTTTCCTGAATTTCGCGATTTAATCACTAAGCTTAAAAACAAAGATGCTTATTTTGATCGCTTGTTTGAAAAACACAATGTGTTAGACCAAGAGATCAAAAATAAGATTGATAACATAGAACTCGCTACTCATACGGAAATTGAGAACTTGAAAAAAGAAAAATTACGGATTAAAGACGAGCTCTATCAATACTTGAAAAAGAAAGCAGCTGAGTAATTGGTTTAATGTAAAGACAAAGTGCGGTGAAATTTACCGCACTTTTTTGTTTTAAGCGGTTTTACTTTTTTGAGAGCCAAGATAAATCGCCACTAATGTCAGCACTGCCCCCGCCCACTGCCAATGATTGATGGGCTTATCCAAGCCAAAATAATCAATCACAAGCGCCACTACCGGTTCGGAAAGAAGCAACAAACCGGTTAAACCTAACAATAAATAAGGAATGGTATAAGCAATCATACCCCAGGCGACGCATTGCATCACTGCGCCATAAATGAAAACCAATCCCCAATCGGTAAAGGTGGTTGGATAAAGATTATCAGAATTAAAAATTAGCGAAGGAATAATTAAGACAAAGGCACCACTTAAGCTCAGAATAAACATTAACGAAAATAAAGCGGTAGGTTCTTCTTCGTGCACTTTTTTAATCATAATCATTGAAGCAGCAAGCATGCCTGCCGAAATGAGCCCAATGATAATGCCGTACATACCGTCAAAATTATGTTGCAATTCTTCCCCTGAGATTAAGACAACACCCGCAACCGCTAAAAAAAGGCTTAACATTTGTAATTTCGTTTGGCGTTCACCAAAGAAAAAATAGCCAATTGCTGCCAAAAAGAAAATCTGCAAACTATTCAACAAGGTTGAAATACCTGGCCCTACCGCATATACACTTTCATGCCAAAAGGATAAATCAAAAGCTAAAAAGATCCCAGCTAATATCGCATACATCATCGCTTTACGGCTTTTCGGGAAACGCTGTCTTTTTAATTTCATTAAGAACCAGAAAATAAAAGAGGCAATAAGTAAACGCCAAAATGCAATGGCATAACCACCCACTGGCACAAACTTCACAATTAGGCTTCCTAAACCGAATAGCACGCAGCCCACGACTAACATCGGGGCGGCGTAAGATTTTATTTTATCCATTAAATAAACATTGCCCAGACAGCCAAACTCGCTGCCATAAAGAACAAAATGAGTAAGCTGTTATAACTAAGTTTCCATTTATTAACACTGTGCAAAAGCAATACTCCTGCTATTACTAAATGAAGAACAAAATAAATACCGTATGCGAAAACACCATCAAAACTGACCGCACTTACATCTTGATAAATAATAAAGATCAGTACTGCTAACGCATTCAGTGCAAGCAGTAAAATCATCAATAATGGCAGTAACGCAATGAAACCTTGCAGACGATTACGAGAAACAGACAAACATAAATTCGCTAATAATACCCCCATCACCGCTTGTGCCAATGGATTATATTGCACGAAATTTGGTGTTGGATTGCCGAAGAAAATCATCAAATAGGCAATTACACCCAATCCACTCACCAACGATGCCATTAAGAGAAAACCACGGCGAGCCGATTCATCTTTAGGTTGTTTCCATACTGCATATACAGCAGATAATCCGCATAAGCTGACAATATCAGTCATCACGTAATGATGTAATGAGGCTAAGCTCATCCCTAGCCAAACTAACCAATAAAGTGCAAAACAGACATTTGCTTTGATTAAACGTCCGCGCTGTCCTGGGCAAATTTCGCCTTTAATAAACGCAACCAAACAAAGTAACTGAGCAATCAGCACACCAAAGGCTAAATGAGGAATCAGTTTTTCAGCAGATTGCAAAGACTCTGCAAAAAATTCAATAATTAATAGCAACCCAATTGGCAAGAGAGCAAGAAATGCGGCTAAGGGTTTGAATTGTTCTTCTGACATAAGATTCTCTATTAGAAAAAGAAGGCGTCATTATGCCAAAATTTGCAGCTTTTTTTAATGGCTTTCGTGCATTTTGACTCATTCCCTTTTAAAATAAGCTAAATTATAACCGCACTTTAGGAACCACAAAAAATGCTATTAAGCGTACTTTATATTATTGGAATTACTGCCGAAGGAATTACCGGCGCATTAGCCGCTGGACGAGAAAAAATGGATATTTTTGGGGTGATTATTATTGCCTGCGTCACGGCGATTGGTGGCGGTTCGGTACGCGATGTCTTACTTGGACACTACCCGCTTGGCTGGGTTAAACATCCTGAATATTTCATTATGGTGGCTGGTGCAGCGGTATTAACGGTTTTTATCGCGCCCTTCATCAAACATTTCATGCGCTACTTCCGCACGATTTTCTTGGTATTAGATGCCTTAGGGTTAATCGTATATTCCATTATCGGTGCACAAATTGCCATTGATATGGGCTATGGCTTTACCGTGACATCCATTGCTGCAACTGTGACAGGTGCATTTGGTGGTGTATTGCGTGATTTACTGTGTAACCGCATTCCCCTTGTGTTCCAAAAAGAACTTTACGCGAGCGTATCATTCTTCTCTGCCGCTATGTATATGGCATTACAACACATTCAAGTAGAACACACGCTTTCAATTTTACTCACATTATTCAGTGGTTTTGCATTACGTTTACTTGCTGTTCGATTTGGTTGGGGATTACCTGTTTTCGATTTCCAAGAGCAAGATGATGAAACAAATGATAAGTTACCGAAGAAAACGAAGTAAGTAATAGCTATACAAACATTTGTTTATGCTAATTCTTCATCGAAAATGGAATAGAAATATTTATCTTCATTACAAAACTCGAGGAAACGCTCTGCTAAAGATGTGTCATCTGTAAGAGAGATACAGCCATAACCGATATCATCGTGCGGATAAAGTGCAATTCCTAACTTAGGATTAATTAAAAAACAAATACCACCACAAACTTTTCCAAAATAAAAAGCAATAACCAACTCACAATACAAGAAGATCTTATTGGAATCAAAATGCATGTTAAATATACTTATTGGAGGTTGTGGCTCATTTTTCAAATCGATTGATTCAAAATAATCTTCATAAACACCAGTATACTCATTTAAGAAATTACTCTTCTTGGCTTCTTCATATAAACTCAAGTATTCTTCTAAATAGCCAGATTGTTTTAATTCATCATCTACCTCTGAATTATCATCATATACTAGAGCACTAATAAGGAAAAAACCGTCCAAATCTTCAGAAAAAAATCTTTTAAGCAATTTAGAAGCTCTTTTTATGTTAGCCGTATCACCTAAATCATTTGCTCCAAAGTAACCCACCCATTTGTTACTTGTCGAAAATCCATTAAAGTTAATATTTCTAAAGCATAATGTATTATTTATTGGCAATTTTGATAATTTTTTCATATTTTCCCTACAAAATCTCATCATATTTTTAAGATATTTTATTACAACCATTTTTACTTCAAGAAATACTGAAAGTGAAAAAATGTGCTTTAAAATATGCCATCTAGCATAAAACTTGGCAAATCATAAACCATTCACACCGAATTCACAAAATCCTTAATTTTAATCATTTCACCTTACGCATTTTTACGATAAGCTACACCATATTTTTGTTGAAATAACAAGGGATTCGATATGTTAGAACAAATGGGCAAACAGGCCAAAGATGCGGCCTTTATTTTAGCGCAGTTAAACACCACTGAAAAAAATCATGCGCTCAGCATTATTGCAGATCAATTAGAACAACAAGCGGATCATATTCTTGCCGCAAACCAAAAAGATATTGAAATTGCGAAACAAAATGGCTTATCTGAAGCCTTAATTGATCGCCTTTTATTAACCGAAGAGCGCCTAAAAGGTATTGCGAATGATGTCCGCCATGTGATTTCTCTTGCGGATCCTGTGGGGAAAATCATTGATGGGAGCACCTTAGATAGCGGATTAAAGATCGAGCGAGTTCGTACACCGCTTGGCGTGATTGGTACGATTTACGAAGCGCGTCCTAATGTCACCATTGATGTGGCAAGCCTTTGCTTAAAAACGGGTAATGCCGTGATTTTACGTGGAGGAAAAGAAACACAACATTCCAACCAAATTTTAGTGGAAGTAGTACAAAATGCCCTTGAACAAGCGGGATTACCACGCCATGCAGTCCAAGCCATTACGGATCCGAATCGTGAGCTTGTAATGCAACTACTTAAATTGGATCGCTATGTAGATATGATTATTCCTCGTGGCGGAGCTGGTTTACATGAACTTTGTAAACAACATTCAACCATTCCAGTGATTGTCGGTGGTGTGGGTGTTTGCCATCTTTTTGTGGAAGAAAGTGCTGACCAAGAAAAAGCCCTTGCTGTGATTGCTAATGCAAAATGCCAACGTCCAAGTACATGTAATACGTTGGAAACGCTTTTAGTTCAACGCTCGATTGCAGAAACCTTCCTACCAAAACTCGCGAAATATTTAGCTGAGAAAAAAGTGAAATTCCATGCAAAATCGACCGCACTTTCGATTCTTCAAGCTGCCAATATCGATGTGCAAGAAGTGACCGAACAAGCGCTACGCCAAGAATGGGGGTCACTCGATCTCAATGTCGTAGTGGTTGAAGATATGGATGCGGCAATTGCTCATATTCGTGAATATGGCACACAACATTCAGAAAGTATCTTGACGGAAAATCAACGACTAGCCACTCAATTTATCAATCAAGTAGATGCGGCAGCTGTATATGTTAATGCAAGTACTCGATTTACTGATGGTGGGCAATTTGGTTTAGGCGCAGAAGTGGCGGTAAGTACTCAAAAACTTCATGCTCGCGGTCCAATGGGATTAGAAGCCTTAACCAGTTATAAATGGGTCTGTGTCGGCGATTACACTTCTCGTAAATAATCTATTTCGCCCATAAAAAAACCGCACCTTGAAACAATCAAAGTGCGGTTATTTTTTATCTCGTTTTTAGTGTTTACCAAATAATTTCATTGCGGGTAATACAATTGCACAAGCAATTGCCCCTACAATCACACCCACGACTAACGTCGCCACATTACCAAGTAAACCATCTGCTAATTGATAATCAGCGAGCAAATGATGAATGAAATCCACATTATGTACGAAAATACCGCCACCGACTAAGAACATCGCAAGCGTACCGATAAAACTAAGTGAACGCATAAATTTTGGCATAATCACTAAAATTGCATTCCCGATTGACTTAGCCACACCACCTTTTTTGATAAGGTATAAACCGAAATCATCTGCTCTAACAATTAATGCAACCAAGCCATAAACAAAAATAGTAATTCCGATACCGACTATTGAAAGGGAAATAATACGTGTCAGCAAGCTCGCTTCGGTTAATTCGCCCAATGCAATAATAATAATTTCAGCAGAAAGAATAAAATCCGTACGAATTGCCCCTTTAATTTTAGCGGCTTCATTAAAGGTTGTTTTTTCTTCATGCTCTTCATGAGCAATAAATTTATGTAGAATTTTCTCTACACCTTCAAAACACAAATATGCCCCACCAATCATCAGAAGTGGCACGATCAACCAAGGTAAAAATGCAGAAAGCAGTAAAGCAATTGGAATTAAAATGACTTTATTGACTAAGGATCCTTTGGTGACTGCCCAAACAATGGGTAATTCACGATCGGAAGATGCCCCCGTTACCTGATTAGCATTTAAGGCTAAGTCATCGCCTACTACGCCAACGGTTTTCTTGGCTGCCATTTTGGTCATCAAGGCGACATCATCAAGAATCGATGCAATGTCATCAATAAGAGTAAAAAGAGAGCTAAACGCCATATTCTTTCCTTTATAAAGTTAAAATTTAGAGAAATGAGTTTTAGACTGGTCGAATGCTTTCGACATCCAACTTTGCATCAAACTCTTTTTGTAATAAAAGTAGTTTTTTATCTTGCTGTAAATCCGTACGTGCCTGTTCACGCAAGTCTTGATACACTTTTTTACGGTAATCCATCGGGGTTAAAACATCGGAATCTTCAACAAAAATCGACAATTTGACTGGTTTTTCATATAAACGTTCAAGATGTTCCACTAAATTTTTAATATTTCGATCTTGTTTTAAATGCGCTTTTTCAGAATGAAGCCCGAGTTGAATTTCATCTTCTGTTTGCGACTTAATAAAGCAATTTAATGCCAACTCTTTTGAGAAACCACTTACGCCTGAGCGTTCGACAATATCCGTCCAAGGATCTTGTTTTTGCGTAATTTGAATAATTTTCTCACGCAATTCTGGTGTCACATCTTTCAACATTGCCTGTTTAATATCAGAAGGACGCACACTGTTATCCACTTTGGCTAAATCCGGATTGCTCCACTCCCAACGATAGGTTTCCGCATCCAGAATTTCTTGCTCTTCCGCATCCATTTCAGCATTGTCATCAATGGTATTTTCAACCGTCTCAACACTTTGCTTTAACGCTTCTGCTTGTTGAGTAATTGGGTTTGGCACCGCTGCCTTCGTTTGCGTCGCTTTCGGTGGTGTCATCTCTCGCACTGGAAGTGCGGTCATTTTTGGTGAATTTTTTTGCTCATCTAACGCTTGGAGATGATGTAAGGTTTCTTCCACTGCGGCTTGTTGTTCATCATGATGATGTTGGCGCTCTGATTGCTCAATTTGCGTTAATTGATTCAATGCCTCTAGCGCAGCAAGGCTAGCTAAATTCAATGAAGATGTGGTTTGCGTGGCAACAGGTTGAGAAGGTGAAGAATGCACAACCGCCGATTGAGCCATCGGCTTTTGCGCTTGTGCAGAATAATTTGCTTTGATGTTTTGCGACAGCACCGGCATATCTACATACCCAGAAACAGGCTGATTTTCAACCGCACTTTTCTGTGTATTTTGTTCAGGGGATAGCCCGTCTTGTTTAGGCGTTTGTGCTGCCGTAAGGAACTTTGGGTGGAATGCCAATGCCCTCAATAATGTCATTTCTGCACCAATTCGACGATTAGGCGCAGAAGCCAATTCTTTTCGACCCGATACAATTACTTGATAGAAGAATTGTACGTCTTCCGGTGAAATATGTTTAGCCAGAAAACCTAAGTGATCGTTTTCATCTGTGGCACTTTTAGCGAGTAACTGCATTAATGCAATTTGATGTAATTTCTCAGCTGTTTCTGCCAGTAACTCATCCCAATCGCCTGCTTTTTCTGCCACCGTTTGGATGGTTTTCATTAAACGCTCACCGTTACCTTGATGTAAGGCGTAAATGATTTCAATCGGTTGGTCTTCATCTAACAGCCCAAGCATGCTATTCACCACATCGGTGGAAACTTTACCGTTGCCCATGGCAATGGCTTGATCCGTTAAACTTAAGCTATCACGAATACTACCCTGTGCTGCTTTGGCTAATTTATCTAGTGCTGGCGCATCAAAAGGGATATTTTCGGCAGTAAGCACGCGATTAAGATGTGCTGAAATTTGCGGTTCATCTAATGCTTTGAGATGAAATTGCATACAACGGGATAAAATCGTAACTGGCAATTTTTGTGGATCCGTTGTAGCCAATAAGAATTTCACATATTCAGGCGGTTCTTCCAAGGTTTTTAACAATGCATTGAAAGAATGGCGGGAAAGCATATGCACTTCATCGATGAGATAGACTTTATAACGCCCCACTACCGGCTTATATTGCACGTTGTCTAATAGCTCACGGGTATCTTCTACTTTAGTACGAGAAGCCGCATCGATTTCAATTAAATCAATAAAGTTGCCCGCTTCGATCGCTTTGCAGTTTTCACATTCACCGCAAGGATCGGCAGTAATACCGTTTACGCAGTTCAAGCCCTTCGCAAATAAACGAGCAATAGAGGTTTTCCCCACGCCACGGGTGCCGGAAAATAAATAAGCATGATGTAAACGGTTTTCTTTTAAACCGTTTTCCAAAGCAGTGAGCACATGGCTTTGCCCCACTACTTCAGAAAAGTTTTTTGGTCGCCATTTTCTGGCTAAAACTTGGTAGCTCATCGCATCCCTTTAAAAATTAATGGCCTTCAAAATTCACTAAGGTGTAGCAATCAATGCCTAAATCACGTAAGCGTTTTTCGCCCCCTAATTCTGGCAAATTAATCACAAAGGCAGCATGTTTCACTTCACCACCTAAACGTTGAACTAATTTCACGGTAGCTTCAACTGTTCCACCCGTTGCTAACAAGTCATCAATGATTAACACATTATCACCTTGCGAAATGGCATCAGTGTGCAATTCAAGGGTGTCTTGACCGTATTCTAATTGATAAGACTGTGCAATCACTTCACGAGGTAATTTGCCCGGTTTACGAACAGGGATAAATGGCAAGCCTAAGGCTAATGCAACTGGCGCACCAAAAATAAATCCACGAGACTCGGTACCTATTACTTTTGTGAGACCTTGATCTTTATACTTTTCAACGATCAAATCGATTGTGGCTTTGAAAGCCGCAGGCACTTCGAGTAAGCTCGTGATATCACGGAAAATGATGCCTTCTTTGGGATGATTTGGGATAGATTTGATAGAAGATTTGATTAATTCAAGTTGTTTGTTCATAAATAATTGCTCAAAAAAGAGTAAGAAAAAATCCTGTTTTTAGGCTCGCATTCTAGCATAGAAAAATACAAAAGTGCGGTGAATTTTGACCGCACTTTTGTAAATAAAATGAATTAATCTGGGTAAATATCTTCTCCGTCTTTTCGAGTACGAAGAAGCTGTAAAATCCAGACATATTGTTCTGGGGTTGGCGTAACGAAATACTCAATTTCCTCGTTCATCGCACGGGCTGATTGCTCAGGATCGTCGCTTAATTGCATCGGTGGGCGAATTTCCATTTCATACTTGCCATTCTTAGCGTTATAGCGTGGAAACATTGGAATAACCACCGCTTTTGCCAATTTCGCCATTTTGTTTAACCCAGGAAGGGTAGCTTTATAAGTGGCAAAGAAATCCACAAAGACACTTTGCTCTGCACCAAAATCCTCATCTGGAAGATAGTACCCCATTTGACCTTGCTTGATGTGCGCTAAAAACGGCTTAATCCCATTTTGGCGAGCATGCATTTTTCCGCCAAAACGTTGACGCGCTAAAGTCCATAACCAATCCACCAACGGATTTCGGTGTGGGTTATACATTGATGTCATAGGCATGCCGTGTGTATGTAAAATAATGCCAGATGCATCAATCGCCCAACCATGCGGTACCATCAAAATGATGTTATGCCCTTCGGCTTTCGCTTGCTTGATATGCTCAAGGCCAATGAATTCGCTACGTTTTTGTAAATGTTTTTTAGAACGAATGGCAATTTCTCCAATACCAAGCATTACTTGTGCGACCGTCACAAACATGTCTTCAATTACTTTGTTACGTTTCTCATCTGTCCAATCTGGGAAACAGAGTTTCAAATTAATTTCTGCACGAATACGTGGTTTACCAATTTTTTTCGAGAGTGCACGAGCCAGTTTCTCTGCTAATTTATCGCGTAAACGAAACGGCACAAAAGCCAATAACAAAAGCACAAAAATACCAAGCCAAATCCCCCAATTTTTGGGGTGCAAATATGACCATGAAAAATGTGGTTCATAACCTGTTCGAGCCGTAATACGTAATTTTTTTTGAGAATCTGTCATAATCAATCGTTAAAAATGAAACCAACCTTGATCATACGCCATTTTTATCGTCATGATAAATGACATAATCACCACCATCGGTCTGATCAGTTGTTTACCTTTTGCCATCACCATTTTGGCACCCAAATTTGCGCCTATCAGGCTTCCTGCCATCATCACTAAACCGACAGTCCAAATCACATGACCACCAATAAAGAAGAAAATTAATGAAGCAAAATTTGAGGTTAAATTCATCACTTTCGCATGAGCAGTCGCTTTGGTTAGGTTAAATCCAAGTAGTGTCACACAAGCTAGGTTCATCAATGACCCCGTCCCTGGTCCGAAAAAGCCATCATAAAAACCCAGTAATGAACCAAAACATAACGCAAAAACAGCGTAAGAAATGCGTTGTTTACGATCACTTTCACCCAATTTAGGTGTAAATAAAAAGTATAAGCCGATCGCTAAATGGAAGCCCTTTTTTAATTAATGACGCATCTAAACTTTGAATAAGCAAGGTACCAATCACCGAGCCGATAAAAATCACCAGTAAGATGAAAGAAAACGCCGATAAATTGACCGCTCTTTTACGTAAAAAGTAAATACTTGCCGACAACGCGCCACCAAACGCTTGTAATTTATTTGTACCTAATGCCATTGCTGGTGGCATACCTGTCATTAATAAGGCAGGGATTGTAATTAAGCCTCCGCCACCCGCTATCGCATCAATAAATGCGGCAATAAAGGCAGCTGCAAAAAGCATGGCTAATATATCAATCCCCAACTCCATGATTTCACTCCTACTCTAACCATTCGCTACTATTTGGCGAACTCAACACTTGTTGGCACAAGAATGGTTCTGGCGGTGTCACTTTTGGTTTAGAAGAGCCTGAACCTGGTTTTGCGGGTTCAAACCAAGAATAAAGTTCATCACCACATCCATCACCTGCTGGTACCGGTGCTTGATCTTCACAATAAGCGGCATCTTTCGGACAAGCAATGCGCACGTGGAAATGTGAATCATGACCAAACCATGGACGAATTTTGTGTAACCATGCACGATCGTCTCCTGCAGTTTGACAAAGTTTTAATTTAATCGCTGGGTTCACAAAAATACGGGTGACTTTTGGATCTTGCGCTGCCAATTTAATTAGCGTTGCATGATTGTTATTCCACACATTTTCATCAACACGTTGTGTTTGACGGTTCACCACGAGCAAACCTTTTCCATCAGAATTTAGCGCTTCGCTGTCTGTCATGGTGCCCATTCGCAACCAAATATCCGCATCTAATCCCATTTGATGGCTTGCATGCCCTGTTAAAAAGCGACCACCACCCGGCATAGCAATATCCCCAACTAACATCGTTGGTAAGCCTGCAGACTTCGCCTTTTGTCCAAGACGCTGTAAGTAAGCAATCATATCCGGATGACCATAATAGCGGTTTTTATTCATACGAATGACTTGGTATCCCTCACCTTTATAAGGCAATGGCTCCGCCCCGATAATACAACCATTCGAATAGCTACCAATTGGATTCGCTTTACCATCTGCTGCAGGAATTGGACGTTTAATACGTTGCCAGTCTTGTGGTGAGGCTGTTGTTTGTAACGAGAAAAAAACACTCCCTAAAACAACCGCACTTGAAAGTAATTTTGCTAAAGATTTATTCATAAGATTTCCTAAAACGAATGACCTTATCTTCAATAAAAGAGAAAATAAACTTAATTTAAAAGAGTTATCTGCATTGCGCCTTAAAACGCAATAAATGGTCGAGTAACACAATCGCGACCATTGCCTCTGCAATAGGGACTGCTCGGATACCGACACAAGGATCATGACGGCCTTTTGTCACCACTTCGACAGGATCACCTTCTAAATTAATCGAGCGTCCTGGAATGGTTATACTGGATGTTGGTTTTAGTGCAATGGTCGCAATAATTGGCTGACCAGAGCTAATGCCCCCTAAAATACCGCCAGCATGGTTGCTTTCAAAACCATTTGGTGTCATTTCATCACGATGTTCACTTCCACGCTGTTCAACTACGGCAAAACCATCGCCAATTTCTACACCTTTAACGGCATTAATCCCCATTAAAGCATGGGCTAAATCTGCATCAAGTCGATCAAAAACAGGCTCACCTAAGCCAACAGGGACATTTTCTGCAATCACCGTTAGTTTAGCGCCAATCGAATCCCCTTCTTTTTTCAATTCACGGATTAATTCATCAAATTTTTCGATCGCACTTTCATCTGGACAGAAAAATGGATTGCTATTCACTTTATCCCAATCAATTTTGCCGACAGTTTGTGGCGCAATCTTCACTTCGCCGATTTGGCTTAAAAAACCACGCACTTCAATGCCAAACTGCTCACGTAAATATTTCTTTGCAATCGCACCCGCAGCAACACGCATGGCGGTTTCTCGTGCAGAAGAACGACCACCACCGCGATAATCACGAATACCGTATTTTTGTTGATAGGTAAAATCTGCATGCCCTGGACGGAAACGATCTTTGATATCGCCATAATCTTGTGAACGTTGATCACCATTTTTAATGATCATTCCAATGCTGGTACCCGTTGTTTTACCCTCAAATACCCCTGATAAAATCTGCACTTCATCGTCTTCACGACGCGGTGTGGTATAGCGTGATGTACCCGGTTTACGACGATCTAAATCAGGTTGAATATCGGCTTCCGATAATTCAAGATTCGGCGGTACGCCATCTACGATACAGCCTAATGCAATACCGTGAGACTCTCCAAAGGTCGTCACACGAAAAAGTTGTCCGATAGTATTCCCTGCCATATTTTCTCTCTTTAATTAATGATTTTTGGCTAATTTCGCCACATCAATAAATGGAATTTCTTCGCCAGTATCTTTATTCTTAATAAAGATATCTAATTGATTGAATGCAATATCAATATTATTTTCTGCAAATAACTCATTCACACGGCGATTGAGTGCATCAAGCGTATCATTTCGCTCAGACACTTGCCCAACATAAACACGTAGTTCGTGATCTAAGGTACTCGCACCAAAGGTTAAAAATAGCGCTCTTGGTTCTGGATCTTTTAAGATGTTTGGTTGCTCATTTGCAGCTTGTAATAATAAACGTTTCACCAGTTCTAAATCTGATCCATAAGCCACGCCAACTGACACCACTAAACGAGTAACGGTATTAGATAATGCCCAGTTAGTCACTTGTCCAGTAACAAAAGATTTATTTGGCACAATTACTTCTTTTCGATCCGGATCAATCATGGTAATAGCGCGAATACGGATTTTTGCCACCGTACCCGTTACATCATTGATGGTTACGGTATCGCCCACACGAATTGGACGTTCAAATAATAAAATGATACCGGAAACAAAGTTCGCAAAAATTTCCTGCATACCAAAACCGAGACCAACGGAAAGAGCGGCAAATAACCACTGTAATTTAGACCATGACATTCCGAGCGTTGAAAATGCCCATGCGCCACCCACTGCAACCAAGATATAGGTTAATAATGTTGTAATGGTATAAGGCGTACCTTGCGAAAGTTTCACTCGCGAGAAGAGCAATATTTCTAAAATACCTTGAATGTTACGCACTAAAATATAGGTAATCACAACAATGATTAACGCAACAATCAAGTTAAAGAGTGAAATCGTTTCTGTCACCACGCCTGCTTCAGTCGTTGAGGTTTGTTGCCACAAAGTAATATCACGCAAATAACTTACAACTGTAACTAAATCTGACCATACATAATAGAAGATGGCAAAAAGTGCGGTCCAAATAAAGAGATCGGCAAAGCGTAGTAACTGGCTACGTACTTCATTTAAGGCTAATCCCTCTTCTTGTTCGGTAATCACGACCACATCATCAGAGGCTGAAGCATCATTTGAATCCGGTTGTTTTTGCTGGCGTTTCTCTTGTAAACGACGATAAGCTAAACGTCTTGATGCTACTGTGACACCACGATAAATTGTATGACGCACCAACGACCACACAACCCATGCAATATAAGTATTAATAATATGTGTAATTAAATTTAAGGCGGTGTAGTAATACCCTAAAGCAATTAACGCAATTAAAACAACAGGTACCAATTGCAATAAGATTCGCACGATCTTGAAAATGGTTCTATCACGCTTATCTGTTGTCGTTGAACTCAAGGATTTTTCTGTACGAACAAAACGTGGTGCAATAATCACAATACAGAAAAGCAAAGCAACAATCGTATTAATTTCGCCGAGGATGTCATTGGCTAAGCCGGTATCCATGACATTACTGAAAATTGATGTATTTAGTAATAACACAACAGAAACAATAATACGTTTCGTGACATCTTGTAGGCTAGCTGCACTCTCTTTAGCAAAACCAAAGTGGCGCACTAAAATACCATTCGGACGAAGAATAGCTAAAATAAAGCTAAAGAACCACCAATAGCCCGCCATACTGAGCGACCACTCCCAAAACTCTTGTGGATTTTTCACGAAGAAAAAGCCTAAAAGTTGGCAAGCCGCTAAGAACCAAAGGGTACCTGATAAAGATAAAAGTGCAGTATAAAATAACGCAAGTGGTGTATGCCATTGGCTATCCGAACGAAGCGTATTTATTTCGCCATTAATCACGCTCAAACGTTGTTTAATCGATTCTTTAAATTTGAAAATCAACCCACCAATCACAAACAAAATAAAGACATAAGTGAGTAAATACGGCAAATTATCAAAGTTTGTTGGGAAGCCGATTTTCTTTCCAATACCATCAAGTTGTGCCTTGAGTGACATTGGCAGTTTTTTGATCCAATCTAAATTAATTGGATTATTACTTTTTACCCAGAAACTTTGTTGATCGAGTTTAGACTGAATTTGATCACTGATTTGAGTAATCTGTTGTTGGGTTAACTCTAAGGAAATCGCCAAATTTAACTGATTATTCAATGACTTAATCAAATCAGAAGCCACTTTTCGACGTTCTGTCAATAAATTCGTTAATTGTGCTTTTTCCGCCGGTGTAAACGATTTGTTTTCATCCTGCTCTATTTTACTGATGTAGGCATCAATATCATAAAGCTCATTACGTTTTTGCGTGATATCAAAGATCTGTACACGTAAATCTGCAATTTGTTTTGAAAGACCTTGAATATTTAAATTGGTCGGTAATTTTTGTTTTTGTTGCTGAATAATGCGAGAAAGTACCAACGTGCCTTGTAACGCACTGATTTGCTCATCAATGGTACGTTGTGTCTGCGTTAAGTTATCCAAGACATTTCGCATGCGTAGTTCATCTTGCGTTAATGTATTGGTTTTCTCTGTTTGCTCAAGTAAATATTGGCTAAGTTGCGAATTTAAATCTAACTCTTTCTGGATCAGCGGATTTTGCTCAATGCTTTGGCTTTGTTGCTGTGCTTGCTCAACTTGGTTTTGTGTTTTAGCCAAATTCTTTTGATTAATCGCTTCTTGAATGGCTGCAATTTGTTGCTGCAATGCTTGAACACGAGTATTTAATAGTTCATATCGGCTTTGATAAAGCACTGTCAATTGATCGCTATTTTTTAATAGCACTTGATTATAGATATTTTTTAGCTCAATCAGTTGCAATTCCAGCTGAATTTGTTGTTTTAACAGTGCACTTGTCGTTGGATCAGCTAATTTCTGATTCAATTCTTGCGTACGTTTAACATTGTCTGTTAAGGCTGTTTGAGCACGTTCAGACACTGAGCTCTGCCCTGCTAGTTGTGTATTCACCGCACTTAAGGCAGATTGCGCATCTTGTTGTTGATTAGTCAGTTTCTCAACCTGAGCCTGTAGATTGGCTAAACTTTGTGAAGCATAATCGGTGTTACTTGGCGTACTTAGCTGTTTTTTAAGATTTTGAAGATCAGCACTATTCTTCTGAATTTCAGAATCTGCATCAATAAGCGTATCTTGCAAATCGTTATTATTTTTTTGCTGTGTTTGAATTTGTTGCAAGAAATCAAGCGAAGCCTGGATTGTCGCGACGTTATTTGTTTTTTCATCACCATCTGGTAATTTTTGTGCCTCGGCTAATTCACTTTTTAGTGTTTTTTCCGTCGGTAAATCCGCATTATTATTCTCTGCCCAAACAGGCTGAGAAAGCGCCAGAGTAAAAACAAATGAAAGACCAAGTGCGGTCAAAACACGAGAGATTTTTTTCATTAAACTAACTTTCCTATTGTTGCGACAGCCAATCGGCGAGTGCTTTGCGAGAAATCTTTATTGCCCCTTGGATTAAATCCTGCGGGAGTTCATAGTAGGCAACGGGTTGCTTAAATC
>OBXH01000807.1_pt1 | contig 22054 bp, 21 predicted proteins | sample 1538101 | NCBI WGS metagenome assembly OBXH01 (sample SAMEA2580141, study PRJEB22360) | human gut metagenome | biome: human gut; feature: human-associated habitat; material: faeces | place: Denmark | collected 2008/2010 | reverse complement strand
GTGTCCGTGTATTTGAACGGTACAGCATGATGGGCGGCAACCGCCTGAGTCTGACGTTGACCATGTTCCAGAATGGGGACAGCCCCATCCGGCTGTCTGCGATTACGGCGGGCGGCAGTCAGGCAGTGTTTTTCAAAGTGAATACCATCGGAGAAGAATCCTTTCTGGAGGACGTAAAGAACCTGCTGGAAGAAATTTTGGAGGAGTAAAATGTTTTTTGGATGGTTTGACGCTATATTCAGCTTCATTTTCCCAATCCTGTTCCTGCTTTTTATTGGAATGTTTTTCTTTGCTCTAATTTCAAATCTCCGCACATGGAACAAAAACAACCACTCGCCGCGGCTTACCGTTCCGGCAACGGTTGTGGCAAAGCGAACGGAAGTTTCTCGCCACCATACAGACAATACGATGGCGCATACGTTCACGACCTATTATGTGACCTTTCAGGTAGAGAGCGGCGACCGCATGGAATTTACCGTAAGTGGTTCGGACTACGGAATGCTTGTGGAGGGCGACATCGGTAAGCTGAGTTTTCAGGGTACCCGTTATCTTGGATTCGAGCGGAACTGAACATCCCTGTTCAATTTGATAAATCGGAATTTGTGGAGGAGAGTAATTTGCTGGTATTAAGGCAATACCGCACAGAAAAGAGTGCCAGATACCGCCAAGTGTGATATAATAAAGCCATGGATAAAGAAACTATCATTTACGCAGAACTTGATATGAATTTGCCCGCCGCCTGCAAAATGGAGCATGATGCAATCGGACATTATGCCCGTCCGGATGTACTTGAATTAAAAGTCAATGAAAAATAACAATAAAAAAACACTAAAGAAATTGGCAATCCTTGTAATAGGTTCTATAATTGCGGCTTATGGAATTACACTTGCACTATATGCTGGATTTGGCGGAGCTACGCTTGCGGTGCTGTGGCAGGGGATTGCAAGAACATTTCACATAAGCATTGGCACAGCATCTTTTGTTGTAGCATTGGGAATGATTTTGTTTGCGCTCATTTACGATAAAAGTCAGATTCATATAGGAACTGTGTTGTACCAGATTGTATACAGTACCTGTGTAGATTTGTTTGCTAACTGCCATATTTACAGTACCTATAAGTGGATCAATTTTTTAATTATGTTGTTAGGAGTGGTTTTGTTTGCTGTCGGAACAGGACTATATGCGTCGGCATCCCTTGGTAGAGGCTCCTATGAGGCAGTCACTTTTGCTTTAGCAGAAAAAAATCACTGGCAGATTAAATTTGTCCGAATGGCATTGGATATTTTGGTTGTTGTTACAGGTGTTTTGTTTGGCGGAAAGTTTGGTGTATGCACGCTTATTACTGTTATCATTTCAGGCCCAATTATCCAATTTGTTAATGCGAAAGCAAAACAAGTTTTAAAGATATGATAGTAAAGAAACTTACAACTTCCAGTTTTCCGTACTCGGTTCCAGCAGGGTTTGGGGCAGACGCTCTCCAACAAGAGCACTATCGAAGCCCAACAAATGTCCGAACGCTGATCCCGAACAGCAACGACCAAAGGCAGGGTATCATCATGGCGATGGTATCCTGCCTTTTGTGCTATATCCGCCTGTTCTTTCATGGGAGAGTGTGGTATACTCGGCTTAGTTCAACAAATCGAAATTTGGAGGCTATTGGAAATGACTGAAAGAGAAAAAATGCTAAGCGGGAAGTTATACGATCCAACAGATAAAGAATTGGAGCAATTACGCCTGAATGCACGTAAATTGGCAAGAAAATACAATTCGACAGATGAAGATCAGCCAGAAGAGCAAGCACAGATATTGCAAAAATTACTGCCAACAACAGAGGAACTTCCGTATTTGCAGGCTCCTGTTTATTTTGATTATGGATGTAATACTTACTTCGGAAAATTCAGCTCTGCTAATTTTAATTTTACATGTTTGGATGTATGCGAAATACATATAGGCGATAATGTGATGATTGGTCCCAATGTTACATTGGCGACTCCTATGCATCCATTGTTACCTGAAGAACGCAATGTCCGAAAGAGAGAAGATGGAAGTTTTTATAATCTTGAATATGCGAAGCCAATCACTATAAAAGATAATTGCTGGCTGGCATCTAATGTGGTTGTTTGCGGTGGTGTCACCATAGGAGAAGGGTGTGTAATTGGTGCAGGAAGCGTTGTAACAAGAGATATTCCACCCTATAGTCTGGCAGCGGGAAATCCATGCCGGGTTATTCGCAAGATAACTGAGAAAGATCATATGCCAGACGGAATTGAAAAGAATTGAAAAATTCCAGTTTATCAAATAAGTAAATCATTCCATACCTCTGCGGGCAGCGATGAAACGGCTGCCCGCTCTTTTTGTACCCTGAAACCGAAAGGAGGCTTCAAATGCCAAACAAAACCGAAGAATATGCAGATAGTGTGTCTTATCCCTCCGATTTCACACACTCGGCATAGGTCAGCGGGAACGAAGCTTTCAGGACAGCGCTTTTCCGCACCGTCCAGCCGTTTTGCCGCAGCAAACGCAGGTATTCCTCGCTCGTCCATCTGCTGTGGAGAGGGAAGCCTGCCAGCTTCATGAAAAATGCCTTGACCTTGCCGGAAAACGAGTTTCCCGCGTGGGTGAAGGTCGGCGCGATGAGCACGCCGTCCTCTTTCAGCACCCGCTTGATTTCTTGTAGGGCTTTTTCCGGCTGCGGCACGATGTGCAGCGCATTGGACACGATCACCACATCAAAGGACTTATCCGCATAGGGAAGGCGGAACATATCCTGCACGGAAAAGTGCAGCTTGGCAGAGTGGTTATCACGCTTGGCCTCTGCAATCATCTCCGCGGAGGCATCCGTCGCCTCGATGTGCGCTGCCGCGTTCACAATGTGCTTTGCAATCAGTCCCGTGCCGGTCGCCAGCTCCAGCACCGTTTTGGCTTTCACCACCGGTCGGATCAGCTTATACATCTCTTCGTATGCCGCCCGATCCTTTCGCATAAAGCGGTCGTAACGACCGGCATTTTTGTCCCAGAAGGTCTTTCGTTCTTTCATAGCCGTTGCCCTTATCTCTTCTTTATTTTTTGCCGCATTGTGCCTCTCGGAAAGGATTCAAAGTGCCACTAAATTTTCCCGTGCAGGCATCTGTCCTGCCGCTCTCTGGCGTATTCCAGCAGTGCATTGCACGCCGGACAACGCGCCTCGCCCCTTGTCCCATGCACGCCACAACAATACCGGCGCACCATGAGGGTAACGGTTTCGCTCTCCTTTTCCTTGTTCAAGTTCTGAAGTCCTTTCTGTTTTATACGCGGTTAGACAAATCTGACTGTCTGGTAGAAGAAAAGGCAGGCCACCTGTATGTAGTCTGCCTTTTGCCTGATGCGAAAGCCCGCAGACACGCGGGGCTTACAGCACCAGCGAGGGCGCGGTGTAGACCCGTGCCTTCAGCTCGCTGTTTAGCATATACAGCCCCTTGCTGTCACCGCCGAACAGCTCCATCTTGGTAATGAGGTCAGCGGCGTTCTTCTCCTCCTCGCCCTGTTCCTTGATGAACCAGTCCAGCATCTGCATGGTGCGGAAGTCCCTGACCTCGTGTGCGGCGGCGTAGATGGCATCGATGCTGGCGGTGACCAGCTTCTCGTGCTCCAGTGCCTTTTTCAGCGGGGTCATGTGATCGACTCGCTCCCACTCCGGCTTTGCGATAGCCTCAAAGGTGACGCCCTCGCCGTTATTCTGCAAATACTGATAAAACAGCATGGCGTGATCCCGTTCCTCCTGCGCCTGTACTCGGTACCAGTTCTCAAAGCCGTCCAGTCCGACGGCGGCGTAGTAGTTGGCAAAGTCCAGATACAGATAGGCGGAGTAGAACTCCTTATTAATCTGCTCGTTGAGCAGCTTAGATACGTTAGCGTTCATAATACTTCTCCTCCATAAGATTGTCTTTTTCCTGCTCCCGGCAGGGGGGCAGATATACCGTACCCAGAGCGACGCTGGGATGCTCCCTTTTCATCTCCAGGAACACCTGCTCCGCCTTGGGATGCTGCTACAGCTCCGTTACGGCGGCCAATATCTCCTCTGCGTATTTTGGAATACCGCCAACCCTCTAAATGCAAGAATGAGTCTTATTATTTTGCTTTTATTATACCTATATTTTTTTCTCTGTCAACAACCACAAAGGGCTTGTGCTCCAAGAGCTGCCTCGAAGCCGATTTTCTCAAATTATGTGACGCCGTCACAGTAAAACCGCTTGTCACGCGGTAATACTACGCATAAAAACACAGCCGCAGAGTACATCTGTGGCTGTGTTTTGTGTTCAGTTGCTCACTGTTGCGTGGACTGGATATGGAGAGACAACATATCTCCCGATCTTACATGGGTTATCTTATCTGCCATCACTCTGGCAGTTTGCCTTGCAGATATGTCGGCATCCCCACTGCGGTCGCATCCGGCCTGACCTTAAACATGGCTTTTTCAATCTACCTCCCTTATCGGTTTTCCGCGATATATTTCTCCGCCATGTGGACTGCCACCGCGCCGTCCGCCACGGCGGTGACCACCTGACGGAGGGGCTTCGTCCTCACGTCGCCCACGGCGTAAACGCCGGGAATACTGGTTTCCGTGGTCTCTCCGGCCACGATATAGCCGCCGCCGTCCAGCGCCAGTTGACCCACCGCCAGCGCCGTGGCGGGCTGTCGGCCCACGCTGACAAATACGCCGTCGCAGTCCACCACGCTTTCCTCACCGGTGACGGTGTCCCGCAGGCGGACGCCGGTCAGCCTGTCCCCGGAAAGCAGCGCGGAAACGACGCTGTTCCAACGGAATTCCACGTTTTCGGCCTGTGACAGCGGCTCGTGATAGATCTTGGTGGCCCGCAGGGTGTCTCTGCGGTGGACGAGGATCACTTTTTTCGCCACGCGGCTGAGAAGGAGGGCATCTGCCGCGGCGGAATTGCCGCCGCCCACCACGACCACCGTTTTGCCCTTGTAAAACATCCCGTCGCAGGCGGCGCAGTAGGCCACGCCCCGGCCCAACAGCTCCGTCTCTCCGGCAACGCCCAGCGTTCTGGGGTCTGCGCCGGTGGCCAGCACCACGGTTTTCCCCCGGAAGATCCCCTCGCTGGTCTCCACGAGCTTGGGAACCGCCGTCAGATCCATGCGGAGGACTTCTGCGTATTCGCTGCGTGCCCCAAAACGCTCCGCCTGCTTTTGCATCTTCTCCGCCAGAGAGAAGCCGTCGATCCCGTTCTCAAAGCCGGGGTAGTTGTCGATCTGCTCGGTCAGGGCCATCTGCCCGCCAGTAGACAGCTTTTCCAGCACGATGGTGTCCAGCCCCGCCCGTGCCGCGTACAGGGCGGCGGTGTAACCGCCCGGGCCGCCGCCCACCACGAGCATATCATAAACATGATTGTTGTTCATATCTGAACCCTCCGTTATTTCGCCAATACTTCTTGAATGAAGCGGTCGATCTCTGCCTTTGAGCCGGGCGCGGTGATGAAATCCACGGTCTTTCCGTTCCTGTACAGCACCAGAGTTGGGATGACCTCAATCCCCTCGGCTCCCGCCAGCCGCGGCTCCTCGTCAATATTGATCTTGCTGACAACGAGGCTGTCCACTTATTCCTCTCCAATCTTCTCATACGCAGGACCGATTCTCCGGCAATAGCCGCACCAGGGCACCCAGAAATCCACCAAAACGGGCTTTTCGCCCCGGGTCGCCTGCTCAAACTGCTCCTGATTCATATTGATAGCTGCCATATCTGTCAGCTTCTTTCCTTTGTTTGGGTATTCTCAAAACTCCGGTCTCTCCCCACACCACATCGTGACCTCAACCTGAGATGACGGTACTCTGCCCTTGGGACATAAAGCAGATGAGTAAGACCATCATCTGTACGAGAATAGCTGCGGTTTGTTGCAGCTTATTCCGCGCAGAGCTCAGCCACCAGAGCGTCCATCTGCGCTTCGCTGGTTTGGTTCAATGCACCACGCAGAGACACTACCGTTTCGTAAAGGTGGATATCCTTCATCTCCTCCAATTTGGTGCGCATCAGCCGCGCGGCAGCAGGTGCCCAGGAGCCGTCTTCAATAAGGCCAACCCGGCGGTTTCGGAATCCCTTTGTCCGTAAATGTTCCAAAAACTCCCTCATGGGCGGAAACAGTCCTCCGTCATAGGTGGAGCTGGCTAAAACCAACTTCCCGCAGTAGAACGCACTGGCAACAGCGTAGGAAAGATCTGTCACAGTGAGATCACATATGTTGACCTGTACGCCTTTTTTCTCTAATTTACCCTTGAGGGTCTTCGCCGCATGGGCAGTATTTCCATGGATGGATGCGTGAGCGATCAGGATGCCCTCCGGTTCTTCCGGTTTCCATTGTGACCAGAGATCATAGAGCCGCAGGTACTCCCCCAAGTCTTCTGTGAGCATGGGGCCATGGAGCGGGCAGATCGTTTTGATCTCCAGCGCGGAGATTTTTTTCAGCAGAGCCTGCACCTGTGCGCCATATTTCCCGATAATATTGTAATAATACCGTCGGGCCTGCGGCACCCAGGGGGCACGGGCAGTCCGTTCCAGTGAGCCAAAGCGTCCGAAGGCATCCGCCGAGAACAGGATTTTTTCCGTTTCCTCATACGCCGTCATCACCTCCGGCCAGTGTACCATCGGCGCCAGCAGAAAGCGCAGCCGGTGCAAACCCAAGGAAAGCGTATCTCTTTCGCCAACCTCCAGCATACGGTCTTCCGACAATGCACCTGTGCCGAAGAACTGCTTGATCAGGGTAAATGTTTTCGCGTTTCCCACGATCTTCATCTCCGGGTACTTTTGTGCCAGCCGCATGAGACTGCCGGAATGATCCGGCTCCATGTGTGTGACCACAAGATAGTCGGGCCTGCGCCTCTCCAACACCCGCGCCACATTGGAAAGCCATTCTTCCGTTGCCCGTGCGTCCACGCTGTCCATCACGGCAATCTTCTCATCCAGAATGACATAGGAGTTGTAGCTCACTCCCATAGGCTGGACGGGGTACTGGTTTTCAAAGAGTGCCAATGTGTTATCATCCACCCCTACATAGCGGATGGCATCTGTTACCGTTTGGATAGCCATATAAAAAATACCTCCTATTTTCCTTACTCAGACTCTGACGGATAGGTTCTTCTTTTCTAATGAAACATACGCTCGACCGCGGATCGACGGTCGCGCATTTCACCGTTGCCTTGCTTCCCCCCAGAGTCGTTACATGTGGTACACCGCAGCGGGGCGAAGTCCTTCCGGCAGGCCGTCGGGCGCAGCAGGTGAAAGTTCCCAGCGTACCTGCCCCGCCCACTGGGAGGCGACGGCGGAGAAGTGGAGCATGACAATACCGAGATCCAATGCGGCATCCAAATTATCGGTGTAGGCATCCTCCTGCTGCACCAAATAGATGCTGTGATCCTGCACAAGGAAGCCATAGGGCTGACGGTTGAGATAGCTGGGGGAGAGCGAAGCGGCGTAGAAGGACTGCCAGAGCATATCGTCGTAGAAGTCCATCATCTCGTCAAGCCCAGACTTGTTGCTCCAGCTCCCCATGTGAACCAAATCGTTCACGCCCTTTTTGGGCGCGTAGTACTGCTGCTCGGCCCGCACATCGATCTGAGACATACTTAGGATATTCAGCCGCAGCTTTTTTGCGGTCTTTTCCCCGTAGCCAAAGGCAACGATTGCCGCCACCTCTAACGGGGTGGCGAGAGACAGTGCCTTTTTGATTTTGTCGCTGTCGGTGAAGGTCATCCAGCAGGTGTCAATGTCCAACTCAGTCAGCTTGAGGACGAGATCTTCCATCATGTAGCCGGCGTTGATGGCCGCATAGGAATGCGGGGCAGACATAAGGAGCAGGTAATGCGGTGCTCCGATGAGAAATTGATTATAGCCCGCTGAGCTCTCCAGCGCCGGCTGTGCATCCTTGTCCAAGACGATCAACTCCGTTGCAATCTCCGGGACAAGACGGGGGCAGGTCTTTTCATAGTAGGATCGGAGCTGGCCGATAGCCTCGCTCGGAACTTCCTTTTCGCGGAATGCGTGAACGGATCTGCGATTTTGAATCATAGCTCTGTAATTCATAGTAGTATCTCCTATTCTGATGTCTTTGGTTTTCTTATAAATCGTCTATCAGTGCGGTGCTCTTGGCGTAGGCGGTACTGCGTGCCTCAAAGAAATCGGTCTTGACCATGTTGGCGTCGGCGTACTGGCTGACCCATTCCATGCTCTCCGGTTCGCTCTCAAAGCCTGGATACAATGCGGGATAGCCAAGGCTCGTCCAGCGGAGGTTGCCGAGATAGCGGATGTAATCGCTGATCATCTGCCGGTTCAGCCCCGGGATGTCGTCGCCGATTACATAATGCCCCCATGCGATCTCCTGCTCCACGCCCTCACGCATCATCTCGCGCAGCGCTTGTACGCTCTCGGCGGTGAACAACTCCGGCTGCTCCTTTTGCAGCTCCGTGATGATATTGCGGAACAGCCATAAGTGCGTGTTCTCATCGCGGTTTATGTAGCGAATCTCCTGCGCCGAGCCGGGCATCTTCCCGTTTCGGGAGAGATTGTAGAAGAACATAAAGCCGCTGTAAAAATAGATGCCCTCCAAAATATAGTTTGCCATCATCACGCGCAGCAGCGTGGGAGCGTCCTTCCGCTCCTGAAACGCGTTGTAGCAGTCCCCAATGAAGGTGTTGCGGCGCAGCAGATGCTCGTCCGTTTTCCATTGGTAGAGGATGTCATTGCGCTCCACGGGGGAACAGATGGTGTCGAGCATATAGCTGTAGCTCTGTGAGTGGACACACTCCTGAAACGCCTGAATGGACAGGCAGAGATTGACCTCGTTGGCGGTAATGTAGGCGCCGATATTAGGCAGGTTCGCTGTCTGAATGGAATCCAAAAAGACAAGAAAACTCAGAATTTTATCGTAGGCGCTGCGCTCGGCTGACAGCAGGCGGGGATAGTCCTTCACATCCTGCGAGAGATTGATCTCCTCAGGGATCCAAAAGTTGTTCATGGCCTGCCGGTACCAGTCGCTGACCCAAGCGTACTTCATATTGTTGAAGTCGTTGAGGTTAGTGGTATTGCCGCCGATCATGCGCCGCAGGCGCACATCAGGGTCGCCCTCCGGGTTAAAGAGGGGCTTTTTCTTCAGTTCCGTCATGTTATCCTCCTTATGACGAGCAGCTTTCGCAGGTCTCGACCTCAAGGGCCTTGCTGCGGACATAGTAAATGGTCTTGACGCCGGCCCTCCACGCCTCCAAATACAGTCTGAGCACCTGACGCATGGAATAGTCGTTGGTGATATAGAGATTCATGCTCTGCGCCTGGTCAATATGTCTCTGGCGAAGGCCTGCGGCGCGTACCGACCAGCTTTGGTCGATCAGATGCGCTGCCTTATAGTACCACCATGTGTCCATAGAAAGCTCCGGAGCAACGCGGGGCAGCATGCTGCCCCTTTTTTCCTCTAAAAAGAATTTCTTCATAATTGGATCTATGCCCGCCGACGTGCCGGAGAGGATAGATGTGCTGGAGGTCGGTGCGACCGCCAGCAGATAGGCGTTGCGCATTCCCTGCACCGCCACCGTTTTCGCAAGCGCCCGCCACTTTTCGGAGGTATAACCCCGCTTTTCAAAATACGCGCCCGTCTGCCAGTCGCTGCCCTCAAAGAGCGCGTAACGACCCTTTTCCCGTGCCAGTGCTGTGTCCGCCTTGACGGCGGCGTAGTTGATGAGCTCGAACACTGCGTCGGTGAAGGCAAGGTGCTCATCGCTCTCCCAGTGGATGCCGCGCTTTGCCAGCATGTGGTGGTAGCCGCTGACGCCCAAGCCGATGCTGCGGTACTTCTGATTGGTAAGCCGCGCGTATTCCAACGGGTAGAAGTTGAGGTCGATCACATTATCCAGTGCGCGGATGGCCGTTTCCACCGTGCGTTCCATATAGGCCTCGTCCTCCACCGGCAGATTACCGAGAGACAGACTCGCCAGATTGCAGACCACAAACTCACCTGGGCGTGTGGCCGTCACCACTATTGTGTCGCCGTTCTCCGTGTGCACCTCAGTGCTGATGTGCTCGATGGGTGCCATGTTCTGCGCGATCTCCGTACAGAGATTGGAGCAATAGATCATTCCCGTGTGGCCGTTTGGGTTCATATGATTTACACTGTCGCGATTGAAAGCGAAGGGTGTGCCGGTCTCCACTGCCGAGCGAAGCACCAGCCGCACGATGTCCTTGACGGTGACGCTGCGCTTTTCGATGCGCGGGTCATTGACGCAGTCCAGATACCGCTTCTCCCATTCTGTACCCCAGTAATCCTCCAGTGCGTAGCCCTTGACCGTGAGGATTTCATGTGGACACATGAGATGCCACGGCGCGTCTATGTTCTCCTCCGCCAGTCGCCAGAAGAGATCCGGATAGCACACGGCGGGAAACACATCATGTGCCTTCATGCGGTCGTCGCCGTTGTTGGTGCGCAGTTGAAGGAATTCCGGCAGATCCCGGTGCCATGCGTCTAAGTAAACCGCCACAGCGCCCTGCCGCATCCCCAACTGATCCACCGCCACGGCGGTGTCGTTGACCAGCCGGATCCAGCGGATAACACCGCCCGCCGCCCCTTGAAAGCCGCGGATGGTGCTGCCTGCAGCGCGCACCTTACCGAAGTACATCCCCATTCCACCGCCGAATTTAGAGACCTTTGCGAAGTTGTCCAGCGAGCGGTAGATGCCGTCCAGACTGTCCGGCACAGTGTCCACAAAGCAGCTTGAAAGCTGATGGTAGGGCTTTCGTGCGTTGGACATGGTAGGTGTCGCCATCGTGACCTCCATACGGCTGAGCATATCGTAAAAGCGTTTTACCCACCCCATGCGATCAGAGCCTTCGTTCATAGCAAGATGCAGCGCGATACCCAAAAACATCTCCTGCGGTGTTTCCAGCGGCACGCGGCTGCGTGACTGGATCACATAGCGTTTGAGCAGCAGGTCAAGGCCGGAGTAGGTGAACAGCTCGTCCCGTTCCGGGCAGAGAAAGTCCTCCGCCATGGCAATTTCCTCGTGGGTATAGTGGGCAAGGATATAGTCACCGTAGAGTCCCTTATCCGTCAGATAGCGAAGCTTGCCATAGAGGTCGCCGACGCCGCGCCCCTCCCATTCCTGTGCGTTGCGACAGCGAAAGGAATGGTTCAGAAGCCGCGCCGCGATGAACTCCCACTTGGGTGCCTCTGCCGTAGTCAGCTCTACCGCCGCCTTGGTCAGTGCCTCAGCCCGCTCATCCTCCGTCATACCCAGACGACAGAAACTCTCAAACTTCATTTGAAGCGCCGCGAGGGAGTAGACTTCCTCGGTAAAATCCATCTGGATGCGGCGCAGCACCTCGTCAAGCGAGTCATCCCCCACCGTCCGCGCGATGGTATGCCGGACACGGCGCAGCGCAGACCGCTTTTCGCGGTAGAGGATGTACGCCTTGGCCACCTCATAGTGTCCGCGCTCCATGAGCGTTCGCTCCACCTCGTCCTGCACATGTTCTACGGTGAGCGGCACTGTGACGGAGAGATTGTTGAGAACAGTGGCGAGGATCTCATCCATCTCTCTGCTCCCGATCTCCTTGCCCTGTCCGTCAAACGCCTTTTTCATGGCGTTGAAAATTTTCTCCTGTTGAAAGGGAACAGACTCCCCGTTTCGTTTTCTGATCTCCATTTCGATCCTCTCATCTTCTCCGGTCACTTCTCATGTCCTTTTGAGCAAAGAGCGGGCAAGCGCAGTATCACGCTTGCCCGCTCTGTTTTTGAAAGCCGGTTTTTCTGCAGCCGACGCGGCGGGGCTGTTTGTTGTCTGTTGTCTTGGTTTTGGCTTTCCTGCCAGTTACTTCATAGATTCCAGAATGGCGTCCGCCAGTGCTTCCAGCTCAGTGCGCTTGTCCGTGCCCATGGACGAGGCGAGGCTGAGCCGCTCGTTGAGCACCGTCATGTTCTTAAGCTCATTGTTGACGAATTTCTGCATGAGGTCACCGGACTTCACCGCCCATGAGCCGTTTTCAATGATGGCAAAGGTGCGGTTTTGCAGATTCAGTGCCTTCATATCCATGAGGAAGTCATGCATGGCGGGGTAGATGCCGAGGTTGTAGGTCACAGAGGCCAGGACAATGTGACTGTACTTAAACGCCTCGGAGATCAGTTGGGAGACATGAGTGGAGGACACATCGTACATCGCCACCTTGCTCATGCCCTTATCGCAGAGCGACGCCGCCAGCGCCTGCGCCGCGTTCTCCGTGTTGCCGTACATAGAGGCGTAGACGATGAGCACGCCCTGGGTCTCAGGGGCATAGCGGCTCCATGTGTCGTACTTTTCGATGAACCAGCCCAGATCCTTGCGCCACACGGGGCCGTGGAGCGGGCAGATGTACTTGATCTGATCCAAAACGCCACCGGCCTTTTTCAGCAGGAGCTGGATGTGGGGGCCGTACTTGCCCACGATGTTGGTGAGGTAGCGGCGGGCGTCGTCCAGCCAGTCCCGCTCGAAGTCCACCTCGTCGGCGAACAGCTTGCCGTCCAGCGCGCCGAAGGTGCCGAAGGCGTCGGCGGAAAAGAGGACGCCGTCGGTGACGTCGAGGGTCACCATGGCCTCCGGCCAGTGAACCATAGGCGCGCCCACAAAGGTGACGGTGTGCTTGCCGAAGGAGAAGGTATCACCCTCCTTCACCTCGATGCACTCATGTCCGTCCACATGGAAGCCGAACTGCCGCATGAGCATGAATGCCTTCTCGTTGGAGATCAGTTTCACCTTGGGATGGCGCAGCAGGATCTCCTCGATGCAGGCGGCGTGATCCGGCTCCAGATGGTTGACCAGCAGGTAGTCCAGCTCGCGGCCATCCAGCACATACGCCAGATTTTCCAAAAGCTGGCGGCAGGCAGACCAGTCCACCGTGTCAAAGAGCACCGTCTTTTCATCCAGCAGGCAGTAGGCGTTGTAGCTTACGCCCCGGGGAATGGGAAAGCAGTTTTCAAACAGGGCCAGGCGATGGTCGTTGGCGCCCACCCAGTAGAGGTCGTTCGTTACTTTACGCACGCAATACATCTTATCTTGCCTCCTTCACGGCCTCAAGCCTTTACAAATTGATCCTTCGTCTCCGCGCACTCGGGACACACCCACTCGGCGGGAAGCTGCTCAAAGAGCGTACCGGGCGCGATCTCGCCGTCCTCGTCGCCCAACTCCGGCACATACTCGTAGCCGCAGCCGCTGCAGACGTAGCGGTCGCCGATGGGGGCGGGCTTCGGCGGCGTGGGCCGCTTCATCTTTACCATGGGCGGCGCGGGCAGCTTTTCGCCGCTATCCAGCGCGGCAGTGAGCAGGGGCAGGATCTCCTCCACATCGCCCACGATGCCGTAGTCGCAGTTCTTGAAGATAGGCGCGTTACCGTTCTTATTGATGGCCACGATGGTGGAGGCGTCCTTGATGCCCTTAAGGTGCTGGGATGCGCCGGAGATGCCGCAGGCGATGTACAGATTGCCGGTGAACTTCTGACCGGACATACCCACATAGCGGTTCAGCGGCAGATATTTGAGAGTCTCCGCCACAGGGCGGGAAGAACCGATGGCCGCGCCGGCGGCCTTGGCCAGCGACTCTACCAGTTTCATGTTCTTTTTCTCCCCGATGCCCTTGCCCGCGGAGACCACCCGCTCCGCCTGCGGGATGGGCGTATCCATAGGGATGCCGACGGAGAAGTCGTGACCATCCTTCTTCAGCGCCGCCACAAGGTCGGCCACCTGCTGGGCAGCATCCCCCTCCCGGAAGATAGTCTTTTTGCGAATGCCGGTGATGGGCGCGGGTTTCTTGGCCGCCGAACGGCTCTCGCCGCCGGAGCTCTTGCCCAGCCTGCCCAACAGATGAGAGGCGATGACCACCCGCTGGATCTCGTTAGTGCCCTCGTAGAGGGTGGTGATCTTGGCGTCGCGGTAGGCCCGTTCCACCTCCATGCCCTTGAGGTAGCCGCTGCCGCCGTGGATCTGCAAGGCATCGTTGGTGACCTCCAGCGCGATGTCCGAGGCGTACATCTTCGCCATGGCGGACTCCATGCCGTAAGGCGCGTGCTGCTCCTTCAGCTCCGCCGCGGAGTAGATGAGGAACCGGGCGCAGCGCAGCTTGGTTGCCATATCCGCCAGCTTGAAGGCGATGCTCTGCTGGGCCGCGATGGGCTTGCCGAACTGGACGCGCTCCTTGGAATAGCTCAACGCGTGCTCAAACGCGCCCTGGGCGATGCCCAGCGCCTGCGCGGCGATGCCGATGCGTCCGCCGTCCAGCGTGGACATGGCAATCTTGAAGCCCTCGCCCTCCTTGCCCAATAGGTTTTCCTTGGGAACCTTCACGTCGTTGAAGATCAGCTCCGCCGTGGAGGAGGAGCGAATACCCATCTTGTCATAGTGGTCGCCGAACTCAAAGCCCTTCCAGCCCTTCTCCACGATGAAAGCGGAGATGCCCCGGGTGCCGATGTCCGGCGTGGTGACGGCGAAAACCACATAGGTGTCTGCCTTAGGGGCGTTGGTAATGAAGATCTTGCCGCCGTTGAGGAGGTAGTAGTCCCCCTTATCCAGCGCCGTGGTCTCCGTGCCGCCGGCGTCGGATCCGGCGTTGGTCTCCGTAAGGCCGAAGGCGCCGATCTTCTCGCCCTTGGCCAGCGGAACCAGATATTTCTTCTTCTGCTCCTCGGTGCCATAGGCGAAAATGGGCCATGAGCCGAGGGAGACGTGGGCGGAGAGGATTACGCCCGTGCCGCCGTCCACACGGGCCAGCTCCTCCACCGCGATGGCGTAGCTCAGAGCATCAAGACCGGCACCGCCGTACTCCTTGGGGTAGGGAATGCCCATCCAGCCCAGCTTACCCAGCTTCTTGACAGCCTCCTCGGGAAACTCATTGTTCTGATCCATTAAAAATGCGAGGGGCTTGATCTCCTCCTCCGCAAAACTCCGGATCTTCGCGCGCAGCTCTTCGTGCGCCGACGTGGTTTGAAACAGCATACGGGTACCTCCTTTTAAAATTTTACAGCTTGCTTGTATCTTGGGGATCGGATCCGCCGGTCAGCAGCCTGCGCAGGCTCACGGCACGGAACGCCTCGTCCTGCTTTTGCTGCAAGGCCGCCAGCTGACAGTGGATGGCGCACCGCCCATGCTTGTCCTGCCAGCGGCATTCATATCCCGGCTCCATGCAGGCGCACAGGATGCCCCGCTCCCCCACGACCACCATGAGATCGTAGAGGGAGGTCGCGTCCAGATCGCAGGACAGCTCGCAGCCGCCGAGAGCGCCGCGGCTCACCCGCACCAAATTGCCGGCGGAGAGCTTGCGCAGAATCTGGTAGGCAAACTGATTGGGGATCAATTCCGTTTCCGACATCTCGGCCACCGAATGCTTCTCCCCGTCCAGCAGCACCCGCAAAATGCGCAGCGCGTAGTCCGTCTCTTTGGTGATGATCATGCTCCACATCCTCTTTTCGCTTGCTTGTTAATACCATAATATCAATCTTGATAAATTTTGTCAAGATAGTTTCAAAAAAAATATCGCTTTATTACAGACCGCCCCAGCCCGGGTCAGCTTCGCTTTCCATTCAGCGAAAAGCCATGTTCCTTTTCATATTGACAATCTCCTGATCGGGATTGAGCTTGATTTTCATGTTCGCCACCTCTTTCTTGTTTATTGATTGTGGCTTTATCATACCGCAGGACAAAGTCTTTTTCTGTGACGAGGTTACATTGATAAAAAAAATCCGGTGCTTTTTGAGCACCGGATTTTAAGAAGGTGAATTACGCTTTCCACAGACTGTGGAGGTTGCAGTAGGCGTAGACCGCCTCGACCTCATCGCCCTCGCAGAGAGCGAAGCAGACCTCCGGCTTCTCGCCGGGATGCAGTTCCTTACGCTGATTGCCCTGCTTGGTCTGGAGAGATACCCATTCGATGTAGTGCTCCGGCAGCATGGGGTGCTCCACGGAGCCGACCTTGACATGGACGATGCCGTTTTCCACTGTCCAGACAGGGACGTGCTTCTCCACGGCGGCATCGGTGGTGCCGGGAACAATCTCGCTCATCGGCTCGCCGCAGCAGACAACAGGGACGCCTGCGTCCTTAACTTTGGCAATGATGTTACCGCAATGCTTGCAAATGTAAAACTTCTGCTCCATGATAATTCTCCTTTTCTTTCTTTAATAGTTTTCTGCGTGAATTTCAAAATAGCTCTGGGGATGGTTGCAGGTGGGGAAAACCTCCGGGGCCTTCTCGCCCACGACGATGTGACCGCAGTTGCGGCACTCCCACACCTTGACCTCGCTCTTGGCGAAGACCTCCGCCATCTCCACATTGTGCAGCAGGGCACGGTAGCGCTCCTCGTGGTGCTTTTCAATGGCGGCGACCAGGCGGAAACGCTGGGCCAGCGCATGGAAACCTTCCTCATCGGCTGTTTTGGCAAAGCCGTCGTACATATCCGTCCACTCGTAGTTCTCACCCTCAGCGGCGGAGAGAAGGTTTTCTGCGGTGTCGCCAATGCCGTTCAGTTCTTTGAACCACAGCTTGGCGTGTTCCTTCTCATTATCAGCGGTTTTGAGGAACAGTGCCGCGATCTGCTCAAAGCCTTCCTTCTTGGCCTTGGATGCAAAATAGGTGTACTTGTTGCGTGCCTCGGACTCACCGGCAAAGGCAGCCATCAGGTTTTTTTCGGTTTGAGTTCCTGCGTATTTTGTTTCTTTCATGGTGGATACTCCGTCCTGTTTTTCTGCTTTTATTGTAGCAAATCTATGATTTTCTTCTGTGACGAAGTCACATTCCTTGCATGGGAGCTTTCCTACCTTTGTATTCGGTATATTCCGATTATAGCACTTTGAGCAGAAAAAACAATTTTTCAAAAGCTGCTACATTTTCCGTCCTCATATGTGTGCCGGCTGATATTCGGAGTCGAATGCTACATGTGAGCCTTGTTCGTAATGCCCACCGATCATGACCGTAGCGGCAGTCACAGCATCCACATGAAAGCGTTCCCGGTAATGCTTGCATTTTCGTAAAAAAACGTTATAATTGAATCAGTTAAATCAAAGGAGGTATCAAATCATGAAATCACATAAATACTGGTCCTTAGGCGCACTTTTCTGTATGTTGGGATGCATTTATTCTGGAATCAAAAAATCTATGACTGCGCATAAATATTTTGCCTATTCTTCATTGCTTTGTATGGGCATGTCCATTTATTCCGGTCACAAACTGGTTTCTCCAAAGAAGAAAAAAATCACTAAATCAAATAATAGTGAGAATAGTTAAACAAAAAAATTTCCTTTCTTTATCTTTATTCTCCTTGCCCTGCGGGACCAGTATGATTTTGAATACGGAACCGATAAAGAGGTTGACGGCGTTGTCATCAACGACAAGCGCAAGGCTCTGGCGCAAAAGGTCAAAGAGATCATCGACACCAAATCTTCGTTTGCTGACTGGCTGAACAATCAGAACGTCCGCAATCAGTTGAAGCTGGAGATCAAGATCTGCCTTGTAAAAAACGGCTATCCTCCACAGTACAGCCCCGAAGTTTTCAAAAAGGTCATGGAGCAGGTCGAGAACTTTGAGGAGAACAATTAAATCATCCATAAAGAAAAAAATACAGCTATATTCAGGCTTCACACTGAAATATAGCTGTATTTTTTGCATCGCTAATAATTGTTGTGTCTTCTCTTGAAAACAGCGTAAAGATTTATTATAATAAGATAAATAGTTGTTGCTTTTGCAAAGGAGGGCTGAAGTATGGCAGCGCAGCGCACCTATCTGGCAATCGACCTGAAAAGCTTCTATGCCTCGGTGGAGTGCGTAGACCGTCATCTGGACCCCCTGACCACCAATCTGGTGGTGGCGGACGCCTCCCGCACCGAAAAGACCATCTGCCTTGCGGTGTCGCCCTCCCTGAAAGCTTACAAGATACCCGGCAGAGCACGGCTGTTTGAAGCCGTTCAGCGGGTGAAAGAGGTCAACGCTCAGCGGCTGCAAACTGCCATCCGGCAGCACAAGGCAGTCCGGGAAGAGGATGGAAAATACCACTTTGCCAGCACCTCTTTTGATGCCAATGCCCTGAATGCAGACCCTGCACTGGGGCTGAGCTACATCGTTGCGCCGCCCCGGATGCAGCGGTATCTGGATGTGTCCACCCAAATCTACAAGACCTACCTCAAATATGTGTCCCCGGCAGATATTTACCCCTACTCCATCGACGAGGTTTTTATTGATGTGACGGGCTATCTGCCCTATTACCACATGAGCGCCCATGAACTTGCCATGACCATGGTGCGGGAGGTGCTGTACAACACCGGCATCACCGCAACGGCAGGCATCGGCACTAACCTCTACCTTGCAAAGCTGGCCATGGACATTGTGGCAAAGCACATCCCGGCAGACAAAGATGGTGTCCGCATTGCGGAACTGGATGAGCAGTCCTATCGGTATCTGCTGTGGAACCACAGACCCCTGACGGATTTCTGGATGACCGGTCCCGGAACCGTTAAGCGGCTGGAAGCTCATGGCATCTACACCATGGGGGACTTGGCACGGTTCTCCATCCATGGAGAGGATCGTCTGTATGAGATTTTCGGCGTGGATGCAGAAATTCTCATCGACCACGCATGGGGCTACGAACCCTGTGGCATGGAGCAGATCAAAAGCTACAAGCCCAGCACCAACAGCATCAGCGAGGGGCAGGTACTATCCACTCCTTACCCGTATGATAAAGCAAAACTCATTGTCCGGGAGATGGCGGAGATTCTGATGTTCCGGCTCACGGAAAAGAAGCTGGTGGCGGAATCCATCACCTTGGAGGTGGGCTATGACCGGGAGAACGTGGACAAGGGCGGCTATCGTGGTCTGACCCAGACCGACCGCTACGGCAGAATCATCCCCAAGGCGGCACACGGCACCGTCCGGTTTGATGCCCCTACCAATCTGGGCAGTACCCTCATCAACGAAAGCGCAAAGCTGTTTGAGCGCATCACCGACCCGGCGCTGACGGTGCGGCGCATTACTATCAACGCCAACAAGGTCACGCCGGACGAGGGCATCTATCAGGTGGACTTTTTCACCGACACCAAGAAGCTGGAAAAGGAGAAAAAACTCCAGCAAGCCATGCTTGGCATCAAGAACAAGTACGGCAAAAACGCCGTGCTGAAAGCCAACAGCTATGAGGAAGGTGCCACTATGCGCCAGCGCAACGCACAGATCGGCGGTCACAGCGCAGGAGGTTCGGATGGAAAACTACAAAAATAGCAAGATCGGGCGGGAGACCGCCCAAAAGTACGGGGACATCCTAGAGATGGAACGCCCTCAGACCGGAGAATCCCTCCGCAAGCACCCCCGCATGACCCTTCAGAACCGTGCCAAAATCTTCTCGCCCTTCTCTCCGCTGCGGGGCTATGACGAGCAGCTTGCCGCAGAAAAGCAGCGCACCGAGCGGGTGACCAAGCGCATTTTGACCGAGGAAGAAATGTCGGCTCTGTCCGATCGGCTGATGCAGGTCACCAAGGGCATGACCATCACAGTGCGGTATTTCAAAGAGGATACCGCCCACCCGGAGATTCCCGCAGTGGGCAACTACATCACGCTGACCGGAAAAGCGGACCGCATCGACCCGGTGTTCCGCACCTTGCAGGTGGGCGAAACCGTAGTGCCCTTTGAAGATCTGGTTGAGATCAGTGGGGAAAGCATCATGGAGATTGACCAATATCTAGGCATTACAGAGGATTAAGCACAAAAAAGGCCACCAGTCGAAAAAACGGCTGGTGGTCTTGCTTACTTATGATGTATCGTCGGCAGCTGCTTGACTTTGTTTCCGACTTTTTTGCGTTCCAGTGAGAACACCATGTCTGGAGTACGCTCAAAAATCCTATGTCACGCCGCCAGCTCGTGCCACATTTGCAGTGGAACAGGCCAATGAACTGCTGCTTCATTTTACGTCCGCAGTTCGGACAGATTCGCTTGCTGGCTCTCATAAAAGTTTACTGGAGCTTGGCGATAATGTCATCGGCAGACATACCGCTGGCAAGCAGTTTTTTCAATACAGATTCTGCTTCAGCTTTCTTAGATTCTTCAGCGGCCTTTTTTTCGGCTGCAACCTTTTTTGCCTCTGCTTTAGAAAGTTCCTTTGCTGCAACCTTCAAAGCGGATTTTTTGCTTTTCAACTGTTCTTTCAGTACGCTGATGTTATCAGACAGTGCGGCGATCTCGGTTTCAATCGCAAATAGCCACGCTCAATGCAATATGCTTTTTCTTTAATCGCATAAAAATCTTCCAAGCTTCTATTCCCTAGGCCGAGCGTATTAGTTACACAGTGCTTTTTCACGCACTTCCGGTGTAACTGCTTTCAGAAGATTATAGAGGTCAATAATATCGGTGATTGCCTGCCGGTCCTGCACCGTCCATGTGTAATCAAACTTGCTATAATCCGTTCCCTCGAAACGCATGATAACGGTATCGGCACTCAAAAGGTTTCGCAACCATTCGACTTCACTGTCTTCCATTTCAAAGGTGGCCCATGCAAACCATTTACCAAGCTCTTTGTCGTATCCATAATCGGAGTTATCATAATCGCAAATGTAAGTGTACTTATAATCTCCACCGCGCAGAATGATGTCATCGATATCCAGCTCGGAAGAGCCCATGTAAGTAAAATCTTCCCAGAAAACAATAGTGTTCCCCTTGTCCCAGATATAAAGGTTGGGGCCAATGCCACACGTCTTGCGCTTATCGATGCTGTCATCATGCGGGGTTGTAATCGCCCAGCAGTCTTCTACTGCATCGTAGTTGACATTGCACTTTGCAAGTGCATCCTGAATACCAAGAATCTGCTGTGCTTCTGCCAGCACACCAAAATTGGTGACAGCAGCTTTTCCTGCATCATCCAACTGGTTATAGGCATCCAAAGCGGCCACGATTGCCGCGCGTCTGCTGCGCGTGACAGTACCGATCTGGCTGATCAGCGCTTCTACCTGCTCCGGGGTCACAGCACTATTCTGCTGCGCGAGCACCGCAAAGGGAACGTCCCCGGCGGGGCTGATCGCCAGCGCGGGTAACGCAGTGCCTGCCATCAGTGCTGCCACAATTGTGCCTGCCGCAATAACTTTGCATTTTTCCGAAATTTTCATTTGATTTTCCTCTTTTCTCTTGACGTCGGCTCATAGCTGTTGTAACATAAAATTATAGATACAACAAAAAGGAGTGTTTTGGCATAATGACAAATGAAGAAATCCTTGCTATCCTGCGGCAGTACCCTGATCTGGTCCCCGAGGTTCTGGCCATCCTGACCGAAGCCCCTGCCAAAACAGATCTGCCGTTTGTCGGCTGATTCGCTCCGGCTTTGCCCGGGAGCGCAGCAGCGTTTCCACCGCGTTGCGCTGCTCCGGCGTTGCGCTGTTAAGCAACGCCACAATTTCCTGCATCTGTTTGTCGAGCTCGCCCATCCCGGCGGGCTCTTTTTTGTGCCCATAAGCTCTTCAACGGTAATGCCAAAGTAGTCCGCAATTTTTTTGCGGCTGGACATTCTGGGTAAAGCGCCGTTTTTCCAGCTTGTCGGCATAGAGTTTGAAAAAACAAGTTCTTCTGCAACAGCAGCAGTCCCCCCCCCCCCCCCCACACACACCGTCCTGTTGATCAGGTGTCAATGCGTGGGCACTGGGTGAAAAAAGCAGAGGGTCGCGCGCACCTTCCGATCTGCTTTCCGCCCTAAATCCAAAAATATTGCCAAGAGTAAAACATACTCATAATATCATTTTACACCATCTTGTATGGCTTGGCAATGTTTTTTTGTGTGGGGGAAAAAACATGAACAATTGTACGCAAGCGAGGTGAAAGAATGAAACGGACGACCGTTACGCCTGAATGGATGGGCGAAGTGAGAAAACGCACGAAAGTAAACAACATGACCAGCCGCGATCTTGCGGCAGCGAGGACTTTGCCGCCATCGACCGCTGCGGCTGCCGTCAGGCCAGCTGCGAAAAGCTCCACTTCGACGAGCATAGAGCCTTTGGTTCGGCCTACTTTTTGGAGCTGGGCCTCTCGTGCCAGCAGCTCGAAC
>OBXH01000800.1_pt1 | contig 22288 bp, 7 predicted proteins | sample 1538101 | NCBI WGS metagenome assembly OBXH01 (sample SAMEA2580141, study PRJEB22360) | human gut metagenome | biome: human gut; feature: human-associated habitat; material: faeces | place: Denmark | collected 2008/2010 | reverse complement strand
GCAGCAATTGTGTTGTAATAGCTTTAGCTTGGTCAGTACCCGCAGACGAAACGGCCAAACCGCCGCCGGCAAGACCGGCAGTCTGTGCTTGACCGCCTACGGTCAGTGAGACATTGCGCGAAATAGTCTCTGCTGTTCCGGCGACATGCAGCGTGTCCCCTTTCCAATCGATGTTGTCGGCGTAATGGTCCAAGGGGCCTTTTAAGAGAGCCCAGACACCATCAAATTCCGCAGCCATGGCAGCGCCGCCGCCAAAGACCCCGGCCGCCATGCCGTCCGTAATGGTGACTGTCGTGTCTTTTTCAACTTTGGACGACGCAGTCCCGCCCATCGTCGCGGCTGACAAACCACCGCCGAAGGCTCCGAGCGTCATCCCCTCATAACCAGCAGGCGAAGCTTTCGTTCCGATTGAAAGATGGGAAGTGCCCGTAACATTGGATGTTGCCTCGCCGCCAAGTGCTATGGCACTGCCGCCGGTGAAGACCGCAGCTGAGGTTGTAGTGCCTTGCAATGAAATCGTCGTGCTGCCGTCCACAGTTGCTGTCGTGGACGGAGCGGTAAGCGGAACCTCAACGACAGATGCTTTTAAGGTCGGACCATTGACATTCAGAGCCACACTGCCGCCAGTCACTGCCAGCAGATTGCCGGAATGGGCCGTAATTTCACTGTCTCCATTTTGAGTGACGTCCAATGGATGACTTTTGATTTTTCCTGTAAATAAAATAATTAATAGATTTAAGTTAGTAGTGTCAATACCCACATTGAGAACATTATCGGCACCCGTCAATCCCAAAACCAAAGGTGTCTGACCGCTCTCACCAACAATTACTTTTGTGCCAGATTCTTTAATAATTTCATCCCCGGAAGTTGGTTTGCTTTGGTGAACCAACTTTTCGTAAACGCGTTTAAGGGCTGGCATTTGCGGAAGACTGCTCAACAATGGCGATTCTGTAACCTTTTTGAGAAAAGTTAATGTGCCGTCATCAATATATTGTTTGCCGCCCGCGGCTCCGACAAGTGTTACGGTGCTTCCTGCCGCATTTGAACCTACACCCAAGGCTGCGCGAATTGCATCTAACTTGCCCGTTTTCAGCGCTTCAGCCAGTTGCCGCAAGTCTCCAGCAGTCTCTATATTCAACTCGCCATCACCGTATATCAGTTTTGTCGTTTTCTCTTCGCTGATGCTGTCGTTGGTAATAGTTTTCGCTGTGACCGCAGCACTCAAAGCCAAAGCCCCAGCCAGAGCGAAAGCGGCTGCTGTTTTCACTCGCGAAGTCTTGCCGTGTGCTCGCTGCATTTCGGAGGCCACTACATAACCGCCTCGCGCTGTATTCCAAATAATTTTGAAGGCTTTATTCATCTCGATCATTCCATTAGTAATACCTTTTTTCAAGGTATTGTTTCGATCAATATTTAAGGCAGGGTAATCACCACCCCCTGTCTTTGTCAACTTAATAGTTTTCACTAAGCGAAAACCTTTATAAAAACGCAAGTAGACAAATTAAAAAGCCAGTATTCGTTTACTATTTGTACACAGATAATTTGCGTATTCCGTTATCAATGTGCAATTCGTGCAATGCAATTCACAATGAAAAAAAACGCCCCACCAGCAATTCACTGGTGAGGCGTCCTAGAGATACCTCAGGCCATTAAGCCGTCAGTTTTATTTAAAATGCGTATTTCGCGCGGAGCTGAACAGATGCAGCAGAACGTTCTTCGTTGCCCCAGTCGTAGCCCGCGGCCAGGCCAAGCGTGAAGTTATCTTTCTGCGCTTCAATGCCAAGCTGACTGCGAACCTTCACGTCGTCAGCGAAAGTAAAGTTGTAGGTGCTTTCAGCACCGGCAAACCGCACCTTGCTGTCGATGTCTTTGGAACCCACCGTCGGCACAACGGCAAGCGAGAAGGACGGCGCAACGCTGAAGCCGGAAGCCGTCTGGAACGCCTTCTTCACCTCCGCACCGATCGGGAATTCCACGATCGTGGCGTTAGCGTCTTCAATGGAAACGCCGTGATTCGTCGTGAAGCCGTCGCTCTTGATGTGGTAGACGTCCATGCCGATGAAAGGCGTCACATCAACACCCAGATTAAAGGTCTTCTTCGCTTGAATACCCAGCGAGTAGACGGCCGTCGTCGTATCGGTATCAACATCGGCAGCGCCGCCCACCGTCAGGTCGGACTTCAGCCATGCCGCAGAAACATCGCCCTCAAGATCAATGCCCTGCACCTGAGTCTTCGCATAGAGCGAGAGGCCGTAGTAATTGAAATCATCTTTGCCGGCAACAGAATCGTTTTCCGTCTTGCCGCTGCCGCCCATAAAGGCCGCACCCAAAGTGATGTTTTGCACCGCAGCTTCACCGCCCACTGCAAGACCGTAGGCATCGGTGTCAAGATCGAGATCCTGAGCGCCTGTAGAGATACCCTTGAGTTTCGTCTTGCCGCCAGTCACCTGTGCCCAGAGACCATTCGCGGTGCCGTTTCCAGCATGAGCGCGAACAGCATCGCGAAGTTCCGTGGAGCGGTCCTTGGCCGTTGTGAAGACACCCAAAGTTCCAGCAGGATTCATGGCAGCATCAAATTCACGCGCAATCTGAGCATTGCTCTTCTTACCCGTTGTATCTGTGAGAAGTGCTTCGGCATAAGTCTTCACTGCTTCATTATCAGAAGCTGCGCCGGCGTTTGCCAGAGCCGCCCCCTGCATGAGACCGGCGAAGACATCTTCCGCATCTTCGGCTTCAGTAGAAATCTTGCCGTCAGCCCCGACATTGAACGAAACGAGTTTGTTCGCGGAGATCAGCGTATCGCCAGCCTTGTTCCAGTAATTCTTATTCACCTCGTCGTCGCTTGTAAGCTGGAAGGTTTGACCGGTCTTTGCGATCACGACAGCCTTAGAGGTCGAATCGATCTCAAAACTGTCGGCCGTGATGACAACGGCGTTATTAGAGAAGTTTTCCACGTTTGCTACAAGAACGGAGTCCTTGGCAAAAGTGACTGAACCGGCAGCGGGAGCATTAGTACCTGTCGGATTTTCAGTAAGGTCTGCGTTAATTGTCAGACTGCCCTTCACTGAACTGATCGTGATCGGTTGCGCGACATAAACCGCAGCGAGCGTACCGTTTTTACCCCAAGTCAAAGTGCCATCTTTGAAGAGTTTCACAAAAGCGGAATCATCGGTTGTACCGAGCGAAACGTAGCTGTTCTGACCCACAACGATCTGACCATCCACATTGGTTTCAGCGATACGGAGACTGGAGGCATCCGTGACTTCCTTGCCTTCTACCCAGGTCGGATCGAGGAAGAACTTGAGCCCATTCAAACCGCCCTTAGCGATAGTGAGCGCCCCTTTGAGACCGCTCTCACCGTTCTCACCAGTCGTCCCTATCCGAATCAATGCCTCCGCAGCGTCCTGGGCAAGTTTGCCAACCTCGACAGCACCGGTAATGATGTGTTCACCCGCTTTAGCGGCGAGTTCATCAACCTTCATCTTGGCATCGTCAGACACTGAAATCGTGGCCTTGCCGTTATTCAATTCGAGCGTACCGACATTGAGACTGCCCTTATTGACTTCAATCGCAGCTGTAGTACTTGAAGTCGTCCCTGTTGTCAGCTTAGTAAGATCGAACGAACCATTCTCAACAGCAACCGTACCCTCGACATTAACGGTCGAGGTCAACTTACCGCTCGTCTCGACACTGACACTGCCGAGTTTAAGCGTGCCTTGAATATCGACTGCTTTGTCATCAGTACCTGAGAAGATAATCAGCTCATCACCACTGTTGCCAACGAGCGTCATTGTTGTATTTGAGGTGACTTCCACCTTCGAGGCGCTGCCAACATTGATTGTCTTGCCGCCAACATCCGCATCAACACTGACCTTCCCATCGGAGACATTTCCCTTAGCATCAATTTCGGTGTTAGCGTGAACACCGCCGATAGATGCTGCCTGATCAAGGGTTAGACCGCCGACGAGCTCACCCAGATACGTAACTTTAGTACCTGAACCGATGAGGCCTTTAACACTATCCGCATAACTGGCGTTGTATTTCTCGTCTGTAAGTGTGAGCGTGCCCCCGGTAAAAACAAGGTTTTCACCCCACTTCTTATTCCGGGCATTATCTACAGTACCATCAATACCAAGTCCGGCGTCAAAAATCTGGTCAGAAGAGGTCTTAAGAGATGCGGCGCCTTCGAGCGTGAGCTTACCGCTTTGAATCTCGATGCGTTTGGCTTCGATATGCCCGGAATCAGCCAAAATGACCGAACCGCCCTTCACATAAATTGCGTCCTGAATCACATTCCCAGTCACGGTACCAGTAGTGAGGGTGAGCGTGCCAGTCTCACCGCTAATGGTGCCGGCAATCATTGCATCGCCCTTGACGGTCATCGTGCCTGTATTGTTAATAGTCGTGCCGGAACTTTGCTTGAGGGCACCATTCAACGTAGTTGTGCCTTTGAACTCTGCAACTGGATGTCGGGAAGTTTGGTAGCCATAGTTATAAATTTCGTCATTGGCCCAATCCAGTCCGTCCAACTCGTCTTCAGGTGTCAGGACGAGCGCATTTGTAGCTGTAACCTCCGTCTCGCCATTAAATGTCGCCTTACCATGTCCTCGGATGACAATACCGTACTCATTTTCGGTGCTCGAAGCCTTGATATCAGCCTTGCCGTTGACAACAAGTGAACCAACGTCAACCAGTACACCAACTGCAGCCTTGCCTGATACATCTACCGTTAAGGCTGAAGTATCTTCAAAGACAACGCTTCCTCCTTTTGCACCGTCAGTACTGTTATTGGAGTCGTAGTCACTGTAGTTCAGAATGATGCCGCCGGCTTCTCCGGAAGCAGCATGCGCAGAAATCTCAGCATCCTTCTTAAACGTGAGAGACGGTTTATCGAGCGCATTTGCGCGCATGTAAATGCCTGCGGCCCACGCGCCATCTACAGAGGAACTGGCTGAAATAGATGCCGTATCCGTAAAAGTCGTTTGACGGGGGGATGGAGTCGGACGCTCATTGTCATGAATGCTGTCAAATGCATACCCCATCGCTATATCCGTAGCATCGTTCGATACAGAGATAGTTGCAGTACCATTCACCGTGACGATCCCGCTGTCATGCCACAAGCCGAAGAGCTGGGTTTCACTGACGCCGGATTGCATGCCGACGGTTACATTTACATTATTCAATGTGAAGGAGTTGTTGTCAGCCTTGGTTGAACGAACGTGAATACCGGCTGCCCCGCTGAAAATATCAGAGATGCTCCCAACGTTAGTCTTATCAAAACCGGAGAACCCGTTGACCGCTTGAATTGACGTTACATCGGCTCCGGAGAAAGTGAACTGAACTGTACCGTCCGTTGCTCCAGACTGCTCATCAAGCAGGATCTTGCTTGCAATCAAATCGAGAGCATCACCTTCATCCTGCTTCGAAAGATTGAAGTCACCGACTGTACTGGTAACGTAGTCTGGAGCAGCTTGAACTGCATCTCCAGCTGACAAAGCTGCGGCAGCAGCGACTGTCAGCACCGCGAGTTTGACCGATCCGCTTTTTTGACTTGCTCCGCATACAGTTTCATTAACTGTCACATAAGCGCCGCGCACAGCGTTCCAGATCGTCTTGAATGTTTTATTCATCTTTAACCTTGATACAAGATGAGAGGCTAGATGTCAAAGCAAGGGCTCCGGCACCCATTAAAAAGCCAACTAAGTAGTTGATTTTTAAAACCTACCCCCCCCCTTATCTGTCAAGATTCGACTTAAAACTTATTTTATTTTTAGTATTCCGTATATTTTCAAAGCTTTGTTCTATAAACACAATCCTGAAACGATATTTTCAGTTCCGTGAGTAGTTTGCAAACAACAACTCCCCACACTCGACAACGAATCGAAAACTCCAATTCCGCGAGTTGGGTTGTCAAACAGAATCTGACATGGAAAAACTGACTATTGAGACAAACAGGCAGGAAAGATCAATGTTTATTCATGCACTGCCGTCGTGTGTAAACCTTAAATTTGTTGTTTATTGAAAACACATACAGATTACCTTGACTTATATTTTATTTTTCAAAATCAATCGGTTAGCAGCTTGCTAGGGGATTACCCGCTTGCAAGGGGGGGGCGGGGTACAGGATGATTTGCAGCGTCCCCTAATCATTGTTGACTAGGGTTCTTAAGGAAAAGAAGTTCCTTGGAAAGACTTGCTCCCTGAATAAAGATGACAAGCCCAAATAGAAACTTCGCCTCCTGACAAAAGACCTGCTCGACCCCCTTGAGCAGGATACTTCATTGCTCATTAAAGGCTCTGAAAAATGAAAAAGACACTTGCTGCTCTCGCCGTTCTTGGCGCATTTGCGGGTTCTGCTATGGCTGCCGACGTCACGCTGTACGGCTTGGTCGACTACGGCTTCTCCTATGAACATCTCGATGGCGATTCGTCTACGTATGATGCACAAGACACATTCCAGATGAAATCTGGCCAGAACTCTGGCTCCCGCTTCGGCTTGAAAGGCACGGAAGACCTCGGCAACGGCATGAAGGTCTCCTTCGTTCTGGAAAACGGTTTTTCGGCTGATACGGGTGCTCTGTCCACCTCCAATACGCTCTTTGATCGTCAGGCTACTTTGGCTTTGTCCGGTGCTTTCGGTGAAGTTGCATTCGGCCGTACGGGTCAGCTCGCCAGTTCGCTCGGCTCCTATGGTCTTCTCGGCGGCATTTCGCCGTTCTCCACCGGCTGGGGTGACTTTTCCGGCGTGAAATTTGTGCAGGCTAAAGGCCATACGCGCTACAACAACATGGTGACCTACAAGACGCCGTCTTTTGCCGGCGTCACGGCTTTTGCTCAGTACTCTTTTGGTGATTCGAACACCGATAAGGGATACACGGAAGGCAAGGCTACGGCCGACCGCTATTATGGCCTCGGCGTGACCTACAAGAATCAAGATCTCTACCTTGTTGGTACGATCGACTCCGTCAACTACGGTTCTGTGCAGACACCCGCCAGCAAAACCTCGCTGGATGACTCCTTGACGGTGACATTGGGCGGCAACTACAACTTTGGCGTTTTAACTGCCTACGGCTCATTCCAGTACTTTGACAACGCCCTGTCTGTTGGTCAGAAATATGTGACTGATGAAGGTGGAGTAGGTACTGCTGACGCGACGTTCTTCGCCAACGGCGCTGAAGGCTGGAGCGTTGGTCTCGGCGTCGGTGTCCCGCTCTTCGGCGGCACGGCCAAGGCTGCTGCAGGTTATGTCTCCGCTGAAGATACTGAAGTCAGCTCAACCAAGCTTGATCGTTGGAACGTGACGGTCGGCTACGATTATTCACTCTCCAAGCGCACGAGCGTCTATACGGCTGCGACGTATTTGGAGGATACGTATAAAACGGCTAATGAAGACGATCACAAGCCCAATGCCTGTGAAGTCATGGTTGGTTTGATCCACAAGTTCTAATCGGCCTATCGATCTAGAAGGTTCCTAATCGACAAGTTTGCCAGAGCCTTCCTGTCGATTTAGGAATCCTACTAGTCTGCCCCCGCAATCTTTGGACGGCTTGCGGGGGCTTTGCTTTTTGCGGGAACACAAAACAGGCAGCAGCTCCGGCCGGCTCATGCCGCAGTTCTTTCGGTTCAATAGGACCATTCTTCCCGACAAGAGCTTGAGCTTACGCAAGCACCCTCTGCGGCCAATCTTCTGAATGTTGTGCCCTTATAAACACATCGGCCGATCTGCAAGCAGACCGGCCGATGCATATGGCTTTGCGGCGTTTCGCCTTAAAGCTTCCTGCGCCGCAGCATGATGAGCTTCCAGGCCGCGGGAATAACAAAGAGCGAAAGGAGCGGCGCCGTTACCATGCCGCCCACCATCGGCGCAGCGATGCGGCTCATCACCTCACTGCCGGCACCTGTTCCCACCAAAATCGGAATCAGGCCGGCAAGCACCACAGCCACCGTCATGGTCTTTGGACGAACTCGAAGCGCCGCGCCATGCTCAATAGCTCGGTCAAGCGCCTCCACCGTAAAGGTCTTGGGATCGGCCAAGGACTTATCGTTCTGCACGGCATGACGCAGGTAGACGATCATCACCACCCCGAACTCTGCTGCGAGACCCGCCAAGGCAATGAAGCCCGTACCCACGGCAACTGACAGTCGGTCGCCCAGCAGGTAAAGGAGCCAAATGCCGCCCGTGAGTGCGAAAGGCAGACTGCCCAAAATAAGGAGCGACTCTGCAAAACGGCGGAAAGCCAGATAGAGCAGCACAAAGATGATGAGGATGGTCATCGGCACCATCAGCGTCAGGCGATCCTTGGCGCGCTCCATCAATTCGTACTGCCCCGAGAAGGCCACGGAAACGCCCGGCTTCAGAGACACTGACTTGGCAATGGCTTCACGAAGATCACCCACTACCGACGCCATGTCGCGATCACGGGCATCGACAAAGACCCAGGCAGCCGGCCGGGCATTTTCCGTGCGCAGCATCGAGGGACCGAGAGCCGTGCGGATTTCAGCCACATCCCCCAAAGTCAGACTCTGACCGGACCCGGAAATGATCGGCAGATTGCGGAGCGCTTCAGGCGAATCGCGCCAGCTCTGCGGGAAGCGGATCGTGATCGGATAGCGCGCGATCCCGTCGACGACGTCGCCCGCCATCTCTCCTCCGACGGCGGACTTGACGTAGCTCTGCACGCCGGCAACGGTGAGCCCCCAGCGGGCAGCCTTGAGACGATCTACGCTGACTTCAACGTAGCGTCCGCCCGTCAGTCGTTCAGCAATAGCTGATACGACACCCGGAACCGTCTTCGCGGCCTCTTCAATCTGCTCGGCAGCGCCGTCGATGTCGGCAAGCGACTGTCCGGACACCTTAATGCCGATGGGGCTCTTCACACCGGTGGAGAGCATGTCGATACGGTTTCGAATCGGCATCACCCACAAGTTGGCCAAACCCGGGAGTCGAACAGTCTTATCGAGCTCGTCGATAATCTTTTCCATCGTCATGCCGGGGCGCCATTCACTTTCGGGTTTAAGCTGAATGGTGGTTTCAATCATCTCCAAAGGCGCCGAGTCAGTAGCCGTATCGGCGCGGCCGGCCTTGCCGAAGACCGTAGCGACTTCAGGCACGGTACGGATGAGCTTGTCGGTCTTTTGCAGCATGGCTGCTGCTTCAGATGAAGACACCCCCGGGAGCGTAGACGGCATATAAAGAATATCGCCCTCGGCAATCTGGGGCAGAAATTCGCCGCCCAGCTTTTCCACCGGATATAGGCCGCCGATAAGCACCAAGAGCGCCGCAAAGAGCGTCGTCTTCGGTCGGCGCAGCACGCCCATGAGGAGCGGCTGGTAGAGACGCACAAGCCAGCGGTTCAGGGGATTTTTGTCCTCGGGCGGAATCTTGCCGCGAATCCAAAGTCCCATCAGCACAGGCACGAGCACCACCGCCAGAAAGGCCGAGGCGGCCATCGACCACGTCTTCGTCCAGGCGAGCGGCCCGAAGAGACGCCCTTCCTGACCTTCGAGCGTGAAGATCGGAATGAAGGAAAGCGTGATGATAAGGAGGCTCATAAAGAGCGCCGGTCCCACCTCTACCGCAGCTTCCGTGATGACCTGCCAGCGCTCCGCGCCGGCAAGATCTGCCCCAGGATGCGCCTCCTCCCAAGCTTCAATATGCTTGTGGGCGTTCTCAATCATGACGATGGCCGCATCAACCATAGCGCCCACGGCAATTGCAATGCCGCCGAGGCTCATGATGTTGGCGTTAAGCCCCTGAAAGTGCATCGCAATGAAAGCGAGTGCGAGGCCTAGCGGCAGTGTGATCACCGCCACCAGTGCACTGCGCACATGCCACAGGAAGATGGCGCAGACGAGCGCAACGACGATGAATTCCTCAATGAGCTTATGCGTGAGGTTTTGGATGGCACGGTCAATGAGTGAACTTCGGTCATAAACCGGCACAATTTCCACGCCTTCGGGGAGCGCACTCTTAAGTTCCTCAAGGCGCGTCTTCACAGCAGCAATGACTTCACGGGCGTTGCCGCCGGTACGGAGCAAAATAATGCCGCCCGCGACTTCACCCTCGCCGTCAAGCTCCGCGATGCCGCGGCGCATTTCCGGCCCCAGACGAACCTGAGCGACGTCGCCCAAAACCGTCGGCGTTCCCGATGCATTTGTTTTGAGCACTATGGAGCGGAAGTCGTCAAGCGTCTTCAGATACCCCTGAGCGCGCACCATGAATTCGCTTTCGCCCATCTCGATGGAACCGCCGCCCGCTTCCTGATTCGAAGCGGAAAGCGCCGTCTTGATGTCGCCCACCGTAACGCCGTACTGCTCGAGCTTGACCGGATCCGGAATGATCTGATATTCCTTCACGGCGCCGCCCACGCTCGCCACTTCGGCTACGCCCGGGATGGTCTTGAGTTCATATTTGAGAAACCAGTCCTGGAGCGCCCGCAGGCTTTCCAAATCGTTCTTTCCGGATTTGTCCACCAAAGCGTACTGATAGATCCAGCCCACACCGGTGGCGTCCGGGCCGAGTTCGGGCGTGACGCCGCTCGGGAGTTTCCCTGCAGCCGAATTAAGCGACTCCAGCACGCGCGAACGCGCCCAGTAAAGATCCGTTCCGTCCTCAAAAAGAACGTAGACAAAAGAGGTGCCGAAGAGTGAAAAGCCGCGTACGGTCGAGGCACCCGGCACGGAGAGCATCGTCGTGCTGATGGGATACGTCACCTCGTTCTCAACAATTTCCGGCGCCTGTCCCGAGTAATCGGTCTTAATGATGACCTGAACGTCGGAAAGGTCGGGAAGCGCATCCACGGGCGTCTTCAGCACCGCAACGATGCCGGCGATCGCGAGCAGAAGAGCGCCGAAAAGAACGAGTACGCGATTTTCAACCGAGGCGCGGATGACGCGTTCAATCATTTCGCGGCTCCTTGGGATTGTTTTGCCGCCGAGGGCGTCGGACTGCTGAGGTCGAGCACCGTCTGAGGCTTGGACGCTGTTTCGAGAGACTCATCCGGCGCTCCGTGCGTCATGCCCTGCGGCATGCTGCTCTGCAGCTCGCTCTGAACTCCTACCGGCGAAGCCGGTTTCATAGGATCTGCGGGCATCGCCATGGGGGCTGCCGCGCCCTCATTGGCGCTCTGGCCATCGGCAGCCGGCTGCATGCGGGCAAGCGCCCCTTCAATATTGGCTTCGCTGTCGATCAGGAAGATGCCCGATACCACCACGTCTTCGCCGGGCTGAACACCCGAGGCAAGCGCTGTCTGTCCGGACGATTCACCGAGGATGCGCACGGACTTCGGAATGAAGCGCGTGCCTTCACGCACGATCACGCGGGGATTTCGTCCGTCGTCAATCACCGCCTGCGAGGGCACGAGAATGCCTTGGGCCCCCGGCGCCGCAAGCAGAAGCTTGGCCGTCATCCCTGGGCGCAGTTCCAGATTGGGGTTGTCGACCGAAAACCGCAGCTTCAGCGTACGCGTAGCCGCTTCGCCCTCCGGCAACACTGTCGGCGCAGAAGCCTCCCAAATGCGGCCGGGGAAGGCGTCAACGGAGAGCTTAAACTTCGCTTGGGGCAGATACGGCGCATAGCGCTCCGGCACCGAAGCCGTTACCCAGAGCGGATCGAGTCCTTCAACCGCGGCTACCGCATCGCTCTTCGTGACGTTCATGCCGTTTTTCAGCGCGAAAGCGGTCAGCACGCCGTCAATCGGAGCGGCAATATGAAAGCTCGTGCGGACTTTCTTCGTACGGCGAAGCGCTTCAATGTCGGCATCGGGCATGCCGGCAAGCTTGAGGCGCAATAGCACTGCGTCGAGCTCAGCACGGCTGCGCTTTAATTCAACGAGCACCAGATATTCACTCTGCATCTCCACCCATGACGGGATGGTCAGCTGAGCGAGCGGCTGCCCTTTTTTGACAAAGTCACCGACCGTCACCGGCGCGACTGACTCCACAAACCCCTCTGCCCGAGCCTGCACCTGAGCCGTATGGTGGCCGTTGACGAGCACTTCTGCCGGGAACCAGCGCGAAAGCGAGAGCTGCCCCGCCTCGGCCTTTGCCGTCTTCAGACCCAGATTGGCGGTGAGCGTCGGATCTATGACAACGCCCTGAGGCTCAAGATTTTCATCCTCGCCGCCCGATAAATCGGCTTGGGAGGCGTATTTCGGCACCAGATCCATGTCCATGAAGGGCGACGGACCGGATTTCTCGAAGTGCACGTCGGGCTTCATCGGATCGTACCAATAGAGCACGGCCTTCCCGTCAGCATCCGGTTCGGCGAGCTTCACGTTGGCTTTGGGCTTTGCTGCGGCAGCGCCGACGGGGGCGTATTTCGGCACGAGGTCCATATCCATGAAGGGCGAAGGACCGGGTTTGTCGAAATGCACGTCAGGCTTCATCGGGTCGTACCAATAAAGCACGGGTTTGCCGTCGGCATCGGGCTGTGCGAGCTTGACGCCTGCGGGCGTCTGCGGGGCTTCAGAGGCCGAATGCGCTGCTGATGCTGGTGTCGATTCAAGGAGCCCGAGCCGCTGCGCGAAATGTTCGAGTGAAGACTGGTGCCGCCAAACGGCATACCCGCCGGCAGCTGCGCCGGCGGCCAAAGCGACAACCACAGCAAGCACCGTGAGCACCGGACTGCGGCCGGTCTGAGTCGATGGGGAAGATGAGGTGGACGGGGAAGGCGACGTCATGGGAACGGTCCGTCAGTCATTTTGTCGATGCGGCGATTGGGCGGCTGACAAAAAAGGGAGAATACGAGGAGAGCCGTCGTCCCGGCGAGGGATGACGGCTTGAAGGTCGGGCAAGCAGAAACTTGCGGGCAGAAGCAATGCGGACTGAAGCGCTGCTGCGTTTCGGCCAGAAGCTCGGGGGAGCGGCGGATCAGTGCGCGGCAGAGTCCGGCAGTGCTTGGGGCAATCAGTGTTCGATGCTCTGGAGCACCGAGAGCTGACCTTCCTGCGTAAAGGTGAAGTGAATCTTGTCGCCCGCCTTCAGACCTTCAACGAGCTTGGGGTCCTTGAAGGTAAAGCGCATCGTCATGGCCGGCCACTGCAGGGCGGCAATGGGTTCATGCTCAATCGTGACCTTGCCGTTGGCTGCATCAATAGCCTTGACAACGCCGACAGCCTGAACGGCCGGGCTCTGTGCGGCCATATGCATGGAATGGTCCCCCGCCATCATGTGATGTTCATGGCCGGACATATCCATATTCATATCGGCAGCCTGAACGGCACCGACAGTCAGAACAGCAGCAAGAGCGGCAAACGTGCGAATCATGGTGATCTCCTTTATTGCGTTTTGCATCTGCGGGCGATCCCTGCCGTCTCAGGAAGATGGTCAAAAATCAGGGATAACCCTCAACGGACTGCAAATATACAACCAATACGGAAGATGTAGGGGATTGTCCTATCATGGCGTAATTTTGCCGGCAAGATCATTGTCGGCTGAAATTCCCTCTGCCGCAGTCTTTTGCAGGATTTCAATCAGCTTTTCCGCATTTTGTCTTTGCGATTGGTTGCAATTCTCATTGCAGGGATGCTGATCGTCTTCTGCGTTCTGGGCTCCCCAACATCAGGCGCAGACTATCTGTTATATAAGGAACGGCTTACGCTGTCTATCCCCCTACTGCCGCAGCGGATTTCATTACTTATACGTCAAACGGCTTAATTCCTTCGCATCAATCTCTGAAGGCTGAAATTTTCCCAAGTTTATAAAGATATGCGGGTTGATCTTCTCAGACGTTCAATCGGAAGATACAATGCCGCTCCATAGAGCTAAGGGATAACGTGAGTACAGTCTGCCAAGCTCTTCAGCCCCAACCACCTGCACCTATTCATAATAGCTACATCACGGTGCAAGCCATGAAGATCGAGGAGAAGTTCGTGGCCAGACTATCCGTTCATTCCATCCCCGTGACTGATGCGCGCAACGAAGAAACCATGCATGGTTTTGCTCGGCGCATCGAAGCCACGCCTCCAGGACAATGCGCGCTTGCGCTGCAGCTGAGCCTCCTTGAAGCGAGTGCGCTGCAGACCTGCGGCAAATGTGTGCCGTGCCGGGACGGCCTCCCTCAGCTCGCCAAGCTTATGCGTCGCATCGTGGACTGCGAAGCTCGGCCTGAAGATCTCGTCCGGCTCAAGACACTGGCGGAATTCATCCGCTTGGGCTCGGACTGCGCCATCGGCTACGACGCTGCGCAAATGGTGCTCGAGAGCCTCACCCGCTTTGCCGACGAATTTAAGCACCATACGGAAGAGCAGAGCTGCCAGAAGGGCATCGCTCAGTCGGTGCCCTGCGAAACCTTCTGCCCTGCGCACGTTGACGTGCCGGGCTACATCGCGCTCGTGGCCGAAGGCCGCAGCGCCGAAGCCGTTGCGCTGATCCGCAAAGACAATCCTTTTCCGACTGCCTGCGGCTATGTGTGCGAGCATCCCTGCGAAAAGCGCTGCCGCCGCACGCTCATTGATGCGCCGATCAATATCCGCGCCATCAAAAAGTACGCCTGCGATCAGGCGGCTGCCGACACCGTTCCGACCCCGAAGCGTCAGCCTGATACCGGACGCACGATCGCCGTCATCGGGGGTGGCCCCGCCGGTCTCACCTGTGCCTATTTCCTCGCGCTCATGGGGCACACGGTGGAGCTCTATGAAGAAAAGAAGCACTTGGGCGGCATGATGCGCTACGGCATTCCTGCCTACCGTTTCCCGCGCGAGCGTCTGGACGAAGACATCCGGGCCATTCTCGGCGTGGGCAACATCAATGTCCATCTCGAGAGCCCCGTCGGCACCGACGAAATGAAGGCGCTTTCGGAAACTTGCGACGCTGTCTTCGTCGCCATCGGCGCACATGCGGCTAAAAAGCTTCGTCTGCCCGGGATAGACGCCAAGGGCGTCATTTCCGCAGTGGATATGCTGCGCAGTATCGGCGACGGCGTCTACCCGGACTACCGCGGCAAAAAGATTGCAGTAATCGGCGGCGGCAATGTCGCCATGGACTGCGTGCGCACCGCGGTGCGCGCGGGAGCAGCCGAGGTGAATCTGGTCTACCGCCGCCGCATTGAAGACATGACGGCGCTCAAGGAAGAAATCGAAAGCGCCGTTGCTGAGGGCGTCGAGATGCTCCCGCTTCAGGCGCCGGTTTCCATTGAAGTCGATGCATCCGGCGCCTGCACGGCGCTCCTGATGCAGCCGCAGATGATCAGCGCCTACTCGCGCGGCCGCCCCGGCGTCGTCAATGCGCAAAAGCCCGTTGAGCGCCTTGAGGCAGACCTTATCGTGGCGGCCGTCGGTCAGGATGTGGTTTCGTCGCCCTTTGAAGCCTTCGGCATGAAGACGCACTGGGGCGCTTTTACGACGGACGAATTCCTCGCTGCCGAAGGTTTTTCCAATGTTTTTGTCGGCGGCGACTGCCAAAGCGGTCCCACCACCGTCATCAAAGCCGTGGGCGCCGGCAAGGTCGCCGCCCGCAATATTGATGAAATGCTCGGCTTTCACCATTACCTCGACTGCGGCGTTTCGGCGCCGCCTCCGCGCATGAATGACCGCACGCCCAAAGGGCGCGTCAATCTGATCGAGCGGCCGGTCAAATTCAGAAAGCGCGACTTCAATGAAGTCGAAATCGGCATGAGCAGTGAAGAAGTGCTGCAAGAATGCGGCCGCTGCCTGCGCTGCGACTGCTTCGGTGCAGGTGCGTCCTGCGGCGGGAGAATCCAATATGTTTGACTTTACGATCGACGGCAGGATTGTCTCCGTCAAAGAAGGCACCACCATTCTCGAGGCTGCGCGCAGCGCCGGTCTTCATATTCCGACGCTGTGCTACCTGAAGAATGTGAGCTCCATTGGCTCCTGCCGGCTCTGCGTGGTTGAGGTCGAAGGCACTGCCGGCCTTGTATCCTCCTGCAACACCCTCGTCAAGCCCGGCATGGTTGTGCACACCAATTCGGATGCGATCACTGCGGCACGCCGCACGGCACTCCAGCTCATCATCGCCGACCACGGACTCAACACCACCCAGTACTGTTTCAGCTGTCCGAAAAACGGCAGCTGCGAACTGCAGGACCGCTGCCGAGAGCTCGGCGTTGAAACGACGCCCTTTGACGTTAAGCCCGCCGGGGGACCGATCCTCGACTCGAACCCCTTCATTGCCTTTAATCCCGCGCTCTGCATTCGCTGCCAGCGCTGCGTAGGCGCCTGCAACAACGCTGCGGGCAACCACACCCTGATCACCGGCCGCAGGGGCGTGCGCACCTCCATTCTTGCGCCTTTCGGCGAAGACTGGAAAAGCACGAACTGCGAGTCCTGCGGCAACTGCGCAGGAGCCTGCCCAACAGGCGCCATCACTATGAAGCGCCGACGCCAATACCGTTCTTGGGAAATCCAGCGCGTGCGGACGACCTGTCCGCACTGCGCTACCGGGTGCCAATATAACCTCGTGGTGAAAAACGGCCGCATTGTCGACACTGAAGCTCTGGACGGTCCGACCAATCACGGGCTTCTCTGCGTGAAAGGACGATCGGCGAGCTTTGACTTCGTTCACTCGCCTCAGCGCCTGACAACGCCCCTCATCCGCAGCAAAATCACCGGCGAACTTGAACCGGCCTCCTGGGATGAAGCGCTCGATCTGGTTGCGCGGCGCTTCGGCGAAATCAAGGCCCGACACGGCGGGAGCGCCATCGCAGCTTTTGCCTGCGCGCGTTCAGCCAATGAAGACATCTACATGCTCCAGAAGATGGCGCGCACGGTTTTTGAGACCAACAACGTCGACAACTGTGCCCGCGTCTGCCACGGACCATCGGTTGCCGGCCTGCAGCGCACGCTCGGCTCCGGCGCGATGACCAATCCCATTTCCGATATCTGTGAAAACGCTCAGGTGATCCTGCTCGTGGGCTCCAACCCAGAAGAGGCGCATCCGGTGATCGGCATGCAGCTTCGCGCTGCGATCGCCCGCGGCACACGGCTCATTGTCGTCGACCCCCGCGATATCGGACTGTCCAAAACGGCCGACCTGCACATCAAACTCAAGCCCGGCACGAACGTCGCCTTTGCCAACGGCATCGTCCGTCAGCTTATTCATGACGACTTGATTGACCACGCGTTCATTGAGTCCCGCACGGAAGGTTTCGCAGACCTCAAAGCGATGGTCGAAGCGTACACGCCGGAGCGCGTCGCTCAAATCTGTGCGATTGACCCGCGCGACCTCATTGCCGCCGCGCGTCTTTACGGCCGCGCGGACCGCGCCGCGATTGTCTACTGCTTAGGCGTCACCGAGCACTCTTCGGGCACCGAAGGCGTGATGTCGCTCTCCAACATCGCCATGGTGACCGGCAAATACGGCCGTCCCGGCTGCGGCATCAATCCGCTTCGCGGCCAGAACAACGTTCAGGGCGCCTGCGACATGGGGGCATCTCCGGGCGATCTCACGGGCTACCAGAAAATCGCAGCCCCCGGCATCGTTGAGAAATTTGAAAAAGCATGGGGAACCCATCTACCGAGATTCAAAGGACTCTATGCCACGGACTGCTTCCCCAAGATGATCGAGGGCGAAGTAAAGGGACTCTTCATTTTCGGCGAAGACCCGGTGCGCACCGACCCGGACACGCATCACGTCATCAAGGCCCTCAAGAACCTTGAATTCCTGGTGGTGGATGAACTCTTCCTCACGGAAACGGCAAAGTATGCCGACGTTGTGCTTCCGGGACGCAGCTATGCCGAAAAAGAAGGCACCTTCAGCAACACCGAACGCCGCGTGCAGCGCATCCGCAAAGCCGTGGAAATCCCCGGAACGCGCGCCGACACGGATATCTTCACCGATATCATGAATCGGATGGGCTACCCTCAGCCGCATCTCACGCCCGCTCAGATCATGGACGAAATTGCTTCGGTTACCCCGTCCTTTGCCGGCATCAGTCATGCGCGTCTCGACGGCGCCGAAAACGCCGGTCAGGGACTGCAGTGGCCCTGCACGGGGCCGGATCATCCGGGTACGCCGATTCTCCATGTTGGGAAGTTCACCCGAGGTCTCGGCCGCTACTCAACCGCGCAGTACCGTGATCCGAGCGAACTGCCCGACAGCGAATATCCGCTGATACTCACCACCGGCCGTGTGCTCTATCAGTACAACGCCTGCGCCATGACCGACAAAACGGAAGGCATCAACGAGATTTCGGGGCGCTCCTTCATTGAGCTCAACACGAAAGATGCTGAACGTCTCGGCATCAGCAACGGCGACCGCGTGAAGGTCACTTCAAGACGCGGCGCTATTGATTCGGTCGCTCATGTGTCCGACAAAACCAATGTCGGCGAAAGCTGGATGCCCTTCCATTTTCAGGACGGCAACTGCAACTGGCTCACTAAAGCGGCGCTTGACAATATCTGCAGTACGCCGGAATACAAGGTGTGCGCCGTAAGAGTTGAAAAGCTCGGCGCATCGGCTTAAAAACGAACGGCAGCTCTGTTGCGGCTAAGCGCTCTGAATTCCCCTGGGAATCAGAGCGCTTTTTCGTATTTGTGCCTCAACCGGATTTCTGTCTGAGGCCTCTCAGAGCTGAATTTTCTGTCTAAGTAAACAATATGTTTGCTTTAGCCAACACTTTTCTATTTTCTGCAGAAATTTGTCATAGCCACAAACTAATGATTTCTAAATAATATTAGCCAGCATAAGGGTATACCCCCCCCCCGTCCTGTCACAACAGTTTACTTTTGAAGAGACTTCGCTCAAAGCGAGTTGGTTCACTGTGAAATAGGACAAGAAAAGATGGGTAAGCTCTCTACAACAAGATTGGCTTTTCTCGCTGTTGCGGTTGCAGCAGCCTTCCCCGTACTCGCACAAGCTGCAGATGCAGCGGCGATTGATCAGGCGACCCTTGAAAAAGGGGTGATGTATTTACAAGGAGGAAGTTACTCCTTTACAGATACAAATGCATCAGTAACCATGCAAAATACCAACAAAATTGTGCTTAGTTACAACAGCCAAAATCAACCCGTATACGGCTATGCCAAAATAGGGTTAACCGGTGCAGCTGGCAATACTGCATCACTTCAAATAAATGCCGACACTTTATATTTTGCAAGTGTCAAAGACAACAAAACCCCCGACGATAAAAAAGCAGGTACATCTTACTTTTCAGCTGTTCAAACCGGAGATTCTTCCCTAACCATCAATGTCAAAAAGCTGCTCATCGGTAAAGACAGTACCTCTGCCGATCGCGGTTTTCAAATGAAAAATGACAACAATAAATTAACCATTTTCGCGGAAGAAGTTAAGGCTTACGTTGCTGATGGATTTATTAATGCTCAAGGCAAAAATGGAACCAGTGAAGTACTGATCGGTACGGCAGAAAAACGAATCAAACACTTTGAAGCCCATACCACTTACGGAAAAGATGATTATGGTGTTGCCCTGCTTCAGGCCAATGAAGGGAACACGGTGTCTCTTTATGCCGATGAAGCTATTCTTGATGGCTCTACAGGTCCCGTGGGCGGTGTAATTGGTTCCGGCGGCTGGGGTACCGTCATTGTTGATGCCAATAAACTCACCATTGACGGTAATATTTGCGGCACTTATGGGGAAATGTCCAGGCCCGGCAAAGAGCTGACTTTGAGCGTCAAAGCCGGAACGCTGGATATGACCGGGAGTATCAATGTTGGCAACGAAGGCGCAGATCACAGCAACTTTGACCGCAATACATCCGTAGAAATTGTTGCCGACGTTCTTAATCTTAAAGGCAACATTAAAGTCGACAATAATAAACGAACGGAATCAGATGCAAAAGGCAACAATATTTCTGCAGTTAATTTAACTGTTAACAAAACGGCCAATATCACCGGCACGATTATTGCCTCGCAAACGGATGGAACATCTACTGTCACCTTGGGCGGCGCCGGCGATGCGACAGCCTCCTCCGGCAAGTACGAAGTGACTGGGAAGGGCAGCAGTATTGTCTTTAAGGATTCCGGCTCTTGGGTGATTAACGAATGGAAAGGCACTGACGGGAACCTTACAGCATCCGATTCCGTTAAGGTTGATGTTAACGGTGAAGTTACAACGACCTCCACCACGCTCAACGGCACATCTACGCTCACGCTTAACGACAGCGCAAAAATTACAAGCGACAAACTCGAGGGCTCGGGCGGCACTTTCCTCATTAATACTGCTGATAAACAGATCATCAACATTGGTGACTACGAGAATACCAATGCCCAAGCCGTTCTTTCTGGCAGCCAGAACGACAAGTATGCGTCAGCTGACGAAGCAGTCAAAGCTCTGGAAGCCTCTGTCGGCTCTGATACAAAGCTAAGCCTCTCTGCTGCTGAAGGTGCGGTCGCTGACAGCTGGAAGGTTGTTGACAATGGGGATGGAACGACTTCATTGATAACGCAAGCCAACCAAAAGCTTGAGGGATACAACACGATTAATTCCCTTGCCGTTTTCTCCTGGCGTCACGAGCTCAATAATCTGCAAAAGCGCATGGGTGAACTCCGCGATCTGAACGGCAATATCGGTGCTTGGGCACGCGTCTTCGGATCTGAACAGAAGTACGGCGATGCCGGACAGGTCAATAAGAACACCACGATCCAAATCGGTGCCGATGTTAAGGTGGCGGACGCCTGGACAATCGGCGGCGCATTCAGCTATACCGACGGTTCAGTTGAAGCGACCGGCATTTCCGGCGACAACAAAGCCTACGCTTTTACGGCTTACGGCGTGTGGCAGCATGAAAATGGATCCTATCTGGATTTGACGGCACGTTATGCTCGGCTCGACGCTGACTTTACCGCTCAGACGATGACAGGTTCCTACAACAACAATGCCTACGCTGTCACTGCGGAAGTGGGACACAAGTTCAATCTTTCCGAGCTCGCCTTTATTGAACCGCAGGCTGAAGTGATCTACGGCCGCGTCGTTGGTGACGATTTCACGGCATCTAACGGCACCCGCTTCTCCCAAAAAGACTATGACTCTCTGATCGGACGCTTGGGTGCCCGTGCAGGTTTCAACTTCCCGGAAAACAAGGGCAATATCTACGCTCGCTTCTCGGTTGTTCACGACTTCCAAGGTGAAGTTGAAACGACAGCCTTAAACAACACCTCCCGCACGGTCAAAGATGACTTAGGCGGCACCTGGGTTGAATACGGTGTCGGCGGCAACTTCCGGCTCAGCGACACCGCCAACGTTTACGTTGACCTTGAACGTACTTCCGGCGGCGAAATTCAGGAGAATTGGCGCTGGACCATCGGCGCACGCAAAGTCTTCTAAAAACACCTTTATTTCATAATGACCTGAAGCCTGAAGAATCATCATTCTTCGGGCTTCAAAATAATGAAAGAAACTGCATTCTCTTATTTTGTAAACTTTATTTCATTGCGGCTGAGGGAATTCCCGCAGAAACAGCATTCTTCATAAAGCGTGATGCAAAAATGTTCATAATAGATATCACCTTTATAATTTTTAAAAAACAATGCCTCAGCAGCCTGCCCCTTCCGACGAGATTATTCCCGCCGCCCCAGCTTCGGTCATACACGAGCTCAAATACATAGACCTTCTGCTCCTCAAAACCCTTGCCGAAACCGAATCTCTCACGAAGACGAGTGCCCGCATAGGCATCAGCGTGGCCAAAGCTTCGCGCATGCTTTCATCGCTTCGCAAACTTTTCAATAATGAACTTGTCCAGCGATGCGGCCCGCGCATGATCGCAACGCCCACACTTGAGCGTTTGCTTCCGGACATCAGAGCTGCACTCAAAAGTCTTGGAAAACTGTTCGAGCATCCGCTCGCCTTTCATCCTGCAGACATTGAAAGCCGGCTCGTCTTCGCCTGCACGGACAACGCTTATCTGGCGCTCCTCGCTCCGGCATTAAAGCGCCTGGCCGAAGAGGCGCCCCGTCTGCAGATTTCCGTTTCCGAACTTGACGACCAAACACTGAGCAAACTTTCTTCCGGCGACATCGATTTCATTCTTGGTCAGGATTTCTTAGCGCGCAAAAATGACCGATTTCGTCATCAGCGGCTGCTCACCTGTCCGCACTGCGTTGTCGTACGCCGAGATCATCCGATGGCGCTCGCCCATCCGGACGGCCGAATTACCGCCGGTGATCTGCGGGGTTTCCGCCAAGTGCTCCCCATTATTCACCGTCCATCGGGCTTTGAAAGCCCTACGCGGCTCTCAATGAATCTGGCAACTGCTGAAGCCATCCGGCTTCCGTACTTTATTGCCGGATTCTTCACCATTTTGCAAAACGACTGTTTTTTAGCCGCTCCGCTTGCCGTTGCGCAAAGGCTCTCCAACTGGCTTGAAGAAGGC
>OBXH01000775.1_pt1 | contig 22927 bp, 23 predicted proteins | sample 1538101 | NCBI WGS metagenome assembly OBXH01 (sample SAMEA2580141, study PRJEB22360) | human gut metagenome | biome: human gut; feature: human-associated habitat; material: faeces | place: Denmark | collected 2008/2010 | reverse complement strand
CCAGCTTCTGGATGGTGGGCAGAGCCGCATTGATGCGGTTCTCGTTGGTGATGACACCGTCCTTCATCGGGACGTTGAAATCGCAGCGGACAAGAACCTTCTTGCCGCAGTAGTTCTGATCGTCGATCGTCTTCTTACCTAAACCCATGGTAATAAACTCCTCTCAAACTTTGATTTCTGAACTAGAGTTTCGCTCGCTTTTCAGGGGGCATTCCTGCCCCGCCTGTTACTATTATAAACAAAAACTGTGTACAATGCAAGGACGCAGAATAGATAATTGTTTAACAAACATTTCCTGTGGTTGTTCCAAAATGTGTCTATTTTGACCGAACCGGGCACAAACCACGATGCATCCCTGTTTTTGCGAGCGACATCTCTCCTGCCGTACCATTTTTACCGGCAGGAACAGACGCTTCCCCTGCTGTATACGCCCCGATCAAAACACACCCGGACAAACAAAAGCACCCTTTTCTCCACGGAATGCAGAGAAAAGGGTGCAAGTCAACGTATTCACATGGCCATGCCGGAACCGGCACAGCCCGGTATGTTCACCTCAGGCACTTTCCAGTGAGAAGCTATAATCAGCAGTTCTCAGCGAAGTACTTAATGGTACGAACCATCTGAGAAGTGTAAGAGTTCTCGTTGTCGTACCAAGACACGACCTGGACCTGGTAGGTGTCGTCGTAGCTACGCTTGTTTTTCGCGCACTTTTTGTAGTCGTTCCTAATTTTGAAACAACAGTTACAGTACCACAGCACACAGTTGTCGTACCAAACACGGCTTGTTCGTACCACTATTATACCACGTTTCAGCGTTATTTTCAAGTTTTCTCCGTTTCTTTTTTCATCGGTATATTTATGCGATTGATAACGTATATTCTCATTTGCCAATCTTCGGAGAGCCTGGGGCCCAGGGGCCTCCGCCGGGGCGTCTGCCCTGCCCAGGTACTCTCCTCAGTCCGTGATCTTGCGGCTTTGAAGAGCAATCCTGAGGTGGATTTTATGGGGGTGAGCAGATACCAGATGGCTGTGTAGTAGGTTGTTTGTGGCCCTTGCAGCTTTTTCTCGGCGATTTTTGGATTGAAATTTCACCGGACGTGTTTTTGAAGGGCATGGTGGGAGAAGGGAGGTATTTGTTCGATATGAAACAGTCAACAATAAAAGACGTCATCCATCCTTAGAATGTCACATCTGCCGACCAGCTCTTTTCATCTTCCCATTCACTTTATCCGGCATATCAATGAGTCCGAATCGGTAGAACATTCCATAAATATAAGTCACGCCTCGGATGTCGCCTAGAGCTTTTGGCCCGTCCACCACCGCTCCCACCTCTTTTATATTGTTCAGTGCCAGCAATACCGAACTCCATGCCAGGCTTTTACTATTCTCCCGGCGGTCGATCCAAAGTTCTTTTGTGTATTGCCCATTCCGACCTTTTCGTATTTCATAGGTAAAGGGTAAACCGGAGTAGGTTTTGAACCGTACCCCAGAATAAAGCAGGACCACTTCCCACAAATGCTCCTCTGTCGGCTCGGTTCGCAGTTTTCTTACTGCTCTATATCTCCGCTGCCGCTCTGCTCCCACACTGATTTTTTCCACAGGTGCCTCCTTTGAAAAGTACACCCCCTTTTCGTATGGCAGGTATGAGGTGACGGAGGCTCTGGACAGCTTAAGGGATGATGCGGTGGAGAGAACTGCATCCTTGTAACCCTGTGTTTCTCTATAATTACTAAAGGTACGCTGCACCATCTCCGCTACGTCTGATTCATACACACCGGCTGTGATAAGTAACTTCCGGACCTTGATTGGATTCAGGTTCAGGGCGTCGGCAATGGATTGGATCGTCATACCGTCCTTATAGAGTATTACTGCAGCGTCCATCTGCTCTTTCAAATTTTTCCCGGCATTATACTCAGGCTTCAACTTCTTTCGACCACCGCCCGGATTTCTGGCTTTATATGGTATTTTCTCGCCCATGATTATTCATGCAACTCCAGCGGCAGGCCATCCGGGTCGTGGAAGAAAGTCATCTTTTTGCCGGTATAACTATCCACACGGATCGGCTCACATTCAATTCCAGCCTCTGCCAGCTCATTCACAGTCTGTTCCACGTTATCAACGCAGAATGCAAGATGACGCAGACCACAGGCCTCTGGGCGGTTCACACGCTTTGGTGGATTCTCTTCAGCGAAAATTTCCAACTCCGTGTGTTCATTGACACGAAGATCCAGCTTCCAATCCTTACGCTCTGGGCGGTAGTTTTCCCGGATGACAGAGAAGCCCAGCTTGTTCACATAGAAATCCTTAGCTACTTCATAGTCAGATACGATGATTGCAATATGATGTATTTTTGATAAATTCATTTTATGTCACACTCCATTTCTTTTATTTCCGTTATAAACTATATAGCGACCTTCAAAAAAAGCCGTGTGAACTTCTGGAGTTCAGTTTGTCCACACGGCCGATCTTATTTCAGTTTTTCGAGAATCTCATCTGCCGTCATGCCGGATGCCAGCAGCTTCTTCAGCACAGCCTCTGCTTCGGTCTTCTTCGCTTCTTCAGCGGCCTTAGCATCTGCCTTTGCTTTCTTTGCTTCCAGAGTGGCCACTTCTTTTTCGGCCTTCCTCAAAGCAGCCTTTTTTGCTTTCAAATCAGCCTTCAAAGTGTCAATGTTGGCGGTGATGGATGCAATCTCAGTATTCAGAGACGCAATAGTCTCCTGCTTCTCTGTGATCTGGGATGCAACGTCAGATTTGGGACGGTTCCTGCTTCCTTTTGTTCTGGCCATAAGATGTAAACCTCATTTCTATAATATAAATTATCTAACTTTTATAATCATATCTCTATTTGAATCGAAACAGTAACACGATTTTGCCACTACTACCAAATCATCATCTGCATAACTAACCGTATTCCTCGTTGGAATACGAACGCTAATTGTACTTGTATTAACCTTTAATTTTTCATACTTATCTCGGTTAGCTATAAAATAATCTTGAAGTGGAAGATAATATGCAGTCGCTGATATTAAGTCCACAACAAACAAAACAAACGGCTGACTACATTCAACCGCATAGTTGGCAGTTTTCACAGGCAATGCATAAGAAAAGGAATCTGCATTTCCAAATTTCAAATGAGAACTTCCCTTTACCTGCCCCAATAATCGAAAGCCATGAAAAAAACCATCCTGAATATATTCAAACGAATAATCCACTCCATGATCCTGCCATTCACTGCTGCCAAAAGCCCACCGACGCGCATTGAATTTTGGCAAAAGTACCTGATAGGATTTTGATTCCTTTATACGCTCTGGAGTATATTCCGGATAACGTCTTGGCATAGGCAGCCCCTCATCTTATGTATTCTCCACATCTTCGCCGATCATCGAATCCCCGATTCTTAGACCGTTGCCTGCTGCTCACCACGGAGAGGTGTGTGATTTATTCGAGCAGCGTAGGGAGCTCACGCTCCCAGTATATCACAATTTCATCCAGTTTTACAGACGTTTTCTTGCCTTCATCGCTACACAGTAACACACGCCGCCTATCACTCCGCCGACTGAGTTATAGAAGATGTCTGATAGCTGGAATGTACCCAAGCGAAGCAATAACTGCAACATCTCAATGCTTATCGAGAAAATAAACGCTATCTTTCCGCTTTCCCACAGTATCTTCTTCCAGCCGTTTCCTATCTTCTCTCCAAATGTCCACATCACTACCGAACTAAACGGCACCATCATGATCACGTTCTCGATGCACTCGGTGGTCAGCTTCTGCTCACCATTCGCGGTCTCCCAAATCCCCCAGCCGCCCATAACATCGGATAAAGGATTCATCCAAAGATTACGGTTCAATAATGTTCGGAACAGAACAAGTGAAGTCACAAAAGCTAAGAAAAACAGCTTCCGAAAGAAAACGCTCTCTTTGAACTTCTGATACCATGTCACTATGGCATTCTTCCAGCCTTTGCCCGCATGTATTGGCTCATAAGCATAAAGATAGAAAAACATGGCGAGGAAGGAAAGCAGGAGTGAAAATCCGAACGGCTCATAGAGAGCAGTCAGGATGTTTGTGATGATCTTTCCAAGTAAATCAATCGTTTCTTTCATAGCTGTTTACAGATCACTGAACAGATCAGCCTTGTACACACCGTTCTCCAGCATCTTTTTAAAGCTGTCCTTTACAGCCGCGACATCTTCATGGTAGGTCATGCCGTACCAGGTATCGTTAGTTTTCAGAACCTTCACAGACATCTTGCCCTGCTCCAGCAGCTCACCGATGAAGATAGGGATCAAATATTCAGCTTTCTGAGGATTGCCCGGAACTTCCTTCTTGAAGAACTCTTTGAAGCCTTCTTCCAACACATTCAGGAACTCAGGTGTCAATCCCCACATATTCATGGATACCAGAGAATTTACATCAACAATCACGCCGTCTGCCTCTGCTCCAGCTTCAGTCTTCACAATATTCTTGGTTTCCACAACCTCAGTCAGATTGTTCTGATCATCCATCTTGCAGATGCCACGGGTCACACCGCCATTATCAGACAGCGTGTTCTTTAGCACAAAGCCTGCCATGCAGGACTTGCCACCATTCACCAGATACTCATGTACGGCTTTGAAACCTTCCTTACCGTAGTAATCGTCTGCATTGATGACGATAAACGGAGTCTTGATGACCTTCTTCGCTGCAAGCACAGCCTGACCGGTTCCCCACGGCTTTGTCCGACCTTCTGGCAGAGTTCCCGGGATATCATTAATATCTTGGAAAGCATAGTCAACAGTTACATTATGAGAAGCGCAAATGGAGGCAATGCGATCACCGATGACCTCTTTGAACTCTTTCTCGATATCCTTGCGGATAATAAAGACCACATGATTGAAGCCAGCCTCGATCGCATCATGGATCGAGTAATCCATGATGATATGGTTAGAAGCATCTACCGGCTCCAACTGCTTGATTCCCGTTCCGAAGCGGCTACCGATACCAGCAGCCATGATAAGTAATGTTGTTTTCATATTCTTTCTCCTTACTGTGCTCGTGCTGCTTTTATCGGACATACTTTAATACATTGGTAGCACCGCACGCATTTACTTTCATCAATTTGTGGATATTCAAAGCCTTCTTCGTCCTCGACCATAGAAATAGCCTCTTTCGGACAGATGGCATAACAAGCCGTACATCCACAGCATTCTTCTTTTCTTTTATATAATATTGGAATCTCTCTTTCCACCTTTTACCACCAACTTTTTAATTATTCTCTTAATCTTTCTCAAAAGCAACTTAGCATCATTTTTTAGTCCGATGCCACCGTATTTCTTGGCAACATACTCAAACGATTTATTTTCAAAGTCACTCCAGAACTGCTCTCTATTATCTGGTTTTGGAAATGGAGCTTTAAGAGGCGGCTGCATACTGTCCTCTAGCTTTGTCTGCTTCCAAATCAGTCTCTTTTTTACTTTTTCAAATATTTTTTCTCCAGCCTCATTATTTACTAGCACCAATGAAACGCCCTTGTTATCATCAAACTCTGGTGCGGCTTTCTCGATCCCCCAGTAATCTGCAATTGTAATATCTCCTGGATGTATTACAGACTTATAGGGACATTCATAGCAACTCGGCCGCAGCACGGTATGCCCATAGAAAAGTTCCTTGAATACCCGACTACTCGTAGACTTTCCATTTTCAAAACAAAGCGTTTCTACATGATCATGCCATCCAAAGTCTTTCTTATTTCGGAAGTCCACACTTGCAACTTTTGAATGCATTTTCTGCTCTTGCCAACGCAGATATGCCTCCCATATTTTTTTGCTTGGTACTCCGTGACAGACAATATCCACGCAGAACAAGTTATCATACTCTTTTCCAATGTATTTTTTCAATCCTGCTACCTGACAGGAAGTTCCAGAAAAAAGTACACTTTTCTTAGCATCGAGATCTGTTTTGACACTTTTAAATGTATCACCTAATTTACTCTGGATATATTTTGAGCCTCGCATTCGATTACGATCTTCCTCATTATCAGTGCGAATATGTACGGCATCAAATTCATCCGTCAAAACACACCCATAGACCACACCACCGTTGGATAAAATCTGATCCGAAAGAGCTGTAAAAATACCACCTGATCTGGAAGCTGCTCTTGTCGTTTCATCCTTATGTTTTACTGCATATACTTTAGGCTGCTTCCAGTTCATTATGCTGCCCTCCTTTCGGAGTAATCAACATAATCGAGGTTACTTAGTTCGTACCCCCCCCCCTCAAAATTTTGAGGAGTTTATTCTTTACTTTTGTTTTCATTGGAACTGTTCCATATTTCTTTATCACGAAATCAATTCCTTTCTTTTGGTAATCGTTCCAGAATACATCTCTTTGTTCAGACTTTTGGGTCGGCGCTTCAAGATTCGCCTGCCAACATTGTGCTGTATTGCTTAATCTATAATCCAAATTATCTCGAACCTTTTCAAAAAGTTCTTCACCCCGGTCAGTATGAATCAAGAACAGAGAATTACCATTGGGGTCATAAAAATCTGGAATAGTCTCTTCAATATGCCAGAAATCCCCAATGGTCATATCTGTTTTTCGTTCTGTCGTAGCATAAGGGCATTCATAACAAGACGGCCGTAACGCACACTGATTATAAAACACCCTAACATAATCTTTAAGCGGTCTCTCTGACCCGTTGACTTTCACATAAGCTGTAGGTGATTTCCAACCATTGCGCTTGTCTTTGAAGGTAAGATAAGTTATCCTTCCATCCTTCTTTTGTATTGATTCTGCATATTCTCTCCACAGTTTCGGACTTGGAGAGCCGTGGCAGATAATGTCTACGATATACACCCTATCACGGATTCCTTTTATTTCACTGAACTTCCGAAATCCATCTGATTGACATCCCATGCCAACAAAGAGCAACTCTTTCTTTGGATTATCCATCAACCAATAATACGCTTCCTGATAAATATCACCGGGCTTGCTCTGCATATATTTTGAGCCTTTTGCTCTTTCACGCTGCTTCTCATCCAGAATCATCTGGAATTCCACAGTATGATTCTCATAATTATAGACTGCAGCCACCACAGCATCTCCGCTTTTCAGAAAAGCATCCGAAAGTGCAGTAAATGCACCACCAGAAGAACTGCTCATCAAGGCAGATTTGTCTTTTAACCTTCCTGCATATACTATTGTATCTATCAAATCCACCATAGACTGTTCCTCCTGCGTATTATTTGTTTTTAATTACAGTTTTGACCTTCTGTAGAACAATAAGAAATATAATCGTTGCACAAAAAGCACAAATGGCGCAACATATCTATAAATCGATTAAACTCCGAGCTTATCTACTACTCTCTAAAAAGCAGTAATAAGAATCGAATGAAAAATATAAAATCATGCGGAATACTCTCTTTAATCACAGCCAAAACCTATTTTCCAAAGCGACTTTTTACTAATTTCATGCCAGATTTCAACATATCAACATTCGTCAGCACTGCATAGATTGCTGTGACACAAAGTGCGATGAGCTGAATCATCTTATTTTCACAATAGTATGTTCCTATCAGCATAGTACCAATTAGAATGCTTCCAATAATAATTGGCTTCCGAATTCGCATATGCACAGTCTTATTAACATCAATATAGCGAATGATAAACATTGAAAAGAATGCAACCAGTGTAGATATTGATGCTGCAAAAATCTTAATTTTATTTATTAAAATCAAATTCACTGTAATATTGATTATAGCTGCAGAAATAGAAGTATAAGCAATCTTTTTTGCATTTTTCTGAGCTACATATATGCAACTATATAATCCGACGAGCACTCTAAAAAGCATTGCATACATCAAAATCAAGATTTGGTCATATCCAGCAACATACTTCTCATTAATCAAAATCGGGAATACAAACGGCATACACGCAACAATGCCAAAGCATGCAGCTGCAAACAGTTTAAAAAGAGACGTCATTGTTTCCGTTAGGAATTCGTCGCGATCCTCATCGTCAAAATGTAATGATACTGTCTCAGTCCAGGACAAATTCAAGATATTATAAAAGTTGATAAACACATTAGGAAACTTATTTGCTATAGAATAAACACCATTAGCAGCAGTTCCTAAAAAATGTGCAATTATAGTTCTATCCGACGCATTTACAACCCACCAAGCCAGATTATTGGGAATTAAAGGAATAGAATAAGCACCAACCCGTTTGAATACCGTCGGCCGAATACTCTTAACAGAAAAATACTCCCACGCTTTGGATGTAAACACCAAATACAATAACGTCAAAAACTGAGCTATCAGAGTAGACAAGAACAATCCTTGCAGCCCCATTTTCAAAATAGCCAACGCAATGACATTTAAAACTGTTGTTGCTGAAGCGGATATAAACGATGCAATTGTATATTTAACGCTATATCCCAATCCTCTAACAAATTGAAGAAACAATGCCGTGTAGACATGCAGCACCACATACAGTAACAAAAAATACGCATTTTGAATTTTCAAAAAAGGTTCTACACAAACAAAAAGAATAATGTAAATAATACTTTGTATCGTACTAGATAGTAACAGCGTAGAAAAGAGTTTTCCTTGTTCTTCTTTGTTTCCACGATAATCAAGCATAAATCGGAACAGTCCCTGATCCAACTGCCAGTTTACGAGTGGAAGTAATAATGTTGAATATGTGACCAATAAATCAAACGTGCCATACTCTTCCGTTGACAGAATTGCCGTATATAAAGGAAGAAGGAAAAAACTAATACATTGCGTGCATAGTTTTCCCACTGTAAGTATAGCCGTATTTTTTGCTAATTCTGTTTTACGACTCATTAATATTATTCCTCATATAATTAATTATTTTTTGACTGTGTATGATTTTTCAGTTCTCAATATCTCAGTGAATGAGCCAGAGCTATAGGCACTTCACTGTGTCAGATACTAAAATGACAACAGAAGGCTACTCGAAATAAACCTTCATTGATGTTCGTTTAACCAGTCCTAGCGTGTCTCCATCTCTTTATTGAAATATCTCTTCCATATCCATCAAGAATATCATTGTCTCCAGAAATCCTAACTGCCTTTTCCTATAACTATAGTAGTTATCAAGCAGGTGTCCTCCTCCATGGATACTATTCCTATCGACTCATTCCTTGGATTGTTGATTACTAACTCGCTTTCCGTTTCAGACTTCACATGATTTAAGAGCATCTATATATATCTTTTGTGATTCCTTCCTTTTTTTTTCGATTATAGTTTCGAATAATTCATAGCTATGTTGTTTGGTAATCAGGCTCTCAAATTCATCATATGTAGCTGTCAATGACAACATTGCCTCTTCTTTATGTGTCCACTCAAGTAAATCTTTCAATTTTTTTGAACAACTATAGATAGCGCAATTCTTATGATTCAACAATGTAAAAATCGTCCCATGGAATGTCGTTGTATAAACACACTCAGAAAACTGAATATATGAACTAAACTCCAACGGGTGACAGTTAATATTCAAATCACACCAGGACTGATACAAACATATCGATACAAGTTTCAAATTATTCTTTCTTGCATATCTTTTTAAATATGCCTGATGTTCTTTAGGAACACTATATGAATAAACAATCATATATCTATCTTTAATCTTACGTTCATGCGGAAAATCCAATTCATTAATAGGCAGTAACATCGTAGGATCACAAACAATTTCTACTTGCTTTGCAACAAGTTTTCCAACAATATTCTTAGTGTTTTCATCTCTAACACCCGCATACGTCATTTTTTCCAAGCACTCCCTAACCCATGGAAAATCATTATAATCCTTGAGTGCTGCCTGTCCTGCACTAGGTGCATATGCTATACAGTTTTTTTGCTCCACACCACCATAAAAAATCGGATTTTGAAATTGTGAAACCTTTATGTTCCAAATTTCATCACTACCTACTACTGTACAATCTAAATCACCAGTATTTTTCTGAATATCAAATTCCTTTAATGCCTGAGTCATGCGCTTATAACGTGCACATAAAAAGGGATATCGTTGAATACATCTAATCAATTCCTTTATGGTCTTGGGTTTAGAAAAAAATTCCTTTTTTCGCTGCTTTTCATTTCTCCACTGTATAAAACACACATTATAGTTATTCTTTTCCAAAAAACATTTATTAGCATATGCTTGCAAATAAGCACCGCAGTTCGCCGAATCATACGGCGTTACTATTCCTATTTTCATAATTTACTCTAATTCACTCCCATCATCATTATTAGCATAATTAACACTTATTGCGCATGCAATAAAATACGGCACAAACATTTCACGATCATACAAAGGATTTCCTGTGAAGCCATATAATATAAAAAATATTTGCATTGCCAACGAAAAATTCATCAAGCAATAATCTATGTTCGTATAATCTTCTGGATTTACACGCATCTTTGAATATATCGACCATGTCCTTACTAGATGAAACAAAAACCATCCACAATAGATTATAAAACCTATTATACCGGTTTCAACAAGTAACTGAATATAGATGTTATGAATATTCCAGAACCAACCGCCTTGGTTAACATACTGTCCCCAACCTATACCAACAAGACTATGATTGCCGAACATAGAAAACGCCTTTAACCATACATCAACTCTACCTACTGACATGTCCCCAGTCTCTGCAGTATCAATAAAACGAAAAACAACAGTTGCAAGTGCCGGCACGCAATAACTTGCTACAGCAAATACGGTTAATGCCCCCAATAAAACGCCTATGCCTTTTACGAGTCGACTTTTTTTAGCATTTGAATTGTATGCAAAATAACAGAGGTACAAAGCAGTAAGTCCAAAAACAGTATGTGCTCTTTTTCCTGATAAAAGTAATGCAGCAACTGATATCAAAAACAATAAATAGTCAGAACGTCTTTTTTCAGTCAATGCATAGCTTCCAAATATCATCGTCCCAACTGCAAGAAGCATTCCATTTGTTGAATAGTGCTTCGTTAACCCTGGGATTCCCGCATTATGATACTGATTAAGAATTGTACTCGCAGCATCCGGGAACAAATTACATACAAAATTTATCGCTGAACTATCTAAAAACATATAAATGGTAAATGCAATATAAATAAAGTAAAGATATCGCCAAGAGCTCACCATTTTTTTCATCCAACACCGATCATTGAAACCTCCCAATGCTGAAAATAATATACAGCAGACAAAGAGCAATAAAACCTGGATATACGTTAGACTATAAAATTTAATATTGGGATTATTTCGTACATAAAAGAATATCATTAATGGTATCCACAATAATCCAATATTTTTTTTATACCTTTAGTGCCAAATATAAAAACAACTTGTCCCGCCAAAATAACTGCAGCACTGAACTGAACTACGCTTGGCAAAAGCGAACCAAGAGACGCTAGCGTAGCAAAAGTCAAAATTGGTATACATTGGAGTAAGAGTCGTAGTTCATGTTTCTTAACTTTTAATTGCATCTATATCCCTCCATCCAGCAAATAGATTTTTCATACAAAATACGTTCTCTCTGCAGCACGTTTTTTCAAGATAATCATTTTGAAACACACCTCATAAATTTATACAAAAGAATGCAATATTTTATAGATAAAACGCCAAACACTTGTTTTTTGTCCATATATGAAAGCACTGATTTAAAACTAGTAGATTTAATTTTATCAATAACTAGCTGATACTCCTTTTTGTATTGATTTCTGAAAGGATACATCCTACGTAGAACAGTGTAGTATGCAATCAATAATTGATATCTTGCAAAGACTTCCAAATTATTACGGCCTTTAAGTTCTTCATATATTCTATCCGCAAAGTACAGTGAATCGAACCATCTTTCAGAGAAGGATTGATTAGTCACCGAATTTTCCCTGCAATAATAATAATACAATTTTTCAGCACAATAGACTATTTTTTTACTTTTCAGCAGAGATCTAAATACAAAATATTTATCTTCATTTATCTTCTTACCTTCTTCAAAATGAACATCCTCGATCGTAGAAGCTTTAAACAACTTATTCCATGCGCCCGACTCAATTTTTTGGCCCAACAACAGCCATTCTATCGCCTGATCAACAGTAATTTCCTCATAATTGCAATGGTACTGTTTCTTCTCCTCTTGCTTTTTTTCAAAAATCCTATCAACTCCACACACAGATATATCTGAATCAGTTTTTCTTGCTTGAGTATATAAAATCTCAAGCATTCTGCAATCAAGTTCATCGTCAGCATCTATAAAAATAATATAGTCACCTGTTGCATTTTGCTTTCCTACATTACGAGCTTTTGATACGCCTTGATTATCTTGATTTATTATGATAATGCGCTTATCAATCTCTTGTAATCTATAGCATTCAGCAAGAGATTGATCATTAGATCCGTCATTTACGACAATAACTTCTATATCTTTCAATGTTTGTTGCAAAACTGAATTTAAAGTATCAACTATATAATTTCCTGCGTTATAGACAGGGATAATAACACTAATATGTGGCATTGGTGTCCTCCCATAGAATCATTCTATTCAAAAATCTTACACTCTCCATCTTCAAATATGTGTGTGAATAAATCGAAGCAATCCGATTACTTATTCTCAACAACCTCAACTTTTTTTCCTTTTTTTAAATGGCGTGCAACAGTTATTGGGCCTGTTTTGAATAGAAATCTTTTAGATTTTTCAATTATTTTATCCTTTAATGTAATTGGATCAATTTTATTCAAGGCCTTATCAATTGGATAATGTTCAGCCAGCTGGTAAAATTCAACCCGTCTAGGATGTGGTTTTGCACTATTGCAAACCATAACGCCATTTTCCGTCACAAGCCTATTTATATCTTCTTTTTGAATTTCAATATGTGATTTTATAACTTCTAAAATCTGTCGACCTTTTTCAGTATGTACAAATATGGATGAATACCCTCTATTATCATCTTTTTTGCCGGTTATTTTTGAATACTCATAACAATCAAAGACTGTAATATCGCTTGGTCTTTCAATTCCTTTAAAAGCACATGCTGAACAAGATGGTCTCGATGAAATTTCTCTTACAAATGCCTTCATATATGGGTCGACTCTACCAGACCCATAATAGGTTTTCCCATTTGCAAAATCTATTTTCATCGTGCTTGTGTGATACCCATATGTTTTGTGTTTAAAACGAGCCCCAACTATTTTCGAGCTATATTTGTTTTCCATATACTTCACATAGTTATCCCACAAGCCAGGTGATGGTACACCTCGGCAAACAAAATCCACACATAAAAGGTTGTCTGGTTTTTTCCTTAAAAAACTAAGCAGCCCTGCCACTTGACAGGGTGTCCCAGAAAACAAAATAGTCGTGCCTTCTTTTAATTCTTTTTTAATATCTTGAAAAACATTCCTAAGATCACTTTGAACAAATTTGGAACCTCGCATCTCCTGCAACTGTTGCTTAGTAGTAGCCCTTTTGCATACTACTCTCATGTCTTTGTCGTATCCAGCTCCGTAAACTACGCCATTCTGCTCAAGAATATAATCTGCCAAAGCCGTGAATGCACCACCAGATGTACTCTCATAGAGAATTTCAGTATCCTTAATTCTAATAATGTATCCTTCTGTTTTTTCAGATATCACCGTTTTTTTATTAGGAATTGGGCATGCTCTTTCGCATGCTCCACATTCAATACAACGTCTCATATCAATTTTAGGATACAGAAAACCTTCTTCGTCAGGAACCATCGTAATTGCACTTTTAGGACAAGAACTTGCACAGGCAGTGCAGCCACAACAATCCAATTTGCTCTTTATTTGAATCATATATCCTCCTGAATCCAAATCATTCAGAAGCAATAACAGATTCTTATTTCTTGTTCTTCAGAAACTTATACACACCCATCCGATAAAAGATTCCTTTAGATTTCTCTATTAAATAATCTCTTATTCTGATTGGTACAAATTTTTGTATATGTGCTCTTAGGGTTTCTTTATCTAAATTCAGATAGTATTCATCTCGTCTTGGATGAGGCTCTGCTGAATGGCAAATCATCGTGCCATCCAATTCTATAGCCTTTTCCAAATTTGTTGCATAAAGCTCATACCTGTCTGCAATTCTATCCAGAATCCTTTCTCCCTTTGAAGACTGCACGATCAGATTAGTAAAGCCTTTATCATCATCAACAAGACCCTCCACTAAGTTATTTGCATGCCAGCAATCATAAATAGTGAAATCACTACATCGTTCCACTGATTTAAAGTGACATTGATAGCAACTTGGTCTTGACGAAATTTCAGCAAAGAAACTCTTAAGCATTGGATCCACACGGGCGCTTCCATAATAAACAAACTGATTTTTGAATCTTATACGCATGGTGCCACTGTGATATCCATATGTTTTATTTCTGAAAACAATATCATCTATTTCTGAATGATATTTGTCTTTTTGTTCGTCTAAATATTTTTTCCAAAGTTTCGGCGACGGTGTACCATGGCAAACCAAATCTACGGTTACCAGATTATCGTATTCTTTTCTCAGATATGATTTTAATCCATACACCTGACACGGCGTTCCAATAAAGCACACTTTCGTTTCTTGCATCAAGTGTTTTTTTATTTCAGAAAAGCAATCGCCTAAATCGCTCTGCACGTATTTTGAACCTCGAAACTCTTCTGCACCCCCCCGGAAATTTTATGAATTACCTTATATTCTTCATTATAAGTTGCGCCACAAATAACACCTCCCTGATTTAGGATCCATTCGCCTAACGGTGTTACAAATCCTCCAGAGGTACTTGTAGAAACAATTTCTACGTCCTTTGCTCTGAGTACGTATGCTTTTCTATCAAACATTTTAGACTCGATTTTATTTTCAATAGGACAGACAGAATCGCACAATTTGCAATCTATACACATTGAAATTTCCACGAACGGATATAAAAAGCCCTCTTGATCCTGCTGCATACTTATAGCTTTTTTCGGGCATACACTATAGCATGCCGTACATCCACAGCAATCTGCTTTATTCTTCACTACAATCATTAAGCACTTTCTCCTTCCATCCTTTATAGTTTTTCAGCAACATTCAAATACAGTTGTGCAAGTGTATCTGCTGTCTGCTGAATATCATAACCTGCCTGCTCCAATATTTTTCTTTCACTTTTCCTTTGCACATTCATATACTTCAAAATATGTTCCGCCCACACATCAGGTTTTTCTTGAAGAGAAAGGAATTCTGTATTTGAAGTTAAGCCTACTTCTTTTGTTATTGCATCTGAGAAAACACATGGCAATCCGCTCGCCTGTGCCTCGACCCCCGTGACCGGAAGACCTTCGTGTAAAGATGGCATTACAAAAACATCCATTGCCTGCCACATTTTATTCATTTCATTTGAAGCTCCATAAAAAATTACAGCGTCTTCAATTCCTAATGTCCTAGCCTTATTTTTCATCGCTTCTTGTAATTCACCAACGCCAAACAAAAGTAACACAGTATTTGGATTTTTTTGGTGTACTGCTTGAAAGATGTCCAGCAAAAAGCTGTGATTTTTTTGATCAGAAAACCTTCCAGCGTGTCCTACAACATACTTACCTTCCAGATTCAGCTTTTTTCGTATTTCTCGACGAACAGCTTCATCATAATCATATTTCTCCAAATCAATTCCATTCGGAAGTACTGAATACCTACCAGATTCAATAATCGACCTCGGAAATAGAAATCTTGCAGCTAGTTCTGAACAGCCATAAAAGTTATCGCAAAAGAGTGGAATTAATGGCTTTAAGATTTTGCTCATAAATCGAATTCCATTACCTGCTGCTCCAAAGCCAGCATTGTGACTATGTATTGTAATATATTGAACCCCACCCAATTTTGCGCCAATAATATTTGTCATATCTGCTGCACAATCCGCATTATAATGTAGGATTTTAATATGATTTCTCTTGCAGACTTTCCGAATTTCATTAATTCTCCAAATTCTTCTAAAAGGTCTAAATTTCACATTATCCGCTGAAGCAACATACTTTTTACTTCCCAATGAAAGAACTTTGTCTTCCATAGGTTCGTGCCTATCATGAAACACAAGATAGTCAAAATTAATTTTAGATTTGTCCAGGTGTTCCTGGATATGAATCATCATATTAGTTACACCTCCAACACCAAGCGGAGATGTCACCAATACTCTAACTACTTCATTATTCATATAATATTTATCCTTTCGCGGCGACAATCTCATGCATTATTTCATATTCCTATTTCGGCACGATTACACACGCTTTCTAATTTCTTTCAATACAGTCTTTAAATATTGATCTGTTACCATCTTAAGGTTTTTATATTTTTCCCCTACAGCTTTATAATCAATATCATCTTTTACAACGTCTGATAAATCCATTCCATTTTTATAACGACGACTTTCTAGACCAAAATTCACACACAGGGTATCAATACGAGAATTTTTTGAAAAGCTGGAATTTTCAGCATATCTGTTAAATACCACAAACTGCTTTCCATTAAGAATAGAAAATGCTGTCCCGTGGAAAGAATCCGTGCAGACATACTCTGCATTTCGCAGAAGATTTAGGAATCTTTCTGGACTCACATCATACGGAGCAAAGTCTCCAAAGTTTTCATCTTCTTCTACATACTGATCCATGTGTCGCAACGCAACGACTTTCATGCCCTTGTCATGAGCTAATTTCTTTACTGCATTGCGATATTCCTGTGTGGCACCAAGGAAGTATGCAAAAATATATGGCTCATTGATTTCTCTCTTATTAGGAATTCTCTCCAGCCATTCATTTTTACTCAAAAAGAAAACAGGATCTAAAATCGTAGGAACATCACGACCAGTCAGTTCCTTGACAATCTCACTTCCTCGATTTTCACGCATACTAATGTATTCGATGCGGTTCAAATACTGTACCGTTCTTTTCCTTTGATACCACGGAATTTCCTTTACTCCAAAACTAGAAGCAATTGAAATTTTTAGCGTGTCATCCGGAACAAACATCAAATTGTAATAATTCGTCGGCAATCCTGCCGGACTCCAAAGCTGATCGCTTCCTGTTATAACCGCCGAATATTTCTTTCCACCCTCGCGTAATGCCGCATAACCGACATACTCATCGGAGAAATCCTTAAACGCCCTTTTTTTGAACCCGGCAAATGCTTTCATACGAATTTGATTGTTTTTTGCGTACTCAGGATGCTTTTTTAGACTAAGTTTTCTCTGAATTCCCTCATACCTGCTATTAAACCAAACTGCATTAAAAAGACGCGGCACATCTTTCAGTGCTTCTGTCACAGTCTTCTTTCTAGTATATCGAACCAGCTCATACTCAATATTCTGATTTTCCAAATAACTAACAGTTGCATATGCTTGCAATATGCCTCCGTAATTTTCATGCATATATTTTATGCATACTCCAACCATTTTAACCTCTCCTCTATGCTGCACATCTTACTTTTTCAGCAGTTCCTCATATATTGCCTGATACTTCTTATTTTTTTCCTGCCAAGTATACTTTTCTGCTTTCTTTCGTGCGTTTTTCCCACGTCTTATTACTTCACCAGGATTAGCAATACATTCAAGAATAGCCTTTTTCAAATTCTCAATGTATTCTTCCTTCGAATTTCCTTCATAAAGCCAACCGGTATTTTCATCAAAAAGAGTTGCTCCACCAAACTTGTTAATCGTAATAACTGGAATACCCTTTGACATTGCCTCCAATAAGACCGTGCCTGTTGTCTCTCGAATGCTTGGCATAATAAATACATCCGCACATGCATATTCCTTTTCCATTTCCATATAGGGAATGGACCCCATGCAATGCACATGCTCAGACAAGTTCAAGTCATCCTTACAGCGTTTACGCAGATGCTCAAGCTCTGGGCCATCGCCTACAACCCTAACCTGATATCTAGTTTCCTGCGGAATTCTCATCAATGCATCAAAAAGGAAATCTAAGCCCTTTCGATATATCATTCTTCCAGCCATCAGAAAAACGCATTCTTTATTTAAGCTTTTTTCTCTGCTAGTATCCTTAATATCGTCTATATCTACCGCTACCTTAGTTACTGGTTCATCACTTACATTGTAGTTCTTCATTCACTTTTCCTTTTCTGTCCAGTTCACTAATTCGTCCGGTCTCAATCCATTGTCAAAGACTAATTCATACGGACAGTTCAGTTCTCTGCCCCCCACGAGGAATTTTTGAGTCTCTTTATTTGCAAACATAATATAATCGCAGCGATTTAGTTTCCCCGTGATTCTCAGCTTAAAACGATACCAGCGATTTATTCCTGAACGGACGACTTCAATAATTTCATGTCCCTTTGCGTAATTTTTTAACCCATTAGGCAAAGACTCTCCTCCACCAAGTGGCCCACAGACAAATTTGATATTTGCTATCTTTCCATAGTCTCCAATTGCACGGAACTCAATTGGCGTAATCTGATGTATAATGTAAATTTTTTGATCCGCACAGATTTTCTTTGCAAGAGGAAGCACCCGTCTATTCCACACATTAAGTCTTCCAGAATACATAAATCCCTTGAAGATTTTCTTGTAAAAATTCGGGATGTCAACATAATAAAACTTTATATTTTCAAGTGGGTGACTCTGCAAATATTTTTCGACTGGTTCACGTTGTTCTTCTTTTGTAATTACATAAACTTTATTTGTTTTTGAACTTTCATAAGGAACGCACCAACCGATTTTATCTTCACTTCCAGCAAAAGGGTTACATGAATAAGCTATATACAGGATATTCATCACTTCGTCTCCATCTGCTGTGCGATATCAGCATCCACGATTTCCTCGCCGGTCTTATGCTTCAGCTGCTCCTTAGAAGCTTCACTCAGACCGTTGTTGATCACACAGTTCATATCGCAAGTGCTGCACTTGTCCAAATCCTCTTTAGTAACTTTGCCATCACGATAATCGCGGCAGATTTTCAGCTCATACATGCTGTACGGATGCTTGGTGAACAGAGCCTTGAACTTGTGAACCAGAACCCAGGTAGCCGGCTTCCAGATGTACTTATGCATCGCCGGAGAAACACTACCGATCATCCAGCAATCACGGTCGCAGCAACGAACCTTTGCACGAACCTTCTCTGCTTCCGGGCTATTCCACAGCTCGTCCCAAGTCTGGTTGTTCAGGTTGCCCATAACCTCTTTATCCTTGGTACCATTGCAAGGCATAACATCGCCATACGGGTCGATGAAGAAGGTGTCAAAACTCATGTCGCAAGGCAGCAGACGCTTCTGTCCATAGATGTAGTTGATCAGACCATGGTTAAAGTAAGCGCGGAACCACTTCTTCGGGCTGTTGCTGCGGAGCAGTTCGTTGACCAGATTCTCGAAGTTCTTTGCGACCATCGGACGATCGTGGATGATGTTCTTTGCCTCAACAAAGTAGAAGCTGTTGTGCAGAGAAGCCGTTGCGAACTCCATGCCCATTTCGTTGGAGATTTTGTACAGAGGAACCAGATCAGGAGCATTCTTGTCCTGAACAGTCATACCGAAGCCGACATCCTTCATACCCATTTCACGCAGCTTCTTCAGCGTGCCATAACCACGCTGGTAGCCGTTCTGCAGACCACGAATCTCGTTGTTGGTCTGCTCCAGACCTTCGATAGAGATACGAATACCGATCTGCGGGAATTCCTTGCACAGGTCAACGATACGGTCAGTGAAGAAACCGTTGGTAGAGATAACGATACGGTCAGACTTCTTGTACAGTTCACGCACAATATCTTTCAGGTCAGTGCGGATGAACGGCTCGCCGCCAGTGATGTTGGTGAAGTACATCTTCGGCAACTTCTTGATGGTCTCGATGCTGATTTCCTCTTCCGGCTTGGAAGGTGCTTTATAACGGTTACACATAGAGCAACGAGCGTTGCAGCGGTAAGTAACGATGACCGTACCATTTAACTTCTTTTCTTCAGACATGATTAACTCTCCTAACTCTCTCTTTTAAGAATGTTTCGATTTTATTTAAGAACCACTTTGCACATACCGAGAACACAACCGAACCGCAGATGACTGCAACAGCTGTAAAGATATATGCCAGCAGACCGTTTCCAAATAGATGAACGAGGTGTAACTTTTCAAACACACGATAAATTACCATGTGGCACAGGTAAATCTCGAAGCTGATACCGCCTAGGAACTTGACAATTGGATTGACCAATACCCCCCTCCGATTGCAGCCAATGGTATAAATCAATGCTGCCACGCAGAAAAGCAACATCATGAGCGTATAGCCACCTACGGCAAAATAGACAACCGTGGCAATCAGCAGAATCGCTCCGGCGATAACCTTGTGCTTCGATGCGAACTCAGCCAGCTCTTTCCGATAGAGGAAGATCAATCCACCAGCGATAAAGTAAATCGCATCATAAACAATATTGCCTCTTCCTGCGCTGAAATAGGAAGAACACAGCCAGTTAAACATCAGTGCCGCAACTGCTACGCCCCACGCCCTCTTCTTATTTCCAATCAGGAAGCAGAAAAACGGGAACAGCATGTAGAACACAAAAATAACCGCCAGTGTCCAACTCACACCAATGACCGTAATATTCGCATTTGGCAGAAGTCCTTGGCATAACGTCAAGTTTGCGAAAACCTCAAACAAGGATTCCTTGCTTGGTGAAATCACAAAGTCTAACGCACAAAGCAGTGCAAAGTACGGCCAGATCTTGATGTACCGTTTCTTGTAGAAATCCTCTACACTGATCTTCTGGTCAACAATTTTCTGGTAATAGCCACAGCACATTCCAAAACCACTGACCATCATAAAAAGGAAAACGAGGTTTGTGAAAGATGGTATTAGCCGTTCAAACACAAATCCTCCTATCCCATATTCTCCATTTGCGAGGACGTGCATCAACGCAATGCCAATGATGGCATATGCCTTCAAGCCGTCTATTCCCTCGTATCGATCCGCTTTTGTAGCCACAAATTCTCTCCTCACATACCAGTCTTACTGATACACCTTCATAATTTTCTCGTAATACTCATCAATGGTATCAAAGCTAATGTCCTTACAGTTCGCACTGTACTCCGCACACAGCTTCTTATCACCCCAGAGCTTTTCTATCTTTTCTTTCAAATCTTTCCCGTTACCACTCTCGAACAGTTCGCCGGTCTTACCAACCTGAATCAGCTCCGGGATGCCGCCGATGTTTGCCCCCAGCACCGGCGTGCCATACATCTGGGATTCCATCACAGAGAACGGGCAGTTCTCATACCACTCAGACGGGTAGATGGAGAACCGTGCCTCACGGATGAGCTTTTCCAGTGCCTCGCCTTTCTGGAAGCCAACGTTCTTGATGTTCTTAATACCATTTACCGTCTCTTCCAGAGGACCGGTGCCAGCGAAGATGAACTGTACATCCGGCAGTTCTTTACATACCTTGATGAGCGTGCCGATACCCTTCTCCTCAGAGAAGCGGCCGAAGTAGAGGACGTAATCCTTCTTCGGAGTCTCTTTCCACTCCACCTTATCAATGAAGTTGTGCATTGCCACGGTCTTTGTTGCAAACAGCGGGTTGCTGTCCATCTTGCTCTTCATGAACTCCGAGCAGCAGATCATAGTGTCAATGTACTTGTAGGTGCCCTTCCACTTCCAGAACTCAGCCTCCATCATGCCGATGGCCGACTTCGCAGTGGAACCGTGGATGCACTTGCCTTTCATACAATTCACGAAATGGCCGCCGAGGCACTTCTCACAGTTCTGGTGCGTATTCGGATTGTTCAGCATGTGGTTCGGGCAGACCAGCTGGTAGTCATGTGCCGTAAAGATGATCTTACAATCTCTTCCGTTCTCCTTGCGCCACTTCACGATTTCCAGAATGATGGAAGGTGTCAGCTGGTAGTTAAAATTGTTCAGATGACAGACATCCGGCTTGAAGTCGTCCAGAACTTTTCTCAGCTGCACCCGTGCTTCCTTGCTGTAGATGGTCTTGATTGGGTAGGTCAGCTTGCTCAGTTTGCTGCCGCCGTGGAAGTCCATACCAGATGTATAAGCATTGACTCGGTTGCCCACGCAGCGGCCTTCATGCTCCATACCGAAGTACTGAACCTCATGTCCGTGCTGCTCTAGCGCCTCACCCAGCTTAAATATGTAGGTTTCTGATCCACCGTTTGGATATAGAAATTTATTTATTATCAATACTTTCATCTATTATTTTCTCCTGTACAGTTTTATCGTTTCCTTTACAACTTCATCCCAGTTATATTTCTCGCAGATAAAGTCAGCTGCCTGATTCTTCATTCTTATAACCATTTCTGGATGGTCACAGGCCTCTTGCAATTTTTCTCGCAAGTCCTCTACATCTGACTTTTTGAAAATCAATGCCTTATCTTCCACAACCTCTGCGCACTCTGGAATGTCGGATACCAAACAGCAGTTGCCGTAGCTCATTGCTTCCAGTAGACTTAGCGGCATTCCTTCCAGATCGGACGGCAGCGTGTAGATGTAAGCGTTGCTGTATAGTTCATCCAGCATTGCTCCCTGCACAAACCCAGTAAAGAGAATCCGATCGTCACCCTTCGCCAGTTCTTTCAATTCCTCCATAAAGGAATCCGTATCACTAGAGCCACCTGCGATGACCAGTTTTTTATCTGTCTTGACATTCTTGAAGGCCTCAACCAGATATCGAATGCCCTTCTCCGGCACCAGACGACCGAGGAACAATATGTATGAGTCTTTTTTCAGCCCGAACTTATCTGTAATCAGACTTGCTTCCCGAATCTGCGGCCTATTCACGCCATTAGGGATAAAGTGCGTTTCTCTTCCATAAGTTTCCTTAAAATAGTCCTGCACTCCTTTGCTCAGAACAATGACCTCGTCTGCGTACTTCACAGCATTTTTTTCGCCTTGGTGGATAAACTTAGAACCAAGTCCTGATTGCCATTTCTCGCGCTGCCAATCA
>OBXH01000754.1_pt1 | contig 23543 bp, 22 predicted proteins | sample 1538101 | NCBI WGS metagenome assembly OBXH01 (sample SAMEA2580141, study PRJEB22360) | human gut metagenome | biome: human gut; feature: human-associated habitat; material: faeces | place: Denmark | collected 2008/2010 | reverse complement strand
CCTCGACCTCAACAGTCTTGATAACAACACGGTCTGCAAGAGGAATGATCTTCATAGTTCTTGCCCTCCTATAATAAAATATAATTTAAACTTTGCCATGAACCGGAAGCCTCGCGTGCGCCCTTCCGGTTGTTTAGCACTCCTTTTCTCTGAGTGCTAAGAGTATTGTACTCATCTTGACCCGAAAAATCAAGACTTTTTTTGCAATTCTTTATTAACAATTTGTGACTTATCATTTTTTCGTCTTATCTACGTCATATTTTGTTAAAAATGTACGAACAATGTACGTTCCGTCGACCTCTTTCCTCGCTTTAGCACTCCTCTCATGCTAAAAATAAAAGTCCCTGCAACTTTCGCTCACAGCTCCCACTCAGAGCCATAAACGATCGCTGCAGGGGCTTTCTTCATCTTACCGGTCACTCCATTTTGAATTTCTCAGACAGTTCCTGTCTTCGGTGAGTGCCAGATGAATTATTTTCAGGCAGTGCAGAAGAGACATTCAGCGTTGGATACGTGTGTGGATCACATTTTTCCGCTCCTGCCCTGCCCAAAATATCATTTTTACTTCCCGCTCTTCGCCTTCAGGCGGTCGTACTCCTTGTCGGCCGCAATGGCTTCCTTGGTGAACGAGTTGTTCTTCCACCATGCGACCAGTGCCGCAATGGTCGTGATGCCAGCCGTCACCAGCTGCTCCACAGTGGTGCTCTCGATGGGCAGCGGGCTCTTGCCCATGGCGCTCAGCATCTGGTTGGTCAGAGCCAGCAGCAGAACAGCGGTACGTGCAATGGTGCCTGCAGTAATGTTGAAATTCATACGTTGCTCCTTTCGTGTTCATATTCATGTACTTCGATGTCGGACATTCTGTGGTTCAACACCTGAATGTCTCTCTGGATGACCGGGATCTTCTCCGCAAAACCGTTGTGCTTGCGGACTTCCCGGGTCAGCTCCTCAATTTTGTATTCCATCACGGCATTGGAACGCGAGTTTGCGATCAGTACGCCGATCAGGGTCACGACACCGCTGAGGATGGCGGCAATGATGCTTTCCATCGGCGCTCACCCCTTCCACCGGCTTTTCGCCTTGCGCACATCCACATGCACCCAGCCGTTGGCGCGTCCCAGACCGGGCGGGTAGATGCCGCAGCCGCCAGCATTGCCCAGCAGCTTGTCCGCGTAGGCATACACCTGCTCCACGCTGATGCCCTGCACCTGAATGTCCGCCGCCTTGCCGTACAGATGCTGGCTGAACTTCGCCGCGTTCTTCTGTTTCGCGTTCCAGCTCGCCGTGCGGAACCCGCTGGTGATCGTCACCGGCTTGCCAAAGTGCACCCGGATCTTCTCCAGCACCTCCACAAGCGCCGTGTCGATAAACACCGGATCGCTTCCGTCACGACAGTAGAACTCCCGCACCTTGAAATGCTCCGAGAGCTTCTGGTTTCCATTTTTCAAAATGGAATAGGCTTCCAAACTCAACGATCATCCTTCCTTTCACGTTTCAAGCCGGAATCTTCCATCTGCCTGTTTCAGCGGCTTTACCTCCACAGGCAGGATATCTGCACACAGCATCGCCGCCACAGGCTTTGCCGTCGCATTCGCAGTGATCTTGATATTTTCCGTCACCGACGCCATTTTGAATTCTGCGCTCGTACCGTCCTTTGCGGTAACGATGCAACCCGCATCCACCGGGACCCATTCTTCGGTGGCGTTCATCGAGCCGTCTTCCCCCGCTATAAACGTCGTCTCAAGGCGCATTGCAGTCAGTACCAGCGTAAAATTCTCCGTGTCCGCCACGGTAAACACATTCTGGTAGCTCATGCCCTTCACGACGCTCCCCGCCGGGTTCGTCTCAACCACACCGTTAAGATCGCGCTCAATGGTACACGTTTCAAACTCTCCCACAGTCACGCTGCACTCGGCCTTCACCCCGCCGCACTCTGCTGTTACCACGGCAGTCCCCTTTTTCAGGGCCAGAATGGTGCCATTTTGAGTAATTTTCACCACGTTCTTCGGCGCTGCCGTCACGTTCACCCTGCGGTAAAACGTGTTCGTCGGCCCAACGCCCACCAGCAGCTGGTACTCCATGCCTCTGTTCAGCTTCAGCTCGTAGACGTTCAACGCCACGGCCTCCACCCTCAGGGTGTACATGGTCGGGTGCAGGCGGTACTCCAGCGTGATCTTCGAGTGCCCCTTGTCGCTCTTGAACTGGTTCACCCACAAAAGGCCCTCGTAGTAGTGGCTGGGGTTGTCCTCCAGCGCAAACCGCACCCGCTTGCCCTTCAGGCGTTCGCAGATGGTAGTGTATGCGGTCTCCCAGTCCCAGCCCTCGTAGTCGTTCTCAAGGTAGAATTCGATCTTTCCGGTACGGTCATCGAAGGTCGCCCGCTTCGGCACGGTCTGACTGTAATCCAGCGAACCGTCTCTGCACGGTACAGTCACAAACTTTGTCCGCTCAATGGGCGGCGCGATCACCGGCCTGGAGGAAGGGATCAGTTTCCAATCATCCCAGGTGTCGATGTAGTCATCGTCTACATTTATAATAAGAGAATGGTACATGGAGCCTCCTCACTTGGTGTTCGACTACGAGATGGTCGATTGAATGGCATTCCACGCCTTGCCTGCCGTGCCAAAGTTTGCCGCCTGTAAAGACGAAAGCTTCGATGTCGTCTCGCCAAAGGTAAAGTCTTTTTCGTCCAGTTCATGCAGCGGGATCACTTCCTTCGTGCAGGGCAGCCAGTTTTCTATGCCGTGGGGTTCCGAGAGCACGTAGGTCTCCTTCAGGAAATCCAGTCGGTCGGTATCCACGCCAATATCCGCAAGGTCTGCTGCGTTGATCTGCAGGCTCCCGCTGAAGCCGGACCCGCCGTACTTTTTCAGCTCGTCCTTTGCTTTTTCGTAAAGGCTGTCAATCGTAGAAGACGTTCCTTCCACCGTGATGGTCTTCTGGCACAGGCCGTATTTCTTGATGGATTCCCCATTGTAAGCCTCTGCCGTGAGCTGCTGGGTATGGGTCGTCTCCCAGAACAGAAAGCCTTCCTTCCAGCTTGCCCATCCGATGGCCTTCACCGAGTTCACAATGCCGTTGTCCTTGAGATAATAGGAGATGTCCAGCAGGTTATCCCCCAGCCTTATCACCTGATCGGTCTTGTCGTTCAGCTTTGCCACACAGTCCAGATATCTCGTGTAGACCCGCACACCGTCCACCATTTTGATTTCTTTGTGCAGCCGCAGATAACCTCCGTATTTTCCCACAACATTGCTCGTCAGCACATCCCAGCAGTCGCCCACGCTGGCCGTTTCCTTGTCCGTATCACTCTCCGGCTTTTTCACCGTGATGCTTCCGGGCAGGAACACCTTGCCTTCTGCCTTGAATCCGCTGTGCTCCGCAGGGTCGTCCTCCACAGCAAGGGCCAGCTTTACAAGCTCTTCCACCGTGTAGAACTGGTTTTTCACCTGACACTGCCGTTCCTGCAGATATCCCAGCTCGCTCGCACAGGTCACATCGATATCGAGGTTGAAGTTCGTGCTCAGCTCGGTGATGTAGCCCATAAAGATCTCGTGCCCGTCCTCTTCCACGCTGATCACCGGTTTTTTCAGCCGCAGCTTGTCATAGTACGGGTTCGAGACCGGCACCGTAAAGGTGAACGAACAAATATCGTTTGCTTCCAGTGTCAGCTCCGGGTCAAGGACAAAGGCAGCCTTCTCGTCGTAAGGATCATCCAGAACGTTCCGTTCGGTCCAGTAGTAGCTCTGTCCGTCCGCAGTGCCCTTGATCTGCCCGATATACACAACGTAGCCGGGGGATCGGATGCGCTTCACTTTGCAGCTCCGCACGGTGGTCGTCCGCCCGTCGTATACTTCCACAGTCAGGGTGTGGAGTTCATTCTTTTCAAAATGCTCCACTTCTTCCTTCGTCATGGTGAAGCGGTATACGCCATTTTGAATTGCGGCAAAGGTCTTGCGCACCGTATCGTCAATTTTCTCTGTCACGGTGATAGCATCGCCTTCCGGGTCGGATACCTTGTACGCAAAACCGAACTTCGTCCATCTGCCGTAGATGCCGTCTTTGCCAAAGTAGTTACTCTCGATATCCGGCGCTTTATTGCTGGTAGCAAAGCCGTTGTCGTCCACCGTAGCGTTTTCATCCACGCAGAAGCATACAAGGATGTTGCCACTTGTCGGCATCTGAAACTGGGTTTCTACATATGAATATGTGCCGTAGTACACGTTGCTTCGGAGTGCGTAATAATATCCGCCCTCGTTGTCTGAGTTGAGGGCGTCTACGTTCTGTGTGGCACGGCTGTCCGCATAATCAACCTTATGCTCCGTCAGGAACTTGCACACATCCGAATTCCCGCCAAAGTCGTCAATCATCGGGATAAAGAACCTCTGGTCTGCCAGTGAACTGTAACCATTTGAGTTGCCCGCCTTGTAACGAATCGTCACAGGCTTTATCACGTCCAGCACGTCCTGTGAGAGCCGCTTTGCGTAGGTGTTGTTCAGCCAGGAACGTGGTTCACTGCTATTTGCATAGCTCTGGCCTGTTGAGTGGCTGCTCCCCCAGCTCACCGTGTCTGCCAGCAGGCCCGCCCGGATCAGCAGGGTCTTTCCCTTGCCGTTCAGATCTTTCTCGTAGTCATGCTGTGCTACGATGAATTCTACCGCCGTGCCGTCCTCGTACACCTTCAGGGTCTGGCCAACGGTCAGGTCTTTGACAATTCCCATCTTCTCACCTCACCTTCGCTGCGGCGATCTGCCCCATCCGGTTGTCGATGTATCCGATGGTCTTCCTTCCGTCAATGGTCATCTTCATGCCGCGGATGCTGTCTACGATGCCGTCCATGTGTCCGGCGAGGCCGTTGATGGCGTTCAGTGTGTCGTCGTTTCCTTTGTTTTTCACTCCATTTTGAAGCTGTACTTCCGCATCGATCTGGTTCGCAAGGTTCCGGCTGATGTCGCCGTCCAGGCTCAGACTTCTGGTGGAAGCAAAGGCATTGTCGATCTCGTCGGCCCCTTCCAGCACGTTCGTCAGGTCCACGACCGGTACGATCTGCGGCGTGTAGTCGTAATCGTCCCCCATCACCTTGCTGATGGTGCCAAGCGTGCCCTTCGCAATGTCCATTGCATTCTGTGTCACATCGTCCACCGCATCGTCAATGAGCGGTGCGTCTTCCTTCACACCATCGCTGATGCCCTTGTCGATCTCCGAGCCGATGTCCTTCGCCACATGGGTCTCACGGTTCTGGTTTTTGCGATTGCTCACAAACCACGCAATGCCGCCGATCACCGCCGCAATGGCCGCAAGCACGCCAACTACGATCAGCAGTTCCGGCAATGCCGCCATGATGGCCCCGCCAAGGCCGCCAAGTGCCGTACCGATGCCGCCAATGGATACTGCTGCGCCAGTTCCTGTCGTTCCCAGCTGTCCCAGCATGGGCAGAAGTCCGCTCAAGGAATTGCCCACATTTGCCGCCGCCGTCCCGATGTTGGCAAGCTTCCCGGCAAGGTCTCCATTTTGAATTCCGGAAAACAGCTTCAGCAGCATGTCTCCTGCCCCGCCGGTCAGCTGCTTTCCAGTGTCCGTAAACAGCAGATCGATTAGTCCCGTTGCCGCCGAAATGATGGCACCGGCGTAGTCTCCCTGCATGGCAGATGCAATGGCCGAGACGAATTCCGTCCCGATCTCCATGCCTTCCTCGCTGAATGCCGCACCGAACACCCGTTCCAGTGTCCCGCTCATCTCTTCGCCCATGGCTTCGGAAGCTTTCTTCCATACCTCGGTAAAGGCGTTGCTGATGGGCACCCAGTTCTTCTGGATGGCATTGGCAAGCTTTAGCACCGCGCTCTTGGCGCTGTCGTCCAGATTCATGGCATCTGCCAGTGCCCCTGCAAAGCTCACCATAGAACTGCGGGAGGAGAGCAGCTGGTCCTTCAGGTCGTTCACATCGTCTTTGCTCAGCGGATTGCCATTCAGGTCCTTGCCGTCCGCCAGCTGCTGCTGGATGAGCCGGGTCTTTTCCAGCTCGGCATTCATGTTCTGCAGTGCTTCCACTGTGCCGAGGATGCTGGTTGTAATGCCCTGATACTTTGCTTTTCTTGCCTCAGCGCTGTTTTCGCCGTACTGCTCCACTGCCTGCTTGTAGGCGTCCTCACGGTCCTTCAGGCTGCCATCACCGTAGATGCTGGTCAGCAGGTCCATCCGGCTCTGCATCCGGCTCTGTTCGTCCTTGATGATGGAAAGCTGTGCATCCAGCTTGTTCAGCGACTGCTTTGCAATGTCATTTTGAAGCTGTAGACTCTCTGTCTGCGCATCCAGATAGTCGTTCCATGCTTCCTTTGTGCGCAGGTCGCTTTCGCCGTATTCCTTCCGCAGGGTGTCCCACTGCTCCTTCGCCTTGGCTTCCTTCTTCTGCTTCAGCTCCAGTTCGTTCTTCTGGTACTCGGTCTCCCGGTCGATCTTGTCCAGCTTCGAGGCCGTGCTGTCGTTTTGGGCCGTCCAGAGGCTGTACTCTTTTTCCAGAGTGTCAAGGTCGGTGTCGTACCGCTTCGTAATGTCCTCAAACAGGCCTGTGTACTGGTCTGCCTGCAATTTCGCAAGGCTGGTCTTTTCGCTCAGCAGGCTGGCGTAGGCTTCCTTGGTCTCGGTCTTGTCCGCGCCCCAGCGCTTCAGCATTTCGTCGTACTTCGCCTGTGCAATTGCCACCCGGTCGGTCTGGTTAGCGATCTCCGCCGCAGCGTTCTCCATCTTCTTCGCCAGCAAGGTGTCCTCGTCTGCACTGTACTGGTTCTCGGTCTGCCACAGCTCGTATTCGCTGTCCAGCACTTCCCGGGCCGTCTTGTTCGATTCCAGCTTCGTCTTATACTTTTCCTCGATCTGCTGGGCTACGGTCTTCTTCGTGCCGGAGCCGGAGGATTTTCTGGTCTTGCCGCCGCTGCCTGTCAGATTCTTGGCATCCTTCGGGTCCTTCTTTATATCCGCGTCAAGGTCTTCGGCAGTCAGTCCGGTCTTGCCGCCGGGCTGCTTCACGCGGTAGGCCGATATTTCTTTTTCATACCATTCGTCAAAGCCCGGCATTCCCTGATATTCACTGCCACTGAGCAGTGCATTTTGAAACTGACTGCCGTAGTTCTTTGCCTTATTCAGCAGTCCCGGGAACAACTTATCCAGCCAGCTTCCGGCAGAATCCAGCATTCCGCTGATACCGTCACCAATGGCAGCCGTGCCGTCCGTTCCGGTCAGTCCTTCCTTGAAGCCCTCCGGGATGTATTCGCTCAGGGTCGCCATCCGCACAGAGGGCGAGTGAATGCCCCAGAAATTGCGGAAGAATGTTTCTACGGTACTGCACAGTGTCGCTATACCGCCGGTCACAGCATTCGTGCTTTCCGGACCGGTCAGGCCGTTTGCAAGGCCCTCGGCCATATAGGTTCCGTACTCCGTCATTTCCCTCTCATCCGCTGCTGTGTCAGCAGAGTCAAGCAAACTTCCAAGCAGTCCGCCTTTCACGGTAAACCAGTTCGCCGGGTTCAGCTGTTTGCCGATCAGCTCCCCGGCTTCGTCTTTTTTCTCGCCCAGCCATTCCACAAACTGGCTCCACAGCTCTTCCAGCGCGCCTTCAATGCCGTTTCCCTCGCCGCCTTCTCCGCTCCATGCCCAGCCGATCAGGTCGATCACAGTCTGGATCAGCACTTTGCAAAGGGTCAGCAGCGCCGCGCCGATCGGTTCCGCGCAGTTATTGATGGTATTGCAGATGGCTGTCAGGATCGCTGTCAGCGCCGCTTCAATGTCGTCTGCTGCATTCACGATCACCTCGCGCAGCGGTCCTGCAAATGCACTCAGTACTGTCAGGATCGCCGCAGCAATGCTCAGCTTGATAATGCCGCCTGCAAATGCACTGAAGGCTTTGCCAAGGCTGATAAGACATGCCGAAAATACTACCATGCCTGCCGCCACCGGTGTAATGGCACCAATGGCAAACAAGCCCAGCATGATGCCAATGGTTCCGATCACTCCTGCAAAGGCTTCTCCTGCCGTCAGGCCGGCCAGTCCCTTAAAGGCCGGTGTCAGGATCAACAGTGCACCCGCTAGCATCAGGCATGCACCGGCTGCAGATACAAGATTTGCGGAAACAAATCCCAGCCCCCAGCATCCTGCGATCAGTACGCTAAGTGCTGCTGCAAGGCCGAACACGCTCTTTACAATATCTGCAAAGTCAACATCCGCCAGCATTTTGATAGCCCGCGCCATTTCGATCATTGCCGCGCCCATGGCCACCATTGCCACCGCCGCAGCCGTGCTCTCGGGTGCCTGCTTGCCAAGCAGATACAGTGCGCCTGCCAGCCCGATCAGCATTAAGCTCACGCCGGCCATACCAGCGCCGCCGGTGTCCGTCCCCATGGCTTTGCCCATCTGCTTTACCGCAGCTGCCATCACCAGCAGCGAAGCACTGGCGATCACCATGCTCTCTGCACCCATTTTCATCCGCAGGGGGTTCACCTTCGTGTTTGCCATCAGCACCAGCAATGCTGCAATACCGCTCACTACCAGCCCTGCGCCCCGGATACCGTCCATCATGCGGTCACCAAGGCTTGCAAAGATCGCCACAGCTCCTGCCGCCATCAGCAGCGCCGTTCCCATTGCATTGATGGCAACCAGCATTCCACCAAGCTTCACAAGATACTTGATGATCTTATCAAGGGTGCCCACGTCTGCTTTTCCCGCCAGCTTCTGCGCAAAGCCTGCTGCTACGGTCAGGATACTCATGGCAATGGCCACGCCATTGATGGCTTCCACGGCCCCGTCAATGTCAAGGCCGTTTGCTTCCGCTTTTGCCAGCGGGATCAGTGCCAGTGCGATCATGTCCACCGCCGCAGCCGCAGCCACAAATCCGCCCGCACCCTTCACGCCGCCAAGCTGCTTGTTGAACAGCGCCAGCAGTCCGGTCATTCCGGCCAGCATCGCTGCAATGTGTCCAACTGCTTCCACGCTTTTCTCTGCCTGGGCCGCATCCATTTTTCCCAGCTTTGCAACCGTGTTCGTCAGCGCCGCCATGCCGATGCTGATAGCTACAATGGTCCCGATCAGTTTCGCCGTGTCAAGGCCTGTCAGGTCGGTGGCTGCCAACACTTTCAGCGCCACCACCATGCTGAACAATTCCGAGATCACGCTGGCCAAAGCCTGTACCGCCCGCGTCGGGTCATTGATCTTCGCCAGCAGATACATGCTCCCGCTGATTAACGCCACCGCCGTTGCAATGGCTTTCGCTGCAGTTGCAAGGTTGTTCGTGGTGTTTGCTTTTGTCCAAGTGTTCACGGCACCCGTCAGGCTATTAAAGAAATCGCCGATCGGGTTTGCCAATGTTTTCTTGAAGTTGTCGCTTGCCTTCTTCAGAAGCACCGTTGCACCGTAGATTGCTGCCGCCAGTGCTCCCACGTCGATCAGCGCAAGCAGCCTGTAAAGATCCACTCCATCCTGCAGGTTGAAGAAATCCTTCACCGCGCTGAGCGCATTCCTGCACGCACCGCTGATGTTGCTCATAATGCCGGTCAGCGTTCCGCCAAAGTCCGCCAGCGCCTTTTCTGCCTTCTCCGGCAGGCTCAGCACCACGTCCCGGATGTTCTCCAGCAGCGGTACCTTGCTGTCGGCAAACTCGCTCACCGTGTCCCCGGCACCCTTGAACCCGTTGAATGCACGGCCGATCAGTGCGCCCACACCCTCAAAGGCTCCCAGCAGAATGCCGCCCAGCAGCTGGAACGCCGTACCGATGACATTTTCTGCCGAAACACTGTCTATTTTGAATTTGTCCAGCACACTGCCCACGGCATCCACCACGGTGCCGAATGCGCCGAACTGCTTCTTAGCCTCCTCCATGTTTCCGCCGCGCACAAGGGTCTTCACGCCCTTCACCACGTCAGCAATGGGGCTCACCAGCGCCGCAACAGCACCAACAAGGATGCCCAGCACGTCGCTAAGGCTTTCCGCCTGTCCAAGGCTTTCGTCCACCCATGTCAGCAGATTGCCGATGTAGCTTCCAATGTTCAGCAAAAGGTCGCCCATCGGGCTCAGCAGATCCAGCAGCTTTCCAAGGATCATAAAAGCGGTCTTGCCAACCGTTTTCACGCCCTTCAGCCCGATGCTCAACACCCGGAATACGCCGGTAAATACTTTCTGCACCTTTTCCGCAGTTTCTTCGCTCAGCGCCATTTTCCCGGTCAGCTCGTCAAACCCCTTCAGGAAGTTGTACAGCGGACTTCCGTCGGTCATGAACACATCACCGAATCCGTCCCGGATCGGGCTCAATACGCTGTTGATGCCTTCCAGCACGTTCAGGATGCCGTTAAAAAAGTGCTCCCGGCCGCTCAGCTGGTTCATCTTGCCTGCAAGGTCGTCCAGGTTCACACTGCCATTTTGAATTTGCTCCGCCATGGAGTCGTAGGCATTTGCCAGCGCGTCCACCTTATCCCGGTCAAGCCCCAGCTTATCCAGCTCTTCGTCGCTCATGGCGGCACGCTGATGGTAATACTCGGCCGCCTCTCCAAGCACTTCGTACAGCTGCTGGGCCGTCACACCGCTTTCTTCCAACGCCTTCTGGAAACTGCCCGCCTCTTCAATGCCTTCCTCGCTCAGCAGGCCCTGATTCACCAGCGCTTTCTGCAAAAGGTTTGTGTAGTTGTCTCCGGCTTCACCAAAGCCTTCCGTTCCCAACAGCTGGTCAAGGCCGGAGTCAAAGGCATTCTTCAGCCAGTTGTTCCGCCCGGCTGCACCGCCTGCGAACATGTTCCAGAACTCTTCCGCCAGATCGCTCCAGAATCCCTTTGCTTCCTCGTAGTTGCCAAACAGGATATCAAAGGTCTCCATCCAGCCGCTGCTCACAGCGTCCTTCGTGGCATCCACCGCTTCGCTGAAGCTCTTTGCCTCCTGTGCCGCCTTAAAGGCCTTCACGGTCACTTCGTCGTACTGGTCAGCCAGAGCATCGATGGCCTGCGATGCCAGCATACCGGGATTTGCGTCCACCATCTTCTTCACGGCTTCGCTGAACTCGGCAAACTTGCCAAAGGCGGTCTCCATCACCTCTTTGTCAGCCCATTTTGTCGATAGCGTTGAGCTGAACGTGCCAACCGTCACATCGCCTTCTTTGATCTTGCCAAGCTCTACACCGGTTTCGATGATCTGTTTTTTCAGCTCAGCAGTTGCCACGCCCGCAAGCTCTACCGATTTCCAGTCCATCAGGCTCAGATAACCCTGACTGTAACTCTGGTTCAGGTTATAGATCACACGGGAGAACTCGCTTGCACCCTTGCCCGCATAGGCCGTGGCGTTTGCCATGCCCATGATCATCGGGATAACTTTCTCAATGTCACCGCCGGACGCTGTAAGCTGTCCAAGGGATTGTGTCATGTCGGTAAAGCTGTAGCTTGTCTCGTCCGAAAACCACATCAGCTTGCTAAGGTAGCCGTTCACCTTTGCAATGCTCTTACCCGTCGCGTTCATGATGGTCTGCACGCTGGCGGTCTTCTGGGCATACTTGTTCCAGCCGCTCGTCACCTGATCGAGGGAAAGGCTCTTTACCAGCTTCTCACCGGTGTCCACGGCCTGCCTTGTAATGTGGCTCAGGGCTGCAACGCCCATCACTTCCACGGCCGAAAACTTTCCGCTCAGATTGTCCAGCGCGCCCTGCATCTCGTCAAAGTCTACTTTGGCCGATGCATCGCTGATCTTTTCAAAGCCCTTTTCCGCGCCGTCCAGCCGTAAGCTGTCGTTCAGCTTTTCAAGGCTCTGCATGGTCTGGTGCACATTCTTCTCAAACTGCGCGTTGTCAAACCGCATTTCTACTACGCGCTCGTCCACTTCCTGGCTCACAGTCTCTTTACCTCCTTCCACAGTTCATCGGCCAGAGCGGAACAAATCGGAGCCAGGGCAGGGTTAATGTAATCTACCCCCTGCACATAGGCCCCGTTTCTTGTGCCATGTCCGTATTGTAAGATCACCGCAATGGGCACTCCGTCCACAATGTTGGAGTTCTTCCAGCACAGTGTAGCCCCGCTCTTGTCCATTTTGATTTCGTAGCTCCAGCTTGCCGCTGTCTTTCCGGTGGCCTTCGGGGTGGCATCCGCAAGCCGCTCTACACCCAGCTTTCCGTATTTCTCAAGGATCGGTCGCACGCTCCAGCTCTTGATGTGGCTGAAAAAGGTCAGGCTTTTCTTAAAGTCGCCTTTCTGCCGGATCTCAATTACCTTGCTCAAAAGCTCTTACCCCCTCGAGTGAAACTTCGCCCTGCGCTGTGCGTTCAGCGCACGGATGTGCGCCGCCTGCTCGTGTCTGCCCATCTTCTCGGGCGGCAGGTTCTCTTCCCCGCAGGCCCGGATCAGCGCCAAAAGCCGGTTCAGGTGCCACTTTTCGCACTCGAACGGGATGCCGTAGCTTGCCATGGCGGCATAGAACAGGTCTGCCGTCTGGTAGCGTGCGCGCTTCTTGCCGCCTTTGCGGTCTTTAAAGGTCGCGGCCGTCATCGGGTCGCTCATATATCGTTGAATGGCCAGCCAGTCTTCCCGCCTCAGTCTTGCGTATACGGTCGGGTCCACACCCTTTGTCAGGGTCATGCATCGGACGAAATCCAGCGTTTCTTCACGCGTTTTCTTCACGTTTTCGTCCAAGTACGGCTTGTGCCACTTGCTTTCCCATTTAGACAGGGAGAGCAGGCTGTATTCCAACCTCAAAGTTACCGGCTCGTCGTATACGAACATGTTTGTTCGCTCATCCCAGCGTTCTTCGCCGGGAATATGCAGCTCCAGCATTCTTTCACTCCCCCTGTGCTCTTAAATGCGTGTCTTTTCAGACAAAAAAAAATAAAGGCTGCCCGGAATTTTCCCGGCGCAGCCTCTCTCCGCCAAAGCGGCAAAATATCAGAACTTATCAGCCCTGCACCGGTGCCACGCTCACGGCAGACGCAGCGCTTGCGGTTGCGGCCATCTCCATAGCCGGGTTCTGGTTCGGCATGTCGGCGGGCATAATGCCGTTCACAAAGGCACTTGCTTTGGCCTCGTCCGTCACCAGATCCATGTAGATCATGCTGTAGGCCGGATGTGCCTCAAACTCAGCACGGATGGTGTCGTTCTTCATGAACAGGCGGCCGTCTGCGCTCTTCTTGCCGTAGCTCTTCAGCACCACATCCTTGAACAGCTTCACCAGCTCCAGCTGGCTCTTCGCTGCAATGATCCTCTGGATGTAGGCACGCATGCCGCCCTCCATACTCAGCTCCATCTCGGTGATCTCCGCCTTCGACAGGTTAAAGTAGAAGTCCTCGGTGCGCTGGTTGCCGTCATAGTCGGTATAGGAAATGGTCTTTTTCAGCATCTTAATCTCTCCTTATCGGTTCATTTTGATTTTTCCTCTCAGCGCGCAGCTCTCCCGAAGGGGCGAGCTTTGCTGAGAGGGCGTTTTTACACAGCAGCCCTTACTGCAGCGATCAGCTCGTCCGGGGTGGGCAGCTTTGCATCCTCGCTGTCGGTGCCGTACAGCAGGTCTTCCACAGCCTTCATCTGGGCAGCCGTCAGCACAGTGCTGTCAAACTCCATCACGGCGACATCCTTATAGCCGGTCACGTTCACGGGCACGGTGTCGCACTCCCAGCTGAAGGTCTCGGCATCCGGGCTGTCGTTCATGGTCTCGTGGCTCTTCTCACTGGGCTGTGCGGTAGCGTTCCACACCACATGGATGATATAGCCCTTGTCGGCGTCATCGTCGGTGCCCACCTTGGTCTGCCAGCTGAAGCCGAAGGCCTTGCGCTTCTGCTGACCGATGCGGATGCCCTTCACCGGGGCAGCCAGACCGTCGCAGGGCTCAAACTCCTCCGGGTACATGTAGGCCTCAATGGTAAAGCCGTAGTCCTCGCCGGAGATCAGGCGGGCATACTTCATGTTGTCGGCCCACAGGTCAGTGGGTTCTGCACCGCTGGGGCTCTCGGTCACGCCGGTCAGGCCATTCCATGCAGCACCATTAGCCGTGCCTTCGTCTGCCTTGGGGTACACCATACCGTGGGAAACACCGGCATGGAACTTGCGGGTGCCGTCCACATCCCATTTTGCTCTTGCCATAGGTTTTGTCCTCCTTTATAAATAGGTATCAGTACCACACGCTGAATACGTCGTGGTATAAGTTGTCCGAAATAAAATGGCGGTCATGAGAAGCCTTTGCAAGCAAACCCATGGCCGCCGTCATTTCGCTGTCCGGTTTTGTGTCGATCACGGTAACAGAATAATGGAAGGTCTGGCGGTATACGCGGTCGTCAGCCTTCGGGCTGCGAATCTTTTCCAGCTTGTAGCAAATACAAGGGTATTTCATCCGCAGGTTTGCAGGCGGCTGGTAGTACACGTTTTCACTGCCGCACCGCTGTTTCACGATGCTGCGCAAAAGCGCATCCAGCCCGGAGCGTCTTTCACTCAGTTTCATTGCCATGCCATAACCCTCCAAGCGTCAGCACGATGCGCGGGTACTCCACGCTCGCGTCCGTCACCTTCCATTTTCCGCCGTAAAGCGTCACATACCGCAGATTGCAAAAGTGCTCCTGAACATACGGGTCAGCGATGATGCTTAACGTGTTCGCAAGGCTGATATCATCGTTCACCTTGTCGCCGGACTGGTTCCTGCGCGTGTTCCGCATCAGGTCGCCGTAACAGTCACGCTCTGTCACGATCTCCGAGTACACACTCAGCTCCGTCTCCTTGGTCTCCACGAAACCAAGCTTCCCAAACCACTTGCTCATAGCACTTTCACTCCATTTTGAATTTTCTGCTTACTTTTCGGCAGAAGCAGCCCATGCCTGGGTCTTCACGGTCTCGCCGGTCACAACGGTGATCACACCGGTCGCACCAAATGCCACAGGCACCAGATAGTTTGCGCCCTCCACGATCACCAGACGGCCCTTCTTGAAGGCATCCTCGATCTCTTCCTTGGTCACAGTCTCCTTGAAAGTGGCGTCAGCGTACAGCTTGTGGTCCGCGGTCTTGCCGTAGGCCATGTAGTTTGCAACGTGCAGGTCCTTGCCCTGCTCATAGAACTTGTACAGCATTTTGCATCTCCTCCTTATCAGGCAACCTTATACTCAATGGCCATTGCGCCGAACGGGGTGGTCATGGCACCGGAGCAGCGGGTCTCGATCAGGTACTTCTGCTGGTTGTAGTCGATGTCGAAATCATCGAACATGTTCACAGCACCGCCCTTGTCTGCGCCAACGGTGTAGTCGGCCAGGTTCACGATGATGCCAACGAACTCACCGCCCATCTTGCCCGTCATGCCTTCCATCTGCGGCACGGTCACGATCTCCTTCACGCGCAGTGCCTGTGCCAGCTCGGCCTCGTTCTTGTACAGGCGGTGGCCGATCTTGTCCTTGAGCAGCAGCAGGTCGGTCAGGGTGTCCTCGGTGGTGTAGAAGGTCGGGTTGCCCGCGCCCTTGTAGTTCTTGCGGGCCTTCAGCACAGCGGTCATCATCTTGTCCAGCTTCGTGGCAGTGTCGTCACCGGCAGCGGTCTCCACCTGCACCTTAATGGTAAACAGGTCGTCATCGTTGTAAATGGGACGGATGTTGCCCTCGTTGATCTTGTCATCGCTGGAGGAAAGGCGGCCGTCACCGATCAGGTAAGCGCGGGCCAGCTCCTCGTTCAGCTTCACGCGCATCTCCTGCTTCAGCCATGCGATCACATCAAAGCCGGTAATGTCCGCCACATCGTCGCGGTCCATCTTCTGCTTCTTGTAAACGGTGGTGGGGGTAGTGGAGCGCTTCAGCAGGCTGAATACCTGCTCCTTCTTGAAGTTGCCCTTGATGTAACCCTTGGCGCGAGCATCCTCTTCGGTCAGGTCGGCAGCCATGCTCTTCACGCGGCTGAAGGGGATGTGATGCACGCCGCTCATCACCTTGCTCACCCAGCTCTGGTCGCGGTCGATGATGCGGGGCGGGGTGTCCAGCAGGTGGTCCTCGGGGAACAGCCACTCCACATCCTCAATGCCGTGGGCGATAAATGCGTCCTTCATGCTGCCGCAGCTCTTGCCGTCCGCAATGGCGGCATTGATCTCGTCCATGCTGTGGCGCAGCACGCCCTGCTCGGGGTCATTGTCGAAAACGTTGTGCTTCATGTTGTCCTCCTCGTCGTAATCGTCGTAATCGTCTTCGTCGTCGTAATCGTCCTCTTCGGGGTCATCGTCCTCTTCGGGGTCATCGTCCTCGTCAAGGCCGTCCTTGGCCATGCCCACCAGAGCGTACAGAGCTTCCTTCTGCTCGTCGTTCATGGTGTCCACAACTTCTTCCAGCGTCTTGCCGCCTTCCTTTGCCATTTCGTCATCCTCCTCGTTCAAAGGGTTGTCGTCAGGGTCAAGGCCGTGTTTCAGGCTCAGGCCCCCGTCCGTATAGATAAAGGCCTCGCCGCCTTCACCGTCGTTGTCCGCGCCATGCGCCACGATCTCGTCGATCAGTGCGCCAGGATTGCATCCGGCCAGTACCAGGCTCAGCTCCCGGATCACGCCGTGCATCACCGTCTGGCCAGCTTTCTTCAGGCCGTTTGCAAAAATGCTCATGGCATCAATGTCTCCGCTGCGCACGGCTTCCAGTGCCGTCTGGCCGCTGGGGGTATCATTCATCTTCACATAGGCATAAACGCCGTCTCTCCGGTTCTGCAAAAGGGCATGACCCAGCACGTATTCCGGGCCGGAGTGGTTGTGGTTCCACACCACAGGCACCTTTCTGCCGTTGTCGTCCGCAAAGGCGTTCGGGGCAATGGTCAGCCCGTCATAGCACTTCGTGTTCGCCTTGGTCGCATAGCCGGAAAAATCATAGTCGAAATTTACTGCCATTTTGATTTTTCCTTTCATTAAAAAAAGGCTCCCTCTGAGAGGGAGCTGTCAAGCAGGGCTGCCGTCAGGTGGCCTGCGAGACGGAAGAAGTTTCCCTTGCCAACAGCCGGTCAACCGTTTCTTTCCCTCCCGCCATGGCAGTCGGAGTCTCCTGGTCAGAGCTCTGGTTCAGGTTCTTGTTGCTCAGTTCATCCGCACGCGGGTCTTTGCTGGGCTTCAGGCCGATCACCTGCCGGAACTCGTTGCTGCTCATGATCTCGTTGCGGGTGAACTTGTCCGCCATTTCCGCCACCGTGCCAATGGGTGCCAGCTTGAACGGGTCACGGAAGAACAGAATGCTCTGCCCCTGGCTTCTCGCTGTCCGGGTCAGGAACTTCCGCTTCATTTCGTCGGTAATGGCGCTCACGATGGGCTCCACGATGCGGTTGTAGTAGTTGGTCATCGCAGCCTCGTCTGCAGTACCGTTCATGATCTCGAGGGTAATACCCAATTGACTGTAAAACATGTTCGTCAGGTATTCGATCTGCTTCAGAAGGTTGTTTTCAAGGCTACGGTTCAGCTGCGTCACCCGCTCGGTGCCGTCCGTCCACGCAATTCCGTATTTCGAGTCGCGGAGCTGGCTCTCAATTTCCAGCCTGCGCCTGTTGGCCTGCTCCCGCCGCGCTTCGCTCTTCACCACATAGGGCAGCTGGATGATAAGGTCCAGCTTTCCTGCACCTGCCTGCTCGTCTACAACGTCCAGCAAACTCAACTTCCGGATCAGGCGCTGCATGGTACTGTTGGGCTCGTTCATGATGGCGTAAAACGGGTTCTCGATCAGGGCCACCGTCTTTTTGGGCAGCACCAGCTCTTCTTTCTGGCCGGTCGTGTCGTTGTAAAGCCGCACCCGCACATGCTCCGGGTGCCACTCCAGCACTTTTCCCACCCGCATGGAGTAGATCTTGTAGCTGTCGCTCTGGCTCGGGTCAAAGTTCGTTTCCACCGGCACCACGGCTACCACACCCTCGTCCAGCATGCTCATCACAATGTCCTGCATAAGCCCCCGGCCCGTCTGGTCGAGGTTTGCTTCCAGATTCAGGCAATTATTAAGGCCCGATTCAATGACCGAATCAAACCGGCCATTGTTGTCGAGCCTTACATGTTGTATCGTGATGGCGCTGCAGTCCATCGAAATGCGGTTGTATACGCTGGTCACGAACGTCCGCTCGTTTCCGCGTGTCAGCCGCACCCGGTCAGGTCGGTAGCTGTATCCGCCCGCATATCCTCCAAAGTTCCGGGGAGGGTCCCGGTTCAGAAAAGCGTTCCAGGCATGCTTCAGCCGGGAACCAAAACTCAGTCCTGTTTCCATTTTGAATTTTTCCTCCCGGTGTTACTTGTCGTCTTTCTTTTCCTTATCCAGACTGCCCGTGCCGACAGCATTCGCCAGATCAGGGTTATTGAAGATGGACATCACCGTCTTTTTTCCGGCGTACAGCATTGCGCCCGTGGCCATCTTGGTCAAAGCCTGCTGGCTCGCATTCGTGAATACGGTCTTCACAAAAGTCTGCCCGCCATTGATCTCCTTTTTCAGGTTCTTCACGTCCTTCTGCAGCTGCAGCCGCTCCCGCTCCAGCTTCAGTTCCTTGTTCGGGTCGTCCTCCCGCACATTGGTCTGCCCTGCAAGGTCGCGGTACTGCTTTTCCATCTGCATCCGGTTGATCTGGGCCCGCAATTCTTCGTCGGTATAATCGCCGGCGCTTTTCTTCGGTGCTTTCGGGGCATAGGCAGGCTTTTCCTCACCGGTCTCGCCTTCTGCACCGTAGCGCTTACGTCCCGCCGCAGTCAGGGTGCCGTCCGGGTTCTGGTAGCGCCGCACGCCCCACTTCTGCCCTTTGATGCCCCAATGGTAAAGTTCTTCACTTCTTACCATAGGCATCACACTTTCTTGGGGCTGTAATACGGGCGCTCACGCACATTGTCCATAATGTGCTTCTGGCCATTACGGGTTGCCTTGCTTGCGGTGCGGCGCTTTTTACGATACGCCTTTGCGTCTTTCTTCACCTGCGCCGCCCGATTTGCAGTGTCCCAGCGCTTGCGGTCCATGCCGTGCTGCTCTGCAATGCGCTTGGAGTTGTTAGAGTTGGAATGCCGTGTAGACGTGCTGGTCTTTTTGGCCGTGGAGCCGGAAGATGAAGTCGTATTCTTCTTTTTCCGCCTGTTCAGCAGATTGCTTACGACCGATGCACCTTTCTTTGCATTCCGCTTGATATCCATTCCAAGCTTCTGTGCCTTGCGCTTTGCTCGTCTGAGCGCCTTGTCAGTCTGGTACACAAGCTCCATCCGGTCGCGGTTTTTCGTGTAATTTTCATCATCGCCTTTACGCCTAAACTCGCTTTCAGCCTTGCGGGTCGCATCCGTGCCCATATAATCCGTATGACGCTTTTTACCAGCACTGTTTTTGTATGTAACACTTGCGGTGTTTCCAGTGCTAACGATTTTGTCAGGTCTCCACCGGTTTTCACGGTGCGATTTTCTCGCCTTGTCCAGCAGGCTCTCTTTCTCATTTGTTGCAGCACCAGCATGGCTGCCCTTGCTCCTCCGGTACGAAGCATACTCTTCTGCCGAGTAAAAGTATCGGTAAACGTTCTTTCCGCCCCTGTTGCCCACCAGCTCGCGGGCATAGTACCGGTGGTTGTCCCGCTCGGCACCTTTCTGGCCGTGTGCAAGGTATTCCCAGTAATCCATTTTGAAAAAACTCCTCCTTTTCTTTTTGCGTCTTATGGCTTTGAACTGATTTCTTTCATAGCCTGTTGCTTTTATCCCCGTTTCCGTGCTATACTGGCTTTGATAGCCATCTTATTAGGAAAGGGAATCGTGTATGTGGAGTGCTAAATGCCCCAAATGCGGAGCAAAGATCCTGCTTGAAGATGCCAACGCAAAAGTCATTCAGTGTGCGTCCTGCGGAGCACAGGTCCGCGTTAATATCAACGCGAACTATAACTACTCCAAATCAGAGCACACCGAGCATATCGTCGATGATACAAAGATCAAGCAGGCCCAGAATGTTGATCGTGTCATCAACCTTTTTGCCTCTCCCATCGAGGAGCGCCGCGCCAAAAAGAAGGCCGAAGAAGAGCGTATCCAGCGCGAAGCAGACCAAGTCGAGCGTATCCGCAAAGAGCAGGAGGCAAAAGACGCTGAAGAACAGCGTGCTTACGAAGAATGGGCCTCCGCTCAGCACGAAAAACACGCCCGCCAGGCCGGGCGCGCAATCGCCAAGGCAATCAACTACTATCGTGCCAACGAACGGAAAATCCTCATCAGTGTCGTTCTCATTGTTGCTCTTCTTGCTTGCCGCGGCGTTTACGATTCCGTCAATCAAAAGCAGGAACAGGAACTCGCCGCCCATCAGGCCGAGCTTTCCCGCCTGAAGGATGAAGAAATAGCCGCATCGCACCTTGCTATGGGCGAAGTCCGCATGCCAAACATTTCCATGAGCGAAGATGCCCGTGATGTCATGAAAAAGCTACGTGATGCTGGTTTCACCAATATCGTCGATCAGCCAAAGCACGACCTCATCCTCGGCAACAGTCACTCACAGTACGAGATCATTGAGATCACCGTCGATGGTGCCCCCTCTTTCCGGACCGGCGAATGGTATCCACTCGATACGGAGATCGTCGTGTCCTACCATGATTATATTTTCGAGTGACCCAAAAAAGGAGTTTTCTATGACCGTTACTTGTCCAAACTGCGGAAATGAAATCACTGCGCCAAAGCGAAAGAAAAAGTCGATAAAATGCCCCTACTGTGACATGGGTGGTCTCGAACTCGGCCTTGACTACTTTGATGAAAACGGCAATCCAAAACTCTCTTTCTCTGAGAAACATCCAACACTCACTAAAGCTGGATATCTAACACTTGCCGCTGCCGGAGGTGTATTTCTTTGGTGGATGCGGAACAAAGACCGTCCTATTGAAGAAATAGATCCAATGAGTTTCACTTCTTTAGAGAACACTCCCGAAAAGATTATTGATTCTCCCATCGAGGAAGCTGAAACGTCCGCAGGTTCGGACTTACTTCCAATTGACTCTGAAGAAGCTCAAAAGAGACTGCTCCACTATGACTTGCAGAAAAGACATCTTCCTGTAAACCAAAGAGCTTCAGAAGCAAAGCGAAAAGAAGCAAATGATCTCGGAATCGACATAGGAAACGAATATACGATTGTTGATTCGTATGACCGCCCTTATCGAAAAAAGCAGGAAGCTTAATCACTCAAACGCATCCCGGTTCACCTTGTAACTTACATACGCATCCATCATAGCGGCAACTGCATCGATCTTCTGGTCATACCTCTGTTTCAGAAGCTTGCGGTTGCCGTTTGTGTCTTCCAACGTAATGCAGTTGCCCATGGCAAATTGCATCAGCGCTTCGTCAAACAACAGCTTCCTCTGTTCACTTAGCTTCTTCAGCTCACCCAGCGGCACGCTCTCGGTCTTTGCGCCCTGTATCACCTTTTCAATGCCGTACTCGCCGTTCTCTCTGGCCCACCGCTCCACAAAGTCCTTTGCATTGTAGGGATCGTAGCCAAAGCACCGCACATCGTACCGGCTCTGCTCAATAAAGGCGTCAAGGTCGTCGTAAACCTCCATCATGTCCAGCACGGTGCCTTCCATCACGGCCAGCGTCCCCTCCCGCATGAACTCGTCATATTTCTGGCGCATGGACTGCGGAAGCTTCGAGAGGGTGTAGCTTGTAATGTAGTCCCGCGTCTTCACACCAAAATATCCGTGTTCCAGCGGGAACAAAAATGTAAATGCGCAAAAGTCGTCGCCCTGGCTAAGGTCTGCACCCAGTGCGCACGGCAGTTCCCAAAAATCCCGGTGCCGGTGCGGCAGCGTTTCTTCGTAAGGAAAAAAGTAGGTGTAGCCTTCCATCGGGATGCCGAAGCGTTTTGCCAAGATGTCGTTGCGGCTGGCAGGGGCCTTCTCCGCTCTTTCCACGTCAAGCTGGTAAGCCTCATAGCTCACGGTCTGCCCAAGGTTCGGGTTTGCTTTTACCCACATAGCAGGATCATTCACCTCGTCAAGGCTGTCAAGCTTGTAGTACCAGATAGAGACATGCGGGTTCACGTAGTCACCTTTCAGGATGCTCATCAATTCCATTTTGATGTCATCGCCGCATCCGTTGCGCACCGTGCCCTCCGAGCTGGTGGCAACAATAAGGTAATCCTCCACTTTGGAACTGCCCTGCTCAATGGCACCAATGGGGTCTTCCCGGATGGGGCAGCTCAGCCATTCGTCCACTGTTGCAACCTTGTCTCTCCGTCCCTGCAGCTTGTCAATGCTCATGGGGCGTATTTCCAAAAGGCTGTTGGTCAGAAAGTTCTCAATGCCTTTTTTCGTACTGGCCAGCTTCATTCTGGCGCTTGCCGAGCCTGTCGTGCTCTGTAAGCTGCCCTCGGTCATAAAACGGTAAAGAGGTCCCCTTGCCCGCGCAATCGCTGTGCGTACCGGGCTAAGGACCTCTTCTGCCTGTTTCATGGTGGGTGCCGTCGTGATCTGCTGGGTCGTGTGTCCGTCTACGGTGAGGAAGTATTGCTGCAGACAGCTGTCGTACATGCTCTTTGCCGCGCCGCGTGCCACGATCAGGTATTGTTTTCGCACAAGCCGGTGCTTGATGCGTTTCGTCACATATCTGCCGCCGTGTCCGTCGGGGCCGGGCTTGTACACTGTACGTTCCTCAAAGTAGTACCAGCCAAATATCGCTTCTGCCCAGAGCTTAAAACTGTCCAGCAGCTTCATATCACTGCCATCGGTCAGGGTCAATTCCCGTTCGCAGAACTTCACAAAGCCTTCCACAGCCTTATCGTCATAGTAGATGCCCGGGTTTGCGATTAGGTCGTCGATCCGGTTCATCTCCATGCTGATCTCTCTGCAAACGGGGATCTCCCCGCGCATCACGGCCTCCCGGAACCGGCCGTAGTAGATCGGCGTCGCCGTGTTTGAGAGTGCCATTTTGATTTTTCAGCTCCTGTTTTTATTGATCGGCTTTTGCCGCGCTGTCCTTTTCGTTCAGCATCTCGGTCAGTTCTGCGTACTGTTCATCGGTCAGCTTGTTGGCGGCGTAGAAGATATCCAGCTTCTTTGCCATACCAGCGGTCTGACCGCGCTCGATCATGCGTTTGCAAGTGTTATAAAGTGCCATAGTATTCCTTCCTTTCTGTTTATGCGCTTTCAGTTGTTTCGTCATCGGTCACGCCAAGCTCCAAAAGAGTCAGGCGATAGTCCTGGTCAACGTTCAGTGCGTCCGCGTCTGCCAGAGCAACCTGCAGTGCCGCCACCGTCTCCGGCAGCTTCTTCAGGGCTTCGGCCTTTTTGCGCGCTTCTTCCTGCGCAGCCAGCTCTTCTGCGGTGTAGCGGATGTACTTCTGGATGGGTACCTGTTCCACCCATTCTTCCTGTGCCTGAACGCCGGGACGGTCGATGATTTTCTGTACGTCCCTGCCGCCGTTGGGGTACTCAGTCACGGTCTCCCAGTGCCACTGTTCCTCCACGCCCTCTACGGCGGGGTGGATAATCTCTTCGGTGTCATCGGTCAGGTAGCCCAGCGTCAGGTCGGGGTTTTCCACGACCGCGCCGGTCTCGTCAATGATCTTCATGGTTCAAACATCCCTTTCTCAGGCCACGCGGTGCCAGATGTGCACATAGTAGGCGGCGGGCTGCACG
>OBXH01000748.1_pt1 | contig 23758 bp, 17 predicted proteins | sample 1538101 | NCBI WGS metagenome assembly OBXH01 (sample SAMEA2580141, study PRJEB22360) | human gut metagenome | biome: human gut; feature: human-associated habitat; material: faeces | place: Denmark | collected 2008/2010 | reverse complement strand
GCACTTTTTCTGCCTGTTTGAAGCAAAATAAGTCACGTGTTTCAACAAAAAAGACGGCATCTCCTACAGAAAAACATCCTCAATACAACTCTCACAACCAACAAATACAAAATTTAAACAGGCTCTTAGTATATTAGAATGAGCGCTCGGCATTGTTCGTAAATATTAGACTCTCCGGAAGTTGAGGTTTATCGCATTTTCCTGTTTCCCTCAGTTTGGCTGACAAAACGGGGTCGGTAATCGGATAAGCTACCGGTCTTATTGCTCCTTATCTCAGCGATAATACTAAATAACACTCCGTAAGCGAGTGATAACACAGTTTCTCCTCGGAAGGCTTTTCCTTTGCAGTGTCAATTGAAAAACGAATGAAAATGAAACGAATACTTTATTACTCTCTGGTTTTACTTACTGCCGGTAATGGGATGTTACAAGCGCAGAATTGGATTCATGGAAAAGTGGTCGATAAAGAAGAACGACCGGTAGACGGGGTGGCTGTCGTGTTGCAAACATTGGATTCTACTTATATAGATGCAGTCGTTACGGATAGTCTCGGGGCATTCATGTTGAACAAGGAAGCCGGTCCGAACTATCGTTTGTTGTTCCAGCATCTGCTGTACGAGCCGGTTTGTAAAAAAATCTCGACTGCTGATGCCGGTACGATAAGCCTGACTGAAAAAGATTATGAACTGGAAGGCGTTGTGGTAAAAGCCGAACGTCCGCAGGTCAAAGTGGAAAACGGCGCTTTGAGATACGACGTGCCCCAATTGATGAAAGATAAGGCGGTCAGTAATGCGTTCGAGGTGGTGAAACAGATACCCGGTGTGATCAGTACGGACGATGCTGTCCAACTGTTGGGAGCCGGCAGTCCGAGCATTGTGATCAATGGGCAGTTGACCACGATGTCGGTCGATCAGTTAGTCGGTTTGCTGAAGACAATTCCTGCTTCGCGGGTATGTAACGTAGAGATCATGTATAATGCACCAGCCAAGTATAATATCAAAGGAGCTATGATCAATGTCGTATTAGATAAGGAAACTGTCGAAAAGAATACTTTGCAAGGAGAAACCGGTGTCGATTATTTGCAGCGCCATTATGCGGAGGGGAAAGTCCATGGCAACTTGCTTTACTCCACATCTCGTTTCAATATAGATTTCTTAGCCAATGGGGCTAAGGGACGGAACTATATGGGAGAGGAGATCCAGGCCCTCCATACCCTGAAAGATCAGGTAACGGAGGTCAACCAATCGGGACGTGGCACCCGGAGCGGCATAGATGGAACGATGCGTTTAGGTATGGACTATACTTTCAAAAATGACGACAGGCTCTCTGCCGCCTACTATCTTACGGCCGGCAAATCCGATCTTGAGCGGACGGCCGTTACAACCTTCCAGGCATTGAAATCCGGACAGCCGGTGGAAGAACGCCTGAGCCGTACATACATAGAGGGAAACAGTGCGTTGCACAATGTCCGTATTCAATATGACGGTAACTCCGGACTGATGGCGGGTGCGGATTTTACACGTTATCATTCACCCGGCTTCCAGACATTTGTCGATCAAAGCCATGAAACGACAGTGACGGATATGCAGAATAATTCCAAGCAGGATATTTCACAAGGAGCACTATTTATTAACCATAGCCACACTTTTGAAACCGGGTGGGCACTGAATTACGGTGTCCACGGCGGTTTCACCTCTTCGAAGACTTATATAGATTATCTATATAATAAAGGTAACGGCTATGAATCGGCTCTTGATGAACTTGAAAATAACCGCCAGAAAGAGTATAGTGGAAATGCCTTCTTGGAGGTGTCCAAGGATTTCGGTTCGCATTTCTCTGCAACAGCTTCTCTGAAAGTTGAATACTTTAAATCGGATTATACCTCTAACGGGATGAAATCCACACTTTGGAATGATTGGACCTTATTCCCGAATGCGACACTCAGCTATACGGTCAATCCGATGCACATCATCCAATTGGACATAAGCAGCGACAAAACCTATCCGTCCTATTGGGATGTGACGCCGCAGGAAAGCCCGATCAACTCTTATTCCGTTATCTTGGGCAATCCTTCCCTGAAGCCTTACCGTTCTTATAGCGGGCAGTTGATTTATATCCTGAAGCAGAAATATACGATTCTGGCTTTTTGCGACTATGTGCCCGATTATTTCGCCCAGTTGCCTTATCAGAATACCTCGGAACTGAAAAACGTTTTCCGGTATGAGAACATGGACTACCAGTTGCAATTCGGTGTAGGGGTGATCGTTCCTTTCCGGGTCGGCGAGTTCTGGAACAGCCAAGTGACTTTGTCCGGTCAGCGTATGCAGGAGAAGTTGGACCATTTTCATGATCTGTCTTTCCATAATGAGAAATATACCGGGCAGTTCAAGATGGATAATACGTTTACCCTTTCCAAGTCTCGTCCGAATTTGAAGCTGGATTTGAATGGCTATTTCGTTACCGGAGCCGTGCAGGGAATCTATGATCTCGGTCATCTCTATGATGTGTCTTCTGCATTGAAATGGCAGTTTGCCGACGATCGTGCTACTCTGATTCTGAAATGTAGCAACATCTTCCGTAGCAATATGCCTCATACGATGGAAATCAACCAGTCCGGCCAATACAGCCGCCTCTGGAAACTGGACGACCAACGTTGTGTAACGGTTTCTTTTGTCTGGAAGTTCGGCGGTTATAAGAAAAAGCAACATGAAGCGGTGGATGCTTCCCGATTCGGCAAATCGATGTGATCTGTTCTTTTGACATTTAGATAGGGAAAAGAGGGCCTTTACGATCAAACTGAATGTTGAAAAATATTACCCTTGCGGATAGTTTCAAATAGATAGGGTACAAATCTGATTTTCATGGGATAGTGCTGTCTTTTTGATAAAAGGAGATTCGGTAGGATTCTTGTCGGGATTCTACCGAATCTCTGATTTTTATTATGATTTATAAATAAAAAAATATATATTTGCGTTATCATATTTTATTATGAGCATCAATTTGTCGGAAGGAGGAAGAATGTATTGATGTCTTTACTTTGTGCCTTAGGATTCGTATAATGAAAATTGATGAATCTTCTCTCGTTGCTGGTTGATGAATTTTCTTAATTATTTAAATTGCGGAGTATGAAAAAAACGATTTTACAATTATTGTTCTTGTTTTGCCTATCTCTCCCTTTGACTTTCGGACAAACAACCGACGGTGGTAGTTTTTGGAATAAGTTGGGAATAGGGGCTGGTTATAATTTTTTGAACAATTCGGGCTTTCCGGACGATCGGGAGAAACCTTTTGACAAGCGTACATTTGAATTGTCGGTGAAGTATCGACTTACGGACAAACATTCGTTTTACCTGATGGTTCCTCTCTATGTGGATTGCAGCAGTAAAAAACGGAAATACCATAAGACCGACGATATCATTCCCTGTTTGCATCGCATCTGGGGAACGGAACTCGGATATAATTATACCGTATTTGATTGGAAAGGCATCCACGTATTCGGGGGTATGGGTTTTAGCTATTTACATTCAAAAAGAGATATTAAATATCTTACAGAGTGGGATGGAAATAAATGGACTGACCATTTTTTTCTGAAGAAAAAGTATAATGCTTATGGCTTGTCTCCTCAAGTCGGCATTGCCTATCGGTTCCAACATGTAGGGTGTGAATTGAAATATAAATACAGCTTATACCGGGTTGAAGAGCGTGTACGTTGGATAAGATCCGATGGAAGTGTAAATGATACATATGGAGGGAAACAATATTACTTCGAATCATTACACGGTTTGTCGATAGGATTGTTTTATTACTTTTAAATATTGAAATCATGAAAACGAAGATATTAAGGATTTTATTAGGGCTTTGTGCAATATTTGCTGCCCATGCACAAACAATCACAGAAGATGGACAGCATAAAGAGTTGGCTTATCCTACGGAACAAACTTGTTACATAGCATTAGAGCCGACCAACGGAACAATCAATTTTATAACTTGGCATGTCACGAACGGCTCTTTCTCGCCAACTTCGGATGTGAGTTCTGTTCAAGGGAATAATTTGAGAAATGTTTGTGTATATTGGAAAAACCCGAAAGTAACGGGTTCGACAGCACCAAAAGGTTCTGTTTATGCAGAGATAACTTATACACAAGCGGGTAATACGAAAATGGAAAAAACGATGACAATTAGTCAGGGGATTAAGAGCTATAATGGAGTAGCACCTCCCAGTCTGACTAAAGATGGTGGAACAACGATTCCTTTTGGGGTACAATCTTTTGAAGTCAAATTTTCAAAGGATTTTAATCTTCCTTACAAAGAAGGGGGAAAATATATTCCTGTTGATAAATTAGAATGGACCTTACCTTCCGAATGGAGTTCCGGAAATAACATTGTAGTTACTAATGAGCAGAAATTAGACGTAACTACTGACTATTTCAGCGGAGGCACGATAAAAGTCCGGGGAGTCAGTAGATTTTATCCGGAAGATAAGACCAACTATTCGGAAATAAAGATCAAGCGACAGTTTAGTTTTGAAGAATATCCTTCTTCTGTTAAATATGGGGAATCGAATACTTACAGATATACCGTTCCTTTAATTTCCGGTGTCTCTTATGAATGGGATGTTCCTGCCGGTTGGACGATCGTTTCGGGAGGAAATACCTATTCTGCAACAATTGCCAAAAATTCTTGTGCGACGAGTACAGACATCAGAGTCCGTTTGAAAGCCGGATCCCAGCAGTCTAATTGGTATACAGCTCCTAAGGCGACGATCCTTCCACCGGATATGACTATTCCGAGTGTCGAACAATTCCGTGATGTTGATATATCTATTGGTATTCTGAATGATCGGGTTCAATCGTTTTCCATTTTGGGTAATGGTGTCGAGATTGTCAGCGGGCAAGGTACGAACAAATTGGTTTGCCGTTTTAATAAAGCAGGCAATCAAGAAATAAATGTGTCGGTGTCATTGAAAGGCTGTGATACTCCTTTTACATTTAAGAAACAAGTAGAGGTCTCGAAAATTCAGTTAAGCATCAATGGCCCGGATGTGATTTGTTCGTCTGATCCGCTAAATACTTATCGTATTTCTGATTTGCCAGATCAAGCGACAGTTGTATGGTCTTGTAGTGGAGGAATCGAGATAGTAGGCAGTAATACAGGTTCGAGTTGTAGCTTTAAAGGAAAAGCTGCTGGAAATGCACAAGTTCGGGCGACGGTAAACTGTGGTGGAGAGACACTGGAGCTTTTGAAAAATATTGAAGCAGCCTCCAGCACAGGCAGTCCTTACATTTCTTACACTTCGGATGACCGTTATATCAATCTGACTTGCCATACGCCGAATATTTATGGCATTCGTGAATTTATATGGGGGGCAGTTGTGACAGGCAGTAGCGGGTCTTCCCAAAGTTCGCATACGGGCCCTGGAGGGTATTATTGGACGCTTCCAAAAGGGAGTTACAAAGTGGAATGTATCGTTGTTACGCAATGTGCCCGGATGGTGACATCTACGACAATTGGCGGTTATCGTTCGAGTGCTTATCCGAATCCGGTAGATCATACTTTATATGTCAATATATCTGATATGCCGTCAGACGAGAATGTAATTTCTACTGCATCTTTCGGACAAAATCAGTTGGGAAAATCGTATGAAGTTCGTTTATTTAACTTTAAAGGAATGCTTGTGCGTAATTTGCGTGTACAGGAGAATGAAACGTCAATCGATGTGTCGGGCTTGCCGGAGGGCAATTATTTCCTTCATATTATATTGGAAGAAGGAAAGGAGCCAGAAGTACATAAAGTTGTGATTGCCTATTAATCTTTGAAAGTATTATCAAAGATGAAATCAAAGCAACTTCTACTTTTGGATATTATTTTGCAGGTTCGGATAACTGAATAAAAGGGATTGCTTTTACAGTTACTTAAATCAATAACATCAATACCGACAAGCAGGTAACCGCTGTTGTGAAATAGCGGAAGCCTTTTTCCGGTAGTTTTTTTAACCAAGACGATACCCAAGACTCCGCCTATGATGATAAAAGGGATGGTACAGGCATCCAGTATCAGAGAGGAAAGGGTGATATTATCCCAAGCAAATACCTGTATGAGAATCTTCAGATAGTTGACGACCTGGAAAAACCAATCATTCGTCCCAACAAAATTGTATTTGGGCATTTTAACAGATAGCAGGTAAATGGCCATCACAGGATCCGCAGCATTGCCTATCATGGTGGTAAAACCTCCCATTAACCCGAATAAGGGACTATACCACCAATGATTGGAAAGGGAGTTTTCCTTACCTTTCCAGTCCGACCAAAACATGACAAGCAGCACTACCAAAAGGCAACATAAAGAGAAAATCACATTGCGGGAAATTGCTGACTATGTCAAGCTGAATTCATCGGCGCTATGTCGATATTTTCCGGCAACGGACAGATAAAAGCATTTTCCAATGTCTCGCAGAAATTCGGGTTGAACATGCTTGTATATTATTGTCGTATTCTAATTTGAGTGTCTCTCAAATAGCCGACGAATCAGGCTATGGTAATGTTCCATACTTTATCAAGCAATTTGAAAGTATAACCCGGCAAACTCCAAAAGAGTATCGTATTTCTCTTTTGCAAGGTTCGGAGAACCGGATAAAAAGTAGTACATTTGATGCCCGATAACAATTAGAACAAATGGCAGAAAGAGGAAAAAATACAGGAGGAAAAGGGAGGCAGAAACAGGTTGTAGTACCCGATATGGGACGTTTGCAACCACAAGCCCGTGAGTTGGAAGAGGCGGTGTTAGGTGCTCTGATGCTTGAAAAGGATGCTTACTCCATCGTTAGTGAAATATTGAAACCGGAGAGTTTCTATGAGAAGGCACATGAGAAAATTTATGCAGCTATCGTAGATCTGGCGATCAGCCAGCGTCCGGTGGATATGCTGACCGTCACTGAGCAACTGAAGAAGCGAGGCGAATTGGAAGAGGTAGGTGGCCCGTTCTATATTTCTCAGCTGACCAGTAAGGTGGCCAGTAGTGCCCATATCGAATATCATGCCCGTATCATCGCCCAAAAATATCTGGCGCGTGAGTTGATCTCCTTCACTGCTATGATACAGGGCAAGGCTTTTGATGAGTCGATCGATGTGGAAGACCTTATGCAGGAAGCGGAAGGAAAGCTCTTTGAGATTTCTCAGCGCAATGTGAAGAAAGATGTTACCCAGATCAATCCTGTCATCAAGGAAGCGATGGTTATGCTTGAGAAGGCTGCCAATCAAAAAGAAGGGTTGAGCGGTCTGCGCACCGGTTTCGAAGGATTGGACAAAATGACGTCCGGATGGCAGAATTCCGATCTTATCATCATTGCCGCCCGTCCTGCGATGGGTAAGACGGCTTTCGTCCTTTCGATGGCTAAGAATATGGCGGTAAACCATAACACGCCGGTGGCTCTGTTCTCTCTTGAAATGAGTAACGTCCAGCTTGTCAACCGTCTGATCGTGAACGTATGTGAGATTCCGGGCGAGAAGATCAAGAGCGGGCGTTTGGAAAACTATGAATGGGAACAGTTGGACTTTAAGATAAAAGAATTGTATGATGCACCGATTTATGTAGACGATACGCCGAGTCTTTCGGTATTCGAACTGCGTACGAAGGCTCGTCGTCTGGTGCGTGAACATGGTATTAAGATCATCATTATCGACTACCTTCAGTTGATGAATGCAAGCGGTATGAGCTTCGGCAGCCGTGAACAGGAAGTAAGTACTATTTCACGGTCGTTGAAAGGATTGGCGAAGGAACTGAACATTCCGATCATTGCCTTGTCTCAGTTGAACCGTGGTGTCGAGGCACGTCAAGGGGCGGAAGGAAAACGCCCGCAGTTGGCCGACTTGCGTGAGTCCGGTGCTATCGAACAGGATGCGGATATGGTTTGTTTTATCCACCGTCCTGAATATTATAAGATAACGGAAGACGAACGTGGTAATTCCTTGATCGGTCTGGCGGAGATTATTATCGCCAAGCATCGTAACGGTGCGGTCGGAGATGTACGTCTTCGTTTCAAGAGCGAGTTCGCCAAGTTCATGAATGTGGACGAAGATGTTCCGGTCCGCGAGTTCTCCTCTAATATGAATAGTTCAGGCCCGATGGAAACAATGCCGCCCATACCACCGGCCGGTACCGATTTCTTGGCTTCCGGCAATAATGAGGTTCCGTTTTAATAATTCTATCCTCTTTTCAAAACATAGGTGTTTAGTATAAATAATTATTTAGTTTAATGGAGTGATATGGCAATTTGTGTTTTCAGCAATTTAATGCCTTTTTATTCTCTTCATTAACCGGGTTCTTTCCTTCCGGAGTGTAGAGATGGTCGATGCGAGAGGCATATGCTTTTTCTATTTTCCCGCGGACGATCTTCATCGTGCTGTTGACCATGCCGTTCTGTTCGGTGAATGGCTCCGGCAGGATAGCAAAAGCTGCAGGCAGCCAGCGATCGGGGAAAAGGGCGGACAGGTCGCCTCCCTTGCGGAAACGGTCTATCTGGGATTGGATGATCCGGATTGCCTCTTCGCGTCCTTTATCGGATGAAAGATCAAGATACTGGTGCGTCAGATGCTTCTTCAGCCGATCTTTGTTAGGGACGACGAGGGCAACGGTATAGGGACTCTGGTTGTTATACAGGATCAGCTGGTCGATGCAGGAAGAATGTTCGACGAGTGCCTCCTCGATCCCTTCCGGACTGTATTTTTCCCCGTCACTACCGATCAGCAGACTTTTGAAACGTCCGAGGACGTAGAGCAGACCGTCATGCCCCATATATCCCATATCCCCAGTGTAGAGCCACCCGTCGCGTACGGTTTCGGCAGTTGATACCGGGTTCTTCCAGTAGCCGGCCATCACATTCTCGCCCCGTATGACGATCTCTCCTTTTTCGCCTGCCGGGAGTTCTTTTCCGTCGGCATCGCATATTTTCAGGTCGAGCGGACGGACCAACATGCCGCTGCTGCCGAAGGTATGCCGGTGCGGGCCGTTGGTGGAAATTACGGGAGTCGCTTCGCTTAGTCCGTACCCTTGGTACATAGGAAGTCCGATTGCGTAGTAGAACTTTTGCAAGTCTTTATCAAGCAATGCGCCACCGCCGATGAAAAACTTCAATTGTCCGCCGAAGTTTTCACGGACTTTCGTGAAAAGCACGTGGTCGAACAGACTCACGAGCGGTTTCAGCAGGAATCGGGCACCACGTCCCTTATCTTCTCCGCCGTCTCCGTTATAGATGTAAGCCACTTTGAGGGCAAAGTCGAACAAACGGGTTATATTCTTGCCCTGGGCACGGATACCTTGTTCGATATTCTTTTTGAAATTCTTGGCCAGTGCCGGGACGCTCAGGATCAAGTAGGGCTTGAACTCTTTGATGTTGACCGGAATGTTCTTTAATGTTTCCAGCCCTGTCCGTCCGACTTGTACAGTCGCTACGGATGCTCCTTTCGACATGAAGATATAGAAACCGACCACATGCGCGAAACAATGGTCGAGTGGGAGGATTATTAATGTGCGCCATGTATCGTCGATATCGACACAAGATAGGGCTTGCTCCACGTTCGCCGTATAGTTACGGTGCGTCAGGATGACACCTTTCGGGTCGGCCGTCGTGCCTGAGGTATAGGTAATCGTCGCATAGTCGTTATTCTGTAAGGATTGTCCGACAGCAAGGAAGTCTTCCAGAGAATGAGATGCCAGATATTCTTTCCCCATCCGGAATACTTCGGACCAGGATATTTCTTTTTCTTTATATTCCGGCAGTTCGTCTATCACAATTATTTTTTCGACTAAAGGCAATTTATCTATGATAGCCCGTATCTTTTTGAGCTGGTTGCCGGAAACCAGGATATATTTCACATCGGCATGCACAAGACGGAACAGCAGGTCGTTCGCTTCTTCGAGCTTGATGGAAAGCGGGACGTTGGTCGCGCCGGCATAGAACATGGCCAGTTCGCCGATGATCCAAGCATTACGGCCTTCCGAAAGGAGCGCCATATTGTCGCCCTTCTTCACTCCGAGAGCTATCAGTCCGGCACCGGCAGCGTAGACTTGTTGCTGAACTTCCTTGTAAGTGGTCGGTTCGAAGGCATCCCTGGTTTTTTCCCACAGGAAAGGATTGTCGGGATATTGTTTTACCGAATTTTCGAAAAGGTTTATAATTGTCTTCTTCATATTATTTATTTTTGTATTTGTACTTTCCCGATTTCATCCAGGTAATTACAAGCCACCTCTACCGTTGGTACATTCTTGATCACGATACTGCGTTTTCCGTTCTGTTCGCGAAGCGTGCATTCGCGTGGATGCTTTTGGATGAAGCCGAGCAGCTTGTCGAAGGCCTCGCTTTCGTAGTAAGGACTTTCGGGATTAGTGACGAGAAAAATGCTCATCTGCCCTTTTTTCAGAATGACTTTTTCCATACCTAACGTCTTTGCCATACGGCGAAGGCGAACGACACGGATCAGTTCTTTCCCTTCTTTCGGCACTTTCCCAAAACGGTCTTTCAGACGCTCGGTAAAAGCAAGTATATCACGCTCTTCCTCCATCTTGTCCAGTTCACGATAGAGGGAGACACGTTCGGAGTCATTCGGGATGTAGGTCGGTGGGAACATCAGTTCCAAATCGCTTTCGATATAGGTTTCACGGACATATTCGCTACCGGTGTCGGGGCGATTTTCGGTAGCGTTGGAATACAGGTCGGCAAATTCTTCCGCTTTCAGTTCGTCAACGGCTTCTTCCAGGATTTTCTGGTACGTTTCGTAGCCCAAGTCGGCGATGAAACCACTTTGTTCGGTACCTAACATATTACCGGCACCCCGGATGTCAAGGTCCTGCATGGCGATATGGATGCCGCTTCCCAACTCTGAAAAATTCTCGATCGCCTGCAGACGACGGCGTGCTTCCTGCGTAAGACTTGACAAGGGTGGAGAGAGGAGATAACAGAAGGCTTTCCGGTTACTTCGCCCGACACGACCGCGTAGTTGATGCAGATCGGACAATCCGAACTGTTGTGCATTATTGATGATGATCGTATTTGCATTCGGTACGTCGATGCCACTCTCCACAATGCTTGTGGCGATCAGTACATCGTATTCGTAATTGACGAAATCCAGAATGATCTTTTCCAGCTTCTCCGGTTCCATCTGCCCGTGACCGACAGCGATACGGGCATCCGGCACCTCACGTTTGACAAGTGCTTCCATTTCATAAATATTTTGGATGCGATTGTTGATGAAAAAAACCTGTCCGTTACGGCTCATCTCGAAATTGATGGCTTCTCGGATGATGTCCGGGTTAAAACGTTCTACCTCTGTTTGAACCGGATAGCGGTTGGGTGGGGGAGTCGTGATGCTCGACAAGTCACGGGCTCCCATCAACGAGAATTGCAGGGTACGAGGAATCGGAGTGGCGGTCATGGTGAGCGTGTCGACGTTGGCTTTCAGCTGGCGTAGCTTCTCTTTGACGGATACGCCGAATTTCTGTTCCTCGTCGATAATCAGCAGACCGAGATCTTTGAATGTGACATCTTTTCCGACGATTCGATGGGTACCGATGATAATGTTGATATTTCCTTCTTTCAAGTCTTTCAAAGTTTCCCTTATCTCTTTCGCCGTACGTGCCCGGCTGATATATTCGATTCGGCAGGGAAAATCTTTCAACCGTTCGGAAAATGTTTGATAGTGCTGGAATGCTAATACTGTAGTCGGGACCAGTACGGCAACTTGCTTGTTGTCCGAAACGGCTTTGAAAGCGGCACGAATGACTACCTCCGTTTTCCCGAAGCCTACATCTCCGCAAATCAGTCGGTCCATCGGACGGTCGTTCTCCATATCGGCTTTGACATCGGCTGTTGCTTTCATTTGGTCAGGGGTATCTTCGTAGATAAAGCTGGCTTCCAGTTCGTGCTGCATGAAACTGTCTGAGCTGTAAGCGAAACCTTTTTCCTGTTTTCGTTTGGAGTAGAGGAGAATCAAATCGCGGGCGATATCTTTTACTTTTGACTTGGTGCGTTCTTTCATCTTCTCCCAGGCCCCTGTTCCGAGTTTACTCAGCTTGGGCGGTTCCCCACTGTCCTTGCCTTTATACTTGGATAGCTTATGGAGAGAGTGAATGCTGACAAATATAATGTCGTTGTTCTGGTAGATCAGCCTGATGGCTTCCTGCATTTTTCCGTTTACTTCCGTACGGACTAGCCCGCCGAATTGTCCGACACCATGATCGATATGTACGATATAATCGCCGGTCGTGAATTGGTTCAACTCCTTCAACGACAGAGAGAGTTTTCCACTTCTTGCTTTATCGCTTTTCAAGTTGAATTTATGAAAGCGGTCGAACAACTGGTGATCCGTGAAAAGGCAGACACGCAAGGTCTCGTCGGCAAAACCTTCATGGATGGTTTTGTTGACGGAGGTAAAAGGTATGTCGTCTCCCCGATCCTCAAAAATGGCCCTGATACGGGTTGCTTGCTTTTCTACATCGCTCAGTATATATAATGTATAGCCGTCTTCTAAATATTTATGGAAAGACTCGCTTACCAAATCGAATTTTTTATGATAGATCGGTTGTGCTTCCATTGAGAAAGTCAGGATGGCATCGGCTACTCCCATAGGCCGCGTACCAAAATGGAGCCGGCAGAAACCAAGTGCCGCATGTAGAAAATCCTCTCCGGTAATTAATTTGGCCCGCAGTTGCTCGATGTTGGCAAACGATTCTTCGTCCCCGATGATTGGTTCTTCATTCCAGATACTGCCGATACGTTCTTTTACCCATGCCATGTCTTTGCTAGCGAGCAGTGTCTCGGATGGCAATGAATCTAGTAAGGATGAGTTGGTCCGGTTTCCTTTTGTCATTTCGGGCACGATATAGATGCTGTCCAGTTTTTCTTTGGATAGCTGTGTTTCCACATCGAACGAACGGATCGTCTCTACCTCGTTTCCAAAGAAGTCGATACGATAGGGAAATTCATACGAGAACGAGAACACATCTAAGATACTGCCGCGCATCGCATACTGCCCTGGTTCATAAACATAATCTACCTGCTCGAAGCCGTATTCGTCCAGTACGTCAGAAACAAACATATTGTCCAACCTCTCGCCGACACTGATCTTCAGCGTGTTTTCTTTCAAGACCTCCCGTGAAATTACTTTCTCCGCCAATGCTTCCGGATAGGTGACAATGATGAAGGGAGCAGTCGGATCCTGCAGCGTGCTGAGAACTTCTGTCCGCAGGATTTCGTTGGCTGGATCCACATGTCCGTACTTGATAGCACGTCGGTAAGCAGAAGGAAAGAAATAGATTCCGTCACCTCCTGTGAGTTGCACCAGATCGTGATAAAAGTAGCCGGCATCCTCTAGGTCATTCAACACACACACATAACTTCCTCTTCTTTTTGAAAAAAGAGAAGCTATTGTCATTGCGGCCCCTGAACCGTTCAGTCCTTTCAGAAATATATTGCGGGACGTTTTGTTTTTTAACAGGGTATTTAATGCCGCCACTTGCGGATGGGCGGCATATTGTTTTAGTAAATCTTGTACCTCCAACGGATGAATTGAAAATTGATAATTATATATGCGCAAAATTACGGAAAATGTTACAATAATCTTCCTAAAACCAATGAAAATATCTACCTTCGCGCTTGGGTTGTCAATTGAAATGAGCAGGATCTTCTCATTTTCAATTCTCAATTCTCATTTTTCAATTAAACAGTGGATTATGTCAGACAGTATTGTTAACTGAAGCATATTCTTTGTAATGCTAATCTCCCATAACTGATTATTAAAAAGGTTATTGTGGCTGTTTGAGATATAATGACTTAGGACTATTTGACCAGTTTTTACCTCCTTACATTGCTGGTTTAACATGGAAGTCTTGCCAGAATAAAAGGCTCCGTTTACAAATAGTTTACAGTGATGGCTTATTTCAAAGTTTGTGTCAGGGGGAAAAGAAAAGATAATACATATCCTATTTATATCAGGGTAACTCACCTTCGTCAAGTAGGATATATCAAGACAAATAAGGTATGCAAAGCTAAGTTTGTCCGGAATGGTGATATAACAGACCCTTATATCATTAAAGATGTGTATGTCCAAATAGAAACTTATTTGGATCGTTTGAATCGTGTCAATACGGAAGGATGGAATTTGGAGAGGGTTATGAATTTTCTTAAGAATGACCGGGACTCTATTTCGTTTTCTGACTTTGGCCGAGAGTTTATCTTGAAAATGGAGAATGAAGGCCGGGGAAGAAGTGCGAAAAACTATCTGTTAGCTCTTAAGAGCATGGAGAGTTACTTTGGTAACCAAAATATATCTTTTTCCGATATAACGTCCTTTTTTCTGAAGGATTGGATTTCTTCTATGAAAAACAGCAGACAGAAAAAGAATGCCTATCCGAATTGCGTGAAAACCATGTTTAGGGCCGGATGCGATAAATATAATGACTACGATACCGGTGAGATGCGCATCAGGCATGATCCGTTTCGTGTGGTAAAGATACCTCCTAAGAATATTGCAGACAAGAAGGCGCTGCCGGTAGATGTTCTCAGGCGTTTTTTTGATGTTGATATTACCTCTTTGAAACCAAGTAAGCGAGGTATGCCACCAAGAGCATATATCGCCAAAGATGTATCATTGTTGGTGTTTTGCCTGGTTGGAATAAATACGGTGGATCTTTACAATTTGGGTAAAGGTTGTTATAAGGATGGAAAACTCTGCTATAATAGAATGAAGACAAAGGGGCGGAGAGCTGATGAGGCCTATATTGAGATAGAGGTTCCGGATTTAGTAAAACCTTTGTTTCTTAAATATCAAGGAAGAGGGGACTGGCTGTTTAATTTCAATGAAATATATGCTTCGGATAAAACTTTTAATGATTGCGTGAATAGAGGAATAAAGGATATTGTGAGATTGGGTGGTTTACCTCCTGTTTCTACATATTCATTCCGGCATTCTTGGGCTACAATAGCTCAGGTTGTTTTTGAAGCTGGGTTAGATGTTGTTGGGTTATGTCTAAATCATGCGTCTCCGCTCCGGGTTACGGCTGGTTATGTAAAAACAGACTTTAGTATCATTGATCGTTTAAATATTAAGATACTGAGGTATGTCTTTGAAGAAAAAATAAAAAAAGGCGGAAATAATTTGTAGATTAAGAAAAAGCCTCTATATTTGCGGTTGAAATAGCGAGTTGGATTTTGAACGAAAGTTTGAGGTCCAACTTTTTGTGTTTATATATATTGTCTTAAACTTTCTTGTAAATATCCGATAAATAACCACTTACCTGGTGCCTTCCATAAAATTAGGCACAATGACAATATCTGTTTCAAAAAATATGTTGCTTGCGAAATTGCAGCAACTTTCTCGAATAATTCCGTCGAAATCTACGACTCCGATAGTATGCAACTACCTGTTCGAAATAAAAGATGGACGGTTGTTTATTACGACTGCCAATGATGAAGGCAGGATTACGGCCAGTTTGGAATGTATGGCAGAGGAAGATCTTTCAATCTGTGTTCCTGCCTCCATTCTTGATGGGCTGAAAACATTGCCGGAGCAGCCTCTTGATATTTATATCAATCCGGACAATAAATCGATTCTTATTAAATATTATGGAGGTAAATTCGAGGTCGTCGGATATGATTCGAAGCCTTTCCCGCAAAAGAAAAAGACAGAGATTCTTGACGAAATCCGGACTACGGCGGAAGAATTCAATAACGGTATCTCCAAAGTGATCAATTTTGCAGCTGCAGACGAACTGCGCCCTATTATGAACTCCGTATCTATTGAAACGGCTCCGGGAGAAATCATCTTTGTTTCTTCTAATGGACATGGGCTTGGTTTGTTTAAGAGAAAAAAACAATGTTGCACAGAGACCTGTTCGGTAATCATCAGCCGACAGATCGCATCTGTTTTGAAAGGGCTGATTCCGTTATCTGAAGAAGAACTAACAATTAAAGTAGGAAGCGATTGGTCGGAAATCTCTTTCGAGGATTACGAAATTTCTTTTCGTAATGTGGAAGGTCGTTATCCCAATTGGCGGGCTGTTGTTCCGAAATCCAACAATCTTGAACTGAAAACGGATACCAAATTACTATTGGGAGCCATAAAGCGCACTTCTGTATTTTCAAGTAAAGTATCATGCCTTATAAAGTTGAGTGCCCGTTATGATAAGCTTGTTGTATCGGCCCAGGACTTGGATTATTCCACTTCTGCGGAAGAAACCATTCCGGTAGAATTTGGAGAAAGGGAGTTTATTATCGGTGTGAAAGCGACTTTGATACAAGATATGATTTCTTGTATTGACGGTGATCGTTCGATACTTTCTTTCGGCACTCCCAGTACCGCTATTCTCATTGCCCCGGAGAAGCAAGCCGAGGGCGAAGAACTTACCTATTTATTAATGCCCATGACAATCCAGTAAGTTATGAAAGAGTTCAAAGATACAATACAGAAATATTTGGAGCAACGAGTTGCAGAAGATCCCTTGTTTGCTCCCAAGTTTGAAAATCCTAAAAAGAATATAGATGAATGCTGTCGTTACATTTTAGGAGAAGCCCGTAAACGGGGAACTTCTGTCGTAATGAGTGATGCAGAAGTCTTTGGGATGGCCGTACATTATTATCCCAATTAGATTATTATCCAAAGTCGCATACAAATAGTGTTGATTATCAATTGGTACAACACCCAACTTTGTAAAACGACTTTGGATAATATTTTTATCTACCAAGACTTCTCAACCATTTTTTGAGTTCTTGATCGCTTTCCCATACCCCATCCGTGGATGCTTTGGGGATTAAATCCTGATATGCGTTTTCCAGAGCTTCACGCTTTTGCTTAGAATCTGCCCGTGCATATATTTCAGTAGTTTTCATGGAAACATGCCCAAGAATGTCTCTGACATAGATTATGTTCACGCCGGATTGGAGAAGATGCATAGCCTTTGAGTGACGGAATGAGTGTGGCGACAACTTTCCGGGTATCAGGTCAGGACGCAACACTCTCGCAGGAGATGCGTAAAGTGAGATGATATATGCCAGACCAGTTGTTGTCAATTTTCGACCGTTTTTGTTCATGAAGAGCGGTCGGTTGGATGTGTCAGCAGTGTCTAAATCCCAATCTTCCATATACTTTTTGACAATGGCGCACAGTTTGTCCTGCAACGGAACGATGCGTCGTTTCCGCCCTTTGCCAAAGAGGGTCGCATGTGCCGGAATTTCAAAGAAGATGTCGCTTGGTTTAAGGTTCACCAATTCGCTTGCTCTTGCACCTGAGTCATAGAGAAAAGCGAGTATGGCGAGATGCCGCCTGCCATCCCTCGTATCTGTCGGGATTTGCGAGAGCAACAGTGCCATGCCCTCCGTAGTTAGGTACAAGAATGCATCGCGGTCGATTTTCTTTTGTTTAATCGCAAGTATTGCCTGCCACTGGCCCACGTGCATCGTATCATAGTACTGCATAAAGCAGGAGAACGACTTAATGGCGGCCAATCGTATGTTCCGTGTTGACACAAGGTTATTCTTTTCTTTTTCCAACCAAAAAAGGAAGTCCTTGATTGTCTGATGAGTCACATCTTTAAGCCTTACTTTGTGGGCTGGAACTGAACGCACCAATGACATAAAATCGTAGAAAAGATTAAACGTGTCGCTATAGCTTCTCAACGTGTGGGGACTGACACCGCGTTCTCCAACAAGATATTGTGTGAAGAACAGCGTGACATATTTACCAAAGTCTGTTTCTATTTTCATGGCGTATCAATGTTTGGGAAGATTGACTTCACGGCATCTCCGTTTTTTGTTACAATGTCAGGGAATAACTGGATGGTGAGTCTGACATAATTTTCCGTAGTATATACACTGGAGTGTCCGAGAAGCACCGACAATATCGGAAGAGCAGTATAAATGTCAAGGCCGGATTCGACCATATGCTGAAGCGAGTGTACAGCGAAGGTGTGCCGGCTATCATGCAGGCGAGGTCCCTGATTGTGGCCAAGGTGAGATATTCCGCATTTCTCCAGAATTTCCTTGAACCTGTTGTATGCAGAGTTGGCGGAGATTCTTGTGCCGTCTGCCTTGACAAAGAACGGACCTGATGGAATGTCAAGGCCATCGGCCTTCAATCTGGCGCGATACCATAGGTATTGGGAGAAGATGGATTTCATGTTGTCATTCAAAGGTATCAACCGGTTCTTTCTGTTCTTGGTATTACGCAAAAGAACCATGCCTTTGACCATATCGACATCCTCGTTGTTAATCGAGATTGTCTCTCCGACTCGACAACCTGCGTAATACAGAAAACGAATCAAAGCAGGCATTGATATAAGGCAACTGTTGAACATGGGTTTTGGTAGAGTTGTAGCATCGGCAATGCTGAAAATTTTTGCAATTTCTTCTTTGGAGAAGATTCTTGGTACAAAAGAATTGGCCGGCCGTTTGGGCTTCGGCATAATGTATGAGTCGATTCCAATGTGGCACAGGTAGGTACAAAATCTAATCATTTGACAAGCCTTTGCGTATTTTGTGCGATCAGATTCATTAAATTGCATACTCTGCCATTCCTCGATAAGCTCGCGGGTAATCCGTTCCACAGGTTTTCCATGTCTGACCATTATTTGATCCAGCTCTTTCATTATTGTCAGCTCATGGGCGATGTTGACACCTTGGCTCTGTCTTATGCGCAGGTATTCATTGATTACCCGGGCAAAAGAGCTTTTGAAGATTATCGTATTATTCATACAAGATGCCTCCTTTCTGATTGTAGAATTCATCCGGCACGGGCGGTACCGGCAACAAGCAGCATTTCATTGCCTCTATGTCCACGCGCAGGTAGTTCATTGTTGATGTCTGGCTTGTATGCCCGAGTATTCCGGAGATTGTCGGCAGCGGGACTTGTGAACTCAGAAGTTCCGAAGCGAGTGAATGACGCATGGCATGGATACCATGATGACGTCGCCCGGCGTTTATGCCGGCATCGCTGAACGCTTTTCTGAAACCTGTATTGACCGTGTCCTTGGAGACGCGCTGAAACGGAGGTTTAAGTGAGATGAACACATGCTCGTCATTGCATACCGGCCTTTCGCTGCGCAGATAATCTATTATTGCGTTGCCAACTTCCACAAGCAGAGGAAGTTCCACGACTTTTCCGGTTTTGAACTGCTCGATGCGGACGATATTCCTATCCCAGTCTATGTTTTTCAATTTTAGGCGTATGATATCGGAGATGCGAAGTGCAAGTCTTGCCGCAAGAAGAAACATGGCATATAGACGTTTCCCACCGACCTTGTTACGGTTTATAGCCTTCTCTATCAATTGTACCTCTTCCGGTGTATATACCGACGGTAGCTTTTCTCGAATTGGGAAACGATAGCCTTGAACCAGACTTCCGTAATGAGCAGGAACCAAACCCTCTTGAACAAGATATTGGCAAAAGCCACGGACGACCATCACTCTCTGTGATGGGTTTGACTGTGATGATGAGAGGAACTCAAGAAGCAGGGGTTCCGACATCTTGGAAAGGCTTGTAACCTCTTTTATACTCAGGAAAGATATGAGGCGACCCAGCATACGGTTATAAACTTGAACAGTTATGCTACTAACCAACTGTGATTTCTTTTTAGCCAAAAACGACTTGGCAATTTCTCCAATTTCGCCAGGCATGTCGAACGATACCCATTGCGGTTTAATTCGCCCGATTTTGCCATCCTGAAGGACTGTGTCAAGGATAGTGATAACACGTCTCCAGCGATTGGTTAGTGTGAGCTTGTCTCCCGGCAGGGAGTTTAAGAAATCAAAACCGACTTCAGAGGTATACATCGTAATTCTTTTCTGCTGCATGAAAGGCTTCAGATGCCATTCCCACAGTTCATTGTAAGTGGCCAGTGTTCTCGCACTGTAACCAGCTTCGTTCATCAATGCCTTGCATTGGTCAACGAGGTCTTGAAGTAATTTTTCTTGTGCCATATCAAATATAATTTGGTTACGACACAAGATAAAAATATTATCGGGAGCACATTATCAAAAGTGACGTTGTAAAGTATTGTTTTTTTAATATTTTATACTTCAACAGAAATATCAACTTGTGATAAGTCACTAATTGGGATAATAGTGGTTATCACAAGTTTTGATAATCACTATTATGACGAAGAGAATATCAAGATAGAAAAAGTTTCTGCCGGTTGCTCTATTTCTTCTAATCAAAAGGTAGAGTTGACGGAGGAGGACAAGAATGCGGCCCGTGAAGCGGCTATCAAACGGTTGGCCGAAGAGCAATACCGATTGCTCAAAAAGAAGCCTGCAAAGAAAAAAGCAGATGCAAATGTCCAACAAATGAGTCTGTTTTAATATGAAGCCGAGAACGAAATTGGAAAAACGGGTGACGGAGTTAAGTGGAAAGCTGCCTGCCATCACGAAGGAACAGGAAGACTGGGCCAAAAAGCATCTGTTTGACCATTTTGCCTACAAATGTAAGGATGAACTATGGTGTTCCGAATGTGGTAAGATGTGGGTCAATACGAGTAAAGATAAATTGGGTGACAAAATCGAATGCCCTTATTGCCACCATCAATTGGACGTAAAGGTTAGCCGAAAGCAGAAGAATCATGAAGAAACATATATGTCTGTCTTGCAAGTGAAAGGAGGTTTTCAGGTGATCCGGCATATACTATGTTGGAAAAATGCCAGGAAGGCAACTTCTCTGATTGGACAGCCGGACTGTCATCCTGTGAATTATAATTTCATCGAAATGGCGCAGGAGTGGATCTGTGAGGACGGTAAACGTACGATCATGGCCCGACCGATGAACACGGGATGTAACGGATGGATATATGGTAAACCTCTCAGTATTAAAAGCGAATATGGTAGTAGCTATTGGAATTATCGTGGTGATATATATGCGATATGGGGAGGACTATGTCCAAAGAAAGAGCTGTTACCTGAATTGAAGAAACGGGGACTGAATAGACGGTTCCCGGATGTCAATCCTTCGAAGCTAATACGTGATCTCTTGAAAGGCGGAAACGATGTGGAACTATGTCTCAAGACCGGGCAAATATCCATGTTGAAACACATGTATAAAACTGGCTTCTCCCAACTTCGCTATAAACCGTCGTTCAACATCTGCAACCGCAACCATTACATCATTAAGGACGCTTCTATGTGGGAAGATTATATGTCTTTGCTGTCTTACTTTGGTAAAGATATGCGTAACGCCCACTATGTCTGCCCTAAGAACCTGAAGACTGTACATGATAAACTATTAAAGATAAAACAGGAACGTGAAGCCAAGTTGAGACAGGAAAGGAATCGAGCACAAGCTATCAGTAAGCGCGAAAAGTTAATGAAGGATATAGCCGGCTTCTACGAGCGGATGGAAAAGTTCTTCGGATTGAGAATCGAAGAAGAGGATATAATCATCCGCCCTTTGGAAAGTGTCACCCAGTTTTATCAGGAAGGTAAGGTCATGCACCATTGCGTATATCAGAACGGATACTACAGACGGCCGGAATGCCTGATATTGTCGGCAAAGGACACGGCTGGAAAGCGATTGGAGACGATAGAGGTAAACTTGAAGACACTGGATATCGTCCAGTCTCGAGCTGTTTGCAATGGTGTAAGTGAGTATCACGACCAGATAGTAAAACTGGTGAAGAAGAATATGAACCTGATTCGTCAGAAATTGATAGCGTAAATTTACAAGGATGACTTACATTGAACTTATAAATAATTTTTGGGAATTGGATGAAGACTGGCAATTTACCTGCTGTGAAACGAGGCTTTATTTTTATTTGTTGAAAACAGCGAATCGTTTAGGCTGGGTGGATAGCTGGACGCGTAGCGATGCAAAGGTGTCGTCTGACGTGGGAGTGTCAGTCAATTCGATGAAAACAGCCCGTAATAGATTAGTTCAAGCAGGTCTGATAGAATTTAAATCGGGAGGAAATGGACAGCGGGATAAAACGAGGTATATCGTTAGGTGTCAAAATTTGATACCTAAACTACAACCTAAACATGAACCTAACCTTATACCTAATCATGAACCTAAACCGCAACCATATATTAATAAGACTAAGATAAAGACTAAGAATATTAATATACCCCCCACACCCCCCAAGGGGGTTGACAAAGCAAAAGAAAAAGAGCTTTTGGAAAAGGAGGAGGCTTTGCGTGTTTTGGAAGAAGAGTTGAAGAAACGGGAGGCGGAACTGGGTGCACAATCGGACAATCCACCATCCAAACCGAAAAAGCGTCCTAATCCGTTGAACTCAGAAGCAAGGAAACTTTTCGAGGAACGCTATCAGGTTCTTTTCTCATCCAGCTATTACTGGAGTGCGAAAGATGCAGGAAATATGTCTTCTTTGCTCAAGAAGTTGAAATTTCAACGGGAGAAGAAGAATTTGCCTATTGACGACCAAGGCGTGTTGAATGCTTTGAAGTACTTATTGGATTCAATCACTGATGGATGGATATTGGAAAACTTCAGTGTGACGAATATTAATTCGAAGTTTAATGAAATTGTCTCACAGATAATGGCAAAGAAACAAGAACATGGAAATACTAAACATACAGACGGAGCGAAAGCCCGTGAACAACAAACCGATAGAGAAATCATGGAATATGCCCGTAGTGCCTTCAGAAAAGACGTATTCGGTGATTCGTAGATACGGGGATGGGGAAAGCTTTGCGAAGACATTCAACCCGTCTTTACAGACGATATGTGCCCAAAACATAGAACGGTCCTTTTTGGGCGATGCTCCATCACTGGCATTGCTGTCGCAAACTTATCCAAATGAGCAGGTAAACACTTGGATTATTGCCCATTTGATGGATTTATACAAATTCGCAGGGGTTAAGGAGAAGCCTTCGTTTCAGCAAGTCTTGGAACTAGCTGTGATGATACGGGTTGAATATTATTATTTCAAAGCTTCTGAACTGCTGTTGTTTTTCTTTAAGTTCAAGTCTGGGGAATATGGTACGTTCTATGGTGTGGTCGATCCGATGGTGATTATGGCAGCCTTGATCGAATTCAAGGCATACCGCCGGCAGCAACTGGAAATCTACGACCGTGAGATACAACGCAAGAAACGGGAGGAGCAATGGGCGGAATGGGAGAGGAAAGCTGTACCCTGTCCGGTGCATTTAAAACTGGTGAAAGCGTTTGTAGAGGAAGTACAAAATGCAGAATGAATATAATAAATCATTGAAAGTTACATTAAGTTCAACCGGGGTCATCATGACCTCGGTTGCCGCAGACGGGAAAGAACGGGGTTGTCTAAAAAGTCACTCATTCGTTCTTGAGAATTGAATATTTGAAATCAATCTCAGATAGGTATTCGAATAAAAGAGAGTCAAAAATACTTTTTAGACAGCCCCTTTGATATGTCTTTGGGTGGTTATTTTCAATTCTATTCGTTTGAGCAATGTAAGGCCAACGGGAAACAATTGATTCTTAATTTTGATGATTGAATTTAAAATTCGATAGGGGTGCTATTTTACTATTAATAGGATGTTAATTAGGAGAATATATACTTTGTCGATTTTTATAGCTGATATGAGAAACTCTGCTGTGCTCTACGACTTTATAAAAAAGACTAACATATTACAAAACATCAAGCTTTTGGTTGTGTTTTAACAAATGCTGATTTATTATAAAAATTTTAAGGATGTAAATTAAACTGTGTCAGCAAAGAATAAAGTATTAACTTTGCTAACACAATTTTTTTATGAAAGAAGAATTTGATTTTGAGAGTATCAAGAACAAGG
>OBXH01000747.1_pt1 | contig 23777 bp, 18 predicted proteins | sample 1538101 | NCBI WGS metagenome assembly OBXH01 (sample SAMEA2580141, study PRJEB22360) | human gut metagenome | biome: human gut; feature: human-associated habitat; material: faeces | place: Denmark | collected 2008/2010 | reverse complement strand
GATCAGCGACAGAATCGGGCTAAGGTTCGAGCCTTGCGGCGTACCTTCCTCTCGGAGCGAGATAAGATCGTTCTGCGCAAATAACGCCCAATCAGCCTCAGCAGGGCCTTGTCCTTGATCCGTTTGGCCAGGCACGTCATTATGCGGTCGTGGTTCATGGTGTCGAAGAACTTTTCCAAGTCCATTTCTACCTCCAGTACTTTCCCTACTTGATCGTTCGATCGATTCGAGGGTGTTTCGGCCGAGGAGCGAGCTAGACGAGCGCCTGCGGGTCGGAGGGGCAACCTGAGGGCGCGCATCGCGCAGAGCGTAACCTGTACCCCAATGTTCGGGCTGAAGAGCGAAGGCGACGTCCGTGCAGCCTTCGCAGTTGACCATGACATTCTCGGCGCCGGGCTTCACGACGACCCTGAGGGATCGGGAGAATCCTTCGGTGGCATCGACGAATACAAGATCGAGCATCAGACGCCTTACCAGAGTTGAAGAACTGTCAGGAGGCGGAAGCGCATACGCTTGCCCATGCTGGTGGCAAGAATGACTACGTTCATTCTAAATTAATTGTGAATTATTTTTTTCGAATATCTTTAATGCAAAAAAATGATTGCACGCTATATGCTGAAACAATCGTAGCGACCCCCTTATCCAGTATACTATCTAGATATCTTTGCTTGTAAAATATCAGACCATCATTAAGAAATATCCTTAACTCGAAAATCGCATCACCCCCAAAAATGAAACCAATTTTACTATAGGATTCCTCCATTTGTATTTAAGAGTTTTGCACTCCTCTTTAAACAGAGCGGCCTGCTTATCACTCCTTAACTCCTTCATTTTATTTCTATCATGCGCAATATATGATTTAGTATAAAGCAAATCTCCATTACGAACATATGATTTTTTACATACCATAATTCTTATCCCTGCAGAATATTGTAATCCTTTCCAAAAATCCGCTTCGTAACGTATCGGCAAGACAACAGTCATTAACTTCCTGGCAGCTTCATTATCAATCAAATAGCCGTAGGTTCCGTTTCCAGACTTGTAGCATCCATAAACACCCGCCAAATTGGTCCGAGCCAATGGTGAATATTGAACATTGGAAGTCAGTAGAATCACTGAATTTTTAGGTACCCCATCGCCATACGCATCAAGAAAGTTGAGAAAATCTGTAACATCAGATTGAGCAATATAGGCATCATCTTCCATTACCAACGCAAAAGGAATATTTTTATCCACTATTTCGCGATAAATGGCAAAATGCCCCAAAGCGCAACCTATCTCACCCGGAGTCAAGCATGACTCCTCCAATGGCATATAAAGAAGTTTGTCAGATGCAGAAGGCTTCCTACACAATTCCTGTCCATCCACTCCATCAAAAAAACTGAACGACAGTTTAGTGCATGAAAAGTGCCTTTCAAATACAGCCCTTTTTTTGACATCCGATGCCAAGCTTAGTACAAAAACCTTCATACGAAATTAATTACACGCCTGGACAGCCAAAAAGGAATCAACCCAAACAAAAGATATGTCGTCTTTTCGTTATGAAACTTGACGAAAATTAAAGGAACCCCTAGCACCTTTATTACATTCATCCTCATTCCCAATACCGACAAAACCTCTGAAAAAACAGACCGATGTGAATAATAAATATTCAAAAGCGTTATCGCCCGAAGATGGTTTGGGAGATGAGTGTATGACCATGCATAATTCCATTTTTCCCAATTCCTCAAATTGGCACGCAGCCAATGATTATTCGGAATTTCATGATCACTCATGATTTTAGAAACGATTTTTCCGACCCTAAAAAGATCTAGTGACTTTATAGATATTGAATTACTAATACTCTCTGCTCTAGCCTTCCGATAATTAAGAAGATAATCGGGAATATAAAATATTCGCGGATTTGTTAAAGAAAGAGTCGTCGTGAAAGGTACATCTTCATAATTAAGCCCATCAATGAATTTGAGTTTATTATCTACGAGGAAGCTTCGTTTATACAACTTATTCCACGACCAACATGGCGAAATCAGGAGGTCCTTCTCGAGCGAATCTAATCCTGACAGAAGACCATAGTCCACCTGCAACATTCGCTTTTTTTCCACATCAAAAGTCGTTGCATCAACCACATTGACATTGTGAACCACCAAGTCGCAGTTGCTTACTTCCGCCGAATTTACCAAAATTTCAAAAGTGTTATTCTCAATCCAGTCGTCTGAGTCAAGGAAATAAACGTATTTCCCAGTGGCTCTCGCCAACCCGTTGTTCCGAGCATTTGACAAACCACCGTTCTTTTGCGTAATCAAAATACACCTAACATCGGAATCGGCAATTTTTTTTGCCAAAATCCCGCTATTATCAGTAGAGCCATCATTGATCATGATGACCTCCAATTCACGATATGTCTGATTTAGTACTGAAGCAAGGCACTGCTCAATATAATCCTGAACGTTGTAAACCGGAATAATGACGGAAACTACAGGGTTCATCACAACCTCTTGATGGAGATAAGTTTAATCCCGAAGACTTTGAATTTATCTCTAGAATAGATCACACACGGAACCCCAAGGACTCTCACTTTAGTCACTCCGTTCTGCTTTGTCACAGAAAATAGTGGAAGGCATTTAAATAAATAGTGCTTTTCAGTCTCTATTTTTTTAATATCTCCCATATGCCGTGAAAATTTCGCTTTATTTTTAAGAAAATAAAAGATATCTTCTTGCAGCCATGATCCTCCAAACCAGTGTATTGTCACGGTGTCAGCCTCCACATCCGTTGGTTTAAAGTCTTCACCATACCTGAATGGAATGAAAATTCTTTCAGGGAAGATTGAAATGTCTCGCAATTTAATTTGCACCTGATTCCGTTTTTCAGGGAACTTATTTACACCCTCTCTCTGGAGAAAAAGTTCAAATATTTCAGGCATTGTCGTTGGGGGATTATTCCAAACATCTTGTTTATAATAATTCAGAATTTTTTCTAAAAGCTGATTCCCCTCAACGCTCCCTAGAATTGCAGGTTCTACATATCTTTCATTCTGCATACCAACAAATGCTGGCAGATTTAGAAAATCATCAAAATTCTTTACACAAGTAACGTCAGTATCCATATAGATGCCACCGTTATCATAAAGCACCTTGATTCGCACATAATCAGCCACATAAGCCCACATTTTCATGTTATGCACGGTTCGGAACCACGAATTATTTTTCAACTCTTCTTGATAGTTGAAATAATTCTTCGACAGCTCGTTGATCTCAATAATTTCATAGTCAGCACAATTTTGACGCCAACTCTGAATGCAGGCGAGCACATCACGTGGCTTGCGCTCATTAGCCCCCCAGACGTAAAAGATTCTCTTGGGGATAGTGTGGATGCTTGACATAGTGGTTACCTGCGACCGTAAAGGTCATCAAGACGTTCAATGTCGTCTTCGCCGAGATAGGCCCCGGTTTGAACTTCAATTAGCGTTAAATCCGAAACACCCTCATTCGTGAGACGATGAATCGCACCCTTTGGGATATAGACTGACTGATCCGCAAGCATTTGCTGCTCAACATCACCAACCCGAACTCGAGCTACGCCAGAAACAACTGTCCAGTGTTCAGCACGGTGCTTATGTCGCTGCAACGAAAGGCTACATCCCGGGTAGACGACAATTCGCTTCACCTTGAAGCCAGATGCTTCATCAATGGAATCGTAGTAGCCCCAAGGACGGTAACCCTTACGGTGATATACAGCCTCTGGGAAATTCTTTGCTCGTAACTCTTCTACCAATTTCTTGATGTTCTGACTATCTGACAATGCCGTGACAAGGATGGCATCAGGCATTTCAAGAACCGCAACATCTTTGACACCATTTCCAACGATGAGACGTGAGGTGGACACCATGAGGGACTTTGAACAACCGTCCTGCACTACCTCCCCTAAAGCAAAATTGCCGGCTTTGTCATGTGGAGAGGCGTCATAGACAGATTTCCAGGAGCCTAGATCAGTCCACATTCCGGAAAATGCGATAACTTTGATAGAAATACCCTTCTCCGCGCATTTTTCCATTACTGCGTAGTCAATTGAATCTTCAGGAATTTTCTCAAAGATTTCGCGCGGCCCTGTCAATTCACCCCCCTTAAGGAGTAATTTCGCAGCAAACGCCTCTAGGCAAGCCTCTTCAATATCGGGACGGCAAACATGTAAAGCTTTAAGCCATGTTGAAGCCTTAAGAATGAAAAGACCAGAGTTCCAAAGATAATGTCCGTCCTCTAAGTACTTCTTCGCCTTCTCCAAATTAGGTTTTTCGACAAATGCAACTACTTCTGTCGGTAATGTCTCGGAAGGTTTATTCGTCTTGATGTAACCGTAACCAGTCTCAGCATACTTTGGTTTTACGCCAAGAAGAACAATGCTCCCTTTTTCACAATCTGGAATAGCGTACGCAAGCGCCTCATTGAGTTTAGAACTATCAATTGCCTGATCAGAGGGTAGGACTACAAGAACAGGATCTTCAGAATCGTTCAGAAGTGCTGCCATTGTGAGTGAGGCTGCAGTATTTCGTGGACATGGCTCAAGAAACACGTCCGGCACAATGTTCTCACCTTTAAGTTGCCCACGAATAATGAATTGGTGCTCCTTAGCTGCCACAATAAGCGGAGGCAGAACAATTGCCTCAGAATATTTTCTGAGTTCAGCGTTAGTGATACGATTCACTGCATACCGAAATAGACTGTTATGTTCACTTTTCGTATTGGGAAATTCAATGAACTGTTTTGGAAGATCCGTTCGACTCAGCGGCCATAACCGAGTACCCGAACCCCCACATAAAATTACTGGTTTGATCAATGTCTTCATTTATTTCTCTTACTCACCAGATTGAAGAAGATCGACGAACGCGTGGAAGCTCTGCGCCCATGACTGCGGACAAAGTGCATAGGGTTGAATGCGGTGCTCGGAAATTGCTTTTTCCATACGTTCGATAGCTGCAGCAAGCTCTTGTGGTTCTAGTCCGCTAAAAAAATGCACACCTTTGGGAGCGACTTCCCGAAAAGCGGGGATGTCACGAACGAGCAATGGCTTCTGATGATTTGCCCCCTCTACTACCGAAAGCCCATAGCCTTCTGCTTCCGAAGCAACCACGACACACCTCGCCTGCTCATAAAGAGCGTTCAATGCAGTATCTGAAAGCCCAGAAAACCAAAAAAGACGTTTTTTGTTTTCTAGATGGCGTGAGATACGACGGCAGAGTCCACGTACAAGCCAACCTTGACGCCCAACTAACACCAATGTGAGTTGTGAGTTATCCTTCCAAAGCAATTCAAAGGCAGAGAGAAGCTGTGCAAACCCCTTTCTTGGCTCAATAGTGCTGACTTGGAGGTAAAAAGAATGGTTCCGAAGCTGATTCAAAACTTCATTGTCTGAAGCAGTAAGTTCAGAACGATGTGCTACAAAGTCTGCCCCTAAGTGAAACCATCCTTGAATCTGTTGGGGAAACGTTGACACAGCATTTTCTTGACACCACGAAAGGTAATCGTTCAAGGTCGATCGAGAAACAGCAAAAATGCCGTCATATTGCCCAAGCACACGCAGCCAACGGGCAAAATTACGAGCATCTCGATGCTTGAAATAATCTGGGGAACGCTCGGCAATGAGATCATGCAGAACAAAGCCAACCTTGACACCGAGTTCACGCATTTGTGTGAACTGATCGGCCTCAAATGCAATCTCGTTTGGATTGATCATCGTGTGAACAAGCCAATCTCCAGAAGCGAAAGTCACTGGAGCATCACTGCCGTTATCACAAAATGCATGTAACGCTTTGAGTTGTGAAATATCACATCCTTTATCCAAAGCCCAATGCGCGGCGTAACGATACTGCCCCTTCAAAGGATCGGCATAAATAGGCACAACCACTTTTTCACGCCAGTGCAAACCGTGAGCCGCAAGCTCCTTTGCGACACGTGGAATCCCCGACCGATTGTCATAAAAGGGCAGTGATCCCACATTGATGTAGACGCGAGGTTCACGGTTTCGTTCCAGAACGTAGCGCCCCTCTATCGGCTCCTCTATGACTGGACGTTTCCATGAAATAATGGGAAGACCACAAATAAAAAGCTTTTTTTTGAAATTCGGATTATGTTGTAAAACGAAAAGCGTAATCTCTTGCCACTTATAAACTGAACAAATACCCAGTCGTGTTTTAGAAACCCCAAAACCGATTAACTCGCGTCTGCCTTGCAAACTAAGCTGAGCAGCTTTTCGTGCATTGCTGATGTATATATTCGTCATCTCATGCACTCCTTTGCATCTCATAGAGATGACGGAAAAGGCCGTTACTTTGATTGAGGAGCTCCTCGGCAGTGCCCTTTTCTCGAATAACACCTTGCTGCATTACAACAATCACGTCGGCAATCGCAATCGTGGAATAACGATGCGCAACGGTCACAATCGTTTTCCCTTTATTAAGCTTTTCAAGCGCATTTTTAATAGCAGCCTCAGATTCAGAATCCAACGCTGACGTTGCTTCATCAAGGATCAAAATGGGAGCGTTCTTGAGAAATGCACGTGCTATAGACAAACGTTGTTTCTGTCCTCCTGACAACAACCCTCCGCCCTCACCAATACGGGTATCAAGCTCATGAGGTTGAGCCGCAACAAAGTCCTTGAGTGCAGATGCCTCAAGAGCTTGCCAAATCGCTTTATCCGAAACACTCTTGAGTCCATAAATGAGGTTTTCTCGGATCGTCGTGTCCAAAAGCGTCACATCCTGAGACACAATTGAAATTTGGCGGCGCAGAGACTCCAGCGAGAGATCTCTAATGTCGTGACCATCCAAGGTGATTCGACCACTCGTCAGTTCCCAGAAACGCGGCAGCAGATTCACAATCGAGGTCTTCCCCGATCCCGACTGACCAACTAGTGCAACATGTTCACCGGGTTTGATGGTGAGATTGATGTCCTGCAGCGCATACCCTGTCTGCCCTGGATATTTAAGGAAGACGTGTTCAAATCGAATTTCGCCTTTAGCACGGCCTAAACTGATCGTGCCTTTGTCCGATTCAGGCTCAGCATCGAGCATTTCAAAAATGCTTTTGGCTGCCGTTGACATCGCCGCAAACGTTCCGTTTAATCCTGAAAGCGCTTGTATCGGTGTTCTCAGCAGCAGCATGGCAGCGAGGAATGTGATGAATTCCCCGAAAGTCAGCAGTCCCTGCTGAGCTTGAAAAAGTGCAGCACCGACGACAAACGCAATCGCCACCATCGTGAGCATCTGCGTGAGCGGCGTTGAAAGACTCTGCGTCTGAATGGTCTTCATGGCCAGGCTGCGAATACGGCCGTTGATCTGAGCAAATCGCTCGTCCTCAAAGTCGTAGGTACCCGCAACCTTTACAATGCGCGCAGCGCCATAAGACTCCTGCACGCGCGAAATCATGGCGGCCAATGCTTCTTGCGAACGCTTGACGATCATGCGCATGCGGCGGCTGATCGCACGAAGAATGAGTGCCAGCCCCGGAGCAATAACGAACGCCACAAGCGTGAGCTGCCAGTTGTGCCAGAAGAGAACTGCCAGCAACGCAATCACTTGGACGATATCGCGCACCAAAACAATGATTGAATTCGTTGCGCCGCTCAAAGCAATGTTGGCTTCATTTACGAATTTGGAAGAAACCGTTCCGGTCGAAAACTGTTGATACGCCTCCGCCGGCCAATGCAGCATCCGTTCAAAAAGCTCAATTCGCAAGGTAACCAGCACAGACTGCGACACCTTTGCCATCAAAATAGAACTCATCACGGTAGAAACCGCAAACAGCAGCGATACACCGATCAAAGCTGCCGGCGCCGCGAAGATCACCCACTTTTCTTCCTGATAAAAACCAAGATCGGTGAGTTTGCCCAAAAGCGTCGCCGTGAGGGACGACATGCTTGCCGCGCCAATGAGAAAGATGCAGGCGAGCGCAATGAGCCCCTTATATGGGAGAAGCATGCGAAAGAGGCGGATGAGATCCGCATCCAGACCATTTGCAAAAACGCGCCGCAGGAAGTTCATGCCGCATCCTCCTGCTCGCCCTTGGCACTTATGCCCTGAAGACGACACAGCTTCGCGAAGAGACCGTTTCGCTCAATAAGTTCCTGCCAGCTTCCGGACTCAACGATTCTGCCGTCTGCCAATGCCAGAATTTGATCTGCATGCTCAATCGTGGTCAGGCGATGTGCAACGATCAGCGTGATGCGTCCGGCCATGAGACGCGTTAAAGCCTCTTTAATCTGCGCTTCCGACACACCGTCAAGGGCAGACGTTGGTTCATCCAGAATCAGAATGGGTGCGTTCTTCAGGAAAGCTCGTGCAATAGAAATCCGCTGTTTCTGCCCGCCGGAAAGACGATCTCCAGCCTCACCCACCGGTGTATCCAGACCTTGCGGAAGACTTTCCACAAAGTCGGTTAAAGCGGCATCTGCTACTGCGCGCCTGATATCATCATCCGAAGCGTTCGGACAGCCATAAGTGATGTTTGCGCGAATCGTGTCGTCAAACATCAGCACGTCTTGCGAAACGATGGCTATTTGACTTCTTAAGCTTGAGAGCGTATAGCGTTGTGCATCAACGCCATTAATAAGAATGCACCCTGATGTTGGATTCCAAAACCTCGGGAGCATATTGACGATGGTCGTCTTCCCCGATCCTGAGAGACCAACGAGAGCAATAGCCCTGCCCTTTTCAATGGCAAAGGAAACCGATTCCACAGCATCCCGTTCTGCCCCCGGATACCGCAGACCGACGCTGTCAAAGACCACCGTCTCTATGTCTTTAGACAACAGCTCCGTACCTTGATCAGGCTCCTCCTGCAGGTCAAGTGTTGCAAAGAGACTTTCCGCAGCGACCGTCATCATCACAAAAGATGCATTCAAGCCTGCCAAATGCCTCAAAGGCGGCATGATGAGAAGAAGCGCAGCCAGAAACGTCACGAATTCACCAATGGTGAGAAGACCCGCCTGCGTCTGGAACATCGCGATCGTGAGCACTACGGCAATACCCGTCATGCAGAGAAGCTGCGTGAGGGGCGTCCCCAAGGATGAAGCCTTGGTCATGCGAATCATCAGATCCTTAATGTCGGCATTCAATCTGGCAAAGCGAGATGTTTCCTGCTCGTAAGCATTTGAGATCTTTACCAAACGCTCGGCGCCATAGGCTTCTTTAACTCGCACCAACAGCTCAGCAATGTTGGCCTGACTTGAGCTCATCACCTTTTTCATCTTGGCGCTGATATATCGCAGGAGCCAAGCCACAAAAGGTCCAATCACCAAGGCAATCATGGCAAGTTCCCAGTTGTGCCAGAAAAGAACAACTGTGAGCGCGGCAACCTGAATGCTGTCTCGCACCAGAGTGATCGCAGACTTTGCTGCATTGCTGAGTGCAAAGTTCGCTTCAAAGACGAATTTGGAAGTCACCAAACCAGTTGAATTCGTCTGATAGGTTTCTGCCGGCCAATGCAGCATGCGGTGAAATATTTGGCGTCGCAGCTCAGCCAAAATGGACTGAGAGACTTGCCCGAGCAGATAGTTGCTGCCGAACATGCTCCCGCCGTGGAGAAGCGAAATGAGGATGAGCCCGATCGGAGCCGCAAGCACCACCCAAGCCTGCTGCTGATAAAAGCCAGCATCGGTGAGACGTCCCAAAAGGGTCGCAATAAGCGATGAGGAAAGACCAGCGGTCAGCATGCAGCAGACAGCCAGACCGATCTTTCCCTTATAAGCGGGAAGATACTTCGCCAATCGAATCAAATTTGGGTTCTTGAAACGTTCAAAAGCGGCGAAAAGACGGCAAGTAATGTTGCTGCCTGCCATCAGACAAGATCTCCTTTGCCTGTTTTTTTAGCTTCGGCTGCCCGTACCCAGCGACGCACAGTAGCCTGTGCAACTCCCATTTCACGTTCAATGGCCGACCAACTCATGCCGCTCTGACGCATGGTCACGCAGCGAAGCTTGAAATCTTCCGAATAGCGAAACTGCGTCTTTGAAAGCTCAGTTTTAAACTTACCGGCCAAAAAGCTTTTTGCCCAGTCACGGACCGTGTTGGGATTCAGCTCCAAGATGTCTGCAACCTTCGAATAGCCCAGCCCACAGTTAAAAAGGACAAGCGCATCCCTGCGCTTCTTGTCAGAAGGGAAGTCAGGCCGTTCACGCTCAATGCTGACTGCGGCAGTTAGTACAGATGATGATGGATTGATTTGAGCTGCTGGCATCTATATTTACATCGTTTGAAGGACACTCAAACTCAATGCCCGATCTGCCGTGAAGAAGAACGGGATGCCAGCATGTTAGGTGAGTAATCGAAGTATTCAAATCCGTCAATATTTGAATAATTCCTTGTTTTCCACAAATATCAATACAATAGCGAAACTACAAGTTTATTAGTAAATTCTATTGTTGCCCCCCCCCCCACAAATTTCCCCTATCGCCACTTAGCCGATCATTGTCATGTGCAATGACGATCAGTTCAGAAGGTAAACTATCAAAACTATTTCTATAAACAGCATTAATGCCTAAATAACTGGATATCAATGGTTTTGAAGTTGAGCAAAAAACCAACACTTTCATCAAAACTCCAGATTAATTTCAAATTCGTTATTGTCCTTTGTTAACCAATTACTTAGCGCCGTAATCAAAATTTCTCAATAAAAATAATCTGTTAGCTTCGCCAACCTCACCTTAGAATGCGAATCATTCTCATCATTAAGGTCGTCTGCAGTCTACAAACGCAGACCGCTTTGTCAACGGAGATTGGCATGAACCCTTCTAATATTTACCACTCCCCCCATTTTTCATTTCGTCCTCTCGTACTGACGATATCTTTTCTATTTGCAGGAATGAATAGTGCTGCCGCAGCTGAAGATTCGACTCCCAAAGCGACTTACATTGATACACAGCCCATTGTCGTAACGGCTACCCGAACCACTCAGCCCCTCTCTCAGGCCGCAAGCTCACTCAGCGTGCTCACAGAGCAGGATATTCAGGAAGATCAGCCTGTTACTTTGGGCGAACTGCTTTTAGATATTCCTAACGTTGACGTTCTTGACTTTGCCTACATATCGTCGCAAATTTCAATCCGAGGATCGAACTCCTCTCAAATTACGTATTTGATTGACGGAATGCGTCAGGACGACCAAACAATGGCCGGCAACCGTCCAAGCGGCATTTTCATTGATCCGGAAATTCTTAAACAAGTTGAAGTCAAGCACGGCGGCGGCAGCGCGCTTTACGGCAACGGCGGTATTGGCGGCACATTGGCCGTCACCACAATGAACGCCAATGATTTCCTGAAGGGAACCGATCGAAACTTTGGCGCCAAAGTCAAGGCCGGCTACACCTCAGACAATCTGGAATGGCAAAAGAGCGCTTACGCATTCGGCCGATCCAACCAGTGGGACGTCGTCTTTGGGGTTTCACGCCGTGACTCAGGTGCTTCCACCAACTCACTGACAGGCAAACGAAGCAAAGCCGATATCGATGCCTACAGCACAGCAGCATTCGGCAAAGCCTCCTTCATGCCTAACGATGCCAACGTGCTGAGCCTCTCATACAATTTTGACCGTGCAAATTCTGAAAGCGATACGTTCTATCGCTATGAACAGCAACGCGTCACCGGCAAATGGGAGTTCGAACGAGGCGACCTCTGGAATCTCACCGCAGCCCTTCAATACGCCCACTCCAAATTCCACTACGTCAATCCTGATCCTTGGCGCGGCATCAATTCCAAAGATAAGTTCGACTCCGTGAGCGGAAATGTGCAGAACACCTCCTACCTCAGCGGACTCGGCCGGCATGCCGTCACCTATGGGTTCGATTTTTCAAAGACATCGCAAAGCGGCTTAGTTTTAGATCAAACGACAAACGAATGGGACAAAGATTCAACTCGTCCGGACGCTGACGGTTTTGACGGCGGCTTCTTCGTTGAGGACGAATATAAGATCAACGGCCTTTTCTCCGTGGTACCCGTCGTACGCTTCAACTACTTCAAGCGCGAATCGAATACCGGTTTCCCTTCGCTTTCCGACTCCAAAGTAACGCCGGGCATCACGCTGAAGATGACGCCCTATGAATCTTTGCTGGTCTGGGGGTCCGTACACACCGGTTACCGTCCGCCAATGCTCGATGAGATGTACTTCTACAGCACAGACTATGGTCAGAATGTTGAGGTCATCAATAATCCCAATCTGAAGCCTGAAAAATCCACGAACTACGAAGTCGGCATGAGCGGCCTGTTCGGCGATCTTCTTACTGAGAACGATCATCTTTCCTGGCGAGTTGCGGTCTTCTATGACGACGTCAAGGACTTCATTTCGGTTCAGGATAATATGCTCGAATGGTGGCAAGGCGGTATGGTCGGACCGATCAAGTACCAAACGGTGAACTACGGTCACGTTGTCAACAAGGGCGCTGAGCTCTCCGGCACCTATGAACTCAACGGCTTTAAAGCCTCCGCTTCATACGGTTATCTGCATTCCGAAGATAAGGAAACCGGCGAACGGCTGGGCGGTGTTACGCCTCAGAGCGCCAACCTGCGGCTGAGCTACAAAATTGCAGCTGCCCAACTTGAGCCTTGGTACCGGCTCCATTGGGCTAAGGGCGGCGATACCGTTCCGTTCCCAGGATATGCAGCAACCCATTTGGATGGCTACACCCTGCACTCCGTAGGCATCAATTGGACGCCGAAGATTCCGAATTACTTCAACATTCAGGCAGGTCTCGCCGTCACTAACCTGACAAATGAGAAGTACGTTGCGCTGTTCGGCATGCGTGAGAACAACGTGGGTTATGCTCGGGGCTTCCGTGCCTGGCTCTCGGCCCAGTTCTAATTTCACCTGAAAAAGTCTGCCGAAAGCGGTCTCCCCGAACCGCTTTCGGCACAGCACCATTCAAGCACAAGCATGTTCCTTAATCCGCGTCCGAGCGGCTTATGCCGTCTTATCACGCAGTATCTTTTTACCCGCAGTCAATGGCGCTTGTGGGGACTTTTTGCCATCGTTCTTGCGGCATACGCATTCAATATCAAGCTTGCTGTTCTCTATAACGATTGGAACGGACGGTTCTTTAACGCACTTCAGGCGGTCAATCGCGATGCGATCTTCCGAGAACTTTTTTATTTCATAGGGCTTGCCGCCGTCATCATCGTACTGCTCGTCTGGGCTGGCTATGTCAAGGACCGCTTGGCGCTTGCGCTGCGCCGCGACCTTACGCAGATTTTCTTCAAACGCTGGCTATCTCCGGAAAGCGCTCACTATCTGCTGCGCGAGAGCGGCCGAGAACCCGATAACCCAGACCAACGCGTGACGGAGGATGTTCGGCAGCTCGTCAATCTTTCCGTCGATCTTCTGGTGAGCTTTTACGACGCCATGCTCACGATCGGCAGTTTTTCAGTCATCCTTTGGCAGCTCTCAGGCTCTGCTGAAGTGTTCGGCATCACGATCCCCGGCTACATGTTCTGGGTCTGCATCCTCTATACGATCGTTGCTACATGGATTACACACCTCATCGGACACAAGCTTAAAGGCCTCAACATCAATGCTCAGCATATGGAGGCGAATCTGCGTGCCGCCCTCATGGAAAAACGCCGTCATGCAGATGCCATCGCCGGGGCTCATGCTGAGGCAGTGGAGGAGGCCGGCCTGGTCGAGCGCTTCCGGCAGCTTCTCTCTGTCCTCATTGCGTTGGTAAAACGAAAGCGAGACCTCAACCTCTTCACGGTCGGCGTCGGACAATTCACACACCTCGCTCCCATTTTTTTCGCGCTGCCGAGTTTTTTCGCCGGCATCATCCAATTGGGCGGACTCATGCAGATCAGGGGCGCCTTCAATGACGTGGCACGGTCACTCTCATGGATCATCATGTCCTACGACGATCTGGCCGCCCTTGCTGCCGCTTATGAGCGTCTTCGCCGTCTTGAAGCAGGGCTCTCCGAAGCGGACGATCAACGCAGAGCTTTGGAGAAACGATGTCAGGACAATTCATGCACTGGTCTCACCGCGGCCCTTGACCTCATCGTTCCAAACGGAAAAAACATCAGCCGCGTGCCCGTCCGTCTCAAACTCGTCCCGGGCAGCTTCACCATCGTCTGCGGCCCGTCTGGCATCGGAAAATCCACGCTTCTCAAAGTTCTTTCAGGCTTCGCCGGAAATTACGAAGGTAAACTCTCTGAACGCGGATCCATCTTCTGGATGCCGCAGCAGCCTTATTTGCCAAAAGGAGAGCTCATCGCTGCGCTCACCTATCCGCAAAGTCCTGAAACGATCACGGAGCAGGCAGCACAGGAACTGCTCAGTGCCGCACACCTTGACCATCTCAAAGAAAAGCTTTACGACTCGGGCGACTGGTCTGCACTGCTTTCCGGCGGTGAACAGCAGCGGCTTTCTTTGCTGCGGGCTCTTATTGTCAAACCTGACATCCTGCTTCTCGACGAAATGACGAGCGGCCTTGATCCGGCCAATGCACACTGGATGATCGCCTTGCTCAAGGCGAAACTCCCTCAGACCGCAATGCTTCTCGTCACACATCAGCAATCGCTTTGGCCGCTTGCGGACCAAATCATCAACCTCCAAGGACCAGCTCATGGGCAATCCGTTCATTCCGTTTCCCAGATGTGAAAACATCATCATCGTCGGCGATGCCGCCGCTGAATATCTCGGTGCACTGCGCATCTATGGCCGCGGCTTGATTGGCGGCGACGTACCATCCATGGAACTTCTCCATCCGATGGAAAAGCACCTTGAATGCGTTTCGTGCTTTTTGAATGACCCAACACAGGTGCTCCTGCCGGCGGTGCGGCGCATGAAAGCCAATTTTGTGGTGCTTGAGGAAAACGGATCCGCCGACTTCAATCCTGCAGCGGGCCGAGAAGTACTCGAAAAAGAAGGCATATCGGTCAAAATTCTTGACGTGCGGGGATCAACAGAATCGGTTCTGCGCCGCGCCAGCAAACTTTTCGGCGAGGAAAAACAAGCCGAACGCATTATTCGTGAACGAACGGAGCGACTGGCAGCGCTCGACGATGTGCGCAAATCCATTCGTAAGGGACAAAAGGCCGCAATTTTTCTGGCGATCCGCAGTCCCGTTCGCCATGAAAGCTATGTCTTCCGGATCTCTGAGCGCAGTGCACTCTCTCAACTGCTCACAAACACTTTTGCAATAGAGAACATCAATGTTCGGCCAAATGCCGAAGAACGCATCCCTGGCATTCAGGAACTCGATGACCTCTCCGACCTCTTCGAAAAGAACCCGGACCTCATCGTCTATACCGGCGATGCGGCCGCTTGCGGCCAAAAAACAGCTGAATTCATCCGGAAACACCCCCAATTCGCCGAATGCAATGCGGTAAAGAATGGACGCATTTACGGCGCACCGTATTACTGTCATGCGCTCGACTTGAGACGCCATGAAATACTTGAAGCATGGAGCGATGTATTGGCCGACTAACCACTGAAGTAACGGCGTTTTGATCCTGTCAGACCGCCGCTTTGCCGCTCCGCCTTGGGCTCGCGCAAGACCGAGCGGCTGTCGCGCCCGCTATAAATCATTTTCTGACACAGCTCGTCTGCGGTCAGAGCCCAGGCGGCTCCGGATCCATCGCTGGACAAACATGCTCCCATCCCGCCGGCATTCTTGAGATGTGCCAAAGTTGGGAATCAGCCTGAGCGGTCTTCAGCAGAAATCAGGAGGTCCTCACCGCTAGAAATTGCTTTGCCCCCTCTTTATCCTTCCTCATTCGCAGCCCATTACACCTAAAATTCAAAGTCATTCACTCACACACAAGATTGCCTTCAATCTAAATTATTTTTTCACACCTTTAAGGCTGTATTCATATACATATTGATTAACATCCTCATCCTTTCTAATAAGGGTGTTGTATAACATATATGTAAGCTTACGATTGGTCGTTCCTTCATATTGAAATTGATACTTCAATCCTTTAGCTTTATTAAGCGGGTCCTCATTAAAGGATTGAGCTTCTTGCATTTGTGCTAAAACTTTCCCAGATCGATTGACACAAACCTCAAATCGGGGAGGAAAAACTTTATTCGCAAACATTAAAGGATGATATTTATACATTTCCGGCGTCATGTAATCCTTCAACTTAGGGTAAGCTTTAATCATTGTGTAGAAATTAGTTCTGATTTCATCGTTTTTTTAGAATCAACTGACCAAGCATTGCCGCCAGGAAGACCGTACAAAAAATAAAAATACTCCATATCAAAACTATGGTTATAGGCGACATCAAATACAGATATTTCTTCTTTATGAAATGGATTAGATGCCACACACGAAACAAAATACCCCCAGAAGCGAGATAAAAATCCATCATAGAATTCATTTTTCAATGAAGAATATTTAGCATGATAATATCTCATATAATGAGCAAGGAGCTCTTTTTCATTTTTGGCAACAACTAAATTTTCTTTATTCCACAACTCAAGATCATTAACTGTCAGGGACCAATTTAAAGGGCTGAGTTCCTTAATATCAGCATTAACTTTAGGATCCAACATCCCACATGATCCATTCAGAGAAAAAGCCGCCAAAATGAGAATTAGAATTTGCTTCTTAATACTTACTGTCATAAGATAATCCAAAATCAAATTTAAACATTGCATAAAATGTTTTATATCTCGACTTAATTCTATTACCCTCTCATCACCTATCTTCACCTTCAAAAGCACATAATATAAAAATTCTAACTAGCGACAGATCGATCAATTGGATCTTAAACGAATATGATTTAATATCCATGGATAAGTCAAAATCTAAAGATTCATGCTTCTCGCTCAATAAACATCAATCCGACCATGTGATGCTTACACTATATAAACATGCAGCACTCAGTAGTTGATGCCGCATACAGAACCATTTTGCGTTCCTATATTTTAAATATTATTTGTTCTTTGGCTCATTTGTATACCGTTTTAATCATCTTACTGCGGCAAAGAACGTGCATACAACTCCCTTAGATACCCGACAGATTCAGGGTTCCAATCTTTAAAATAGTTGCCGCAGCCAAAATGTGTAAACTAGAAGAGCACAGTTAAGTGCCGCATCCGCGATACGTCTGCAATTTGGTGCTGGTTATGTTTGCACGCAGTACAGCCATCTGCCCCTCAGAGCATTGAAGGTGCAGTCAGGCATCAGAATCTGCCGGAGCCTGTTTTTTAATTTATGGCTCGGAAAATGCTTTGGAACAGGTTGCCGTGCTGTTCACAAATAAAGGAAGCAGCGCGACGAAAATTTAAGGTTGAAACACAATAGTTTTTTGGAAGTAAACCTTAATGTTACGCCCTTGATGATAAATAGGCGCAAACTTCATTTTCTTTACTGCCTCGACAGCAGCCTCTTTGAAACCTAGATCCGGGATATTTCGGGTGAATATCTCTGTGGTTTCAACCTGTCCGTCGAGTCCTACCAAGAATTTCACCCGCACCCGTACGACCTTGTTGAATCCAATGGAACGAGCTGCCCGCGGATACCTTGGCGTTGCCTCCGAAAGGATTTTGTACGAGATGCCGCCGGAACCCAATGCCGTATAGGAGCCGTCACCGTTCGCAATGAAATTGCCGCTGCCGAAAGCCGTTCCTTGCCCATCCCCCACTCCGGATCCTTCAGTCTGAGCTTTGCCGTCAGCCGTTCCGCTCGCTCCAACTGCACCGCCGGAGCCTGCGTTGACATGCTTAGTCTTGCCGTCTTTACCATCCGTTTCGGAAGCGGAAGCTTTTTCTTTAAGCGGCGCGGGCTTTTGGGTTTCGCCTTTATAAGCTTTGCCTTCCGAGTTTTCTCTTTTGGGTTTGCTGACCGGCTTTATGTTTTCGGAAACTTGGGGCTGAGGATTCTGCCTTTTGAGAATAGGCTTTGCCTGCGCAGACTTCACCTGCTCATCCCCCGAATCTGCTGTTGGCTGTGTCGATGTCAGCTCAGGCGCTTTGGGAGTGGGCTTCGAATCCAATGAAGTCTCAGCGGCAGCGGCTTTCGGAGGCTCGTCCAGTGTCTCTCCCTCTGTTTTTGGGGCCAATGACTTTTCGGGCTCATCAGTCGGTTCCAAGCGCCTGTCCTTGGAATGGGATTTTGCGCCGTCCCCGCCTGCCCCGCCGTTGCCAAGTCGGCCGTCTTGATGCATATCTCCCAAACCGCCGGCATTCCCTGCAGGGCCGCCAAGATCAACGGTAAGCATGCCGGATCCGCCGACAGGCGCGGATTGGAAAAAGATAAGACCGATACCTCCGACCAATAAAGCATGAATAACGACAGAAGCGCTCAATGCCGCCTGCCAGGAAAGTGGCTTCGGACTCATCAGCGTCGTCCCTCGGTTGCTATGGAGACTCGTTCAATGCCTGTGCGGCGGATGACATCCATAACGCCAACCACCGTGCCGTAGTCGGTTTTTTCATCGCCGCGCAGCACCACAGTGAGCTTCTCGTTCTCAGTCTTTAAAGACACAAGCCGTCGAGCTAACTCCTCCTCTGAAACCAAATTCTGCTCAAGGAAAAGACGCCCGTCCTCTGTGATTGACACGGGGACTGTTTTGGTGGTGTCCACTTTTGCGATGGTCGCCTTAGGGAGATTAAGGGCAATGGTTTTCTGCGTCACCATGGTCAGCATCGACATCATGAAGAACACCAGCAGGAAAAAGATGATGTCGATCATCGGAATGATCATCAGCAGAGGTTTCCTGTCCTCCTTGAGACTGTTGATGCGCATGCCTTACTTCTCCGAAAGACAGGCGAGATAAGCACTTGCCGCAGCCTCAAGGTCTTCAATAATTCGGTTGGCCCGCTGAGAAAGCCAGACATAAACCAGCATTGCAATAATGGCGACGAGCAGCCCGAACCCCGTTGCGACCAAAGCTTCCGCAACACCGCCGGTAATAGCAAACGGCTGTCCTTCAGAGATCGATAAGATGTCAAATGATCGGATCATGCCGGTCACGGTTCCTAAAAGCCCCATCAAAGGAGCCAAAGTTACGATCGCACTCACATAGTTGAGATGATCCTTGAGCCGCGCTGCGCTGTAAGCCGCAGCTCCGGAAAGATACTGCTCAGCATTGATCACGGCATTGCGCTCTGCAATGGCCTTTTCAAGAACTGCACCGACGGTGCCTCCTGCTTTTTTGCAAAGTGCGGCTGCAGCATCAAAATTTTTAGCACGTACTGCTGACAGAAATTCACCTTGAAGCACCTGCATATCGGATGCGGAGCGTCGGTAGAAAACTGTTCGTTCGACGGCGATGGCGATCGTAACGATGGAGGCCGCCAACAGCGGCCACATCATGAACCCTCCCGTCAGGAAGGTTTGAATAAACTGAGACATGAGACAGCGTTCCCAAAAAAAGATCTGACGTCGAAAGGAGGTGCTATTGCACCTCCTTCGCACTGAATGAGATCAATACGTGCCGCGCAGGCCAACGAAATAAGTCCGCTCACGTCCTGGTATCAGCGACCAGCTCCCGATTGATACGTAGTCGTAGTACTTCTCGTTGAAGAGATTCGTTACGCCGGCATAAATTTCCAAATGCTCCCAAGGTTTGAAATGCAGGCTTGTATCGACGATCTGTCTGGACTTGACAATACCGTCCGTTTCCTTTTCAGCATCTGAGAGGAAATTGTTGTATTTCCCATAGTAGGTATAGCGAACGTCACCGGAGAAGTTGTCTGTGAAGTCGTACTTTGCAAGCACCGACAGAGAGTGCTGCGGCACTTTCTGCAGACCGCTCCGCGTGAAATCGATTTTGTCCTTGCCGACCTCATCCATGAATCGACTGCCGGCAGATGTATAGTCAGACCTTCCTTTAAGCCATGAATACGATTCCGTAAGCGTCAGCCTGCCGATCGTCTGCTGAAGGCTGACGTCAGCCCCCCAACGGCGCGTCTGAAGCAAATTCAGCGTCCGAGCATCACTGAGTCCCCTGACATACATACGGTACAGCTGGTTGTTGGTGTTCGACATCCAGAGTGAAACGCTGACGGTTGAGAAGGCGACCTTGTCGCGAAGACCAATCTCGTACATATCGTACTTTTCATCTTCGGCATTGGTGATTTTATAAACCCTGTCCCCGTTGACAACCGCTTGATCTGCAATCATCAGACCGTCAGGGACGGTATAGCCGCGCTCATACCGAGCGTAAATTCTGCCGGTATCGCGGTACCGCCAAGCCGCCGACAATTCCAACGCCGTATTCCAGCGATCTGAGGTATCTGCGCCGGCAATCCTGTTGCCCGTTTTGTCATATCCCCATTTAGTGAGCTCACGGCGCAGCCCCTGGGTAAAGCTGAAGTCGCCCCACTTCAAAGTATTCAAACCGTATAGCGCGATGACTGTTTTGTCGTAAAGGAAGCTGTAGGGCTCTCCATAAAACTTGCCGCTGCTGTCTTTCTTCCATGAACCGATGTAGTTAAAGTCAGCACTTTGCTTGGTGTAGTCAAACCCAAGCAGCAGATCGCTGCCTTCAAGATAATCTATATCCAATTTCAGTTTGAGGCCCTTGCTTTCCTGATCGATGATCTGATCCCCGAACTGATTGTTGGAGAAATACCCATCGCTGTAAAAACCATCCGCCGTCAAATGCAGTCTATCCGTGAGATCGTTGGCATAGCTGAGGTTATAGCTGTTGATCGCGCGATCTCCGTTCAGATAACCCCTAACTCGGCGTTTAATAAGCTGACCATTTTCGTCCACGCCAACGGTTTGCGTAGTCCATGGAGGGACGTAGTCTTTCCCGTATTTTTGAATGTTTCTGGCAGAAGCCGTTTTGATGAACTGAGAATCCTCTTCAAGTCGGCTGGCACGAAGCGTGAGACTTTGCTTTTCGGTTAAATCCCATCGAATACCGGCAGAGTAATAATTCGAATTGCGATACGTATTCTTGAAGTAGAGATCCCGATCAATTTTTGAAGCGGTGCCTAAGAAAGAGAATTTTTCATTGAGCCGAGCCCCCACGCTCGCGCCGATACGATATCCGTCTGAATTCCATTCGCCGAAGGCTGACGTTTTCGGATCCTTCATCGAACGAAGATTCGTTGTGATGTTAATCACGCCGCCCGCTGTGCCCGAACCATAAAGGACGCTGCCGCCGCCCGGAATAATTTCAATGCGTTCGAGTTCCTCTACGGGAACGACGTCATAGTTCGTAGAGTGAGGATGATTCAGCAAGGTCGTAATGGGCGCACCATCGAGCATCACCTGAAGATTTCGGTTAGCCGTATCATTGCCCTGACCGCGCAAATCGATGCTGCCCCACCCGCTCGTATTAACGGAAACACCGGGCACGCCTTCAAGCACATCGGAAATTGTTCTGTTGCCGCGCTCAACAATATCTTCCTTTGGAATGACGATAATTTCCTTTGTTTCACGCAGTCGTTCGATTTCTACATATTCCGGCCGCACATAAGTCGTCTTTAATTCAATAGCGTCATCAGATGCTGGATCTTCATCCATACGCGCATTCTGTGCCTGAGCGCTGCAGCACGCCATCAGCAGGGCTGCCATGACGGCGGAATGTTTGAAACTCCATTGGGCCGTTAATCTTTTCGTATGGGCGGCAGAAGAAATAAAAGTTATAGGCATTGTCGGGTTAAGCGAATCAGATGTTTACTATCAATAAATAAATTGATATTGAGAATTGTTCGCATTATATGAATAGTGCATTCTCAATTCATCTTTGAAACACATTCCCGGAAGGACCTTTCATTCTTCCAAATTTTTCGTATACATCTGATTACTCTGCCTTTCCTATTTCATCCATCTGAGACTGCGACTAGGATTAAACAAAACGGCATCAGTTGTTTTCATCACAGTCTAAAATTGTCAGTTGTAATCTTGGTGAAATTACTTATTCATTGACTGAATAAAATTTCATTTAATTAAATTAATTAGTATATGTTGCTGAAAATCCGTTTTCATCCATTATTGTATATGTTTCAATTGATAAATACACAGCGGTGACTGATCAATTTCACTATAAAAATCATTATCTAGCCTCCGGCAAAATATTTTGACCAGCAAACAGCCTGCAGACTGCTCGGACGGCTGACTCACATGGGAATCAACAGACATCAATATTTACAATTTTATGAATTTATTATTTATTCTCCATGAATCATTCAAGACATCCTCAGAAAAGCGTCATTCACGCCGTCGCCTCAGTACGCTGACATTCCCGCCTGCTTGCAAAGCCGAAAAGCTTCACTCTGACTGACCAAATGACGCGAGTCCTGTTGGGAGCAGCCAAACGCTCCACGACGATTGTCAGGCCGGCATTGAGAATAAAGGCCTTCCTCAGCCGGAAAGCCCAGATCACTGCCGCATTGAACTGAAGGCTGAATCCAGCATCTCGTCAGATTGCCGGTACCGGCTGAATGCACCGCCAACCACCATTGGCTTTTTGTGGGAACGCAGAGCATTTCCAGCGCTGCAGCGAAAGCTCATTTTCTGCACTCGACCGTCTCTGCCCGGTGAGCGCCATCCCCTCTGTTTTATTCCAATGCCAAGATTTGAGCGTCGCGAATCGTCACCATTCGGCCGCAGACACGTTTGAGAAATGCGTAATCATGACTGACGATCAGCTTGGCGATCTGCAAAGACTCGATTGTCTTGGTGAGACGATCGACCGATGCGGGGTCGAGCGCCGTAGTCGGCTCATCCAAAAGAATCACTTCAGGTTCCATCGCAAGGATGCAGGCGATGGAGACCAACCGCTTCTGCCCGCCGGAGAGCCGGAAAGAGATGCTCTCGGCAAGATTTGCTATTCCAAGCATCGACAGCACATCCAATGCACGAGTGCGCGCTTGAGCGTATGAGAGACCGAGATTCAGCGGCCCGAACATGACGTCTTCAATTACCTCCGGGAAAAAGAGCTGATCGTCCGGATTCTGCAGCACGTAGCCCACTTTTCTTCTGAGTCTTTGAAAGTCTTTCTGTGCAGTTACCGGCACGCCTTCCAGCGAAAGAGACATCGTCTGCGGGCGCTCGAGTCCCGTGAGGATTCTCAGCAGCGTGGTCTTCCCGCAGCCGATCGGACCACAGAGGCCGAGCGATTCCTTTGGAGCCAGTGAGAATGCCGCATTGCGAAAAATCACGCGGTCTGAGCGTGAAAAGGAAAGGTTCTTCACCTCAAGAAGCGCAGTCTGCATCATGAAACGAAATCCCAGACGAGAAGCAGCAAAGCAAGGCCAATCGTCAGAACAAGAAGTCCCGCTTCACCGGCATTCTTCAATCCGCTTGCAGGGACTGGCCAGTGCCCAGAGAATCCCCGAAGAATCAGCGCCTCATTGAGCACACGGCTTCTTGCATATGCCCGGATAAAGAGTGTCGAGATAAAGGCTGCAAGCGTTTGGTAAGAATGCTTATTCATAGAAGCCCGAAAACCTCGGAGCTGAACAGATTCCGAAAGTGAACGGTACGAACGGCTGAGCAGTTCCGTCTCACGCGTCATGAAAAGCAAAAGCGTCACCAGCTTCATCGGCAGACGAGCAGCCCGCAGACCGGAAGCCACTTCCGTGAGCCGCATACCTGGAACAAACGCATCGAAGAGCAGAAAAACTGCATTGCACTTCATCGTGACGAGAAGCGATAGCAGGAGCCCCTCCTTCGTAATATCAAAGACACCCGCTGAAGCAACCGTCACTCCAGGCGTGCTCCAGGGCGTGAAGCACCAGATCAGAATCAGAAAACCGTTCACGGCGGCGAGCCGCCGAAGACGAAGTGGTTCGCCGCTAAACCATGCGGCTAGACGGATCACAACGGCTCCCAAGAGTGCC
>OBXH01000717.1_pt1 | contig 24652 bp, 22 predicted proteins | sample 1538101 | NCBI WGS metagenome assembly OBXH01 (sample SAMEA2580141, study PRJEB22360) | human gut metagenome | biome: human gut; feature: human-associated habitat; material: faeces | place: Denmark | collected 2008/2010 | reverse complement strand
CAAACCGCCACCCCCCCGCCTTTTGCCTTTCCCCCCCCAGCCACTCGAAAGCCTTTGCCAAACCGTTCATAATGGCATTAGCCAGCGGCTTGATAGCCTCCCAAACGCCATCTACGATTTTGCGGAAACTCTCGCAGTTATTGTAGGCAGCTGTAATAGCAGCAACTAAACCGCCAACTGCTGTAATGATTAAGCCGATAGGGTTAGCGGTCAGTATCATATTTAACACTACCTGCGCTGCTTTCCACGCGTTTGTAGCGATAGTAACCACTTTCTGCGCAGCCGCTACAGCCAGCGTAGCCACCTTGTTTTTGATAGTGGCCGCGGTGGATGCTATAAACGCCTTGGTGCTTGCGTACAGCGTAGTGGTCAGTGTCTTAATACCGGCTATCAGTGTGGAAACGGCGGCTAACGCTTGGCTGGCCTGCGCTGCCATCGTGGCAAACGGCAGGGCACCGTTTACCAGCCCGCCTATCTGCTCTTTCATATCGCCCAGCGTATTGACTAACTGCTGCTGCTTACCGCTGTCTGTGGCCGCTAATTCGGCGTTCATATTGCCGACATTGTTCTGTATCACTTGGGCCAGCATCGCCGCGCGTTCCTGCTCGGTACCGTACTTGATAACGTTAGCCTCAGCCTCGGTAAACGATATGCCCACGCGCTTTAGCGCATCTACTTGGCCCATCATCGCTTTACCCATCAAATTACCAACCTGCACCGCGTCGCCCGTGCTGGCGTTCAGTCCCTTTTGCTGTGCTAACAAATTGTTCATTGCAGGTATCAGCGTTTCCAAACTTGCCTTTTCATTCAGAAACGTTGCTATCTGCTGCGCCCCGGATAACTGCACCTCATCACCGATAACGCCTATTTCCTGCTGCGCGCTGGCCAGTTCCTTGATGCTCTGTATTTCCGCATCGGTCGCGCCCATACGCTGCTGCATAACGGTGGCTAACTTAGTCTCTGCCACTTCCTGCACCGCGTATGCGTCGGCCAAATCTTTCATACCGCTTTGCAGCTGGCTAAAGCTACGCTGCGCCGCGTCTATGCCGGTAGCCAAAGCCGCGAAATTTATTACATTACCTTTCAGCTGCTGCGCCTCTGATAGCGTGGACGTAATAACCTGCTTTAGCCCGTCCGCGTCCTTGGCCAAATCCTTGAAACTCTTGCTATCGCCGTCCAGCTTGAAAGTAATGCTAATCGTACTTTTACCTGCCATATTCTTTTAGCTTTTACGAATAAACCGCACTAAAGTACCGCAGTAATTTGCGTTACCTCAGTGCGGTTTATTGATCTGTTTTTCTTTGTGCTTTAGGCTTCGTTACCGGCGTTTATTTCTGCCTGCAAATTTCTAAACCAGCTGTTTAGATCTTCTGGGCAAATAGCGTCTGCAAATGCCATAAAGTCCAAATTAAAATCTATACCGTCCGCTGCTGAGGCCGACGCTACACAGCAATACAGATATTTGCACATATCCGTAAAATTGTTTTCAAGCTGTGTAATATCCTTATTTGCAATCTCTCTAAAACGGATCATCGCGCCCATTGTAGGGCGACAAGGGTAAGATACCCCGTTAATAACTACTTCGATTTTTGCCATAATTCAAAACTTATCGTTACTGTTCAACATTCATAAAAACCGCGGCCGCGTCAAGAACCCCCAACGGGCCGCGGTTGGCGGCGCTTGGCTGGTTTGTAGCGCCTACGTGCTTAATCTGTAAAAATGCCGTCTATCGCGTATAGGCCGTTAGCCTGGTACTTCTTAATATCTGTACGTATTTCGCCGTCATCGCCCAGGTATACTTTGTCGTAAACTCCGTTAGTCTTTAGCTGTTCCATATACTGGCACAATCCGTTTACGCCCTCCGGCGTATCGTCAAATCGCGACGCGCTGGAACAATACCCCCGATACGCTACGTTTTTGTATAATTCTGGGTACTTAATACGTAGCCCTGGCGTAGGATCCGGTAAAAATCCGGTGCGGTCGTATACCTCTTTAACGTCAAATTTAGGAATACCCATAGCGTTAAAAAAGCGTGCTACGTCCTTAGATCTGTGCGCAGCTACAAACGTAACCAGGGCGCGCCATACGGCACTATCGGACGAAAGGCGTAAACGGCTACCCACCAACAGACGATCGGCCATATAGTCGCAGTCTGCTATATCTTTCTTACCCTGGGGCGTTGCTGCAAGTTCTGCTAACTTCGCGTGGGCCTGCTTGATCTGTGCGGCGTGCTCGCGCATAGCTTCTACAGTGTTAGCAAACGCCGCTTCTGCTTTGTTCTCCACAGTAACACTACAGTAGGTTTTCAAAAGATCGGCGTAATTTTCTGCTATTGTAACCCAGCCGTCAGCGGCTATAAATATAGCGCCGGATCGCAGGTAAGTAGATAGATCCTTCAAGCCGTCGCCATATTTGGCCAGCTGGCCTATCTTCTTAATAATTCCCAGTTCCTTTGCTATCGCTGCTTCGTTTATTTTTCTATTTACGATAACAGACTGCGACAAATTGCCGGTATCTTTTCTGTCGTATTCGCACGACAAATTAGCGTTTTTAGCTGCCTTTTTAGCCATTTCCAGGCAAAAATAGTCGCGTACTTCTGCCTTTTGGATTATGATCCACAGTAACGCGTTATCCCATTTAAGATTAGGGAATTGGTTTTTTACCACTTCGCCCAGCTCTGTAACCAGGGCTGCCGCGTCGTGGATATTGTTTTCAAGTTCACGCAGCAGTTTATCTTTTACAAAAATTGTCTTTACTTCCATAGTACAGCTGGGTTTTCTACGTTGTTGTATAAATTAGGACCCGCAGTATGTACGCTCTGTACGTTTGCGTTAATCTCGTAATTTGCCGCACTATTGACGCAGGCGTTAATATACGCATCGTATACGTTCTTTGCGGCTTCCTTGCTGCCAAATACCACCCTTATTTTGTCGTCGAAATTCATTTCGGGGCCGTCAAACTTTACGGCGTGCTTCTCTGTGATCACAAACGACAATACTACGGGCTTTGCGTTGGCTTCTTTCTGCGCAGGATATTGTAGGCCCCCTGCTGGCGCAGTTACTCTTATAATCATATCTTTGCTGTATTATGAAATTTTACTACTTAATACTACAGACGCTATACCCGCGCTAATTTCTACGTAGGTACTTCCCTGGCTCATAGCTGCGCGCAAAGTTTCTGCCGCTGCTGCCGTATCTTCTTTTGTCTGGAATAGGATTTTAACCAGATCGAAAGTAATAGCCTGGCCGGTTACTTGGATAGTGTGGGACGCTGCGATATTTACGAACAAATCGCGATCGTCGATTTTAATAACGTCGCCACGCATACCGGTTAGCGACTCTTTGTAAAATGCACCCTGGGGCGCTGTAATCTTTACAAACATAATTCTATACGTTTTTAGGTTCTACAATAGGGCTACGTGCCCGCTTTTCATACTTAAAGCACAACAAAATTACTAAAAAAACCATTATATTACAAGCGTTTAAGCGATTTTTTCGTTGCGGTTTAACTCTTGGATAACGTAGGAAAATAAAGGAAAATAAAGGAAAATACGGCGCTTTGTTGCGGCGTACAAATTTCCATTTCCCAGCCGCTGTTTAGTATTTTTTCTGTGCTTCTGTGTGCAGCTCTACGACTTCGCCCCAAGGGATAGCGGCCGTATATTTTTTTGCTGTTATAATCAAACCATCGGGCTGTACTTCAAAATTTTTCTTTTCGCAGCAGCCGGTATCGCTCTTAAACTTCAAAGCAGCAATTTTGTAAGCTCCGCCGGATCTTGTTTTTACAATTACCAGAGTTACCGCATCCGGTACTGCTTCTATTTCCAGGTTAATAACTGTGTTTATTCTTACAGTCAGGTACAAACTTTCAAATACTTTATCGTCCATTTTCTACAAATTTTTAATTGTTCATAACTCGATATTTTCCAAAAGTTCCGCAAATCCAAAAAATAGCTCGCGGTCTCGCGAAGCTGGGGTTGAGGTTTAACGGGCATACCCCCGATAAAAAAAGTACCCCCCCCTTGCTGGCTTTTATTTTCTGCTGTCGGCTGGCCATTATGCCGCGGCCGTTCTTTGGTTTAGTAATCGTATTACTCGCCGTCATCGTCGGATCCTGGGCCGTAGGATTTTTCCAAATAGTCCAGGTCGTAAACGCTTACGCCGTCGCAGATCTGGGTGCTATCCTCAGCGCTGCTGTCCGTATCTTCCAGGCTGTCGCTACTGTCGTCTGCTGCGGCCCTGGGCTTGCGTGGCTGTACGTTATCCGGATTACGTCGCGGGTGGCGTTTATACATTATATCCGGCTGGGGCGTTGGCTCCCAGTTTTCAAACTCGGCGAACATTTGTTTTATCAAATCTTCATTCCGTTCTAAGCGGCGGCCCTTGTTCTGCTCAGCGTTGTTTACTCGATCTACAAAAACCCTCAGCAGGGCCGTACATATTTCGCACAGATTAACAAACCCGTAGTCCTTGCAGATACGCTGTAACTCGTCGTGGAATACTGGCGTTATTGATACGTTTATACGGTGGCGCATACGATTATATTTTTGCCTTTTGTAAACTAAAACTGGATAAACTCATTTTTTCTATATTCTATACTGTTACGCGTATATATGCTTTTTTGTACACTGTAATACTGTATTTTTATATATTACGATAAAACTATATAGCTATATAGATATTTTTAATTTACATAGTTTACACATATATATTTATTTATAAATCAGATATTTAGCTGCAAACTGACTTGTAAACGTTTACGGCTTAGTTTACATTTGCTTTTTTTGTTGGTTCGTTCGTTGGTTGGTTGTTTGTAAACTCAGTGCTTTTTTACATTTACTTTCCAGGTTCTGTTTACAGCTCATTATTATTTTTTTTTCGTCTGTGTCCGCGTCGCGGATCCTACGCCGGTAGCCACGCTGCAAACCGTACAATTTTTCCGCGTGCCTTGTACTGGTCAGCGGCTGCCATTCAGGAAAATCAGCCATTAGCTTTGCGATCTTTCGCGCTCTGTATCTGTAGTCCTTATCGGCCATATTTGCGCCCATTCTCTCGCAAAGGAACTCTGCAATACAAAAACGTTCGCGCGGTTCTGTTCCTTCGGCATCCAGCGGGTCGCCAGCGTTGAGGTAAGCGCGGCGGCGTGGCAAATCCCAGGTTACCCAGTCGGGCGGCAGCTTCATACATAGGAACTGTCGCAGCAGCGGTTTTGTCGGGTCGTCGCTTTCGTCGCTAAACTCTTCCTGGGTGTCTCGCAGTGCGTCTGCTTGCTCTTTATCCAGATATAGTTTTTCGCCGGCCTTATAATAGTGTACCGCTTCGGCCCAAAGCTGATCGCGCCACAGTTCCAAACGTTCCAGGCGATCGGCCAGCGGTTCGCCGCCGCACAGCTCCGGTATGATCTGTATAACCCAAAAGCGGCGGTTTCCGGTGTCGCCCTTTAGAAATTTATCCTCGTTAGTAGTTCCGCAAAAAACACACTGTCGCGGGTACGGTGTTACGCGTCTGTCGTACGCGGCCCTATAGCTGTCTGCCTGGATGGATAGGAAATTTTTAACGGCTGCTACTTCGCTGCGCTTTATACTGTTAAGCTCGGCCAGCTCGATAATCCATTTACCGCGCAGGCTCTCGCGTCCCTCTTTGCCCTCGATCGTAGTAATACTATCGTCAAACCAAGGGCCGCCCATTATTCTAAACAGACTTGATTTGCCCGTTTCCTCTGGGCCAGTAAGCGTTAGGCAGGTATCGTATTTTATACCTGGCTGGTAGATTCTGGCTACAGCTGCCACAAAGTGTTTGCGCGTGATAGCCCTATTTAGGGCCGTATCCTTAGCGCCCAGCAGCGATATAATAACTTTATCCAGACGCGCGCGTCCGTCCCATTGTAGGCCCTGCAAATATGCCCTTACGGGGTGCTGCTTGTTCTTTAGCGCCACGATCGTAAAAGCGTCGGCCAGCTTATCTTTACCGGCTAACTGGTAGTGCTCTTCCAAGTAGCCGCGTAGGTTCGCATCGTCAGCGTCTACCCACTGGCCAGGCTGCGATCTCCAGGGCAGTAGCCCAGCTTCTATATATTGCGATAATTCATTTACCCAGAAACGGCCGCGTAACTGCGGGTCGTTCTCCAAGATCAAACGGAAATTTAATACTGTGGGCTTTAGTTCGTTTTTCTTTCCGAACTCTAAACCGGTTTTCCACTGGTTGGAGTCCGTTAGATCCACAGCTGCGAAATCGTCGCCGGCACTGTGCAGCAGCGCTATTTTTACTTTGTCGTCATTAGCGGCAAAATCTCGCATAGCTTTATAGGACGGCTGATGCGTAACGTTGTCGGCCCTGCTGCCTATATCCAGGCTGCCAAACTTATGTATACGTACCAGATCGAAAGCGTTACACAGTTTACCGCCCGCGGGGTCGGTTCCGTGGTGGCTATAGGCAAACAGCCCATCGTAACAAACTACGCCGTTAGTGCTTTTGCCCAGTTTGTAACTGTAGCGTCCTTTTGTACCAGGTTTATATACTTCGTCTAAAAACGTTTCTATAGCGTCCTCGATACTGTAGGCCCTGCAAAAAGCGCCTATTATCTTACCGTCGCCGTCGTACTTCTCGCGTGGATCGCCGGCCTTTTTAATCTCTCGGCGCGCCACTGTGTCGCCCTCGCGTATACTACGCGGCCAGCTGCTTACGTCCTGCCAGTCGTCGTACTGTGCTAATATATCGTCTGGGTTTAGCATCTTGCCGGTTTTGTGGTTGCAGTAAAACTCGGCATCACTGGACGTACTGGGCCAGTACATTAAACGGGCTATTTCGTAGGTGGTGTCGTCAAATTGATTTATACCTATTTCGGCCGCGATCCTTCGTGCGATCGGTTCGTACTCATTCGGCGCCATATCTCGGCTGGTCGGTATGATCAGTCTCAGGCGTGGTTTTTCCGGCGTATGTGAGTGCGACGAATAAACCAGCGCCGTATATTCCAGGCTGCTATCTATTTCGTTCCATAGATCCGCTGCCGGCATATTCACAAAATCCAGGTCCAGCGTTAGCATAGACCGCGATATAACGTTTTCTTTTTTGCGTCTCTCGCCGTTTAAGGATCCGGCCACAAACCCGCCTACGTCTTTTATATTACCCTGGGCGTCTTTGCTCATAGCTGCGTACTGGGCGGCTGTTTCTTTCGTGCGTAGCGTCTGCGTGCAGCGCTCCACGAAATCGGGCCACTTGTAGTTAGTCCGTTTCCATTTCTTGCTCTCTCGGCTTTTGCCTACAGATACAACAAATACACGATCTTTCATACGGGCCCAGGTTATTTGCTTAATACGTGTACGACGGCCTGACGCTGTACTTCGTCTACAGTCGCGATACGGTTACTTTGTAATAGCTCGGCTAATTCGGTGCGCTTGAAATAGCAGCGGTTCCCGAAAGGTTTGTAATAGGGTATTTTCTTCTGCATTGTAAGTTTGTACAGATACCCCACAGAAAGGCCCAAAAAGTCGGCGGCCTCTTTTGTTGTTAGCATTTCGTTTGCTCCCATAACTGTAACTTTTAGTGTTCGACAAAATCCGCTTCGCGCGGGCTCTTGCATATCAAAAGCACTGCAAAGTAATATAAAAGAAAAACGCGATATATAACAGCTAAATATCTATAATACAGCAGTATAAATAACTATAATATCTATAAATAAAAAGTCCGTTACCTTAATTGCTACCAGGTTATCCAGCAGCTGTACTGCCGTAATAGGATCCAGGCGCTGCGGCCATTTTGTAACCTCAACGGATAGGGCTATTTTATGCCCGTACAACCGTCGTAAATCACAGCAGTATAATTTATCGCCCTTTCGTTAAAAAGCGAAAATAGCCCCGTTTCTGTGCCAGTCTGGACGCATTAAAAAGAAATACCCCAGCGCCGTAATAGCGTCGGGGTATCGTTCTGTAAAATGTTGTGTTATTATTCGGCAGCCTGGCCGTTTGTTTTTGCCAGTATATCCAGCAGCCTATTTATCTGTTTATCTTTAGCCTCTAACAGATACTGCACCAATTCGGCGTTTAGCCCTACGTTTTGCAGCCCTATTACTGTAGCATTTTCGCCTGTTACGTTATAGGCTCCAACCGCGGCAGCTTCGCCCGTTACGTTATAGGCTCCAGCCGCGGCAGCTTCGCTGTGATCTGTCGGCTGTTCTTCTTCGTCCACGCCGTACAGCTCGCGGAAATAGGCTAAAATAGCCTGCGTTTTGCCGTCCTCTCTAACAAATAGACGCTCGAAAAAATCGGCTAACGTATCGTAGCTTTCTTCGTCGTTGTGCAGCCACTCTGTTACTACTTTCTTGCGGTCTGCAAAATTTTCTAATCCCTGGATCTCGGCCATATACTTTTGGCCCTCTTTGTTAATTGTTACCATTGTTACTAAAATTTATATAGGTTTGTTACAGTTTCTATTTATGATTATTTGCCTATTAGCTCTTTGCCTTTTTTGGTCTGCGCCAGTTGCTCGCAGTTCCTGGATGCTGCTGCCAGGGCCTTATCTATATCGGCCGTATATTGTTTACCCGCTTTGTTAAGTTGAAAATACGACTGCGACAAATTGGGTACGTTCCAAAAATCGGCAAATACTTTCGCCCAGTGCTCCACGCCTAAAAGGTCGTTTAAGGATCCAGCCATATACGCACAAACTACATTTTTAGCAGCGCTTGCAGTCGGTTTATAGTCTTGATCCAAATAGCCAGCTGTTACCAGGCTGTCGAAAGCGGTGCGCGCTCCTGGTGTGTCTTTTATGCCTGCTGGCAGTTCCGGACGTGGGGCGTTAGTACATTTTGTTACTTCGTTTGTTACTCGGTTTGTTACTGGTTGCGGCGCTTCCAGTTCTTCCAGGATCTGCGGGCAGTAACATACTGCCAGCGTGCGTACGGCTGTTATAGCCATAGCCAGGGCGTCTATATATTCCTGGTTTGGTATTCTATTTGCGTAGTTTTTTATCGTTGCGTAAGCGTTGCGAAATCCTGGTGCCCAAAGCTGGGCCGGTAAGCTCCTTATATACGCTTCAAATTCTACCGGATCCACGTATTTACGGTCGTCGCTATCTATTAGCGCGGGATCGTAGCCCTGGGGCTCAAATAGGCCGGCTACAGCTCCGCTTACAGTCTCTAAATAAAATCTATCTACGTTATCCATATTCTACTAATACGGTTAAGTTCTACAATACTAAAAACTGATCCTGGCTAAAATACGCGGTCGAACAAATCTACAGCTTCGTTTTTCTTTTCGTTTACGATCTTCGCATATACCTGGGTAATACTTATATTCGTGTGGCCTAACAGCTTCGACGTGGTGTATAGATCTGCGCCCAGGGTTAGCGACGTAGTGGCGAAAGTGTGGCGGGCTACGTGAAACGTTACCGTTTTGGTTATTCCGGCTGCGGCGGCCCAGCGCTTGAGGTACTTATTTACTACGCAGTTTAGGCGTATATCGTTGTTAAATATAGGCGCGTGCATACTGTCGCCTTTTTTGCGTTCCGGCAAAAACGATAACGCCTGCCGGCTCAGTGGCAAATATAGCGGTTCTTTGGTCTTTTGCATTATGATATTTGCATAATAGCGGCCGTTATTTTCTTCGATATTAGCCCAGGTTATTTGCTTTACGTCGCTGAAGCGCAAACCACAGAAACACGAAAACAGAAACGCCCGTTTAATATGATCTTTTTCTGCTGGCGTGTCGATCAGTGTTTTTATTTCGTCGATTGTTAGGAACGTACGCGTACTTTCTGGACGGTGTGTTTTATCTGTCTTTTCGATTTTCTTAATAGGGTTTATGCTTATAATTTCCTCGCGTACGGCGGCGTTAAGTACAGCGGTTAGCAGCTCAAAGCGGGCGTTAATAGTAAACGCGCTTAGCGGCTTACCTGGGCGCTGCTCGCCAGTTTTTGGATCCGGTTTTAGCTCTACGCGGTAATTACGCAAATACTCGATAAATCCCAGGCAGTAGTCCTTATCTACGTTACGCATCGGTATACGGTCGCCGTACTCTGCCAGGTTGTTAATAAGCGCCTGCATATTGTTTACAGTACCCGCCGTAAATTTTTTACGCTTTTGCTCCTTGCAGATCTGTAGCCAGTCGCACAAAAGTATTTTTGCTTTCGTGGGGTCTACCTTAATTCCGGCCGTGTTGTTGCTCAGCTCGATAATACGCTGCGACTTGATCGCGTTAGCCGCAGCCATTACTTGCTCGTTCTGTACTTTTGCTACTTGTGATTTTTCCGGCACCAGGTACAGTTTAAGAAATTCATAACTTCGTTTGCCGTCTCTGTAAATATCCAGATAGATAGATTTGTTTCCGTTGCTCAATTCCTTGAAACGGATACGTACGGGCTCTTTAGCCCTGGTTTGTTTCTTAGGCCTTGCCATTTTGTTACTACTATTAAATGGTTTGTTACGCCGGCAAAGGTATAAAATGTATTTGTTACTTCCAAGCATTTACGGCAAAAAGTAACAAACGGGTAACAAAATTTAGGCATTTATTCTATTAAGCAGGGAAAAGAAAGGAAAATACCACGCTTTAGTATTTGCGTGGTATTCAATATGTTAGAAAACTTTTGCCTAACAAAATAAGACAAAGGAAAAATTCTCCTATAACTGATATTCAATATATAATGTGCAGTAAGTTGTTTTTATGATAGTTACTGCATGGCAATATCAACCTACTGCAAAGCGGATTCCTAACCGTAATCATTATCGGTGTAAGGGGTTGGGACAGGCTTTATCCTATACCCATATACCGAATAACCACCATTGTTTATGCGTTTCTGTACCCGTTTGAATCCGGCTTTCCGTAACGCTTCCCCCAACCGTTTTTCCGATAATTGCATGGGGCACACATTCCGTAAACAGGTGAGGATTTGTGCCGTTGTCATAAAGAACAGGTTTTCTTCCCCCTCTTCCGGTTTCTTGAAATGCTGCATCAGCATCTCAAACTCCACCGTCTGCACCTGAAAACCTGCGCTGACCTTGTACAGCTCTTCAATCTCCGTATCATTGAACCAGTACCGTACTCCTTGCTGATACAGGTACATGGCTTCGGAATAGACGTTATCCGTAGGGATGGCTTCTGTCCCCGGCTTGTCTATATGCAGGACTTCAAACGGCAGGAAACGCCTGCTGCCCGTGGGGTCGGTCAGAAACTCGTTGCCGTTCACCGATGCCATGAAGCTGGCTAAGTGCGGATATTCTTCTATGTAAATGTCATACGGTCTGCGGTACTTGACTGCCGGGGTAGTAATCAGGTTCTTCAGGGCGTTCTCGTTTTGCTTATTGAGTTCCTTTAGCTGGTCATCTATGTTGATGAACAGGTATTCGGCTATCAGTGTCAGTATGTCCTTTCCCTGCGGGTCTATCTTCCCGGTAAAGAGATAGCTCTTCAACGGCAGGGGGCAAAGGTTATCCAGCCACCATGTTTTGAACTGCCCCTGCCGTTCCCCGGTCAGGACTAAGCAGGTGTGGTTCTGACACCCCGTGTCGTTCATCGCATTGGCTACCACGCCGACCAGCCATTTGGTGAAATATTCCTCCCACTTATCAGGGTTGGCTACCTGTACCGTGCCTAGCAGCCTTTTGATATATCCGTGTTCGGCAGGATTCAGCAGGGGCAGGGCAGTAAGGTATTCCCGTATGGGATGCACTTTCCCGGCAAAACTGCTTTCCAGTATCATGCGGATATTGTCGGCAGAGGTGGTGATGCCTACGGTCGCATCCAGTTCACGCCTGAAAGAGTTCAGGGCAAACTTCGTGACGGGCTGGAACAAGCCGGAGGTATCGGCAGGCTTGTATTCCGTCCGGCTCTTCACGGTGTTAAACCGGAAGTCGTACAGGGTATTCAATTGCCTTTCGATGCGTTCGTTCTTGGACTGCCTGCCACCGATGCGTTCCGCTTCTTTATCTCTTTTCTTTTTCATCGGGAAGTCTGTTGGAAGCCGGGACATATTGCTGCTGCATCCACCGTTTCAAATCGTCCGCATCGAAACGCAGGGTGCGACCACGCTTCACGCAGGGTATCGCCCCGGTACTGGCTAAATAGTAGAGGTAATTGACCGAATACCCGGTTATGCTGCTGGCTACGGATATTCTGACTAAAACGGGTTCTTTGCCGTCCCGTCCTTTGGGCTGTGCGCCGACTACGGAGAAAATCATCTTTTCGATGTTTTCCAGCCGCTTGAAAATTTCTTCAAATGGGATTGTTCATGGTGCTTTGTTCTTTGAATTAGCACCACAAATAAAATAAGAAAAATTGGTAAAAAACAAAGTGTCAAGCGTTTGGAATCGCTTTGCGCTGCTCTGCACCGTATTAATATAGGCTATCTGAAAATGTTGTGTGTGCTTCACCTTACTTATATGGGGAGAGCAAAGAAAAAGGGCTTATTCCCATCATCGTTTTATCGGGCTGGGACATTTGAGGAATTCTAAGGACATCTGAGGACAGGCAGTAACAACCTGTTATCCTGACCTGTATATTTGCAACGTATAAGAAAAACGGAGTAATAACAAAAAATATCAGTATATGGAAATAGTAACGATTGAAAAGAAAACATTCGAGTTGTGGAAACAGAGGTTTGAAGGTTTTGTGGGGCGTATGGATGCGCTTTGCCTGCCTTTGCGGAGAAAGCAGGACAAGTGGTTGGATAACAGCGAAGCTTGCCGCCTGCTGAATGTTTCCTCCCGGACGATGCAAACCTACCGTGATACGGGCAAACTGCCTTACTCGCAAATCAACAGCAAAATTTATTATAAGGCTTCGGACGTGGAAACCTTTATACTCAACCAAGTAAAGAACACCCCTAAAACATGAATCTTATGGACTTGATAACGAAAGATTCGGAAACTACGCAGGTATTGTTTTCATCCCTTGACCGGGTTTTGGAGAACGTGGAGCATATTGTCACCAACTACCGTCCGGTGCTGAACGGTGAACACTACCTGACGGGGGAGGAAGTCTGCCAAAGGCTGTGCATCAGCAAACGGACTTTGCAGGATTACAGAGATACAGAGCTGTTGGGCTACGTGCAGCTTCCGGGAAAGATTATCTACCGGGAAAGTGACATCATGGAATTGCTGGATAGGCATTACCGGAAATGAAATCTTGAAAACGGGTATTCTGGGTGCATTGATTGATTAAAAGTTTGTAATTTCATTTTTGTAAGACTGTAGTTCTCAATAAAAAAGTGCTTGAAAAGATAATATACTTGATAGATGTGTTATTATATTTGACTATGACAAAATAGTTTATAAAGAATAAAAGAATCAAGGTGAAAGCTACTATTAATGTGTCTTTAGAGGGAATAGTAAATAAAAGGATTATTTTGATTGTTATTTCAGTATAGAACACTAACTTTGTGATTATTATCTAAAATTATAAATATATAGACATATATGATACAAGCGCCTAGAGGCATGAGCATAATGGAAGCTTATGAGATTTATAGAAGTGATAAATTCATAGTGAACAGAACCTATCAACGAAAGTTAGTTTGGTCTATAAAAGAAAAACAAGCATTGGTTGATAGTGTATTGAATAAATATCCTATACCATTGATTCTGTTAGCGGAACTTCCTGGAGGAAAATATGAAATTATAGATGGGATGCAACGTCTTAATGCTTTTTTTGGATTTATAGAAAATCAGTTTCCAATATTGTACAATGGTAAGGAATGTTATTTTCAGGTAGACGATTATACTTATGCTAAGACAGTATTAGAAAAAGGACTATTTATAAAAAAGAATGATGTGGAATTTGTTTCTCAGAAAATGGTTTCTGATTTTATTTCATATCAATTCCCAATAACGATATATCAAACAGATAATGAGGAAACTATTAATGAGACTTTTAGGAGAATAAATGCATTTGGACGACATCTTTCAGATCAGGAAGTGAGACAGGCTGGAGTTATTAATAATTTCACAACATTAGTTCGTGAACTAAGCTCTGAAATACGAGGAGATGTGTCAAATACGGTTTTGTTATTAAGCAAAATGCCTGAAATTAGTATTGATAGTAATCAGATAAAATTAAATTATGGTATAGTTGCAGAGGATACATTTTGGTGTAAGCAAGGGATTTTGAATACCTCTCTTTTACGCGAGGGGGAAGATGAACAGATGTTAGCGGATATTATACTTTCTATTGCAATAGGAAAGCCTTTTCCTGCTAGTAAGCAAATGTTTGATAATTATTATGGAAAGGGAGAAAAAAATTTAAGTTCTGAAATTGAAGTAAAGATAAACACGATAGGCAGTGATAATCTTAAAAAAGATATAAAAACTGTATATTCGACAATTGTCAATTTCACGGAGTCTTATCTTGAAGGGAAAAAACTGAAAAACGTATTACATTCAAAAGCGAAAGGAAATCCTGTTAAAGCTGCTTTTTATACTCTTTTTATGGCTTTCTATGAATTAATGATTAAAGAGGGAATGGAACCATTTAATTATGACAAGATAGTAGAAGCTATAACTGATTTGCATCCTAGACTGAAGCAATCTGCCAATTATACTAAGACAGAGGACAGAATTAAAAATATCAATATTTGCAAAGGTTTAATTAGAGATTATTTTAAGAAAACAGATAATGTATATCGTAGTGCAGGTTCATGGACAATTGATTTTCAGAATTATTTAATGCGTTCAAAAGTAGAGGCTGCAAATTATGATTTCAAACAAGGATTGTATGATTTGAGTGATAAGACACGGAAATTTAATGATAAAACTTTTGAAGATAAGATTTTATGTAACATTGCAGCATTGGCTAATTTAGGGAAAAATAGGACTGGATTCTTGTTTATTGGAGTTACTGATAAAGAAGAAGATACAAAACGTGTTGAGAAGTTAGATAAATTAAAAAATGTTCCTAGATTTCATAATTTTGGAATAGTGGGGCTAGAAAGAGAGGCTGTTTTGAGAGGTGTATCACTTGATGAATATATAGCAATGATAACCGGCAAGATTTCTTCCTCAATGCTACCTGGTTGGCTAAAAACACAGGTGACTAAAAATATAACTCCTGTGACATACTATAGCTATACGGTATTATTAATTCCTGTAAAAAGTGGAAATGCACCAGTTTTTTACAAAGATAAATTATATACTAGAGATGGAGCTAATTGTAAAGAAATAACAGGAGCACAAATTAGTGATGTTTATGATTTATTCAAATAATATCTTTTGTTATCCATAAATTCTGAGCAAAATCAGAATTTATGGATTTATTATTATGAGAGGAAGTTTTCAACTTTTTGCATATCTTTCAAGATGGATTGGTCTAATACCTTTGCATAGTGTTGTGTCATTCTCGTAGATGAATGCCCCAGCATTTTAGCCACGTTCGGCAGTGACACGTTGTTAGCCAGTGCGATAACCGAAGCGAAACTGTGCCGGGCTGTGTGCGTGGTCAGGTTCTTTCTGATACCGCACAGGTCGGTAATCTCTTTCAGGTAGCTGTTCATCTTCTGATTGCAGGGAACGGGCAGCAAAGTTCCTTTATCCATGCAGTAGGGGTTATCCTTATACTTTTCAAGTATCTGTTTGGGAATGCTCAAAAGCGGGATGTTGCAGATATTGTTTGTCTTTTCACGGGGTTTTACTATCCACAGGTTGCCGTTGCTGTCCTCTGAAACGTGTTCGGGGCGCAAGTTATACACGTCTATGAATGCCAGCCCGGTATATACACAAAAGATAAAAACATCCCGTACCAGTTCCAGCCGTTCAATCCTGAACTCTTTCTGCCATATCCGGTTTATCTCGGCTTGGCTTAGGAACTGTTTGTTTACTTCCACCTCGTGAAACTTGATTCCTGCAAACGGGTTCTTTGTTAGCCACTCGTTGGCAATGGCAAGGTTTATCACTTTCTTAAAACATTTCATGTACCGGATAACGGTATTCTGTGCGCAATGCTTCTCCGTCTTTAGGTATAAATCGAATTTGCGTACCAGTTCACCGTTTACCTCGCGCAGCAACATATCATCTACCTTGTAATCCCGTTTAACCAGTTCCATGAGGTATTTAAGGCAATTGTCGTAACGTCTTACGGTGATGTCGGCATAGTCTGTCCCGATTAGCTTCCGGCAGTTGTCATTATGTTCCTTGAATACATTATACAATGTCTTGAAAGTTTCGTCCTTTCCCTGATAGCGGTTCACTATGGCACGTGCGGAGATAATCTTTCCCTCCAGTTCCAAGTCTTGGTAAATCTGATAGAATTTCACACGCAGGGCGTCAATGTAATGGTTAAGTTCGACTGAATTTCGATCTTTGCCTGTCGATTTCTCTTTTTCCTGCGACCAGAGTGGGACTTTTACGCTCCGCTTTAGTTGAAGTTCCACGTATAGGCGGTCATAAGTGACACGTACACGCACGGGTGCTTCCCCGTTTTTTAACAGTTTGCTACGCTTGATGAAGAACAACACGCTGAATCTTTTTCTTTCCATACGGCTCAATTTTTAATGATACAAAGTTAGGAAATCGAACCGAGAACCCTGCTATGTAAAATAGTACAACGTGCTGTAAAAGAATGAAGTAAACACCTCGCAGTGGAACATTTCGGGCTTTCAAAAACAGTCCCTTGAATAAGGACGTATAGTTTGCTTCAATCCCACTAATTTTGCCTACTTTTGGAAAAGAAAAATCCCCGAACTTCTTTGAAGTTCAGGGATTTATATCGTTTTTCTTTCTTAAAAAGTGGTGCCACCAGGAATCGAACCGGGGACACAAGGATTTTCAGTCCTTTGCTCTACCAACTGAGCTATGGCACCATTGTTTCTCTTTTGCGGTTGCAAAGGTAGTGAAACTTTTGGACTATGCAAGCGCTTTGGAGATAAAAAACGCTGATATTTGCCTATGTGGCTAAGTATCAGCGCTTATGTTTTAAGAAAAAAATGAATTCAGCTGTTTATTTGTTCTCACAAATCTTTATCTGCTCTTACAAATCTTTATTCGCCAGCTTTTTCGCCCTCACTCTCGGTAGTTTCCTCTTTCAGTGGATTCCATCCTTGTGCTTTCAGTTCAAACTCTTGACCATCGCGAGTGATCAGTGCACAACCTAATTCCGGTTTAGTGATGTGTCCTATTAACTTCACACCTTCCATTTCAGAAATCTTCTCGTGATCGGCAATGGGAACGGTGAAAAGCAGTTCGTAGTCTTCGCCACCATTAAGAGCGCATGTTGTCAGATTCATATTGAACTCTTCAGCCATGACGGCAGTCTGATAGTCAATGGGGATATGTTCCTCATAAATGCGGCAGCCTACTTTACTTTGCGTGCAGATATGCAACAATTCAGAAGATAGACCATCTGAAATATCCATCATAGAAGTGGGTTGAATACCTTCCTCCGCCAGTTTCTCGATGATGTCGCGGCGAGCTTCCGGTTTTAATTGGCGTTCCAGCAGATATTCCTTTCCGGAGAAATCAGGTTGCATATCAGCCTTACCTTTCAAAGCCACTTTCTCGCGTTCCAATAATTGTAAGCCCATATATGCGGCACCCAAATCACCGGTTACGCAAATCAAATCTGTTTCTTTCGCACCATTTCGGTAGACAACCTTATCTTTGTCTGCCTCACCTATACAAGTGATACTGATTGCCAGTCCCGTAAGAGAAGAAGAGGTGTCGCCTCCTATGATATCCACATCATATTCCTCGCACGCCAGACGGATGCCCGCATACAACTCTTCCATATCTTCCACGGAGAAACGCTTGGAGAGAGCCAGAGAAACGGTGATCTGTTTGGGCGTACCATTCATGGCGTAGATATCGGAGAAGTTCACGACAGCCGCTTTATAGCCTAAGTGCTTCAGCGGGACATAAATCAAATCGAAATGCACACCTTCCATTAGCAAGTCAGTGGTAATCAAGACTTGTTTTTCGGTAGGATAGGAGAGTACGGCAGCATCATCGCCTACACCGTACCGGCTGGATTCATTCTTCAGTTCAATACCATCGGTAAGGCGGCGGATGAGGCCGAACTCACCGAGGCTTGATATTTCTGTTCTCATGATTATGCTCTGTTTATCAATTCTCTCATAATTTCTGTCATCTTCGGCTGGGCGGCATCAGCAGCTTTCTGCACTTCCTCGTGTGTCACCTCTACGATCTTACCTTCCACACCAAGGTCGGTAATTACCGAAATACCGAATACCTTGATACCGCAATGATTGGCAACAATCACTTCCGGCACTGTAGACATACCCACTGCATCGGCACCGAGGATATGGAATAATTTATATTCGGACGGTGTCTCAAATGTCGGACCTTGCGTACCGATATATACACCATGCTGTACTTTGATACCCTTTTCCGCTGCAATTGCATTAGCCTTACGAATTAACTCTTTATCGTACGCTTCACTCATATCCGGGAAACGCGGGCCATATGGAATATTCTTGCCACGCAACGGGTGCTCCGGGAAGTAATTGATGTGATCTGTAATAATCATCAGGTCGCCGATTTCAAAATCCGGATTTGTACCACCGCTGGCATTCGAAACAAATAGGGTTTTGATACCCAGTTCGCGCATTACACGTACCGGAAACGTTACCTCCTTCATTGAGTAACCTTCATAATAATGGAAACGTCCCTGCATTGCCATGATATCCTTGTTTCCCAATTTTCCGAATATCAGTTTTCCGCTATGTCCTTCTACCGTCGATACGGGGAAGTTCGGAATTTCCTCATATTTTATTTCGTACTTCTCGGTGATTTCGGTGGCAAGACTGCCTAAACCGGTTCCGAGGATAATTGCTGTCTCAGGTTGTGTGTGCATCCTACCTTTCAGGTAAGCTGCTGTTTCTTGAATGAGCTCTAACATAGCCAATAATATTTTGGTTAAATATATGTTGTTGATTTTGTAAAAATTCTATCTCAATCGGTAAAATGTACAAATACGGCTTTAACGTTTCGGCGAGTGCCGGATGGTGTTGCAACCTTGTCGCATCCTTTTCCGTGGTGATAATCAGCTTCTTCTTTCCTTCCAGACGTTCGAAGCGTTCTTTTATAGCTTGCAAATCCTTGCTGCTGAAATCATGATGGTCGTCAAACTGGCATAAGTTTACGTGCGGTGTGTGCACTTTTAGCTTTTCCACCAGCGGTGCAGGCGAAGCGATTCCTGTTACCAGTAATACTTGTTCGTCTTTTTCCAGTGATGCGAGGGTTCGGCGTTTTTCTCCGAAGAGCGGTGTTAATGCTCCATATCGGAACGAGGAAAAATAAAGTTGCTGATACGGATACAGCTTTAGTCTTTTCGTGATGATATTGAAATCTATAGGTTTGATATCTTCCGGGCATTTTGTCACGATCACGATGTGCGCCCTGTTTTTGCCACTTTCAGGTTCGCGTAATCGTCCTGCCGGAAGTAGGGTATCGTCTGAAAAAAGCCTGTGGAAATCTGTCAGTAGAATGTTCAGCCCGGCTTTCACGTGCCGGTGTTGGTAAGCGTCATCTAGTAACACTACATCTACTTTGGGGTGGTCCAATTTCATCAGTTGTTCAATGCCGTGACAGCGGTTCTCATCTACAGCTACCCGGATAGCCGGGAATTTGGTTTTTATCTGATAGGGTTCGTCACCAATGCGCTTTACATCCGTTTCTTCCGTAGCAAGTACATACCCCTTGCTTTTTCGTTTATATCCGCGGCTCAGCATGGCAACGTTTGTTCCCGTTTGTTGTAACAGCTTGATAAGATACTCCGTGTGTGGTGTCTTGCCTGTCCCGCCTACAGCGAGGTTGCCGACGCATACCACAGGTACGTCAAAACTCTTTGACCGGTAATATCCCCAATCAAAGAGTTTATTTCTTAGGCGTACCCCCATCCCGTAAATCCACGAGATGGGGTATAGCCAATAGTGTATCTTAACCAGCGGTTCTTCCATCCACTCCTTTCTTTAATTGATGTTCAACTCGAACGGAACGCGTGCCTGAATTTTATCGCAGTTCTCAAAATTATTCAGCCAGTCGAATTGGTTGTAAAGTTCACCGACTTTGCCTTTCAGTATCCGAGATTGGATATATCCACCGGGTTTCGTATCCGTCAGCATATCGAAGAAACTTTTCTTGCCCGGATAAGACATTACTGTGTAGGCATCCAGTCCGGCCTTTTCGATAGCTATTTCCAAAGCCTTGTCCAGTCCACCCAGTTCGTCTACCAAGCCCAGTTCTTTGGCTTTGGTGCCTGTCCATACACGCCCTTCGGCAATCTTCTTGATTTCATCCGTGGTCATGCCCCGGCCTTTTGCACAACGTTTCACGAACAGTTCATAGCCCTCATTCACCATATTTTGCATCAATGCCTTCTCACCGTCATTCAGCGGACGTCCCATTGCTCCGAAGTCAGCGTATGTATTGGTCTTTACTACATCGAATGACAGACCGATTTTATCCGTCAATCCTTTCACGTTGGGGAACATTCCGAAGATACCGATAGATCCTGTCAGTGTAGTCGGATCAGCTACAATACTGTCCGCGTTGCAAGAGATATAGTAACCGCCAGATGCTGCATAGTCACCCATGGAAACAATCACTGGTTTTTCTTTTTTCAGTTCGGTGACAGCGTACCATATTTGTTCCGAACCGAAAGCGCTACCGCCCGGAGAATTCACACGCAGCACTACAGCTTTCACGTCCTTATCATCTTTCAGTTTGCGCAAGTCGCGGATTACCTTATCAGAATTAATTCCATCTTCACTACCTGCATACGAACTTCCGCTGTCAATGGCTCCATATGCGTAGTACACAGCGACAATATTTCCGCTCTTATCTTTCGGAACGTTCTTCTTCACGTTCACCATGTCTTTTAAGCTTAATATTGGCATACTGTCATCCTTGTCTATTCCCACCATTGTTTTCAGGTAGTTACGTACGTCATTTTTGTATACTAGAGTATCTGCTAGTCCATATTCCACGCAGTCATTGGCGGGATAGAACATCAGCATTTTGTCGGCAGCCTCGTTCAGTTTTTCTTTGCTTACGCCTCTTGATTCTGAAATATCACTCAGCATTTGTCCCCAGATACCATCCAGGAATACGGTTACCTGTTCACGATTGGCCGGACTCATTTCTGTAGAAATGAATGGTTCCACAGCCGATTTGTAAGTACCTACTTTGAATACCTGCATTTCAACGCCAATCTTTGACAATAAATCTTTGTAGAAGGTCGGGGTAGAAGCCAAACCGTACCAGCCGATTGCGCCTTGAGGATTCAGCAACACTTTATCCGCTACACTTGCCAGATAATACAGGCGTTGTGAGTATTGGTCACCGTAAGCTACCACGAATTTACCGCTGGTTTTGAAGTCAGCCAGCGCTTTGCGTATTTCTTCCAGAGAGGCAAATCCTATGCCCATTGAACCGGCTTGCAAGTAAATTCCCTTGATGTTTTCATTTTCCTTGGCTTTCTGGATAGACGAAAGAATGTCATCCAGTCCGTACGTAGTTTCATCTTCGCTCAGGAAGATGTCGAAAGGGTTGTCCTGGCTCCGTTCTGAGAGCATACCTCTCATGTCGAGCATCATCACAGAGTTTTTGCGTACCTGAGTTTCAGACTCTGACGAGGACAGCATACTAAACAGTATCAGGATGCTGACGAAAAACAACACGACGCTTGACACGATAATACCTGTGATGGTGGCCAGCGTAAATTTAAAAAATTCTTTCATTGTAGTTATTGTTTTTTGTATGCTAACTTATAAAAGCTAACAAAGATAAATAATTGAATTGATATTTACTCTATCTGTCGCAAGGTTTTTCATTTTGTCACACTGTTCATCACAAAACATTATTATCTTTGTGTCGTTTAATGTGAGAAGGAGAACGAACCATGAGTAATAAAATATATCCGATTGGCATACAGAGTTTTGAAAAGATTCGTAGAAACGGATACTTTTATATTGATAAGACAGCGCTTATCTACAGGTTGGTGAAGACTGGCAGCTATTATTTTCTGAGTCGTCCGCGTCGTTTTGGCAAGAGTTTGCTTATATCTACTTTGGAGGCTTATTTCTCGGGGGTACGCGCACTTTTCGAAGGACTTGCTTTGGAACAGTTGGAGAAAGAGTGGAAAAAACATCCTGTTTTGCATTTGGACCTCAACATTGGGAAATATGATACACCTCACAGTCTTGACGATATTCTGAATAAGGCATTGCTAGAGTGGGAAGCTATATATGGTACCGGTGTAGGTGAAGTTACTCTCGCCTTGCGCTTTGCCGGTGTGGTGGAACGTGCTTATAAGAAAACCGGAGAAGGTGTTGTTATTCTTGTTGACGAATATGACAAACCTATGTTGCAGGCTATTGGAGAAAGAAAACTACAGGTCGAGTTTCGTAGCACCTTGAAATCTTTTTATAGTGTGCTCAAAACAATGGATAGATATATCCGGTTCGCCTTATTGACCGGAGTAACTAAATTCGGTAAAGTCAGTGTTTTTAGTGACTTGAATAATTTGAATGATATTTCTATGTATGAGCCGTTCGTCTCCATTTGTGGAATGACGGAGAAAGAAATACATGATAATTTGGAAGAAGACCTGTACGAACTGGCAGCTATGCAGAAGATGACTTACGAGCGGGTTTGTGCCGAATTGAAAGATTGTTATGACGGTTATCATTTTGTAGAAGAGTCTGAAGGCATTTACAATCCTTTCAGTGTGTTGAACACCTTTTATAAAATGAAGTTCGGCAATTATTGGTTTGAGACGGGTACGCCTACTTATCTCGTAGAACTGTTGAAACATAATAATTATGATCTGGAACGAATGGCCCACGAAGAAACCAGTGTGGATGTACTGAATAGCATTTATGATGACGATAGTCCCATACCTGTGATTTATCAGAGTGGATATTTGACTATCAAAGGATATAATTCTCGCTTTGGCATCTATAGTTTAGGCTTCCCGAACAGAGAAGTTGAAGAAGGATTTATTAGATTTTTAATGCCATTTTATACCCGGGTAAACAAAGCGGAAGCTCCGTTTGAGATACAGAAATTTGTTCGTGAGATAGAGAATGGGCAGCCTGATGCTTTCTTCCGTCGCTTGCAAAGTTTCTTTGCCGATACTCCTTATGAACTGATTAGTGATTTGGAGCTCCATTATCAAAACGTCCTGTTTATCATTTTCAAGTTGGTAGGTTTCTATACGGAAGTTGAGTATCACACATCCGAAGGGCGTATTGATCTGATTTTAAAGACTGAAAAGTACGTTTATGTAATGGAATTCAAGCTTGAAGGTACTGCTGAGGAGGCTTTGCGGCAGATTGAAGAAAAGCATTACGCTCTTCCTTTTGAGTCTGATTTCCGTCAATTGTTTAAGATCGGTGTAAATTTCAGTAATCGTACCAGAAATATAGAACGATGGATTGTGAAATGACATTCTAATATAAAAAGATTAAGATCATAGACAGATAGAGTCTGGCATTTTAAATATAGCACTACACGACGTTGTTCGTGTGGTGCTTTTTTCTTTTAATACTATTAATTATGAAGCAAAACAGTTTAACCGACATACAGAAAAGCTGTGCGATGACGAAGGGAGATGTGAAACATGTGATTGAAGCGCTTGTAGAGGAGGTTCAGGAAAATCTGGCTAACGGAAACAAGGTGAAACTGAATCAGTTTAGTACGTTTTACATGACATTCTGTTGTCCGGGAGTAGCTACTTCGGCAGAGTGTACGGTGAAGAATATCAAGCGGGTGAATATCCGTTTTGTACCGGATAAGGAGCTGAAACTGGTAAACAATAGCCATGCTGCTACGCGAAGTCCGGCAAATGTAACCTTTGCCTTAGAGAAATTGGAAGATAAGGAAGGCGGATTATCGGATGGAGGTAATTCCGGCGGCAACTCCGGTGGTGACGGTGGCCTGAATGAAAATCCTCTGGGATAGCTGATTCGCATTAATAACTAACCTAAACTATAATAATCATGAAAAAATTATCTTTGGATACTGTATTGAAGATTGCCATCGCTATTGCCTCTGCCGTCCTGGGTGCCTTGAGCGCTCATGCCATGACGGCGATGAAGTGTATTTAACGTGACCTTTATTTAATATCTTATGAGAAAGATTGATCTAATCGTCCTTCATTGCAGCGCCACCCGCGCTGACCGTTGCTATACGGAATATGACTTGATCACAGATCACCTGCGCCGGGGGGGGCTCCGGTGCAGGCTATCACTATTATATACGTAAGGACGGAAGCATCAAGAGCCTCCGTCCCGTTGATAAATCCGGTGCGCATACCCGTGGCTAAAATGCTCACTCGATTGGTGTTTGTTATGAAGGCGGGTTGGACGCAAATGGTCATTCCTGTGATACTCGAACTGCCTTTCAGAAACATTCCCTGCGTGTCCTGGTAATGCTTTTGCTGAAAGAATATCCAGGCAGTAGGGTAGTGGGACACCGTGATCTGAGTCCGGATCTGAACCATAACGGTGAGATCGAACCTGAAGAATGGATCAAAGAATGTCCCTGCTTTGATGCTGCTACAATTCTGCAAGAACCTCCTCCTTCGAATCCAGCTTACCTATAATACCTTTAATAATGCGAATCGGTGGCCCTTTCTCCTCCTCCTGGGAGTAGGAGTATCCCGTAGGGGGGAGGTGGTAGGTGAGTTAATCTACCTCCCTACACGCGCACGCAT
>OBXH01000710.1_pt1 | contig 24903 bp, 21 predicted proteins | sample 1538101 | NCBI WGS metagenome assembly OBXH01 (sample SAMEA2580141, study PRJEB22360) | human gut metagenome | biome: human gut; feature: human-associated habitat; material: faeces | place: Denmark | collected 2008/2010 | reverse complement strand
GATCAGCGCCTTAACTTCTTCATCCGCTTCGTAGATTTCCGGCAGCTGCGGCTCGGCTTCAAACGCTTTCGCCAGCGTCATACCCGGATCGGGCGGGATCAGTTTCGAGATACGATCGACAAATCCGTACGGATGCCCCAATACACGGCCTACATCGCGGATCACCGCTTTCGCCGCCATCGTACCGAAGGTGATAATCTGCGATACCGCATCGCGACCGTACATGTCCGCCACATGTTCGATAACCTGGTCACGTTTCTCCATACAGAAGTCAACGTCGAAGTCAGGCATAGAGACACGTTCCGGGTTAAGGAAACGTTCGAACAGCAGGTCAAATTCCAGCGGATCGAGATCGGTGATTTTTAACGCGTAGGCCACCAGTGACCCTGCACCAGAACCACGGCCTGGCCCTACCGGTACACCGTTATCTTTCGACCACTGGATAAATTCCATAACGATGAGGAAGTAACCCGGGAAGCCCATCTGGTTGATAACCTGAAGTTCAGTATCCAGACGTTCGTCATACTCCGGACGACGCTTAAGACGTTCTTCCTCGTCAGGGAATAAAAATGCCAGACGCTCTTCCAGGCCTTCTTTTGCACGCTTGACCAGATAATCTTCGGTACTCATGTCCCCGGTCGGGAATTGCGGCAAGAAGTATTCACCCAGACGCACAGTTACGTTACAACGTTTGGCTATCTCAACGGTGTTGGCAAGGGCTTCGGGAATGTCGGCAAAAAGCTCGCACATCTCCTCTTCGCTACGCATATATTGCTGCGGCGAATAGTTACGCGGGCGTTTAGGATCGTCGAGAGTAAAGCCGTCATGGATCGCGACGCGGATTTCGTGCGCGTCAAAGTCGCTGCTGTCGATAAAGCGCACGTCATTGGTCGCCACGACGGGCAAACCGCGCGCTTCCGCCAGTTCCACCGCAGCGTGCAGATAGCTTTCTTCGTCCGGCCTGCCGGTGCGGATCAGCTCGAGAAAATAGCGATCCGGGAAGTGTTCTTCATAAAACGCGACACACTCATCTACCAGCGCGCTGTTACCACGCAAAAGACTGCGTCCAACGTCGCCCATGCGCCCGCCGGAAAGAAGGATCAACCCTTCATTTAATTCGATAAGCCAGTCGCGATCGATGATCGGCCCGGCGGTACCGTACCCGCGCTGATACGCTTTTGAGATCAGCAACGTCAGATTCTGATAGCCGGTATTGTTCGCCGCCAGCACCGTCAGGTGGGTTAACTCATCACCCAGCAGGTCGCACTGGACGTTAAAATCCGCCCCGACGATGGGCTTAATCCCTGCGCCATGTCCCGCTCCGTAGAACTTCACCAGACCGCAAAGGTTGGTGAAATCGGTGATCGCCAGTGCTGGCATACCCAACGCCGCCGCCTTTTTTACCAGCGGTGCGGTTTTGGCCAGGCCATCGATCATCGAGTAGTCGCTGTGCACCCGCAGGTGTACGAAACGTGGTTCAGACATCTTCAGATTCCGGTTTACTTAATCTCGACACAAGAATCAGGACGCAAGTCCCAGTGCGCGTTTGACAGGCCCAAAGCTGCGCCGATGGTGTTCGGTCGCGCCGTGTTCAGCCAGTTTTTCCAGATGAAAAGCGGTTGGATACCCTTTGTGTTGGGCAAAACCATATTGCGGGAAAACAATATCCAGCGCCGCCATTTCGGCGTCACGCGTCACTTTCGCCAGGATAGACGCGGCACTGATTTCCGGTACGCGGCTATCGCCTTTCACCACAGCCATCGAAGGCATCGGTAATTTCGGGCAGCGGTTACCATCAATCAACACATATTCCGGCGCAATATGCAGTCCAGCGACGGCACGCTGCATCGCCAGCATGGTCGCATGTAAAATATTCAGTTCGTCGATTTCGTGAGGTTCCGCGCGGCCCAGACTCCAGCTCAACGCTTTCTCTTTGATCTCTTCACAGAGCGCCAGACGGCGTTTTTCGCTCAGCTTTTTGGAATCATTCAGCCCGGCAATTGGGCGCGCCGGGTCAAGGATCACCGCAGCGGTGACGACCGCGCCAACTAACGGCCCGCGTCCGACTTCATCCACACCCGCAACCAGCTGCGTGTGCGGATAGACAAATTCGATCATTGTGCTAACTCCAGAACGGCTTGTGCCGCCTGCTCATCGGCATTGCGGCGGATCTGCTGATGCAGCTCGCGGAAGGTGTCGTGCATCGCATGGCTGGTTTTCCCGTTCGCCAACAGCGGTAACAGCGCCGCAGCCAATTTTTGCGGCTCACACTCTTCCTGCAATAACTCTTTGACTAACTCTCTGCCCGCCAGCAGATTTGGCAGCGAGACATAATCAGTTTTCACCAGTCGCTTCGCCAGCCAGAAGGTGAAAGGCTTCATGCGATATCCCACTACCATCGGGCATTTAGCCAGCATACACTCCAGTGCTGCCGTACCCGACGCCAGTAGCGCCGCATCACTGGCGACCATCGCCTCACGGCCCATTCCATCCAGCAAATGAACCGACAGGTCTGGCGCGACTGCAGCTTTGATGCGTTCAAACTGCTCGCGGCGTTTGGCATTCACCAGCGGCACCACGATTTCGAGATCCGGATATGTCTGGCGCAAAAGCTGGGCCGTTTTCAGGAAATCGGCACTAAGCATTTCGACTTCTGCACCACGGCTGCCCGGCAACAATGCCAGACAGTGGGCATCGTAAGGGATCCCCAGCACATCACGGGCACCATTTTTATCTGGATCTAATGGCATGGCATCAGCCATGGTATGACCGATAAAGCGGCACGGTACGTTGTATTTGTCATAACGCTTTTTCGAAAGGCAGAAATGCGAGCACCAGATCGGTGGCTCTGCCTATTTTGAAAACGCGTTTCTGTCGCCACGCCCAGACGGACGGGCTGACGTAATGAATGGTTTTGATACCCTGCTTTTTGAGGTTACCTTCAAGAGTAATATTGAAGTCAGGCGCATCAATACCAACAAAAACATCTGGCTTCAGTTCGCCAAAACGCTTTGTCAGATCGGCACGAATATGTAGTAAGCGACGCAGACGACCGAGCACTTCAACAATGCCCATCACTGCCAGTTCTTCCATTTCGTACCAGGCTTCGCAGCCTTCAGCCTGCATTCGTGGCCCGGCAACACCAACAAAGCGGGCGTTGGGCACACGTTCTTTCAGAGCGCGGATTAAACCGGCCCCCAGGATATCGCCGGAGGTTTCTCCGGCGACCAGGGCAATCGTTAATGGACGCTGTTCAGTCATTAACGAATCAGACCGCGCGTTGAGCGTGCAAAGAAATCGGTAAAGGCTTTCACTTCCGGATATGTTTCCGCCAGTTCAGCAATTTCCGGTTTCACTTCATCGAGCGTTTTACCGCTACGATAAATCAGCTTATACGCATTACGGATAGCGGTAATCGCCTCACGGCTGAATCCGCGGCGCTTCAGCCCTTCGATATTGACACCGAACGGCGGTGCGTGGTTACCCTGCGCAATGACATAAGGAGGGACGTCCTGCGCCACACCGGAGCAGCCGCCAACCATCACATGCGCACCAATGATGCAGAACTGATGGACTGCGGTCATGCCTCCGATGATCGCGAAGTCGTCAACCGATACGTGACCCGCCAGCGTTGCGTTGTTGGCGAGGATGCAGCGGTTACCTACCGTACAATCGTGCGCAATGTGCGCATTGATCATCAGTAAGTTGTCGCTGCCCACCTTCGTCAATCCACCGCCCTGGACTGTGCCACGATGAATGGTGACGCTTTCGCGAATGCGGTTACGATCGCCGATTTCCACGCGGGTCGTTTCGCCAGCATATTTCAGATCCTGGTTAACTTCGCCGATGGAGGCGAACTGATAAATCTCATTATCGCGGCCAATTTTAGTATGACCATTCACGACAACGTGAGATTTCAGTACGGTACCCTCACCAATTTCGACATGGGGTCCAACGATACAAAAAGGACCAATGTGAGCGTTCGCGCCAATCGACGCGCCCTCTTCCACAATGGCGGTTGGATGCACAAAGGCGGATTTATCAATCACGTATCAGGCCTCCCGGCTACGAGCACACATCATCGTTGCTTCGCAAACTACTTTACCGTCGACCAGAGCAACCCCTTTAAAACGGGTCAGGCCGCGGCGCGTTTTTTCGAAAGTGACTTCCATGATCATTTGATCGCCAGGTACGACCGGGCGCTTAAAGCGCGCTTCGTCAATACCGGCGAAGTAGTACAGCTCACCCGGTTCCAGTTTTCCTACGCTTTTAAACGCCAGAATACCTGTTGCCTGTGCCATGCTTCCAGAATCAGCACACCCGGGAAAATCGGTTTTCCAGGGAAATGGCCCTGGAAGAATGGCTCATTGACAGAGACATTTTTTACTGCGCGCAGAAAACGACCTTCTTCAAAATCCAGCACGCGATCCACCAGTAAGAACGGGAAACGGTGCGGCAGAAGTTCTAAAATCTCTTCAATCTGCAGAGTATGAGTGTTAGTAGTCAAGATACTCTTCCTGTCAAAATATAAGAAACGACAATAATAACACGGCCTGCCGCAATCGTAAGAATGAGACAGGCCGTAAAGTTTGGCGAACAAAAGATGGAACGTTAGTCTTGTTGATTAACCTTGCGCTCAAGCGATTTCAGACGCTTGCTCATGTCATCAATGTTCATCACCAGTGCAGCGGTTTTGCGCCAGACTTTGTTGGGTTGCAGCGGAATGCCTGAGGAATAGACGCCTGGTTCAGTGATGGGACGCATCACCATACCCATGCCCGTAACCGTCACTTTGTCGCATATTTCCATATGCCCGTTGATTACGCTGGCTCCGCCGATCATGCAGTAACGACCAATTTTCAGGCTGCCCGCCATAATGACGCCACCGGCAACTGCCGTATTGTCGCCAATCACGACGTTATGTGCAATCTGGCACTGGTTATCAATGATCACACCATTGCCAATAACAGTGTCATCCAGCGCGCCACGATCAATGGTAGTGCAGGCACCGATCTCCACGCGATCGCCAATAATTACGCCACCAATCTGTGGGATCTTCACCCAGTTACCACGATCGTTGGCATAACCAAAGCCGTCTGCGCCGACCACTGTTCCGGACTGGATCAGGCAATTCTGACCGATCTGGATCTCATGGTAAATGGTTACGTTCGCCCAGAGACGCGAACCTGCACCGATTTTGCTGTTTTTACCTACGAAGCAACCGGCACCGATAATCACGTTATCGCCCAGTTCAACGCCGGACTCAATCACCGCGTTAGCGCCAATCGATACGTTGTTACCCAGCTTCGCCGTCGCGTCAATCACCGCACTGGGTGCAATGTTCTGCGCGGGCTGCGGCGTGGTATCTAAAATTTGCGCCATACGCGCGTAAGTCAGGTAGGGATTCTTCACTACCAGCGCGGCACTTTTCGCGAAAGGAAGATCGTCCTGGGTCATGACAACCGCGGACGCCTGGCACAAGCCTAAATGCTCACGGTATTTTGGGTTAACCATGAACGTAATGTGACCTGTTTGTGCAGATTGCATGGACGCAACGCCGGTGATGACGATATCGCCATCACCGTGTAGTTCTGCATCCAACTGCTGCGCTAAATCAGCCAGTCGAATTGAAGGCATTACTTATTTAACCTGTTTCAGTACGTCGGCAGTGATGTCTTTTACATCGCTGCTGTTGTAAGCAACGGCGTTTGCATCAACAACCAGATCGATATCCTGGCTGTTGGCAACGGATTTCACAGCAGTCTGGATACGAGTAACCAGTTTGCCGCGTTCTTCGTTGGAACGACGTGCGCGATCCTGCTCAAAAGCCTGCGCTTTCTGAGCAAAAGTCTGGCGCTGAGCCATCACGTCTTTTTCCAGCTTAGTGCGATCGCTGCCCGCTTTCATGGACTGCAGCTTTTTCATTTTAGCCTGCAGATCGGTTTCCATACGCTGCAGTTCGCTGGCACGGCCTTTGAACTCGTTTTCCAGCGTGTTAGAAACACCGGTTTTCTGCGCTACCTGCTGGAACAGGCTGCCCATATTGACGATTGCAATTTTGTCAGCCGCCTGAGCAGAAGTTGCCAGTGCTAAACCGAGACCTGCAGCTAATAACCACTTTTTCACAATAAACTCCTTACCATCCCATTTGCACCGGAGGGTGCAGTTCTTTGCGTGGCCCGGCGATCTTATATTGATCGCCAAAAGTCATCGCTACACTACCACTACATTCCTTTGTGGAGAACACTTACCAGGTTTTACCGATGTTAAACTGGAACTGTTCTGCCTTGTCTCCATCGTACTTTTTGAACGGCTGGGCGTAGGAGAACACCAACGGCCCCAATGGGGACATCCATTGTAATGCGATACCCGCAGACATGCGGATATTGCTTGGATCACTATAGTCCGGATATCCAGAATATTGGCTGGAATCCCAGTTTGTATCCCAAACGGTACCCATATCCCAGAAGAAGGAAGTACGAACCGAGTTAGCATACTTATCGCTAATAAACGGCGTCGGGGTGATGAACTCGAGGCTGGCAACCGCCATGGCGTTACCGCCTACAGCATCATCCGATTTACACAGATCTTTCGCGCCGTCCTGAGTCGCACATTCGTAATCATAGTCCGGATCATAATTACTGGCCTGATGCGGGAAGTAAACTGCTTTCGGACCAATGGTATTGGACTGGAAGCCACGCACGGTGCTGGAACCACCGGCATAGAAGTTCTCATAGAACGGCATCTCTTTGCCGCCTAAACCATCACCATAACCCCAGCGGGTACGACCCAGAACAACCCATTTGTGATCGTCATCAATCGGCACATAAGTCGCCGTGTCTAACGTCACTTTGTAGTATTCGTTATCCGATCCCGGAATGGTCACTTTACCGGTCAGGTTGACACGTGAACCATCTGTCGGGAAGTAACCACGGTCAAGCTTGTTATAGGTCCAACCATAGTTGAACGTGAAGTCGTCCGTTTTGAAGCTGTTATCCTGATCAGAGGTGCTCGGATGTTCACCCATAGAGTACAGATAACGCCACATCGCAACCTGAGGCTGCATGTTGGACAGGGAGTTATGTACATAACCCAGACCTGCACGCAGCGAGTTATATTCGTTGATTGGGAAGCCCAACGTCACGTCTGTACCATAACTCTTGTTGGTATAGTCGGACAGGTCGGCGTCATCTGCCTGGAAGTCATTATAGAAGAGACGACCACCGAGGCTTACGCCATCTACGGTGAAGTACGGGTTGGTTACCGACAGTTCAGCATAGGTCTGGTAATCGTTTTTGGTCCCGTTGATACCAACAGCATAACCCGTACCTAACCAGTTATCCTGTTGCACACCAGCCTGGAAGCTCACGCCACTTTCAGTACCGTAACCAATCCCGAAGTTGAAGCTACCGGTGTTACGTTCTTTCACCTTGTAAACTACATCAACCTGATCCGGGCTCCCCGGAACACGTTGGGTATCGGTATCGACAGTTTCAAAGAAGCCCAGACGGTTCAGACGCTCCTTACCCTGATCGACCAGATCGCTCCCCAGCCATGCACCTTCCATCTGACGCATTTCGCGACGCAGGACAGCATCTTTCGAGGTATCGTTACCTTCAAAACGGATCTTACGCACATAGAAACGGTTACCCGCATCAACGTTCACGCGTAATTTAACGGTTTTGTCGGCATCGTTAATTTCAGGCATCGACTGTACGCGCGGATAGGCATAACCATAGCGACCAAGAAGCTTTTTAATGTCATCTTCCATTTTGGTCACTTTGGTGCCGTTATACAGCTCGCCCGGCTCGATCTTAGTCAGTTGCTCAATTTCAGCGGAGTGCCCGGCAAGATTGCCGCTCACTTCAACGCCAGAAAGCTTGTACTGATCGCCTTCGGTGATGTTCACCGTGACGTAAATACCTTTTTTATCTGGCGTCAGACTGACCTGGGTAGAATCGATGTTGAAACGGGCATAACCGCGATCCAGATAGTAACTGCGCAGGGTTTCAAGGTCGCCCGCCAGTTTCTGTTTCTGGTATTTACGATCGCCTACCACGTTCCACCACGGCACTTCGTCACGCAGTTGGAAATGAGAGATCAGTTCATCGGTGGTGAAAGCATGGTTACCAACAATGTTAATTTGCTGGATTTCAGCTGACACACCTTCCTGGAACACCAGTTTTAGGTCAACACGGTTGCGCGGCAGCGGGGTCACGACAGCTTTAACGCTGGCGCTATATTTACCGACGCTGTAGTAGAAGTCTTCCAGACCTTTCTCGATATCGGCAATGGTGGTGCGATCGAGGGATTCGCCCACACGCACACCAGAAGCCTCGAGGTTTTGCTTCAGCATGTCATCTTTCACCGATTTGTTACCGGAGAAAGTAATGCTGGCAATGGTCGGACGTTCTTTTACCTGAACCAGAAGGGTATCACCATCACGAAGGACGCGAACATCCTCAAAGTTGCCGGTAGCAAACAGAGCGCGAATGGTATTACTGATATCTTCATCATTAACCGTGTCGCCTGTGCGCACCGGCATACTGAGGAGGGCCGCACCAACGGCGACACGCTGAAGGCCTTCGAAATGAATATCTTTCACTACGAACCCTTCAGCACCGTATACGGTGGCGCTGCTAAACAGCAGCGACGCTATGAGCAACTTTTTCATCGCCATCGTTATTATGCGTTCTTCCTAACTAACTCTCATAACCGAGAGAAATCATTGAAAAGTGCAAGCCCCATTAACAGCACCAGCAGAATCGAGCCAATGCGATAACAAAAGTCTTGAACCCGCTCGGATACCGGTCCGCCCTTGATCTTTTCGATCACAAGGAACAGCAGATGCCCCCCGTCAAGTACGGGCAACGGAAACAGGTTAATTATCCCTAAGTTCACGCTAATAAGCGCAAGAAACGGCAGGTAATAAACTACCCCGAGTTCCGCTGTCATCCCAGCCCCCTTGGCGATAGAGATCGGCCCACTGAGGTTGTTCAGTTTCACATCACCGGTGATCAATTTTCCCAGCATACTGACCGTTAGCTTCATCAACTGCCACGTTTTGTCCGTGGCTTCGACGATAGCGTTGAACGGCCCATACTGGCGTACAACTTTATACTCATCAGGCAAAGGAATGACTTTCGGCTCAATACCGACAAAACCAATCGCTTTACCCTTACCCGGTTTACTCTCCGGGATTAATGTCAAAGACAAGGGACTCCCCTGTCTTTCGATTTCTAACGCTAAGGATTTACCCGGGTTATCCCGGACAAGCATCACAAAGGTCACCCACTGCGTTAAGGGCTGACCATCGACTTTAACGATCCTGTCGCCTGCTTGCAAACCTGCCTTGCTTGCCGCCGAGTTTGGCTGCACATTTTCCAGTACAGGTTCAATTTGCGGCCCACGAGGACGAATCCCCAACGAAGATACCGGATCTTCTTTATCAGGCTCAAACGCCCAGTGACGTAAATCGAGCTTTACATCCCGCCGTTGGTCGCTGCCAAATGGCGCTACCGTAATGGTGGTGCTTTCATCGCCAATTTTATCGACCAACTGCAAACGCACGGCATCCCAATCAGGCGTTTCGATACCATCTACGGCTTTTAGTTCCGTACCTGGTGCAATTTGTGCTTCCGCAGCTATCGAATTGGCTGCTATTTCACCAACCACCGGACGTACGCCAGGCACACCAATAATAAAAACCAGCCAGTAGGCAAAGATAGCAAAAATGAAGTTTGCAACCGGACCTGCGGCAATAATCGCCGCTCGTTGGCCGACAGATTTATTATTGAAGGCATGGTGGCGGAGTTCCGGAACGACCGGTTCTGCGCGCTCATCCAGCATTTTGACATAACCGCCCAACGGGATCAGGGCGATAACATATTCGGTGCCGAGCTTATCAGTTCGCCGCCAGAGCGCCTTACCAAACCCTATTGAGAAACGCTCAACGCGAACACCACAACGCCGGGCAACCCAGAAATGACCAAATTCATGCACGGTGATAAGTACACCCAGTGCAACGATGAACGAAGCCAAATCCCAGAGAAAACTCAGCATATTACCTTCCGTTAAAGCGTCCTGAATACCAGTAACAACAAGCAAGCAAAGACCGGTACCGCAGCCGTCAGGCTATCAATACGATCTAAAATACCACCGTGTCCTGGAATTAAATGACCGCTGTCCTTAATTCCTGCTTCACGCTTAAACATACTTTCGGTCAGATCGCCGAGCACTGAGGCTAACGCTGCGACAATAGAGCAAATGAGTAAGGTGACGGGAGCGACGTCGAGATTCACCCACATGCCATAACCCCATGAGATTACCGCTGCGGTCGCGAGTCCACCGATAAAGCCTTGCCAGGTTTTACCCGGAGAAACCTTCGGTGCCAGTTTATGTTTACCAAACAATTTGCCAAACATATATGCGCCAGAGTCAGCGCCCCATACCAGGATCATGACATAGAGCAGCCATATTGCGCCACTGTAATGATTCTCGTCGTAGTGCCAGGCCCGTAACGCCAGCATGCCCCAGAAGAAGGGAACAATGGTTAGCACGCCAAAAATAATGCGCAATGTTTTAGAGTTACGCCAGATTGCTGCGGAACCTGGGTAAAACAGCACCAGCAATAGCGCGACAATCCACCAACCCAGCGAAGCCCAAAGTGAGATTTCAACCAGCGGTTGATGAATATTTCGGTGATATTCCGGCAACAGAAAAAGCATCAGCGCCAACAATAACCCGCATAACACCGCCAACCATACTCGCTGCGAACGAGTGGTAAAACCGCTAAGCTGTCCCCATTCCCACGCTGCCAGCATACAGACCACCAGCGTTACAATGGCGAACCCCACCGGCGGCAACAGAAACAACGCCGCGATGACGACGGGTATTAACACAAAAGCAGATATCAGGCGATACTTCAGCAAAAGCGACCCCCATCAGGCTGTTTCATCCCCGGGCTCGGTGCCGCCGAAACGACGCTCTCGATTAGCAAAGGCATTTAACGCCCCTTCAAAGTCTTGTTCATCGAAATCGGGCCAGAGAACATCTGTAAAGTAAAGTTCGGCATAGGCAATTTGCCAAAGCAAAAAGTTACTAATGCGATGCTCCCCCCCAGTCCTAATTACTAAATCTACAGGGGCCAGTTCATGCATACAGACATGCTGGTTTAGCATCTCTTCATCTATCTGATCTGGTTGCAGGTTTCCTTGCTGCACCTTTTCAGCCAGTTGCCTGACTCCCTGGACTATATCCCAACGTCCACCGTAGTTCGCCGCAATATTCAGCGTCAGACCGGTATTCCCGGCTGTTAGCGCTTCAGATTTACGAATACGTTCTTGCAAACGCGAGTTAAAGCGACTGGTATCGCCAATAATACGCAGACGCACGTTATGTCGGTGCAGACTTTTTACTTCGCTATCTAGCGCCCACACAAACAGTTCCATTAACGCACTGACTTCCTGCGCTGGTCGGTTCCAGTTTTCACTACTAAAGGCATACAGAGTTAACGCCTCAATACCGTTGTTGGCCGCAAAAGAGACAGCCCGGCGGACGGATTTTGCCCCGGCTTTATGCCCAAAGGCACGAATCTTCCCTTGCTTTTTTGCCCAGCGACCATTGCCGTCCATAATGATCGCAACATGACGACAGCCATGCGCTGGCAATTTTTCGCTAAGTGGTTGAGTAGCAGACAACATCACGCGTTTCTTATTCCCTGACAGGGTTTACGGTACTCAGGAATACTGAAGCCTATACAAAAAAAAGCCGTGTAAAACCACGGCATACCTGACCTTATAAAGCCAACTACTTACGATCAGATGGCGCAGACTATATCACTGAAGCCCTACGCTAACAAATAGCGCGACTCTCTGTAGCCGGATTATCCTCAGCTTGCGAGACGCATCACCTCTTTTCTGGCGACTTCACGCGCGTTCGCATCAACAGATAACACATCGTCCACACATTGTGGTTCGCGCATATCCATTTTTTCCAGTACGGATAAATTCAACGCGGCGATATCCGTAAAGCGGATTTGTTGCGCAAGAAAAGCAGCTACGGTGATTTCGTTTGCGGCATTCAATGCTGTCGTCGCTGCCTGGCCTTGTTCGAACGCCTCCATCGCCAGTTTCAGGCATGGATAACGATCATAATCCGGTGCGGCAAATGTCAACGCACTTAGTTTGCAAAAATCGAGCGGCTTCACGCCAGAGTTCACGCGATTCGGCCATGCCATGGTGTGGGCAATTGGCGTACGCATATCCGGTTCCCCCAGCTGCGCCAGAACACTGCCGTCCTGATAGCGCACCATTGAGTGAATCACTGACTGCGGGTGAATCAGCACTTCCATCTGGCTGGCGCTGGCGTTAAACAGCCAACGCGCTTCAATGTATTCCAGACCTTTGTTCATCATGGTAGCCGAATCGACAGAAATTTTACGTCCCATCGACCAGTTCGGATGACGGCAGGCTTGATCGGGCGTCATTGTTGCCAAATCGCGCAATGGCGTCTCACGGAAAGGGCCACCAGACCCGGTAAGTAAAATGGACACCACGCCATTTTGCTCAAGGTCAGCGTATCCCAGATTATGCTGGATAGGTTGCGGTAAACTCTGAAAAATGGCGTTATGTTCGCTATCGACCGGTAACAATTGCGCTTTGCTCTGCTTTACGGCGTCCATAAACAGACGTCCGCAGGTAACCAGTGATTCTTTATTGGCCAGCAAAATGGTTTTACCCGCGCGGATCGCAGCAAGCGTAGGTAACAGCCCAGCAGCGCCAACAATGGCTGCCATCCCCTGATCAACATCCTCAAGCGCTGCCATATCGCAAGCGGCTTGTTGCCCACTTAAGACTTCGGTGCGGCTACCCTGTTGCTGTAGCATCGTTTTAAGAAGTTTCGCACTCGCTTCATCGTCCATTACAGCATAGCGGGGAGAGAATTCCAGGCACTGTTCTACCATGCGAGCGACATTTTTGCCTGCCACCAGCGCAACTACGCGGAAGTGTTCGGGATTATGGCGCACCACGTCCAGCGTGCTGCAACCAATCGAGCCGGTCGAGCCCAGAATGGTGAGTTGCTTCATGAAACATCCAGAGTTGAGACAGAATAAAAAGCAAAACGCCGCCAGCCGATCCGCAAGGATCTACTGAGCGGCGTTTTTGTCGTTCAAGAAATCAGAACTGCATCAGTTCTGCTTCTTTGTCTGCCAGCGCCGCTTCAATTTTCTTGATTGCAGCATCAGTCAGTTTCTGTACATCGTCCTGAGAACGGCGATCGTCGTCTTCGCTGATCTCTTTATCTTTCAACAGTGCTTTCACTTTGTCGTTCGCGTCACGACGCACATTACGTACTGCAACACGCGCTTGTTCTGCTTCACCACGAACGATTTTGGTCAGATCTTTACGACGTTCTTCCGTCAGCGGCGGCAGCGGAACACGGATGTCGCTACCCGCAGAGTTCGGGTTCAGGCCAAGATCGGACGCCATAATCGCTTTTTCAACGGCCGGAGACATTGAACGATCAAACACGTTGATTTTCAGAGTACGGGAATCTTCTACCGTTACGCTTGCCAGCTGACGCAGCGGCGTCGGCGTGCCGTAATATTCCACGACAATGCCATCCAGCAGGCTGGGAGAAGCACGACCCGTGCGTATTTTGCTGATTTGGGTTTTGAACGCTTCTACGCATTTATCCATGCGTACTTCAGCATCTTTTCTGATATCGCTAATCACGTTACGAATCCTTGAAAACTTGTCTCAGTCAGACCAGACAGTCACACACAGTGGAAGTGTGCTAAGTATAGCCCTGATTAAACATATTACGGGTAAGATCCCCCGCGATACTTACGCGGAATCTTACCCTTATTTATCCATCACGGGAATTATTCCGTGATTAAAGTCCCTTCTTTTTCACCCATTACCACACGGCGCAGCGCACCCGGTTTGTTCATGTTGAAAACACGAATCGGTAATTTATGGTCACGAGCAAGCGTGAAGGCCGCCAGGTCCATGACTTTCAGCTCTTTTTCCAGCACTTCGCTGTAAGTCAGTTGCTCGTACATGGTTGCGGTTGGATCTTTCGCCGGATCAGCAGTAAACACGCCGTCAACTTTGGTTGCTTTCAGCACCACATCGGCTTCAATTTCGATACCACGCAGGCAAGCTGCTGAGTCGGTGGTAAAGAACGGGTTACCTGTACCGGCGGAGAGGATCACCACACGGTTGTTGCGCAACAGGCTGATAGCTTCTGCCCAGCTGTAGCTGTCGCACACGCCATTCAATGGAATAGCGGACATCAGACGAGCGTTCACATAGGCGCGGTGCAGTGCATCACGCATTGCCAGGCCGTTCATTACGGTCGCCAGCATCCCCATGTGGTCGCCCACAACGCGGTTCATACCCGCTTTCGCCAGACCAGCGCCACGGAACAGGTTACCCCCACCAATCACCACACCAACCTGAATACCCAGTTCAACCAGTTCTTTGATTTCCTGAGCCATGCGATCCAGTATGCTTGCATCAATACCGAAGCCTTCAGTGCCCTGCAGAGCTTCGCCACTCAACTTAAGCAGAATGCGTTTATAGACGGGTTTTGCATTGGTAGCCATGTTTCTTTCCTGAGACTGTCAACGATTGAAATGAATTAATACTAGCGACATTGTACGTCGCTTTTCAGCGCAGCCCCACAAGGGTTAGCTGAATTTACAAGATGGGCACAAAAAGAAGCCGCCCTCAGGCGGCTCCTTTTCGATAATTAAGACTGCTTGGACATCGCAGCAACTTCTGCTGCAAAGTCAGTCTCAACTTTCTCGATGCCTTCACCCACTTCGAAGCGGATGAAGCCAGTCACTTCAGCGTTATGCTCTTTCAGCAGCTGACCAACAGTTTTGCTTGGTTCCATAACGAACGGCTGACCGGTCAGAGAAACTTCGCCGGTGAATTTCTTCATGCGGCCTTCAACCATTTTCTCTGCGATTTCTTTCGGCTTACCAGACTGCATCGCGATATCCAGCTGTACCTGGTATTCTTTTTCTACCACTTCAGCGGATACGTCTTCTGGTTTGATGAATTCTGGCTTGCTTGCAGCAACGTGCATAGCGATGTGTTTAACCAGCTCTTCGTCAGCGCCTTTAGCAGCAACCAGAACACCGATACGCGCACCGTGCTGATAAGAACCCAGAACGTCGCCTTCCAGCGCAGCAACGCGGCGAATGTTGATGTTTTCACCAATTTTCGCTACCAGCGCAACACGTTCTTCTTCGAACTGTGCTTTCAGTACTTCAACGTCAGTGATTTTGCCAGCAACAGCTGCGTCCAGAACTTTGTCTGCGAACGCCTGGAAACCAGCGTCTTTTGCAACGAAGTCAGTCTGGCAGTTAACTTCCAGAATGATGCCGTAGTTGCCGTCGATTTTGGTTTTGATCACGCCATCAGCAGCAACGTTGCCTGCTTTTTTCGCTGCTTTAATAGCACCGGACTTACGCATGTTTTCGATTGCCAGCTCGATGTCGCCGTTAGCTTCAGTCAGTGCTTTTTTGCAATCCATCATGCCTGCGCCAGTACGCTCACGCAGCTCTTTTACCAGGGATGCGGTAATTTCAGCCATTCTAAAATCCTCGGAGATGTGATCTGCCCGGCATTAAACCGCACAGATATAAAAGTGAAAAAGGGGGCCATATGCAGGCCCCCTAACCAAACGTGTACTACCTGGTCTATAAGGGCTCGTACGAGCGTGCCTTATTACTCAGCTTCTACGAAGCTTTCTTCCGCCTGGGAAGCCAGATCCTGAGAACGGCCTTCACGTACGGTTGCAGCAACAGCGCCCAGGTACAGGGTCACAGCACGGATTGCGTCGTCGTTACCCGGGATAACGAAGTCAACACCGTCCGGATCAGAGTTGGTATCAACGATAGCAAATACCGGAATACCCAGGTTGTTTGCCTCTTTGATAGCAATGTGTTCGTGGTCAGCATCGATTACAAACAGAGCGTCCGGCAGACCGCCCATGTCTTTGATACCGCCCAGGCTGTTTTCCAGTTTCTCCAGCTCACGAGTGCGCATCAGCGCTTCTTTCTTGGTCAGCTTGTCGAAAGTACCGTCCTGAGACTGAGTTTCCAGGTCTTTCAGACGTTTGATGGACTGACGAACGGTTTTCCAGTTAGTCAGCATACCGCCCAGCCAGCGATGGTTCACGAAGAACTGGTCGCAGCTCAGAGCAGCGTCTTTCACCGCTTCGCTTGCAGCGCGTTTAGTACCAACGAAAAGGATTTTACCTTTGCGAGAAGCAATCTTGTTCAGTTCAGCCAGAGCTTCGTTGAACATCGGTACAGTTTTCTCAAGGTTGATGATGTGAACTTTGTTACGCGCACCGAAGATGAACGGCTTCATTTTCGGGTTCCAGTAACGGGTCTGGTGACCGAAGTGAACACCAGCCTTGAGCATGTCGCGCATGGAAACAGTTGCCATGATTAAAACCTCTATATAAAAGTTGGGGTTATGCCTCCACGTATCCCATATTACCGACCCCAAAGGGCACCCCGGAATATGTGCCGATACGTGTGTGTTGTTACACAAAGTGAGATTGTCGCTTCCGTCCAGTCTGTGTATACGAAATGGATCGGAAGTCCGGCGCGCTTTATACCACAAATACGTCGTGGACACCAATAATTGTTGGCGCTGTGTACAGCATCAGACGTTGAATTTTCTATTATAGAAAACCTTCAGTGGCACGTTTGGCGAAATTCAGAATGATTCTCAATTTGCCCGGGTGTGATACCATTGACGGCACTTACATATATATTGTCGGTATCACCGACGCTGATGGACAGAATTAATGGCTATCTCAATCAAGACCCCAGAAGATATCGAAAAAATGCGCGTCGCTTGCCGAAGTGCTGGAGATGATCGAACCGTATGTTAAACCGGGCGTCAGCACCGGCGAGCTGGATCGCATCTGTAATGATTACATTGTTAATGAACAACACGCGGTTTCTGCCTGCCTCGGCTATCACGGCTATCCGAAATCCGTTTGCATCTCTATTAATGAAGTGGTGTGCCACGGTATCCCGGACGACGCCAAGCTGCTGAAAGATGGCGATATCGTTAACATTGATGTCACCGTAATCAAAGATGGTTTCCACGGCGATACCTCGAAAATGTTTATCGTCGGTAAGCCGACCATCATGGGCGAACGTCTGTGCCGCATCACGCAAGAAAGCCTGTACCTGGCGCTACGCATGGTAAAACCTGGCATTAATCTGCGCGAAATCGGTGCGGCAATTCAGAAATTTGTCGAAGCAGAAGGCTTCTCCGTCGTTCGTGAATATTGTGGACACGGTATTGGTCGCGGCTTCCACGAAGAACCGCAGGTGCTGCACTATGACTCCCGTGAAACCAACGTCGTGCTGAAACCGGGGATGACGTTCACCATCGAGCCAATGGTCAACGCGGGTAAAAAAGAGATCCGCACCATGAAAGATGGCTGGACGGTAAAAACCAAAGATCGCAGCTTGTCTGCACAATATGAGCATACTATTGTGGTGACTGATAACGGCTGCGAAATTCTGACGCTACGCAAGGATGACACCATCCCGGCGATAATCTCGCACGACGAATAAAATGAAGCCGGCGAATGCCGGCTTTTTTAATGCAATAATTTAATCTTATGGGTGGCGCACAATGAATACCCTTCCAGAACAGTACGCAAACACCGCTCTCCCCACCCTGCCCGGTCAACCGCAAAATCCATGCGCCTGGCCCCGTGATGAATTAACCGTCGGTGGGATAAAAGCCCATATCGATACTTTCCAGCGTTGGCTGGGTGATGCCTTTGACAATGGTATCTCCGCAGAACAGTTGATTGAGGCGCGTACCGAGTTTATCGACCAGCTCCTTCAACGATTATGGATTGAAGCGGGATTCAGCCAGATTGCCGACCTGGCATTGGTCGCCGTCGGTGGCTACGGTCGTGGCGAGCTGCATCCACTTTCTGACATCGATTTACTGATTTTAAGCCGTAAAAAGCTCCCGGACGATCAGGCGCAAAAAGTGGGCGAGCTGTTAACACTGCTCTGGGATGTAAAGCTGGAAGTGGGTCATAGCGTGCGCACGCTTGAAGAGTGCATGCTGGAAGGGTTATCGGATTTAACCGTCGCCACCAATTTAATCGAATCCCGCTTATTAATTGGCGATGTTGCGCTGTTCCTCGAACTGCAAAAACATATTTTTAGCGAAGGATTCTGGCCTTCCGACAAGTTCTACGCGGCGAAAGTTGAAGAACAGAACCAGCGCCATCAGCGTTACCACGGCACCAGCTACAACCTTGAACCAGACATCAAAAGTAGCCCCGGCGGCTTGCGCGATATCCACACTCTGCAATGGGTGGCCCGCCGTCATTTTGGCGCAACATCGCTGGATGAAATGGTAGGGTTTGGCTTCTTAACCTCTGCGGAGCGAGCGGAATTAAACGAATGCCTGCATATATTGTGGCGCATTCGCTTTGCCCTGCATCTGGTCGTCAGTCGTTACGATAATCGCCTGTTATTCGATCGCCAGCTTAGCGTCGCCCAGCGTTTGAATTACAGTGGTGAAGGTAACGAACCGGTCGAGCGGATGATGAAGGATTACTTCCGCGTTACACGCCGCGTCAGTGAACTCAACCAGATGCTGCTGCAACTGTTCGATGAAGCCATCCTCGCCCTTCCCGCCGACGAAAAACCACGTCCAATCGACGATGAGTTTCAGCTACGCGGAACGCTGATCGACCTGCGTGATGAAACACTATTTATGCGCCAGCCAGAAGCCATCTTGCGTATGTTCTACACCATGGTGCGCAACAGTGCGATCACCGGCATTTACTCCACCACACTACGCCAGTTACGCCACCTCTGTGTAATATTCCGGAAGCGCGAAAACTGTTTTTGAGCATTCTGCGTCACCCCGGAGCGGTGCGGCGCGGGCTATTGCCAATGCATCGCCATAGCGTACTCGGCGCGTATATGCCGCAATGGTCGCATATCGTCGGGCAGATGCAGTTTGATCTGTTCCACGCCTACACGGTGGATGAACATACTATCCGCGTGATGCTGAAACTGGAGAGTTTTGCCAGTGAAGAAACGCGCCAGCGCCATCCGTTGTGTGTGGACGTCTGGCCGCGCCTGCCGTCAACTGAGCTGATTTTCATCGCCGCGCTGTTTCACGATATCGCCAAAGGACGCGGCGGCGACCACTCCATTCTCGGTGCTCAGGATGTAGTGCATTTTGCCGAACTCCACGGGCTGAACTCACGCGAAACACAGTTGGTCGCCTGGCTGGTTCGCCAGCACTTGCTGATGTCGGTGACCGCTCAGCGCCGCGATATTCAGGACCCGGAAGTCATCAAGCAGTTTGCCGAAGAAGTTCAAACGGAAAATCGTCTGCGCTATCTGGTATGCCTGACAGTAGCTGACATTTGCGCCACCAACGAAACACTGTGGAATAGCTGGAAGCAAAGTCTGTTGCGCGAACTCTATTTTGCCACCGAAAAGCAGCTACGACGCGGAATGCAAAACACGCCGGATATGCGCGAACGGGTTCGCCATCACCAACTCCAGGCGCTGGCGCTACTGCGCATGGATAACATCGACGAAGAGGCGCTGCACCAAATTTGGTCACGCTGTCGCGCTAACTATTTTGTCCGCCATAGCCCAAATCAACTGGCCTGGCACGCACGCCATTTATTACAGCATGATTTAAGCAAACCGCTGGTACTGCTTAGCCCGCAGGCTACGCGTGGAGGCACTGAGATTTTTATCTGGAGCCCGGACCGCCCCTATCTGTTTGCCGCCGTCTGTGCCGAATTAGACCGCCGCAATTTAAGTGTTCACGACGCACAAATTTTCACCACTCGCGACGGTATGGCGATGGATACCTTTATAGTGCTGGAACCCGATGGTAGCCCGCTATCCGCAGATCGTCATGAGGTTATTCGGTTTGGTCTGGAGCAAGTACTGATACAAAGTAGCTGGCAGCCACCGCAGCCCCGTCGCCAACCCGCCAAATTGCGCCATTTTACTGTTGAAACCGAAGTGACGTTTTTGCCGACCCATACCGACCGCAAATCGTTCCTCGAACTGATCGCCCTCGACCAACCTGGACTGCTGGCGCGAGTCGGGAAAATTTTTGCCGATCTGGGAATTTCGCTTCATGGCGCCCGAATTACAACCATTGGCGAGCGAGTAGAAGATTTATTCATAATTGCCACCGCTGACCGGCGTGCGCTTAATAACGAGTTGCAGCAGGAAGTGCATCAGCGGTTGACAGAGGCCCTCAATCCAAACGATAAAGGGTGATGTGTTTACTGATATGAAAAGAGTTTAACAATGCAGCAGTTACAGAACATTATTGAAACCGCTTTTGAACGCCGTGCCGAGATCACGCCAGCCAATGCAGACACCGTTACCCGCGAAGCGGTAAATCAGGTGATCGCCCTGCTGGATTCCGGCGCACTGCGTGTAGCGGAAAAAATTGACGGTCAGTGGGTGACGCATCAGTGGTTGAAAAAAGCGGTGCTGCTCTCTTTCCGTATTAATGATAATCAGGTGATCGAAGGGGCAGAAAGCCGCTACTTCGACAAAGTGCCGATGAAATTCGCTAACTACGATGAAGCACGTTTCCAGAAAGAAGGCTTCCGCGTCGTGCCACCAGCGGCAGTGCGTCAGGGCGCGTTCATTGCCCGTAACACCGTGCTGATGCCGTCTTACGTCAACATCGGCGCATATGTTGATGAAGGCACCATGGTTGATACCTGGGCGACCGTCGGTTCCTGTGCGCAGATTGGTAAAAACGTCCACCTTTCCGGTGGCGTGGGTATCGGCGGCGTGCTGGAGCCGCTGCAGGCTAACCCGACCATTATTGAAGATAACTGCTTCATCGGCGCACGCTCTGAAGTGGTTGAAGGGGTGATTGTCGAAGAAGGTTCCGTCATCTCTATGGGCGTATACATTGGTCAGAGCACCCGTATTTATGACCGTGAAACCGGCGAAATCCACTACGGTCGCGTTCCGGCGGGGTCTGTGGTTGTTTCAGGTAATCTGCCGTCGAAAGATGGCAAATACAGCCTCTACTGTGCAGTTATCGTTAAGAAAGTTGACGCGAAAACTCGCGGTAAAGTTGGTATTAACGAACTGCTGCGTACCATCGACTAAAAGTAAAAGTATGTACACGGGCAGCACGACGCTGCCCGATTGCTTTCTGGCTCAGAATAATTCGTCCTACTCATTTTCCCCCTTTTTTTTAAATACTTTTTCATCTTGTTTCGGACTGTCATGTAATTCGCAAAATGAAGATAAATGTGCTAATCCATCCCATGGAATATCACCACAATAAAGCAGGTAATTTTTTGATTTTTACGCCATGATAGAAGTCTGGAAGAAAAAGGCTTTCTGCGATCACAGTCGAGCCGGGCGGGCCAGGCCAAATGCTAAAATAAGCACAATTTACTGACTCATTTTGAGGTAACACTATGTACGACAATCTGAAAAGTCTGGGTATTACCAATCCTGAAGAAATTGATCGTTACAGCCTCCGGCAGGAAGCCAACAACGATATTCTGAAAATCTATTTCCAGAAAGACAAAGGCGAGTTTTTCGCCAAGAGCGTGAAGTTTAAATACCCGCGTCAGCGTAAAACGGTCGTCGCTGATGGTGTGGGTCAGGGTTATAAAGAAGTCCAGGAAATTAGCCCGAATCTACGGTATATCATTGATGAGCTTGATCAAATCTGCCAGCGTGACCGCAGCGAAGTTGATCTTAAGCGTAAGATCCTCGACGACTTACGTCACCTGGAGTCAGTAGTAACCAATAAGATCAGCGAGATTGAAGCCGATCTGGAAAAACTGACGCGTAAATAATGCCATTCTGTGGGCCGGGTAAAGTCTCACCCGGCTGTAATTTTGTAATCGACCTACCGCTCTTCATCCAGTTGTAACGCCACATACAGCAGCAACCTGTCATCAAAATTGCCCAAATCAAGCCCGGTCAGTTCCGATATACGATTAAGCCGATATTCCAGAGTATTACGATGAATAAACAACGCCTTTGACGTTGCCAGCGGTTGCACATTGTGGCGAAACCACGCCGCCAGCGTTCGCCGCAGCAAGCCGTTATTGTCCATCGCTTTCAGCCGCGCCAGCGGTCGCGCCAGTTCGTTGGCCTGCCAGTCGCCACGCAAACTGTCGAGTAACACAGGTAACATCAGATCCTGATAAAAATAGCAGCGACTTTCTGGCATCCGCTGTTTACCCACCACCATCGTCGTTTTCGCCGTACGATAGGATCGGGCAATACTGCCAGGACCGGTAAAATAGTTGCCCAGCGAAACGCGAAAACGCAGCTGGCCATACTCTTTCATGCGGGTAATCAGTTGTTCAACTCGCTTACGATGATCTTCTGCGTCCCAGCGCCCAAAAGAGTTCAACGCCGGTTTCAACACCACCATTTCGGTTAGCGAGACAATCGCCACCAGATTATTACGCTCGGGCGTAGTCAGCGCATTTTGCAGTTGCTGTAACTCCGCCATTGCGCTGTCCACGCCAAGCTGACCGCTGTCGACCTCAACAATAGCCACCACTCGCGGTTGATTGAGATCGATCCCCAGCCGTTGCGCCCATTCAGTAAGTGCGGGAGTATTCTCCTCAGCCTGAATGAGGTTCATCACCAGTTCTTCCCGCAAACGGCTATCCTGCGCCAACAGGTGCATCAACCGCGACTGTTCCAGCATCATTTCAGCCGTCATGCAGACCAGTTCGCCATATTTACGCAGATTCTCTGGTTCACCTGTCAGGCCAATTACGCCGACAATTTCACCTTCCAGCCGTAACGGTAGATTAATCCCCTGCCGCACACCGTGCAGATGACGTGCCACCGCGTCATCGATATCGACGACTCGTCCTTGTGAAAGTACCAGCAATGCTCCTTCGTGCAATTCACCAATACGCTCACGATCGCCGCTGCCGATAATTCGCCCGCGGGCATCCATTACGTTGATATTGGTATCGATGATGCGCATGGTACGTGCCACGATATCCTGCGCCATTTTGGTATCAAGATGCCAGCCAGCCATAAGTCCTCCATTATGCACGGCTTAGCATAAGGAAGTACGTAACGTACGGCATTGTGCAAATGCCCAAAGGATGATGAAGATGTATGGAGTTGTGGTGAAGTTCACAGATTGTAAGGAGAACCCCTTCCCGTTTTCAGGAAGGGGTTGAGGGAGATTACTGCATTAACAGGTAGATGGTGCTGTCGCCACGCTGAATGTTCAGTGCCAGCACAGACGGTTTGCTGTCGAGAACTTTACGCAGTTCAGCGATGTTTTTCACTGCCTGCTGGTTCGCGCCAATAATCACATCACCTTTCTTCAGGCCGATCTGCGCAGCCGGAGTGCCCGTTTTCACGTTGTTCACCACCACGCCCTGATCTTTGCCTTTGTTACTCATCTCAGCGCCTTCAATGCCGTTGAAGATGGTGCTGGAATCAACCTGATTCTGGCTGCTCTGCTGAAGTTCCAGGTTCACGTTAACCTGCTTCCCGTCGCGCAGTAAGCCCAGGGTCAGTTTGCTACCTACCGGCATAGTGCCCACCTGAGCACGCAGTGCGGCAAAGCTGCTGATTGGCTTACCGTTCAGTGAGGTGATCACATCACCCGCTTTAATGCCCGCTTTCGCGGCGGAAGAATTCGGCAGAACCTGGCTTACGAAAGCACCGCGCTGAGCGTCAACTTTCATCGCTTTCGCCAGATCGGAGTTCAGCTCAGTGCCCATAATACCCAACTCACCACGTTTCACCTGGCCGTATTCCACCATCTGCGAGGTCAGGTTTTTCACCATGTTGCTCGGGATAGCAAAACCGATACCGATGTTTCCGCCGTCCGGTGCGAGAATCGCGGTGTTGATACCAATCAGTTCGCCGTTCAGGTTAACCAACGCACCACCTGAGTTACCCCGGTTGATCGCTGCATCGGTCTGGATGAAGTTTTCGTAGTTTTCAGCGTTCAGGCCGCTACGTCCCAGCGCAGAGACAATCCCGGAAGTTACTGTCTCGCCCAGGCCGAACGGGTTACCAATTGCTACGGTGTAATCACCCACGCGCAGCGCATCAGAATCCGCCATCTTAATTGCGGTCAGGTTTTTCGGGTTCTGGATCTGGATCAGCGCGATATCAGAGCGCGGATCTTTGCCAACCATCTTCGCGTCGAACTTACGACCATCGCTCAGTTGGACTTTAATCACCGTCGCGTTATCAACAACGTGGTTGTTGGTGACGACATAGCCTTTATCGGCATCAATGATAACGCCGGAACCCAGCGCCATGAATTTCTGTTGCTGGCCGCCGCCATTACCGCCCAGGCCCCCCTGGCAGAACGGAGAGCTCTGGAACGGAGAACCCTCCTGGCAGAACGGAGAATCATCACCGAAGAACTGCTGGAAATTACGCGGCATACGCGGCGTATTAACGGTTGTGCTACCTTCTACGTTAATGCTGACCACTGAAGGCATCACCTTTTCGAGCATCGGTGCAAGGCTTGGCATCTGCTGGGCTGTCGTTGCTGAAGAAGTCTCAGCCGCCGTTGCAGAGAGCGGAGATAACGCCAAACCTAAACTCAGAGCCAGTGCACTCAGTGCTAATGTGGTTTTTTTCATGTATTTCAGTCTCGATTAACAGATAACGCAAAATTGCTGTGTTCTTCAGATTCGTTTTATAGCGCGAAGTTCCGAACTAAAGTTTCTGCAAAAGGTAAAAATTTATTGTTCGTCTTTACAAAAGCCTGGTTATTGTTCTACGGCCATCAGACGTCGGTATTCATCCCACGCATAGAGGTCGGTCATACCGCTGATATAATCCTGCAGCAGGCGGCAACGGTA
>OBXH01000705.1_pt1 | contig 25001 bp, 29 predicted proteins | sample 1538101 | NCBI WGS metagenome assembly OBXH01 (sample SAMEA2580141, study PRJEB22360) | human gut metagenome | biome: human gut; feature: human-associated habitat; material: faeces | place: Denmark | collected 2008/2010 | reverse complement strand
CTAAGAGAACGCGGGGGAAGGGGGCCTCTCCCGCCGAAACGCCTGCCGCACCAAAGGCAGAAGCCGAAGAACCTGCGGCACCGGCCAGCCCGGACGAGGAGCATTCGGTCTATGACCCTGAGGCCCCGAACCCGAACCCCGTAGAGGCCGGCCCCGCCGTCGCCCCCAAGGACGAAAGCGGCAAATTCGACCCCACCAAGATCGCTGAGGCTTCTGATTTCGGCGACTGGGAAGAGCAGGGGTGTAAAGGGTAAACCTCTTAGATAATAAAAATGCCATCGCGCTTTGAGAGCACGATGGCATTTTTTATCGCTCGTAATGCGTCCAGAGGCTCAGGATCTTGATGGTCTTTTCTTCCTCATAGACTTGATAGACCAGCCGGTGCTGTAAATTGACACGGCGTCTGTACGCTCCGCCCAGATCACCGACCAGTTTTTCATAGGACGGCGGCTTCTGGAAGGGGTCATCCCGGATAATATCGATCAATGCCTTCGCCTTATCCGCCAGATGTGCGGCTTTCAGCTTTGGGATGTCCTTTGCCGCCGTTTTTGTGTAGACGATCTTGTACATTTACCACTCCACGTCCTCTTCGTCCAGGCACTCATCCAGCGGCTGTTTCAACCCGTCCATGACCTTCTCTCTCATGCCGGGCGCCGAGACCAGATACAGCGTCTCCATCAAGCCGCTGTAATCCTCCGCGCTCAGCAGAACGGCGTCGCCGTCCTTCGTGCTGATGCTGAGCGGCTCATTGTACTTGATGGTCTGCTCCACATAGTTGAACGCATTCTTGCGGAAATTGGTGATGTTTGTCGTGGTCATGCTATCGCCTCCTATGTACACAATAGCGTACATAAAATGAAATATCAAGCAGTTTCAACGACCCTCTGCGATTTTTATGTGATTCACCACATTCTCAGCACCTCTACACAGAGTTCCAGCGCTTTCCACAGCGAATCCTTTCCCCAGTCACGGTCATCATGCCGCTCTGCGTTTGCAAGGGAATCCGCCGTATACAGGATTTGTCCGAAAGCTGCTCCGCGCTTCTTGGCGCAGGCCGCGAGGGCGGCACATTCCATTTCTACCGTTGCGCAGCCTTCGGCTTTCCGGTACGCCACCATATCTCTCGTTTCCCGGAAAAAACCGTCCGTCGTCCATGTGATACATTCGCGGAAGGGAAGACCCAGTGCACGAAAGGTCTTTTCTATGACCTGCACTGCTTCCGAGGCCGGTTCTGCATACCGGGCGGCAGGAAGATAGTGATAGGATGTACCCTCATCCCGCAGCGCTTTGGTCGGGATGAGAAACTCGTTCTCTGCCATTTCGGTCAGCACGCCGCACGAGCCTGCCGTAATAATTTTCCTGCACCCGCAAGCAATGAGGCAGTCCATAAACTGCGCCGCAGCGGGCGCTCCCAGTGGGGCCTGACAAAGGCAGAACTCTTCGCCGTCATTTTTTATAACATAAATCGGGTAGGTCTTTGTGATCGTCTCAAAATGCTCTGCAACCGTCGCGCCCATCTCGGCAGCATAGGTATCGATGGTGTCTCCCAAAAAGGCAAAGACGCATTTCTCCGGCAGAGTCAGCTGCTCCGCCCCGTGATTGGGCTTTAATATCTCTGTCGAGTCGAAATCGTATTCCAAAATGGGAAATTCATTTTTCTGTATCATGCTTCACCTCTCGCGATCCGGTTCAGTCTTTCCTTGTCTAATACCTCTACCCCGCCGCGGTAGAGCTTCACGATGCCCTCACCGGCGAAGTATTTGAGCAGGCGGCTCACCACCTCACGGGCAGAGCCCATGTACTTCGCCATCTGATCCTGCGTCAGGCGGACGTCCTCGCCGCCGGTCTTGGCAAGCTCGTCCGCGAGGAAGATGGCCAGCCGCCGGTCGGCACTCATGAAGAGGATCTGCTGCATGGTCCACATGGTGTCGGAGAAGCGCTCGGCCGTCATCTGGTAGGCGAAGCACCGCACCTCCACGTTCTGCTGCATCAGGCTGCGGAAGACGCCCGCGCTGATGCAGTAAGCCTCGGTGTCCTCCTCGGCGTCGATGTAGAGGTCGAAGTTCACCGAATCCATCACGCAGGAGGCCGAGAGGATACATATCTCGCCGCCGAAGAGGCGGTAGAGGGTCACATCCCGGCCATCGTCGGAGAGCAGGTAGGCCCGGAACTGGCCGGTGCGCAGCAGCAGGATGCCCACGCAGTTCTCCACCGGACTGTGGACGCGCTCACCCCTGCGGTAACGCACAGGCCGGGTCGCGCGGCAGAGCAGCTCCTGCTGGTCGGCGGTCAGCTTGTCCCAGAAGGGGAAGGCGCAGGCGAGGCACTGGCGGTGCTCACCGCATCGGGGGATGGGGAGGACTTCCGGCATCTTGGCTCACTCCTTTCGCAGGGCTTTGGCGGCTTCGGTGCCCGCCAGCGCGCCCTCATAGACGGCCTTTGCCACCTGCAAAAGCCCGCCGGTGCAGTCTCCGGCGGCGTAGAGGCCGGGAACGGTGGTCTGCATCTTTCCATCGGTGACGATGCGGTTATTTTCCACTGCTGCACCGATCTTCCGGGCCAGCGCCGTGCTGCCCGCAACGCCCAGCGCGATGAACACACCCGCCAGCTCCACGACCTCGCCGCCCGCCAGCTGGACGCCGGTGACTTTCTGCTCGCCGAGGACAGCGTCGATCTTTTCGGGCCGGACGGTCACTTCCGGCGGGAACTGGGCCGCCAGCGGCGCACCGTTCAGCAGGAGGGTGACGCTGGACGCCACCGGCAGAAGGGCCTGCACCTCATGGAGGGCGTATTCGCCGCTGCCCACTACCGCCACATCCCTGCCGCGATAGAAAAAGGCGTCACAGGTGGCACAGTAGCTGACGCCGTGGCCCTCAAGACCCGCCAGCCCCGGGATGCGGGGCACGGCCCGGGCTGCACCGGTGGCGAGGATGACAGCATCCGCCGGGTAATCTCCGTCGAGCGTCTCCACCGTGAGTTTATCGGTATAGGTCAGGCCCACGGCTTCGGTGGTGACGAACTTGACGCCCACCGCCTTGGCCCCCTCGATGCCCTGCCGCTCCAGCTCGGCACCGGAGATGGGAGCGGCGAAGCCGTAGTAATTCTGGATCCCCTCGGCGCGGTCGAGCGCACCCGGCCCCCGGGTGAGGACGGTGGTGTCCACCCCGGCGCGGGCGGTGTACAGCGCAGCAGATACTCCCGCCGGGCCGGAACCAATGATGACGATGTTGGACATAGTGGGCCTCCTTATACTTCTTGTATCATCAAATCCATGCATTTTCGCTATTTGCTGGATTTGCTGGAACGCGATGCCTGTTGCAGCAGGGCTAAGTTTTCTTTAAGTGGGATCGCGCGCTTGTGGCGCGGGGGATGTTTTTTCTTGCGGTCAAGTGGCTTGCGCTCCGCGCGGGCCAGAGGCAGGGAGGGGTGTTTCGACTCCCCCCTCCCTACCTCTGGACTCCACTCTCCCCGCAACGAGTTAAGGGCTGCTCGCCCTTAACAATTCCAAAGAGGAAGTCGAAGCCCAAAAATGCTAGCCGCTTCGCTAAGACGGGTTGCGGTGCCCAGCGTCCACTTCGTGCCTTGAGCGGCACTCGTGTCCTGCTGACCGCGGCCCCAACAGCTCCTCCCTGTATCCGCCGCAGGCGGCGGTCGTCGCTGTTGCACTTTTTTCTCGTTTCTCCCATTTGCTGCTTCGCAGCAGACTTTACGCCCTTGCAGAACGTGAAGTCCTGCTGAAGCGTAACACCATCGGCGGAGCCGTAAACCGGAGAAGTACAAAAAATGCGTTTAGCGAAGCGGCTAGCATTTTTGTGCTTCGACAACTCCTTTGGGGTCTGAAAGGGGCGAGCAGCCCCTTTCTCGTGGATCCAGCGCGTCGAAATCGCTGGTGCTTTTCTGGTTCTCTTTTGGCACGCAAAAGAGAACTTAGCCTTACCGCAACAGCGCTCTAACTCCGCGCCACCTCGCTCTACCCTTCTATTATACACCAAAATCCCCACATTTCTGTGACCAAGTCCCAAAAGCCTCCATTTCCCGCCGGAACTCCACTTTGCAAGGGCCGGAGAGTGTGTTATACTTTCCTTGAATTTGATTTTTTATCTTCCCAATGGAGGCTTTTACTTATGTCCACAAAGCAGCGCCTGCTTTTCATCACCACCGGCGGCACCATCGCCAGCGTCCGCACCCAGCAGGGCCTCAAGCCCGTGCTCACCAGCGAAGAGCTGTTGGCCCATCTGCCCGAGCTGAACGACCTCTGCTGCCCCGACACGCTGGCCCTGTGCAGCATCGACAGCACCGACCTCGGCCCGGAGCACTGGCTGATGATGGCAAAGGCCGTGCAGGAAAATTATGCCCTCTACGACGGCTTCATCATCTGCCACGGCACCGACACACTGGCCTACTCGGCGGCGGCACTGTCCTACCTCATCCAGAACGCCGACAAGCCCATCATCCTCACCGGCGCACAGCAGCCCATCTCCAACGAGATCACCGACGCCAAGAAAAACCTGCGCGACAGCGTCATCTGCGCCCTTGACCCCGGCAGCCGGGGCGTTATGGTGGTGTTCGGCGGGCACGTCATCGCGGGCACCCGCGCCAAAAAGAACAAGACCATCAGCTACGACGCTTTCGCCTCCGTAAATTTTCCGGCGCTGGCGCTGGTACAGGGCGACCGTCTGGTGCGGTATGTGCCCTCGCCCTGGCCCACCGGCCCGGTGGAGTTTGGCCGCGCCCTCAGCCCCCGGGTCTTTCTGCTCAAGCTGACGCCGGGCCTCAGCCCCGACCTCATCCCGGACATCTTCCGGCTCTACGACTGCGTCATCGTGGAGAGCTTCGGCGTGGGCGGCATCCCCCAGCGGCTGATGGACGCCTTTGCCGAGGGCCTCGGCGACTACGACAAGACCCGCAAGGTGCTCATCCTCACCACACAGGTGACTTACGAGGGCAGCGATGTGGGCATCTACGAGGTGGGCAAGCGGGTCAAGAACCGCTTCCGTTTCCTCGAGGCCCACGATATGACCATCGAGGCCGTCGTGACCAAGATCATGTGGCTGCTGGCACAGGACTGCGACAGCTTCGATCAGTTGCAGCAGCGGTTCTACCGGCAGGTCAATTTTGATACGTTCTATCACTGAATGTCTATAGCAATTCAACTTTTTAACGCAACAGCAACAGCGTTGAATTGCATATCGCAAATATGTTGTTTGACTGCTGCACTAATTTCTTGACTTGCGATAAAAAGGCCGACAGCGCAAAGCTTCAAATGCTCTGCGGTGTCGGCCTTTTTACTCAAAGATATTCCTCAAAATATTGCAGCGTCGAACAGCGGACTAATATTTTATCCGTTTCTTTTTCGCTCAGTTTTGCCTTCTTGTATTTTTCGATGTACTTTTGCATCCCGCACTGGATACGATACTCTTTTCCACGCAGAGCATCAAATTCATTTGGCCGGATATGTGGTTGCTTTACCGAATCGATATATTTCTGTTCATCTATAATAACAACAGCCTTTGTATAGTCTACGCCGCACTGATTCACTTTGTCTGTCAAATATGCATGAGGATGGCGGATATGTGAACGCATCGGAATCGCAAATATCCGCTCTCCAATCGTAATAAAGACGACCACATATGGTCTGTTCCTCTTCTGTTCGATTTCCGGGTAACGGTTGGCCGGATAGTCCTCATAGAACTTATCAGACAAAAAGGCAAATCTCATCGTTCTGCATCCTTTTATAAAAAGAAATGCCCCTTTCTTCAAGGGGCAATCTTCTCAGTGAACTTTTCTTTTATTTTACTTGGTCGCGTTCTACGACCAAATCTTCTCAGGTGAACTTTCTTTATGCTCGCGTTCTACGAGACCATCTTCACAGGTTCTCCCTGCACTTATAGTATACGGTCTTTTCTTTAAAATGTCAACCTGTTCACGTCAAAATTTTTCAGAATACCATCTGCACCAGCAGCACATAGCACAGCGTGCCGCCTGCGATGGAGACGAGCGTCTGATGCTTCCACTTATGGAGCGCGACGGTCACGCCGATGGCGATGGCCTCGGGGATGCCGTGGCTGCCTGTGGCAAAGCTGACGCCCTTGAGGCAGTAGACGATGAGCATCCCGAAGATGGCGGCGGGCAGCACATGGCCCAGATATTCCACCACCTCGGGCACCCTGCCGCCCCGGGAGCCGAACACCAGAAAAGGCAGAAACCGGGTGAGCATGGTCGCCGCCGCACAGACGGCGATGGTCAGGATGAATTGGAGATCACTCATCGTACCGCCTCGCTTTCCTTGGCCTCGATGGGGCGGCGGAGCAGGAGCAGGGCTGCGAGGATGCAGACCATCGAGGGGATGAGGAAGCTGCCCGCGCCAAAGATGTGCAGGCAAACCAGCGGCGCAGCGAGGCCGATGACGGCGCTGGCGTGCTGCTTTTCCTTCTCCCACTGATTGAGGAAGATGACCACGAACATGGCCGTCATGACAAAATCCACGCCCTCGGTGCTGAAGGGCAGGACTGCGCCGAGAGCCGCCCCCATGGCCGCGCTGGCGACCCAGTAGAACTGGTCCAGCAGGGTAATGAAGAACATGAACCAGCCCCGGTCCACCCCCTCCGGCGGCTCTGCTGAGCAGGTGATGGAGAACGTCTCATCGCTCATGGCGAAGATCATGTAGGCGCTGCGCAGGCCGTAGCCCCGGTAGCGCTGCAGCATGGTCAGGCCGTAGAAGAGGTGCCGCGCCTGGATCATCAGGGCCATCAGAAAGGCCGACACCGGCGCAAAGCTGCCCAACAGCAGTGACGCCAGCACAAATTCCAGCGAGCCGCCATACACCACCGTGCCCATCAGGGGCGGCAGCCAGACCGGCAGACCCAGCGACTGCACATAGATGCCGTAGCCGAGGCCCAGCACCAAATATCCGGCAAACACCGGCAGCGTCTGGGGCGCTGCGGCCCGGAACGCGCGCCACACCGGCGCACGGTTCAATTTTATTTCGTTTTGTTCTTGCATCGGCTTCAACCCTCCATTCTAGTATTATAACAGGTTTATAATACATTGCAAGAGAGGAGTTCCCCCCTGCCGACAGACAAAAAGCATCCGCAGAGGCGGCTCTCCGAGCTTTTTTCGGAGAAACACCCTCTGCGGATGCTTTCTTTTTGCGATGGGATGCGGCCCTTAGTCCAGCTTATCCTTCTTCACGAGGTCCTTCGTGTAGAGGGCGCGGGTGGCGTTCAGGACAGCGAGGACCATAACGCCGACGTCCGCGAAGATGGCAGCCCACATATTGGCGATACCCAGAGCGCCCAGCAGCAGGCAGGCCGCCTTGATGGCCAGTGCAAAGACGATGTTCTGGTAGACGATGCCCTTGGTGCGGCGGGCAATGCGCATGGCGAGGGCGATCTTAGCCGGGTCGTCGTCCATCAGGACAACGTCTGCAGCCTCGATGGCGGCGTCCGAACCGAGTGCGCCCATGGCAATGCCGATGTCAGCGCGGGAGAGGACGGGGGCGTCGTTGATGCCGTCGCCCACGAAGGCCAGATTCTCCTTGGGCCGCTTCTCGGCGATGAGCTTCTCGATCTGGTCCACCTTGTCGCCGGGCAGCAGGCCCGCATGGTACTCATCGAGGCCCAGCTCTGCCGAGACGGCTTTCGCCACCGGCTCGGCGTCGCCGGTCAGCATGACCGTCTTGCGGACGCCGGCCTGCTTGAGGCCCTTGATGGCCTGTGCACTGTGGGGCTTCACCACATCGGCGATGAGCAGGTAGCCCGCATACCTGCCGTCGATGGCCACATGGACGATGGTGCCGGTCTGGGGCACATCGGGGACAGAAAGGCCCAGCTTCTCCATCAGGCGGGCGTTGCCCGCCGCCACCGGCCTGCCATCCACCTTGGCGGTGACGCCGTGGCCGCCAAGCTCTTCCACATCGGTGACGCGGGCGGCATCAATGTCCCTGCCGTAGGCGGCCTTGATGCTCAGGGAGATGGGATGCTTCGACCAGCTTTCGGCCAGCGCAGCAGCCTCCACGAGGGCTTCCTCCGCACCGCCCTCCACGGGGCAAATCTTAGTGACTTTAAAAGTGCCCTGCGTCAGGGTGCCGGTCTTATCGAAGACCACGACGCCGGTGTTGGCCAGCTCTTCCAGATAGGTAGAGCCTTTGACGAGGATGCCGCAGGCGGATGCGCCGCCGATGCCGCCGAAGAAGCTCAGCGGGATGGAGATGACCAGAGCGCAGGGGCAGCTGATGACGAGGAAGGTGAGGGCACGGTAGACCCAGTCCCCGAAGCGGGCCGGCTGGCCCATGAGAAGCAGGGCGATGGGGGGGATGAAGGCCAGCGCCAGAGCGCCGTAGCAGACCGCCGGGGTGTAGACCCGGGCAAAGCGGGTGATGAAGTTCTCGGCCCGGGCCTTCTTCATGCTGGAATTTTCCACAAGGTCGAGGATCTTGGAGACGGTGGATTCGCCGAACTCCTTGGTGGTCCTGACCCGGAGCAGGCCGCTCATATTGACGCAGCCGCTGATGACCTCATCCCCGGACTGGACATCGCGGGGCAGGCTCTCGCCGGTGAGGGCGGCAGTGTTCAGGGTGGAAGCGCCCTCGACGATGACGCCGTCGATGGGCACACGCTCGCCGGGCTGGACCACAATGACCGTGCCCACCTCGACTTCGTCGGGGTCCACCTGTTCCAGCTTGCCGTCCTCGCCCTCGATGTTGGCATAGTCGGGCCGGATGTCCATCAGGGCCGAGATGCTGCGGCGGCTCTTGCCGACGGCCACGCTCTGGAACAGCTCGCCGATCTGATAGAAGATGATAACGGCGCAGCCCTCGACGTAGTCGCCCAGCGCGAATGCGCCCACGGTGGCGACTGCCATCAGGAAGCACTCATCGAAGGCCTGACGGTTCTTGATGCCCAACAGGGCCTTGCGGAGCACGTCCCAGCCCACCACGAGGTAGGGGATGCAGTAGAGCAGCAGCTCTGCCGCCATAGGCAGGGGCGGCAGCAGCTTGAGCACCAGCACCAGCGCCAGAGCGGCGAGGATGCGGTAGAGCATTTTCTTTTGTTTTTTCGTCATGGGTCTCAGGCCTCCTTTGGGGCACTTTTCTCAGATTCAACAGGTTTTCCCCACAAGGGGCTTGTTTTCCACCCTTTCCCCCGGCTTTTCCACGATGTTTTCCCGCAAAAAGCCTCAAATGCGCGTTTATTTTTCTACTTTTGCGCAAAGGATGTTGAAAACCCGGTGGAAATTGTTGAAAACCGATTTATTTTTCCACAGTTTCCACCCGCATCTCGTCCGCTGCGGCAGACGCTCAGATGCCGAAGATCTCGCAGTCGTCCTCCACCTTCTTGCAGGCAACGAGGACGTTCTGCATGGTGGCCTTGGGGTCAGCGCCTTCGGCAAACTCGACGTTCATCTTCTGGGTCATGAAGCTGACGGTAGCCTTTGCCACGCCGGAAACAGTGTTGGCGGCATCCTCCATCTTCTGAGCGCAGTTTGCGCAGTCCACTTCGATCTTGTAGCTCTTTTTCATAATAAGTACCAGCCTTTCTTTCTATATAGCCGCTCCGCCGCAGGGTGCGGCAGAGCTTGCAGCATTTCAGGGGGCATCACTCTTCGATATGGTCCATGCCCATCGAGAGGATGCTGCGCACATGGTCATCGTCCAGCGCATAGTAGACGGTCTTGCCGTCGCGGCGGAAGCGGACGAGCTTTGTGTCCTTCAGCACCCGCAGCTGGTGGCTCACCGCCGACTGGCTGAGCTGGACGGCGTTTGCGATGTCCTGCACGCAAAGCTCGTCGTCGTGGAGGGCATAGAGGATCTTGATGCGGGTGGAGTCGCCGAACACCCGGAACAGGTCGGCCAGCTCATAGAGCACCTCATCGTCCGGCAGCACCGGCGGGATATTGGGCAGTTTTTCGGGGGAAGTGACCTCTTCAGCCATCGTTGTCACCCTTTCGTTTTTACATGTGAACATCTGTTCATGTATTCATGATAACACGCAGACGCCCCCCTGTCAAGCGTTTTGGCACAAAAACTTATCACGCCTCCCAAATTGACAAAATAAACCGTAAAACGCCGGAAATTTGCAATCAGCTTGCGGTTTCATTTTGCGGGAAGGGTGTGATTTGGAAAGAAAAAGCAACTCTATTCGAATTGCTTTTCCTCTATATATTCTTTTCGATTTTTATGCAGCCGTATTTGCTGTATCGTTCTCCTTTAGGTACTTCCATATTTTGTTTTATTGAATTTTAACAAATTTTCCCCATAATTTTTTCTTCAAAACATCCCTGCTGTGTTTTATGTCCTCCCTCTGCTCCGCCACTCCTTCAAGGCCCACGGCAGATACATAACGGCCAGCGCCAGCGCGATGGCAGGCAGAAAGCCCAGAATATAATACTTTTCACCTAGCAGCTCTGTAAATGTACTGGTGATGATATTCCCATAGGGATTATTGAGAAAATAGAAGTTGGTGCCAAGCGGCTTATTCAAAAAGTAGATGGGCAGGGCGGATCCAAACAAGAACGCCAGCACCTGTGGGATTCGCCGGGGACTGGGACGGTAGCCGCCCGCCGCCAGCAGGACTGGATAGAGTACCAGCAGGGCATGGATGCTGACGGAGTGCAGATTGATGAGCGTCCACCAAGAGGGGACATCCAGCCAGCTGGGGCAGAGCAGGGCCAGCATTGCGCCCGGGATACAGAGCGCATAAAGCTCCTCTTTGCACCAGTTTCTGTCCGTGATCGTGTTGTATAGGCAGACGAAGACATTGATATTGCACAGGTGCAGGGGCAGATAGCTCCAGTTCCACTGGCCGGTCAGGGCCATCCCCAGCAGGAGGGCAGCTTCGTCCAGCACAAGTAGGAGAGTGACTCCTATTAAAATACGCCGCCGGGTGCGGGCAGAGCTGCGGCGATACCACCAAGCCATTCCTCCAATGAATGCAAGTGAAAGAGCCAATTCTGTGAGGTGGATGCCGCCATACAGCGGATAACACCGGTAATCGGCTCCAAATTCAGCGTGGGTGATGTCGTAGGATTTCCAGAAATCATTCATCTTCTCTCCCTCCTTGTCCAGCTTATGATACCGCTTTTGGCTTCAGGCGGAAAGAGTTTTAGAGAAAAAATCCCGAAAACAGATGCAATGACCGATATTTTGTGGTATCCTTACGAATGTGAAATTATCTGCCGCAAACTGTGGCAGCACGAAGATTTGAGAAAGAAGGCATTTTTATGTTAGAGACTGGCATCCGCGGCAGACAGAGCGTCGCCGTCACCCCTGAAAACACCGCCAAGACGATGGGCAGCGGCACGCTGAACGTCTTCGCCACCCCCGCACTGGTGGCGCTGGCCGAAAAGACCTGCTGGATGAGCGTCGCCGACGCACTGGACGAAGGCTGCGGCTCTGTGGGCACCAAGCTGGAGCTGGAGCACACCGCCCCCACCCCCGTGGGCATGACCGTCACCTGCGAGAGCGAGCTGACCGCTGTGGAGGGCCGCAAGCTGGTGTTCAAGGTATCCCTGTACGACGAGAAAGGCCCCGTGGGCGGCGGCGTCCACGAGCGCTTCGTGGTCAACGACGCCAAATTTGCCGCCAAGGCCGAGAGCAAGAAAGGTTAATCTTTTTGCTCTCCGCGCCCGGCAAGCTCGATGGGCGGCGGGTCGGCAGCCAGAAGCTGCTGCTCGGCCCGGGCCTGTGCTTCCTGCAGGAGCCGGGCTGCCTGCTCGCTGGCGCGGAACAGTTCCAGATACATCGCTTTATAGTCCGGCGCAGCCAACACCCCCTTCCGTCCCCGTTCTTGGGGATAGTCTGCCCGGCAGACCGCAAAAAAATCAAGTGAGGAGCTTATCATGAAAAAAACCAATCTTTCGTGGGTGGGTGCTCTTCTGGTGTTTGCCCTGCTGCTGTGGTGCACCGCAGCAACTCCCGGCAAGATCGCCGACCCCTCCACCTACACCTGCGCAGTATACAGCTCTGCGCTCTCCCTGCTGCCCCCTGTGGTGGCCATCGTTCTGGCCCTGAACACCAAGGAGGTCTACACCTCGCTGCTGGTGGGCATCGCCACCGGTGCGCTGCTCTACGCCAACGGCAACCTTGAGCTTGCGCTGACCACCCTCTTCTTCAACGAGGACGGCGGTATGATCTCCAAGCTGTCCGATGCCAGCAATGTGGGCATCCTCGTCTTTCTGGTGATGCTGGGCATCCTTGTGGCCCTGATGAACAAGGCCGGCGGCAGCGCCGCGTTCGGCCGCTGGGCCTCCACCCACATCCACACCCGGGCAGGCGCACAGTTCGCCACCCTGCTGCTGGGCATCCTCATCTTTGTGGACGACTACTTCAACTGCCTGACCGTCGGCTCCGTCATGCGCCCGGTCACGGACCGGCAGAAGGTCTCCCGCGCAAAGCTGGCCTACCTCATCGACGCCACCGCCGCCCCCATCTGCATCATCGCGCCGGTGTCCAGCTGGGCCGCCGCCGTCACCTCCTCGGTGCCGGAAGGCTCGGGCATCAACGGCTTCACCATGTTCCTGCGCACCATCCCCTATAACTACTACGCCATCCTCACGATGGTGATGAGCCTCTTCCTCATCTTCAGCGGCTTCGACTACGGCCCCATGAAGAAGCACGAGGACAACGCCCTGCTGGGTGACCTCTTCACCACCGACGACCGCCCCTACGGCGACGATGTGGACGACGGCTCCGACGCCCGCGGCCATGTGATAGACCTCATCGCGCCGGTGCTGGTGCTCATCGCGGCCTGCATCTTCGGCATGGTGTACACCGGCGGCTTTTTCGAGGGCGTGGACTTCATCACTGCCTTCGCAAATTGCAGCGCCTCTGTGGGCCTCGTGATGGGCAGCTCCATCGCCCTGATGTTCACCTTCGTCTTCTACCGGGTGCGGGGCGTCATGACCTTTCAGGACTTCGCCGCCTGCATCCCCGAGGGCTTCAAGGCGATGGTCAGCCCCATGCTCATCCTGACGCTGGCGTGGACCCTTTCCGGCATGACCGGCCTGCTGGGCGCAAAATACTACGTCGCCAGCCTGCTCAGCGGCTCCGCTGCGGCGCTGCAGTACCTGCTGCCCATCATCATCTTCCTCGTGGCCGTCTTCCTCGCCTTCGCCACCGGCACTTCGTGGGGTACCTTCTCCATCCTCGTGCCCATCGTCTGCCATGCGTTCCCGGAGGGTGAGATGCTGGTGGTCTCCATCGCCGCCTGCCTGTCCGGCGCGGTCTGCGGCGACCACTGCTCGCCCATCTCCGACACCACCATCATGGCTTCCGCCGGTGCCCACTGCAGCCACGTCAACCATGTCTCCACTCAGCTGCCCTACGCCATGACCGCCGCCGCCATTTCGGCGGGCTGCTACCTGCTCTGCGGCGCAGCGCAGGCCGTCCTCGGCGAGGCTGCCAACGTCCTGACCTCCTTCGTGCTGCTGGCCTGTGCCGTCGTCATCGAGCTTGTAGTCCTGAGCATCGTCAGGGCACGGATGGGCCATCCCGGGCAGAAAAAGTCCGGAAAAGCCTAAAATTTCCACCAAAATCGTGGATTTTTCTCTTCCCCTCCGGCCAGAATCATGGTATACTGTAAAAAGAGTAAATTTTTTGAGCTATTAGGCTCATGGAAGGAGAATCCATGCTGGAAGAAGTCTTTCAGGACGTTTATACCAAATTCAAGCTGCACTTTTATCAAAATGTATTTCAGCGCTTTGCCACCCGCGAGGCCACGCTGACCACGGTGGAGTCCTTCTGCATGGAGGGCATCATGGCGATGGGCGAGCCGACCATTGCGGAGTTCTCCCGCATGATGCGCATTTCCACCCCCAACGCGGCCTACAAGATCGGCAGCCTCGTGAAAAAGGGCTATGTGGAGAAGATCCAGTCCACCACCGACCGCCGCGAGTACTATCTGCGCCCCACCCAGAAATACATCGATTACTACAGCATCAGCTACTCCTACCTGCACACCGTCATCGAGCGAGTGCGTCAGCGGTTCCCCGCAGAGGACTGCGACAAGATGGAGCAGATGCTGTCGGTCATCAGCACCGAGCTGATGCCGGAGCTGGATATGCTGGCCAAGTGCCGCCACCCTGAGGCTCCGGCAGAAGATACCACCCACTGACAAGCACAAAAGGCCCTCCCGGGCAAAACCGGGAGGGCCTTGTTGTTTGCAGGGAGCTTACCCTCTTACAGCACCATAAACAGGGTGCCGGCGGCGATGAGGGCGCAGCCCACCATACTTTTGGCGGTAAAGGGCTCGTGGAGGAACACAAAGGCCAGCACCAGGGTGATCACCACGCTGAGCTTGTCGATGGGCACCACCTGAGAGGCCCGGCCAAGCTGCAGGGCCCGGTAGTAGCACATCCAGGACGCCCCGGTGGCCAGCCCCGATAGGATGAGGAAGAGCCAACTCCGGCGGCTGATCTCCCCCATGCCCCCCTGGGCCCGGGTGAGGAACACCATGCCCCAGCTCATGGCCAGCACCACCACAGTGCGGATGGCAGTGGCCAGAGTGGAGTTGACCCCCTCGATGCCCACCTTGGCCAGGATCGAGGTAAGGGCCGCAAACAGGGCCGAGCACAGTGCAAATACAAACCACATAAACAGACCTCCGTTTTTGCTGCCCAAAGCGAAGTGCGGCCGCCCCGACGGAACGGGACAGCCGCAGCTTCATGGGAATGTAACAGACAGAGCTTGTCAGGATGTTGAGCTTATGCCTTCTCCTGTGCAGCGTTTGCAGCGGTGCGCTTGTTGATCTTGCTCTGGTTATAGACCGAGTAGATGATAACGAGGATGGCTACGCTTGCAAAGACCATAGCGATGGGAGAGGTGGTGATGGCGAAGAAGTTTCCGCGCTGGATGTTCATGTAGCGCACGAAGTTCTTCTCGCACATGGGTCCCAGAATAAGGGCCAGCAGGATGGGAGAAAGGGGGAACTCGTACTTGTTCATCAGCCAGCCGATGATGCCGAAGGCGACACAGACGCCCACGTCAAAGGCATTCTTGTTGATGGAGAACGCGCCCAGCAGGGAGATGACGAGGATGATGGGGTAGAGCATCTTCTTCTCGACAGAGACGATCTTTGCAAAGAAGCGGACGCCGAGGCAGCCCACCACCAGCATGCAGAGGTTTGCCAGCATCAGAGCTGCGAAGACGCGGTAGACGGTGGGCAGCTCGGTAACATACATCATGGGGCCGGGGGTGATGCCCTTCATGATGAAGGCACCCAGCAGGATGGCCGTGACGGAGTCGCCGGGGACGCCCAGAGACAGCAGGGGGATCATTGCGCCGCCGGAGCAGCCGTTGTTGGCGGACTCGGTCGCCGCAACGCCGTTGGGGATGCCGGTACCGTACAGCTCGGGGTGCTTGCTGGCGGACTTGCTGGCGCCGTAGGAGACGAAGACGGCGATGTCACCGCCTGCACCGGGGATGGCACCGATGAAGGTGCCGATGAGGCCGCCGGAGAGGATGTTGGGCCAGATCTTCTTGATGGTCTTCCAGTCCGGCAGGACGTTGGTGATCTTCTCGTTGGATCTCTGCTCCTGCTCCTCGCCGCGGATGATGCGCTCCACGCCGGCGATGACCTCAGAGACTGCGAACAGACCGATCAGGGTAGGGATGAACTGGAAGCCGTCCAGCAGGCCGGTCTGCTTGGTGGTGATGAAGCGGGGGATGCCGTTGGTGGGGTCGAGGCCGACGGTGCACAGCAGCATACCGAAGAAGGCGCTGATGAGGCCCTTGGCCACAGACTTGCCGGAAATTGCGACGATGACCGACAGACCGAAGACGGCCAGCATGAACATCTCGCCGGGGCCGAAGTTCATGGCCATGTCAGCGACCAGCGGAGACAGGAAGGTCATGACCAGTGCGCCGATGACGCCGCCGCAGAAGGACGCGAACATGGCGACGGACAGGGCCTTGCCGGCCTGACCCTTCTTGCACATGGGGTAGCCGTCCAGCAGGGTGGCGGCTGCGGCGGGCGTGCCGGGGGCGTGGATGAGGATGGCGGAGATGGAGCCGCCGTACATACCGCCGCAGTAGATGCCCAGCAGCAGGCCGATGGACGGAATGAGATCCATGCCGAAGGAGAAGGGGATGAGCAGCGCCACGCCCATGGTGGCGGTCATGCCCGGGATCGCGCCCAGCAGAACGCCGCCCAGCGCACCGATGAAGGTCATCAGAAGGACCTCGGGGTTGGACCAGACAGTCGCGTAGCTGGAAAGAAGCAGACTAAAATCCATAACTGTGCTCCCTCCTTAAATCATGTCCACGAGGGTGCGCAGGAAGTTCAGCGGACCCAGCGGAATATTGACGGTAAGCACCTTGTAGAACACCAGCCACATCAGCAGCGGCACCAGAATGCTCACAAGGATCATCTGCACCCAGTTGCGCTTGCCGATGAGGAACATGATGATCATCGACAGCACCATTGCGCACAGGATGTAGCCGCAGCTCTTGAAGAGGGCGGCAAACAGCACGCAGAGGAGGATGACGAAGTAGGCTGCGGCCAGACCCTTGTCCTTCAGGGGGTTCAGGGTTCCCACCTCAACGGCGGTTGGGTCGCCCTCCTTCATGGTGCCCATCAGCTTGAAGATGGACTGGAGGAGCAGGATGACGGAGAAGATGACCACGCCCACGATCATGACGCGGGGGAAGGTGGACGCCTGCACATAGGTGTTGGCCACCTCGGGGAAGTTGCCGGTCTGGAACCATGCCCAGATGCCGATGGCGAGGAAAATGATGGAGCCGATCAGATTGGAAAAGGCCATCGTTTTCATTTTGTTTTTGTTCAAAAGGGGTTCCTCCTCTCTCTATTTTCAAAAAAGGGGCAGGCACGAACTGCCTGCCCCAGCAAATACGCAGAGAGACAAATCAGAGGCCGACAGCGTCCATAGCAGCTGCGACGTCGGTAGCAGCCTGCTTCAGGTAGTCCGCATAGCCCTGTGCATCCAGATAGGAGATAGCCTGACCGTTGTTGTTCATGAAGGTCACGAAATCGGGATCCTCGATGGCGGCGGCGCAGGCCTCTTCCAGACGGGTCATGATGGCATCGTCCACGCCCAGAGGAGCGGCCATGCCGCGCTGGGTGTAGTAGGTGATGTCGTAGCCCTGCTCCTTGCAGGTGGGCACGTCGGGGAAGACGGGGTTGCGCTCCTCGTCCATGACGCCGAGGCAGATCAGGTCGCCGGACTCGATGAAGCTGCGAGCCTCGGCCAGAGAAACGGTAACGCCCTGAATGAAGCCGCCGGCTGCATTCTGGACGGCGGTAGCAGCGCCCTCCTGATAGGTGATCATCTGGATGTCGATGCCGGTAGCGCTCATCAGGTAGCCGCCTGCGATGTGCCAGACAGAAGCGTTGGAGGAGCCGCCCATCTGCACCTCACCGGGGTGAGCCTTGCAGTAGTCGATGAAACCGGGCAGGTCGGTGATGCCGTTGCTTGCAGCCCACTTTGCGCCGACGGTGATGGCAGCTGCGTCGGTGTTGACGCGGCACAGGGGAGCGTAGTTCTCCCAAGTCAGCTCGCTGGTGCCCAGCTTCTTGTAGGTAGCCAGCTCGAAGGTGATCATGCCGATGGTGTAGCCGTCGGTGTTGGCGTCTGCGATGGCCTGATGGCCCAGGATGCCGCCGCCGCCCGTCTGGTTATCGACGGTCAGGGTCACACCCAGATTCTTGCCCATTGCCTCGCAGAATGCGCGCAGGCAGGAGTCCGTGCCGCCGCCTGCAGACCAGGGGCAGATGACCGAGATGCCCTTGGTGGGGTAATCGGTGGACTTGCCGCCAGCGGTGCTGGCAGCAGCGGAACCTGCAGTAGAAGCAGCAGTGCTATTGGAAGAGCCGCCGCAGGCGGTCAGGACGCCAGCAGCACCCACGACAGCAGAAGCTGCGAGGAAGTCACGACGAGAGATCTTTTTCATTTCTTGTTACCTCCGATTCATGTTGCGTTTATCCGTTTCATGGCAGTGCCGTGCTTTGCTCACAGCACCATTCCCTCCGCAAACGGACTCGCCTTTCGCTACTATGATAGCGCATATTTTTCCATCCCGCAATTAGATTCAAGCACAAATTTTTAACGGAATGTTTGTACAAAGTGACCCGATTGATTGGTTTTCTATCCGCCTGTCGTGCAGATATTCAGGATCTTCGCTTTTATATACAAGATTCTTTGCTGCTGTACTTTTGATGTATGCGGGCGTGCCGGTGCGCCCGCGTCCCCCTCTCCCGGGACCGACTGACGCCAACGCAAAACCAGCCCGCAGGCCGGGCATTTTGTCCGTCCTGCGGGCTGGTCATTTCCTGTGAAATTACGCTCTCCCTGCGCCCCGGTCGAGTATCTTATCGAAGCGGGAAAAGAAAGTAATGGCCGTGATGGTCGCGGCCAGAAGATCGCTGACCGGCTCTGCCAGAAAGACGCCGAAGCATTTGTCTGCCACAAAATGGGGCAGGATAAAAATGAGGGGGATGAGCAGGATGATCTTGCGCAGGCAGGCCAGCAAGAGGCTCACCTTCGCCTGACCCAGCGCCATAAAGCTCTGCTGGCAGGCGATCTGAACGCCCATCGCAAGGATGCCGGCCATATAGATGCGCATGGCCCATGTGGTGTAGTCGATCAGGGCGGCATCCGAAGTGAAGATGCCCGCCACCACGCCGGGCACGGCCATCATAAGCAGCCAGAACAAGGTGGTGTAGCCGACACAAAGGGTGAGCTGGAAGCGGAACGCCTCCTTGACCCGGGCCTTTTTGCCTGCGCCGAAGTTGAAGCTCATGACCGGCTGGCCGCCCTGACAGATACCCTGAATGGGCAGGGTGCACAGCTGGGACACGCTGGTGATGACGGTCATCGCGCCTACGGCGATGTCGCCGCCATAGCGGGCGAGGCTGGAGCTGAAGCTGATGGAAAGCAGGCTCTCCGTCGAGAGCATGACGAAGGACGAGATGCCTAGCCCCAGCACCGGCAGGATGACACCGCGCTCCACCCTGAGGTACTCTTTGCGGAGTTTGAGAATCGTCTTCGGGCCGGTGAGGAACTTCAAGATCCAGCAGGCACCCACGGCCTGACTGAGCACCGTCGCCACCGCTGCGCCCCGGACGCCCCAGCCAAGGCCGAAGATGAGGATGGGGTCGAGGATGATATTGATGACTGCACCGATGACGGTGGTGAGCATACTGATCTTCGCAAAGCCCTGCGTCGTGATAAATGGGTTCATGCCCATGACCAGCAGCACGAACACTGAGCCGAGGATATAGATGCGGCCATAGGCTACCGCATAAGGGAGGGTGGCGTCGCTGGCGCCAAAAAGCCGCAGCAGGGCGGGCGCACCGGCATAGAAGCCGATCGTCAGCACCACGGCGAAGAAGAGCAGCATGGTAAAGCTGTTGCCGATGATCTTTTCGGCGTCCTCTTTGTTGCCCTGCCCCAGTGCGATGGCCGTGCGGGGCGCACCGCCCGCGCCGATGAGCATGGCGAAGGCGTTCAAAAGCATGAGGATGGGGGCGAACAGGCCCACGCCCGTCAGCGCCGCCGCGCCGATGCCCTCGATGTGGCCGATGTAGATGCGGTCTACGATGTTATAGAGCAGATTGACCACCTGCGCCACCACGGCGGGGATCATAAGCTGCAAAAGCAGGGGCTTGACCGGCCCGCTGCCCATATCCTGTCGATTCTGTGCTGTCATAGGTTCTCCTTCGAGTCTATATGCTTCAAATTTGAAATAAATATAGCATATGCCGCCCCGCCTGTCAAGGGAGAGGGCAGAGCGCAGCAAAAATCAGAAGGCCCTCCCTGTCCTGTCGTTCAGCCGCCGGAAGGGCTTTTTGTTTTTCCAGTTGACGGAAAGGCGGGATTTTGCTATAATAATAAAGCTGTATATGGATAGGGAGCATCCCTCCTACCAGCAACTGTTCCACGTTTCAAGGCTGATTTGCGATATACAAATCGTAAATTTGCCATGAAAACATACTTGGAGATGTATCGAAGTGGTCGTAACGAGAACGACTCGAAATCCAAGTGGATGCTTCGCCGGGTGTCTCCATATCACACGAGGGAACGTCAATTTTGATGTCCTGACAGGCTTCAAAGCCTGTCTGAACGATGCGTTTTCTAACAATATTCTAACAGCAACTGTTCCAAGTTTCAAGGCCGATTTGCGATATACAAATCGTAAATTTGCTATGAAAATATACTTGGAGATGTATCGAAGCGGTCGTAACGAGAACGACTCGAAATCTAACTGGCTTTTTGGAAGTGGTTTTCCGGTTTTGCTAGGTTTCATGCGGGTTTTCCGACTTCGTGAGGGAACGATTTTCTGGCGTTCTCTCCTGCAATTCTCTCCAAAGTTTTCCCAGAATGCACGGCGCATTCTAAAATTTAATATCTGGAGCATTACTCAAGTGGTCGTAAGAGGTCGCACTCGAAATGCGATAGGCCGGGAGACCGGTGCCAGGGTTCGACTCCCTGATGCTCCGCCAAATCGAATGGACAGATGAATTTTATTCGTCTGTCCATTCTTTTTTGCCGGAACATCGCCCGTCCACCCTGTCTTGTGGGCGTATGGCATCATGCTGACGCATTGCCATAGCCCAGCCCCTCCAGCATCGCCTGTGCAGACGAGAGCTTGGAAGTGTAATCGAGGTGGGCGTAAATATTGGCGGTGGTGGAGAAGTCGCTGTGACCCAGCCATTCCTGAATCTGCTTCATGGGAACGCCGTTTGCCAGAAGAAGGCTGGCGCAGCTATGACGCAGGTCATGAAAGCGGATAGGACGCAGACCGTTTTTCTCCAACAGCTTCGGGAACTGCTCGGAAACGTAGTTGGGGCGGATGATGTTCCCGATCTCGTCCACACACAGATAGCCCAGATAATCCCGGTTGTAGCTTTTACCGCACAGGCGGCGGTAGGTTTCCTGCTGACCTTTCAGCATCAGCAGGCGGTCACGGATGGGCGGCACAAGAGGCAGCGTCCGCAGGCTGGACTTCGTTTTTGCACGATCTGCCTGTACCAGAACCTTTTTGCCGTCGATGGATGCCTGCGTAACGATGTGCTTGATCTCCAGAGTGTTTTCCTCAAAGTCGATCGCATCCCACTTCAGCCCCAGCACCTCGCTGCGGCGCAGGCCGTAGAAGGATGCCAGCAGAACCGGGATCTCCAGCTTGGTGCCCTCTGCGACCTCCGTCAAAGCATGGATCTCTTCGGCACTGTAATAGCTGCCCTTGAACGCATTCTTCTTCGGACGCTCGACCTTATCTGCCGGATTGGTGGGGATCAGGTCGATCTTGACCGCATACTTCAATGCCTTGTGGATGTTTGCATGGTAATGGATCACCGAATTTGCCTTGACCCGTTCAAGCTGTTTGGTATAGAAATCCTGCAAATCGGTGGCTTTCAGGTCTACCAGCTTGATGCCGCGCTTGCGGAAATAGGGAGCGATGATGCGCTCCACCATTCCTTGATAGCTGGCATAGGTCGTGATTTGGACAGAGCTTTTCGTGACTTCCAGCCATTTCAGCATGAAGTCCGAAAAGAGAATGTCATCGTCCAAGCGGATCTCCGCAGGTGCGGTGGGAACCATGAAGTTCCTCCGACGTTCCAGCAAAAGAGCTTCGGCTTTCTTCTTGTTCCTCTTGACGGACAGACCGGTGGCTTCCCACTTGGTCTTTCGCTTTCCGTCTGCGTCCTTGTAACTCAGAACGATGTAGTAGAAGTCGTTTTTTTCTTGCAGATGCCCTGCTACCATAATGTTTCCTCCTGTCTTTGCATCCACCTGAATATGTAACTTCTGCCGCTGACACCATCAGTGTACCCAACGGCAGGAGAGAATGCAAGGATGTCACGCCCGGATGGTGTGACCGGGTGCGAATCCGATAAGATAAGTCAAAAGATGTGCCTTGGGGATGCGGTAGGAGCGTCCGACCTTCAAATGCTGGATGCTCCCCTTTTTCAAAAGCGCATACCCGGTTTTTGTGCTGACGCTCAATATCTCGCACATCTGGTCGATGTTCAGCACATCCGGGTAATCCCGGAGCATCACACGGTACGCATCACGGGGATTCAAAGTTTCTTCGCCCAAACAGATCCCCCCTTTCTATAATGGAGTGTACCGCTCCGTCTTGCGGTCAGGCTCTTCCTGAATCAAAGTGCAGGCTGCGATCTCGCTCATTCCTGTCCTCTCTTTCTAGTTCAATATGTCGATTATTCAGCAAAAAATACTATATGTAAAGTGTGATGGTCTTTTTCGGGGACCATCTCACTTGCCAAAGGAGATATTTGAGCTTAGAACTTCATCGGCAGTGCGTCTTTCCTGCACTTGCCGTTGTAGGTGGTGTAGATGGGGTAAACGTACCGCCGCCAGCCCGGAAGCTTGGCGGGGTTATCCCGGCTGACACGGTAGAGCTCCATGGGATGGACGCCGCTCAGCGCACGGACAAGCCGCTCCTCGCTGTACTGCCCATGATACAGCTGCACAAAGTACATCACGCCCCGCAGGACAGCCGCCCGGAAGGAATCCGGTTTGCCCTCCCACGCTTCCACGATGTGCCGCAGAGCTTCGCAGTAGATCTCTTCGCCCAGCTGGTCGTACAGCTTCAGCGCCGTGCCCACGCAGCCGATGCGGTAGTCGCTCAGCTGCATACTGTCGTAGTTGAGGGAAAGCCCCGCCCGGTTAGTGGCTGCGACAAACGCCTTGGAAGGCGCATCGCCGCCCACCACCTTGGCGCGCAGCTTGATGCCCGCCGACAGGGGTGCGGCGTGACCGTTCTGCTCGGCAAAGAGCAGGGCTTCCTGCTCCATCGTCAGACCGGTGTAGACCTTGCAGAGGATCGGGCGGTCCTCGCCGCCGTTGAGGAGGATGCAGCCCTCGATGGTGTGCTGCCCATCCATTACATAGTACCTGCCGTTGCGGAAGCTGACCTTCGGCTCGTTAACGATGTACTCGTTGAAATCCCTTGCAATCAGCTCCACCCGCTTGCGCTCCACGCCCCGCTGGTAGATCTCGCGGGGGTAGATCAGCTTGCTGCTGTGGATGACCGAAAGCTGGTACGGCGGGTTGATGCCAATGAAAGTATTATTGTCGTTCAGGCGCATCTCATTTCCTCCTTGATCCTCCAAATGTACTTCTCAGCTTCTTCTAAGATCTCAGTCACCTGCTGCTTACGCTTCGGGCTGGTGAGCAGGCTGGGATTGAAGGTGAAGCTGTATTCCAACCGCTGGATCATGGCATGAACCGCGGATTGCAACTCGGTGTACAGCATCATTTCCTCGATGCTTCCGGCGTTCTCAAAGGACGACCGGATGGGCGTATAGGGGTAGACAGGCGGTTTGCCATCCACCACCTCAGGCGGCGCATAAACCGCCGTAGAGCGCCGGATAGGCTCTATCTGCTGGATGCTGCCCATAGGGTTCAGCGCAAGGCTGATGCGAACCGCATCATCCACCCGGCGCATCTCCTCTGGGGTCAGATGCCCCAGATACTTCAGTGCCCGGCTTTTGTCGATGGTGAAGATCTGCTCTGCCTGCACAACGGACGGCATATTCAACCCTGCGTTTTCCAACAGGCAGTGGGTCGGCTGGTTTACTTTCTTTTCCGCCTTGCTTGTCATGGTCGCAACGATCAGGGTCGGAGAGTGATAATTGCCCACGTCATTCTGAAGAATGACCGCCGGGCGGTCACCGTGCTGTTCCGAGCCGGTGCTCGCCCCGAAATGGGTGAAGAAGATGTCTCCGCGTTGGAATTTCCAGTTTTGCTGCAAAATTGTACCTCCATGTTGTTATGTGCAAAGCCCGCTGCCGGATGTTCCACAGCGGGCTTCGTTCAAGGTATGGTGGTATGGTTGGGGTCAGCGGTGCATGACCACATAATCATAGCCGCGCCTCATCTGGCAGACGGTGCAGGTGTCCATGCTTCGGTCAGCGCTGGGTACAAGCGCGATCTTGAAAGCCTTTGCATCCACAAAGTGCCGCAGACAGGTGCCGCAGAGGGTGCGGATGGACTTGACCATCTCAGGGGTCAGCTCCATCTCCTCGTAGATTTCCTGCTCGCGCACCGTGGGGTTCAACTCGTCCATAAAAGTGTCCTCCTATGTATCAAAAGTGAATATTCGGATAAAGAATAAATAAGAGTACGTAAAAAAACGGGAACTGCCGGATGCGTGGAACGTACCCGACAGTTCCCGGATCAATATGATTAAAGGTCTCGCATATTCGCCCTCGGCTCCCTGCGAGTGGGGCATGAACATCTGGCAGCGGACTTGTACCGCTTCATTGGCATTTCAGCCACCCCGTCTGCTTTGTGACCGGGCCGCGAATTACGGAAGTATCATTATCGGAGTACCAGATGACGGAACTATTCAGTTTTCAAGGAACGGCTGTTCGGATGTTTCACTCTGCGGCTTGTGCCGTCTGGTGAATTGCCCTTACACTTACGAGCCATCGAGAAGGGGCAAATTGTTACCTGAAAAAGAAAATAGTTCAAAAGTTCTTCAAAAACATAGTCATTCGCTCGATTCGCTTATGAATCGTAATCCTTTTGGATTCCAAGGCACTTGCAATCTCGGACTCGGTGTACCCGGCATAGACATAGAGCGTAAGGATTTTGAGATCAAGTTCCGATAAGCTTTCAAGAGCAGCCAGCAACCGCTCATTCTCGATTTCGCCGATCCATCCAAAGCGGCTCTTGGTTTCGTGGTAGGTATCTGTTACCGTGATCGCAGCCTCATATTGCTTAAGATCTGCTGCTTTCCTTGCGTCAACGTCATCTTCGCCATCACAGACTGCCACCGTGCTGGCATCATAGGCGCGTTCACTGTTCAGGACGCCCAAATCAAACTCATACATCGCCTGAATTGCCTCTTCGCTCATTCCGGCTTCGCGGTACTGCACACGGAGTTGCTCCCACTTTGCGTTCAGCTTGCGACGTTCATTACCATTATTGAAACTCATGTGTAACCTCCAAATTTTCGATAAAGCGTAAAAAGTCGAAAATTTGGAAGGCTACGGATATTTCGCCGCTTGGGGCATCCA
>OBXH01000673.1_pt1 | contig 26332 bp, 24 predicted proteins | sample 1538101 | NCBI WGS metagenome assembly OBXH01 (sample SAMEA2580141, study PRJEB22360) | human gut metagenome | biome: human gut; feature: human-associated habitat; material: faeces | place: Denmark | collected 2008/2010 | reverse complement strand
CCACTGTGGTGCTTGCGCAGTGCGCTGGCCACGTTGGCCATTTTATAGGCGGCGATGCCGCCGCTGACGCCCAAAAGGACGCATTTTCCCTTCAGATCCATCCAGATGCCTCCTATAAACAGGGATGATATAGCTACAGTATAATGCAAAAACGCTCAGAGCACAACAAAATCTTTGGTTGGGGTTGTATCTTGGCCCAAAATGCGGTAAAATACAGCTTGACTTATCAATAGAAAATCTCTCCGTCGGCGCAGACGTATGCAGGCCTCTCCCTTTGGGAGAGGTGTCACCGCAGGTGACGGAGAGGGCAAGCCCGGCATGAAAGGGGAAGAGGCGCAGCGATAAGCGCTGTTCTTGTCAGAGCGATATGCGCGCAGCCTTCCGGCCTTTTGGCAGCGGCCTTGCCCTCTCAGGCGCGATGCGCCAGCTCCCCCAAAGGGGGAGCCTTTCAGGGAGAGGTTCGACCCTACGAGGAACTGAATTATGATTTTAGCCATTGATATAGGCAACACCACCGTCGCCCTTGGGGGCATCCGGGACGGACGTGTATGCTTTGTGGCCCACATGGACACGGTGCGCACCCGCACGGCGGCGGAGTACCGCGCCGAGATGGAAAAGGTGTTCGCCCACCGGAGGCATCCGGAAAAGCCCATCCGCTTCGAGGGCGCTGTCCTCACCAGCGTCGTCCCCCAGATCACGGGGGCGCTGGCCGAGTGCGCCCGCTACTACACCGGCAAAAAGCCGGTCATCGTTTCGCCCGACATCCGCACCGGACTGACGATGGGGGTGCCCGACCCCCACGCCGTCGGCAAAGACCGCCTCGTGGATGCGGCCTACGCGGCGGCGAACTTCCCGCTGCCGGTGGTCACGGTAGACCTCGGCACCGCCACCACCTTCAACGTGGTGGATGAGGACAAGGTCTTCCGGGGCGGCGTCATCTGCCCCGGCCTTTCCACCGGTCTGCGGGCGCTGGGGGAGAGGTGCGCCCAGCTGCCACAGGTGCATCTTTCGTCCCCCAAAAGCGCCATCGGCGTCGATACCGAGAAGTGTATGCTTTCCGGCTCGGTGCTGGGTGCGGCTGTCCTGCTGGACGGCATCACCCAGCGCATCGAGGAGGAGCTGGGCCGTCCGGTCACGCTGGTGGTCACGGGCGGTCTGGCAAAGTACGTCATCCCCCTCTGCCGCCACCCGCTCACCTACGACCCTGAGCTGCTGCTGAAGGGGCTGGCCCTCCTGTATCAGCTCAATGCCCCCCAGCATGAGCACCGCCATGAGCCGCGGAACGAGGGAGAGCACCGTCGTCCCGGCCCCCGCCCGGCGGGACGCCGTCCCCACAGCGGCAGCGGCCCCCGTCCAGCAGCCCGCAGCCGCCGCCCCCCCCGCCGTCATGGCCGCAGCGGCCGCCGTCCCCGCCGGGACGGTGAGGCCAAGGCGGGCTAAGACTGAAAAGGAGAAACCTTATGATGAAATTAGGCATTCTCGGCGCAGGCATGATCGTCCGGGAGTTCCTGCCTTGGCTCACAGGGCCGGAAAGCCCCTTCAAGGTCGAGGCCCTCTGCAGCACTGAGCGGAGCGCTGAGGAGGCGCAGGCCCTCTGCGGTCAGTACGGCGTGGCCCGCCACACCACCCGCTACGACGAGCTGCTGAGCTGGGTAGACGTGGTGTATATCGCCGTGCCGAATGTCCTGCACGTAAAATACACCCGTGCCGCCCTCGAGGCCGGACGCCATGTGATCGTGGAAAAGCCGATGGCCCCCACGGCGGCGCAGGCCGAAGAGCTGGCCGAGCTGGCCCGGAGCAAAAAGCTCTTCCTCTTCGAGGCCGTCACCACCCAGTATCAGGACAACTACGCCAAGCTCCGTGAGATGCTGCCCAAGGTGGGCGCTGTCACCATGGTGCAGTGCAATTTCAGCCAGTATTCCAGCCGGTATGACGATTTCTGCATCGGCAGGGTCTGGCCGTCCTTCGACCCGGCCTGTGCCGGCGGCGCGCTGATGGACCTCGGCGTCTACAACGTCAGCTATGTGGTGGGCCTTTTCGGCGCACCCAACAAAGTCCACTATGCGGCCAACATCGCCCGCGGCATCGACACCAGCGGCGTGCTGACGATGGAGTATCGCAGCTTCAAGGCCGTGAGCATCAACGCCAAGGACAGCAGCTCTCCGGCCCGGTACATCATTCAGGGCACCAAGGGCTATCTGCTCCAGAAATCCACCGCCAACTTCTGCGGCGGCGTCACCTTCCACCCCTATAAGGGCAGGGAAGAGCACTTCAACCTCAGCGCAGGCCGCCCCCGGCAGGCGGCAGAGTTCCACGCCATCGCCCGCGCCATCGAGAGCGGGGATCAGGAGCTGTGCAGCCGGATGCTGGACACCTCGGTGGCCGTCAGCCGTGTGCTGGAGACGGCCCGCCGCGACGCGGGCATCCGCTTCCCCAGCGAATTTTGATGCTATCCCCGGGAGTTCCCTGACACAACGACCGGTATATTTTAGATTCGATTCAACAAAAGACCCCGTGTAATTCACGGGCAGGTTTGCGCCGTATCCGATAGTTAAGGCGGAACGGCAGCAAGGAGGAAAACTGAATTATGAAAAACAACGATCTTCGCACCCTCACCCGGCTGGCACTGCTGGTCGCCATTGAGCTGGTCATGAAGGCCATCGGCCTCGGCAGTGTGCCCGTAGGCCCGCTTTACATGAGCTTTTTGACCCTGCCGATCGCTGTGGGTGCCATCACCATGGGCCCCGCAGCAGGTGCCATCCTCGGCGGCGTGTTCGGTGCGGTGAGCTTCTATGACGCTGTCACCGGCGCCTCTGCCATGACCGGCGCGCTGTTTCAGGTCAGCCCCGTCAACACCTTCATCCTCTGCGTGGGTATGCGTGTGCTGATGGGCGTGTGTGTCGGCCTCATCTTCAACGCCATCAAGGGCCTCGACAAGGCCGGTACCTGGAGCTACCTGATCAGCGCCATGTGCGCCCCGGCCCTTAACACCCTGTTCTTCATGGGCTACATCGTGCTGGCCTTCTACAGCTGCGATTACGTCCAGAACCTCGTGTCGGTCAAGGGCGCAGCCAACCCCCTGATGTTCGTCGTCCTGCTGGTCGGCGTGCAGGGCGTGGCCGAGTTCCTCGTGTCCGGCATTCTGGGCGGCATCGTCGCCCGTGCCGTTCGCAAGTTCCTGAAGTAACAGGCGGTGTCGGTCAGGGACGTCCGCTGATATAAAGTTTACAAGCCCCTCTCCCGGCAAAAATGCTGAGAGAGGGGCTTTTCTGTTGATTTTAGCCTACCAGTGCGGTATACTTATTCTACTTCAGTCAAAAGAAGGAGGCGGCAAAAATGCCCATCGGGCCGAGCAGACCCTTACATCTAACAAAGCCGGAGTCCATCGACATCCGGCAGGCCGCGCGATATTTCGGCGCGCGGGGCGAGGCCGACAGCGCCACCCTCGCTCTTCTGGAACGGTGTGCTGCACCCCTTCTCGCCGCCGCCACCCCCCGGGCCGTCTGGCTTGAGGCCGATGTGGAGAGCCTCGCGCAGGTCGGCATCCTGAAGGGGGAGGACATCTTCCGCCACCTTGAGGGGTGCCGGGAGGCCCTGCTTCTGGCCGTGACCCTCGGCCCGGGCGCAGACAGCCAGATCCGCCGCGCCGGAGTGGGGGATATTGCTGCCGGTGTGGCCTCGGATGCCCTCGGTTCGGCGCTGGCCGAACAGGCCGCAGACGCCGCCGAGGCCGAGCTGCGGCAGTGGGCCGCAGGGCAGGACAGGTATCTCACGAGCCGCTTCTCGCCGGGCTATGGCGACTGGCCCATCGGGGTGCAGCCGCTGGTGGCGGCGGCGCTGGATACCGCCCGCCGAGTCGGGCTTTGCGTGACCGAAAACGACCTTATGACGCCCCGCAAGAGCGTGACCGCTCTGCTGGGGCTGAGCGACCACCCGGTGAAGGGACATCTCGCCGGGTGCGGCCACTGCGTGCTGAACACGCGGTGCGAATACAGAAAGAGGGGCAAGACCTGTGCAAGCGAATGAACTGTTTACCCAGCCCAACACCATCCTTCTGGACGGCGGTATGGGCACCATGCTGCAGGCAGCGGGCCTGAAGCTGGGCGCACGGCCCGAGGAGCTGAACATCACCGACCCGCAGCTCATCGAGAGCATCCACAGCCGCTACGCCGCCGCCGGAAGCCGCATCATCAACGCCAACACCTTCGGCGCGTCGGCCCACAAGCTGGCGGGCAGCGAGTACACGCTGGAAGAGATCATTGCGGCGGGCATCGCCAACTGCAAGCGGGCCTGCGCCCCCTACGGCGCGCTGGCGGCGCTGGACGTCGGCCCGCTGGGCGAGCTGCTGGAACCCAACGGCACGCTGGCTTTTGAGGACGCCGTGGCCGAGTATGGCCGCATCGTCCGGGCCGGTGTGGCTGCCGGGGCCGACCTCGTCTTCTTCGAGACCTTCACCGACCTCTACGAGCTGAAGGCCGCCCTGCTGGCCGCGAAAGAGAACTGCACGCTGCCCATCCTCGCCAGCATGAGCTTTGAGGCAGGCGGGCGCACCTTTACCGGCTGCACCGTCGAGAGCTTCGCCGTCACGGCCCGGGGCCTCGGCGCAGATGCCGTGGGCATCAACTGCTCCCTCGGCCCGAAGGAGATCTTCCCGATGGCGAAGCGTCTGGCCGAGGCCCTGCCCGGCGATTTCCCGGTCTTCGTCAAGCCCAACGCGGGCCTGCCCCGGGCCGACGGCAGCGGCTACGACATCACCCCTCAGCTCTTTGCCATGGAGATGAAGCCCTACCGGGAGCTGAAGCTCTTCGCGGCGGGCGGCTGCTGCGGCACCACCCCCGATTTCATCCGGCTGCTGAACGGCGTCTTCGCCGACTGCAGGCCGGGCCGGGCTGCCCACGCCATGCCCTCGGTGCTCTGCTCGCCGATGGATTTTGTCACGGTGGACGGCATCACCGTGGTGGGAGAGCGCATCAACCCCACCGGCAAAAAGCGGTTCCAGCAGGCCCTCCGCGAGGGAGATATGAACTACATCCTCGAGCAGGCCGTCAGCCAGTCCGAGGCCGGCGCACAGGTGCTGGACGTCAATGTGGGCGCTCCCGGTGTGGACGAGCCTGCCGTCATGGAGCAGGTAGTCAAGGCCCTGCAGAGCGTGGTGAGCCTGCCTTTGCAGCTGGATTCCTCCCACGCCGACGCCCTCGAGCGGGGCCTGCGGGTCTATAACGGCAAGCCCATCGTCAACTCGGTGAACGGCGAGACGGAGGTGTTGGAGCGGGTCCTGCCCCTCTGCAAAAAGTACGGCGCAGCCGTGGTGGGCCTCGCCATTGATGAGCGTGGCATCCAGCCCAGCGCCGACGCCCGCTTTGCGATCGCAAAGCGGATCGTGGATGCCGCGCTGGCTCATGGCATCCCCCGGGAGGACATCTACATCGACTGCCTCACCCTCACCGCCAGCGCCCAGCAGGAGGACGTTCTGGCCACCGTGGAGGCGCTGGCCCGCTGCAAGAAGGAGCTGGGCGTCCGCACCATCCTCGGCGTGTCCAACATCAGCTTCGGCCTGCCCTGCCGCCCCTACCTCAACACCGCCTTTTTGACCATGGCCATGTATGCGGGCCTCGACCTCGCCATCATGAACCCCTCCAGCGAGGAGATGATGGCGGCGGTCTACGCCTACAACGTCCTGACCAACCGGGACAGGCAGAGCATGGCCTACATTGCCCGCTATGCCGATAAAGTCCCCGCCAGCACCGCGCTGGCACAGGCCAGAACGGCGCAGGCATCCCAGACGGCAGACGCACCGGTAGAGGCGGATGCGGCTCACAGCGGCCCCTTTGCCGCCCTCATGCAGGCGGTGGAAAAGGGCCTCAAGGGCGAGGCCGCTGCCCGTACTCACACTCTGCTGGACACCACCGAGCCGCTGACGCTGGTGGACGAGGCCCTCATCCCGGCGCTGGACGTGGTGGGCGAGAAGTACGAGAAGGGCAAGCTCTTCCTGCCCCAGCTGCTGCAGGCCGCCAGCGCCGCGCAGGCCGCCTTTGAGGAGATCAAGACCGCCATCGCCAAGCGGGGCGGGGCCGGGACCAGCAAGGGCCGCATCGTCCTCGCCACCGTCAAGGGCGATGTCCACGACATCGGCAAGAACATCGTCCGGGTTATCCTCGAGAACTACGGCTTCGAGGTCATCGACCTTGGCCGTGATGTGCCGGTGGAGACGGTGGTGGATACCGTCCGGGAGAAGGACGTCCATCTCGTGGGCCTCTCGGCCCTGATGACCACCACCCTCAAGAGCATGGAGGAGACCATCGCGGCCCTCCATGCGGCCAAGCTCGACTGCAAGGTCATGGTGGGCGGCGCTGTCCTGACGCCGGAGTACGCCGAGAAGATCGGCGCGGACTGGTACGCCAAGGACGCCAAGCAGAGCGCCGATATTGCCAAGAAATTCTTCGGAGAATCATAAGAAAACAGAAATGAGCCGGTGCATTCTGCACCGGCTCTGTTTTTGTTCGAACTACGCCCGCACGTCCGTCAGGGGCATGATGCTCCCGGGCAGTGCGGCGAGGCAGGCCGGGGCGGCAGGCTCGGCCACCGACAGGGTCGTTTTGGAGACCTTCCACCACAGGCGGGAGCCGCCCGGCAGCCGGAAGATGAGGTTCCAGTCGAAAGGGTTCTCGCTGGCGGAGAGCAGCTCCACCGGCAGGGCGTTGGGAGCTTCGGCGGCACAGGGTGCGAGATCGTGGGCGCGGATGCCCACGGCAGTGCAGCCCTCCGGGACCTCAGCGGCCAGATGCAGCAGGCACTCGCAGCCTGCCAGACGGACGGTGTGGGTGTCCACCCGGGCGCAGGGCAGGATGTTTTTGCAGCCGGTGAGCCGGGCGGCGGCGGTACTGCGGGGGTCGGCGAAGACGGCCTTGGTCGTGCCGGTGCGGAGCACCCGCCCGCTGTCCATGACGATCATGTCCCGGCACAGGCGGTAGGCCTCGTCCCGGTTGTGGGTGACGAGGAGGGCCGTGCCCTCAAAGCCTGCCAGCAGGCTCCCCACCTCGCCCTCCACCTCCTCCCGGAGGTAGCTGTCCAGTGCGCTGAACGGCTCGTCCAGCATCAGGAGGCGGGGCCGGCCCACGAGGATGCGGGCCAGCGCGGTGCGCTGCTGCTGCCCGCCGGAAAGCTCGGCGGGGCGGCGGCCTGCCAGCTCTTCCAGCCGCATGGCCCGCAGCATTTCGGCGCAGCGGGCTTTGCGGGCGGCTCTGTCTTTTTCTGCGTTCAGGCCGCAGAGGATGTTCTGCTCCACGGTCATGTTCGGGAAGAGGGCGTAGTTCTGGAACAGCAGGCCCACGCCCCGCTGCTGGGGCGGCAGGTCGATGTGCTGCTCGCTGTCGAACAGCACCCGCCCATCCAGCAGGATGCGGCCCTTGTCGGGCTTCACGATGCCCGCGATGCAGCGCAGGGTCATGCTCTTGCCGCAGCCGGAGGCGCCCAGAATGGCCGTGGCAGTGTTCCCGGCGGTGAGGTCAGAGCGGAGGGTAAAGCCGTTCAGCTTTTTCTCGATGTGCACTTCCAGACTCATGGGCGTCCACCTGCTTTCTGCTTCTTTTCCAGCAGATTGACGGCCAGCAGCACCACCGCCGAGATGACGATGTCCACCAGCACCCACCGCATGGCCCCCAGCTCGTCGTTGGTGCGCCAGAGCTGGTAGACGGTAGTGGCGATGGTAGCCGTCCTGCCGGGGGTGTAGCCCGCGATCATGCTGGTAGCGCCGTACTCGCCCAGCGCCCGGGCAAAGGCCAGCACCGTACCGGCCAGAATGCCCTGCCGACAGCAGGGCATCCGCACCCGCCAGAAGATCCATGTGTTGGACTGTCCCAGCGTCTGGGCCGACCAGGCCAGCGTCTCATCGAAGCTCTCGAAGGCACCCCGGGCCGTGCGGTACATCAGCGGGAAGGCCACCACGATGGAGGCGAAGATGGCGCTGTACCAGTTCATGACCAGCTTGACGCCGAAATGCTCCAGAAAGAAGAGGCCCAGAGGCCGCTTTGCACCGAAGAGCAGCAGAAGAAAATAGCCCACCACGGTAGGTGGCAGCACCATCGGCAGGGTGAGGATCACGTCCAGCACGCCCTTGACGGTGCGGGGCAGTTTTGCGATATAGTAAGCGGCAAAAATGCCGAGGAAGAACACCGCCGCGCAGCTGATGAGCGCGATGCGCAGGCTGTTCCAGAGGGGGTACCAATCCATATGTCTATCCTCAAATATAAGCAGGCTTGCCCTCTCCGTCATTGCTTGCGCAATGCCACCTCTCCCAAGGGGAGAGGCTTTGCTTTCCCGCCACGCTTTAAGGCTCTCCCTTTGGGAGAGCTGGACGCGAAGCGGCCTGAGAGGGCAAGGATGCTCATAATTTACACCGCCGCAAATCCCACGCTCTCGAAGACCTGAGCGGCGGCATCGGTGCGCAGGTAGGCGAGGAAAGCCACGGCAGCGTCGGGGTGGGGAGCGGCCTTGAGGACGGCGGCGGGGTAGATGACCTGACCGCACATCTCGGCGGTGGCCTCGTCCACGGGGGTCAGACCGGCGCTGTATGCGTCGGTGCAGTAGACGACACCGGCGTCCACGCTGCCCTCGCTGATCTGAGTGGTGACTTCCTTGACGTTCGAGCCATAGGTGATGACACCGGCAGCGGCCAGAGCAGCCTCGTCGAGGCTGTAGTAAGAGAGGATCTTCTGGGTGTACTGGCCCACGGGCACGTCGCTGTTGCCCATGCAGAACAGGATGTCCTCCGCCTTCAGGTGCTCGGCCAGAGCGTCGAAGCTGTCGATGCCCTTGTCGCTGCCCTCGGGCACGCAGAGGACGACCTTGTTTTCCAGCAGGTCCACGCGGGTGGCGGAGTCCACGAAGTCCAGACCGTCGGGGTTCACGTCGGCAGAGGCGGTGATGTCCAGCTGGTTCATCTGCTTCTGGCCGGCGGAGAGGAACAGGTCGCAGTCGGCACCCTCCTGGATCTGGGTCTTCAGTGTGCCGGAGGAATCGAAGTTGAAGTGGAAGGTCACGCCCGGGTTCTGGGCAGAGTATGTTTCGGCGATGGCGTTCAGGGTCTCGGTCAGGGAGGCGGCGGCGAAGACGATCAGCTCGACGGATTCGCCGGAAGCCTCAGAGGATGCCGCCTCAGAAGAAGCGGCTGCGGAGGAAGCGGTGCTGGAAGCAGCGCCGCCGCAGGCGGTCAGGGCAGCAGCAGCGCCGACTGCACCGGCCACAGCAAGAAAGTTACGGCGGGAGATGAGGTTGGTTTTCATGAATTTCTCCTTTTACTTCCGGGCGCACTCGCCGTCCAGCCCGGCGGCGATGCGGATGCCGTGCTCAAGGCTGGGCAGGATGTACTCGAGGTTCTCTTTTACGGCCTTGGGGCTGCCGGGCAGGTTGACGATGAGCGTCTTGCCGCGCAATACGCTGGCGGCGCGGCTCAGCATCCCGCGGGGGGTGATGGACAGGCTGTGGTACCGCATGGCTTCGGCGATGCCGGGGGCGCTGCGGTCGGCCACAGCATAGGTGGCCTCCGGGGTGATGTCCCGGGGGGAGAAGCCGGTGCCGCCGGTGGTCAGGATGAGGTTCACCTGACGGCCGTCGGCCAGCCGGATGAGCTGAGCTTTCAGGGCCTTGGTCTCGTCGGGCAGGATCATGGTCTCCTCCACCACATAGCCTGCGGCGGTGAGCATCTCCACGATGAGGGGGCCGCTCTTGTCCTCCCGCTCGCCCCGGCTGCCTTTGTCGGACAGGGTGATGACGGCGGCCCGCAGGGGCGGGTCGGCCACCGGGGGCAGAAGGGTCACTTCGTCGCCCACATGGATCTCGCCGCCCTCCAGCACCCGGGCGAACACGCCCTCCCGGGGCATGATGCACTCGCCGGTCTGCTGCTTGATGACGCAGTCGTTGTGGCACTCCTTGCCGATCTGGGTCATCTCCAGCACGACGCTGCCGATGGCAAACCGGCTGGTGACGGGCAGATTGCGGAAATCGAAGCCCTCGATGACCAGATTTTCGCCAAAGGCGCCGTAGTCCACCCAGATATTCTTGCGGAACGCCTCGATCTTCTCGGCGCTCAAAAGGCTCACCTGACGGTGCCAGCTGCCGCCGTGGGCGTCGCTGATGATGCCCCACTCCGGGGTCAGAACAGCGCTGGGCACCTCAGTCTTGACGGTGCCGCGCTTGGGGCTGGTGCAGATTGCCAGAAGTTTTCCCATAGATCGTTATCCTCCGATGCGATACATGCCGCGGGTCGCGGGCATGGAATTGTCTCCGAAATGATGTTCCCGGGGCTTTGCCCAGATGGTCTGCCGGATGGCCTGTGAAAGTGCGGCGTCGGTTGCACCGCTGCGCAGAAGCTCCCGCAGGTCGCAGCCTGCCTCGCTGGCGAGGCAGGGGCGCAGGAAGCCTTGGCTCGTCAGCCGCACCCGGTTGCAAGAGGCACAGAACTTGCCGTGGACGGCGGCGATGAAGCCCACGTCACCCTCCCATCCGGAGACGGTGTAGTAGACTGCCGGGCCGTCGCCGAGAACTGTGCTCTGTGCCGCAGGCAGAGGGGCGAACTCCGGCCAGCGGCGGGCAAACCGCTCCCGCAGCGCAGGCCCCGAGATGCAGGGCATGGCCGCGCCGTAGCCGATGGGCATCATCTCGATAAAGCGCACCTGCAATGGGTGCGCCTCGGCGAGGGCGGCAAGGTCTTCCAGCTCGCCCTCGTTGACGCCCGCCTGCGGCACGCAGTTCAGCTTGACGGGGATGCCGCTGTCCAGCGCGGCGCGGAGACCTTCCATCACATGGGAGAACTCGTCCCGGGCCGTGATGCGCTGGAACACCTCCGGGCGGAGGGTATCGAGGCTGATGTTCACGCTGTCCAGCCCGGCGTTCAGAAGGGCGGGCAGCTGCCGGGCCAGCAGGATGCCGTTGGTGGTCAGGGTGACTTTGCGGATGCCGGGGATGGCTTTCAGCCCCGCCACCAGCTGGTCCACGTCTTGGCCCCCCAGCGGCTCGCCGCCAGTGACCCGGACGGTATCGATGCCGCACTGGGCAAAGAGAGCCGCAAGGCGGAGGAACTCTTCGTAGGTCAGCACGGCCTCCCGTTCCAGCTTCTCCACGCCGTCCGGCATACAGTAGCGGCAGCGCAGGTTGCACAGGTCGGTGACGGAGAGGCGGAGATAGTGGATATTGCGGCTGGAAGAATCAAACATAGCCGCCCTCCGCCCGGACATAGTGGCCGCTCTTGCCGCCGGTCTTTTCCACCAGATGGATCTCGCCCAGCTCCATCCCCTTGTCCACGGCCTTGCACATATCGTAGATGGTCAGCAGGGCCGTGGAAACGCCGGTCAGAGCCTCCATCTCTACGCCGGTGACACCGGCGGTCTTGACGGTGCAGAGGGCTTCCACAGCCCGCCGTTGAGGCAGGAGCCGGAAATCCACGCTCACCTTGGTCAGGGGCAGCGGATGACAGAGGGGGATCAGCTCGCTGGTGCGCTTGGTGGCCATGATGCCGGCGATGCGGGCGACGCCCAGCACATCGCCCTTCTTGACGGTGCCGCTCTCCACAGCGGCAAAGGCCTCCGCATTCATGGTGATGATGCCGTGGGCCACAGCCTCCCGGAAGGTGACGGCCTTTTCGCTCACGTCCACCATCACGGCGTTGCCGGAGGCATCGAAATGGGTCAGATTGGTTTCAGTCATGATCGTATCTTTCTGCTTAACAAAAATAAATCGTATTGGGAGCCGGGCTTGCCCACCGCATTAAGGCTCTCCCTTTGGGAGAGCTGGCGCGAAGCGCCTGAGAGGGCAAGGGCGCTGACGGAGAACCACGAGCACTGCGGGATAGTATTGCTCTGACAAAGGGACAGCTTATCGCTGCGAGGTGGCTCTGTCGTAATAGGCTTGCCCTCTCCGTCATCGCAAGCGATGCCACCTCTCCCAAAGGGAGAGGCTTTTCCGCTGCGCTAAAAAATCAGCAATGCCCAAACCCGCAGTTGGGCCAGTGGCACTCGGCGCAGCCCAGACACAGGCCGCCCTCACCCAGACGGGCGATGTCCTCAGCGGTGATGGGGTCATCGGCCAGCAGGCGGGGCAGCAGCAGGTCAAAGATGGTGCGCTTGGCGTACATGACGCAGCCGGGCAGGCCGCAGACCGGCACGCTGCCCAGATAGCTCACGAGGAACATCGCCCCCGGCAGCACCGGTGCGCCGTAGGTGACGATGTCCGCGCCGGTGTTCCGGATGGCCAGCGGGGTGCGGTCGTCGGGATCCACGCTCATGCCGCCGGTGGTGAAAATAAGCTCACAGCCTGCGTCCCTCGCTTCCAGAATGGCGGCAGTGATGCCCGCCGGGTCGTCGTCGCAGACCTTGTGGAAGACCATCTTGCAGCCGTACTCCGCCAGCTTGCCCACCAGAATGGGGGTGAACTTGTCCTCGATGCGGCCCTTGAACACCTCGCTGCCGGTGGTGATGACGGCGAACTTCTTGGGCTGCATGGGCAGCACGTTCAGGATGGGCGTGCTGCCGGCTGCCGCCTGCATGGCGTCCATCTTTTCCTGCTCGATGACCAGAGGGATGATGCGGGTGCCGGCCAGCTTCTGGCCCTTTTTCACAGGCAGGTCGCCGTGGATGGTGGCAATCATCATCTGGGGCGTGCGGTTGACGGCCAGCAGGGCGTCGCGGTCGATCTTGAGAAGGCCGTCGCAGTCGGCGATGAGTTCGATCTTGCCCTCCTTCGGCTCGGTGCCGTGGATGTTTTTGCCCGCGGCAGCTTTATACAGCAGGGCGGCAGCTTCGTCCTCGTGGAGGATGCCGGGCTTCTTCTCCCAGACGTAGAGATTCTCTTTGCCGATGGAGAGCAGCACGGGGATGTCCTCGGGCTGGATGACATGGCCCTTGCGGAAGCGGGCACCCTTGAACTCGCCGGGAATGATCTGGGTAATATCGTGGCAGAGCACCTGCCCTGCCGCGTCTTCGGTGCGGATGAGTTTCATTGTGGTTTTCCTCCTTACAGCGTCGGCATCTGGGCCACGAGCCAGTCGGCCAGCGCCTGCGTTTCTTCGAGGCCGAAATCGGCATCCGGGATGTCGCCCACGACAGCCAGCGGCTGGAAGGACACCGGCGTGTCCGAGATCTCCCGGCGCACGACCTCGATCTTCGGCCAGCCGCTGTCCTTGAAGCCCTCCAAGAGGACGAGGTCGTAGCCGTGGCGCTCGAACAGGGCCAGAAGATCCTGTTCCGTCAGGCGAAAGGCCTCGGTCAGCAGGTAGCGCTGGCCGGAGTAGACGGCCACACCCTCGGCCCCGGCCTCCCGCAGACGGTAGCTGTCGGTGCCGGGCACATCGGGGGTGAAATCGTGGCCGTCGTGCTTGATGACGCCCACTTTCAGCCCCCGGCTGCGCAGGGCAGGCAGGAGCTTTTCGAGAAGAGTCGTCTTGCCGCTGTTATGCAGGCCGCTGACGGCCAGCACCGCCGGGCGCGTCAGCTCCAGCTGCTCGGCAAGGATCTGTTTCGGTTCACTGTACAAAGAAAAGCACCTCCACTTCTTCGCCCGGGGCCACCGGGCCGCTGCCCGCAGGCAGCTCCACCAGACAGTTGCAGCCCATCATGGCCGACAGGCTGCCGGACGAATGGGCCTCGGCGCTGCCCTCGCCGGGGATGGTCACACTGCCGCCCATGGCCTTGGCCCGCAGGTAGCGGGCGACCTTGCTGGGCTTGGAAAAGCCGGTGGTCAGGGTGCAGGTGGCGCGGGGGAGGAGACAGCCCTCCTCGCAGCGTCCCGCCGCCCGCAGCAGGGCCGGGATGGCGTATTGCTCCAGCGTCGCAGCGGCGGCGAAGGGGTTGCCGGACAGGCAGAACACCAGCTTGCCGCCGACCGTTCCGGCCAGCATGGGGCTGCCGGGCTTCTGAGCCACGCCTGCAAAGAGGAGGTCTGCATCCAGCGCTTCCAGCACAGCGGGCAGATAGTCCTTCTGCCCCACCGAGACGCCGCCGCTGGTGATGACGGCATCACATTCCGCCAGCAGCTCCTTCATCTGTCCTGTGATCTCCTCCGGGTCGTCCGAGCAGTGCCGCCGCCGGACGCCGAAGCCCAGCTGCCGCAGCCGGGCGGCGTTCTGGATGCCGTTGGCGTCGTAAATTTTGCCGGGCGTCCAAGCTTCGCCCGGGGCCAGAAGCTCGCTGCCGGTGGCCAGAACGCCCACGGTGAGCGCTTTGCAGACCGGCACAGCGGCATAGCCCTGCCCGGCCAGCACCCCGAGGTGGGCCGGGGTGAGGACGGTGCCCGCCCCGGCGATGACAGTCCCGGCGGCGATGTCCCCGCCCCGGAACACCACGTTCGCCTCCGGCTTCAGGGCGGCATAGAGCCGGACGGCGTCCTCGCCGCCGTCGGTCAGCTCCTGCATCAGGACGCAGTCCGCGCCCTCGGGCAGGGGCGCACCGGTCATGATGCGGGCTGCACAGCCTGCGGGCAGGGGAGAGGCGGGGGCATCTCCGGCGTAGAGCTTCATGACCACCGGCAGGGTGACGGGAGCTTCGCGGCTGGCCCCGGCGGTGTCGGCGCTGTGCAGGGCGTAGCCGTCGAGGGGGCTGCGGTCAAAGGGCGGCTGGTCCATCCGGGCCGACAGGGTCTCGGCGGCGATGCGGCCGACCGCATCGTCCAGCGGCAGGGTCTCCGCCGCCGGTCTTGGCAGGGCCGCAGCTGCATCCAGCACGCGGCGCAGCGCCTCAGAGGGCGCACAGAAAGGCTGTTTCATAAACTTCCTCCAAAAGCCCGCAGCGGCGCGGCCTGCTATGGCTCAGGCGGGCCGCGGCGGGGTGTTCTCTTTATCAAAAAGGCAGGTAAAAAAGAAGCGGAGACGTCTTGACCGAAAATCAAAACGCCTCCGCAGAAGCTCCGCACGTTCCGGACGAAAGACAGCTTGCAGGCTGTCTTTGCCGATGGCACTCCCCGGGCAGCGCCTGTCCTTGCAGTGACAGTGCGGCCCGGAAAGCCCCTGTGTGGATGGGAGGAGTTCTTTTTTTCAAATTGCAGCGTTTCTTCTGCGGGAAGGCGGCGGGGTTTCCCCCGCCACCCTTGAATGCCGGCTGATACAGCCCTTAGCATTGCGGCGCGGTGTCAGAGGCTGTTTTCGTAAGCAGTGTGCGCTGCTTATGGAAACGGCTTCGATTGCCGGACGGTTTAGACACCTTTGCTCAAAGAAGCTCTTATCCTGTTCAGTTGTGATAGACGGCTCAGTCCGTCCACTCGTCCACGTCGCTGATGGCTTTCGCATAGCGGCGGGTGAGGTGCTTGGTGGAGAAGAGGAACCGCTCATTCTGGTTGTTGGTCAGCTCCTCGATGTCGGCGTACTCCGGCCTGCCCTGCATGGCCTGCCACGTCTGCTCGATGGCCTCCTGCGTCAGGTCGTAGGGTGAGCGGCGGAAGTAGCGCAGCGGGGTGGCGCTGGGGTAGACGCGGGCGTTGAACCGCACCATCTCGGCCACCATGACGCAGAGATCCCTGTCCTCGATGAGCTGGGCGATCATCGCGTAGTTGTCGCTCATGTTGGCGCTGGAATAGTAGTAGGTGTCCTTCGCGCCGGTGCGGGAGACGATGTCTGCGCACTGGGGGTCAGCCGGCATCTGGGCCAGCAGCTCGTCGGCGTTTTCCACCTCGCTGACCAGCAGCGCGTGGGGCGTGACCAGAGCCGCCGCCGAGCGGGACCGGATGTAGCCCGCCAGCTCCTGCGCCGGGGTCAGCTCAGGCAGCTCCGGTGCGGTGACGGTGGGCTGGTCGGCGTAGGGGTCGCCCTCCGCCTCCGGCGCAGCGGCCAGAAAATCCAGCAGCTGCGGCTTTTCGGCATCGTCCGGTGCAGCCGTCTCTTCGAGAGCGGGCTGTGCCTCGGCCTGCTTTGCGGCCAGAGCATCCGTCTCCCGCTCCACTGCGGCGATGACGTCCTCACCGGTCTTGGCGGCGCTGCCGTCGAAGATACTTCCGGTCTCCTTCAGGCGGCGGGCCGTCTCGCTGGCTGCGTCGATGTCAAAGACCTCGGCCTTCGGCTTCTTCTTGGCGGCCATCTCCGCCTTCTGTAGGTCGAGGATGACCTGCTCCGGGTCAGCGGCGGCGTCCACTGTGGTGGTGTAACCGGGTTTGCGTCTGCCAAACAGCATGATAGTTCCTCTCGTTTTTTAGAATAGATTACTGGGCTGCGGTTTCGGTCTGGCTGTAGATGCCGCGTGCTTCCAGATCGTCGGCCATGTCAGCCAGATCGAACTTTTCCAGCGTCTCGCGGGTAGGCACACCGGTGGTCTTGTCCCAGCCGAAGATGTCATAGAAGAGGTCTTTTGCCTTCTCCATGTCGGCGCGGTCCAGCTTGGTGGTGCCTTCCTCGAATGCCTTGAAGTCGGGTTCCTTGTCGAAGACCCAGTCGCAGATGGCGTCGTGCTCCTGACGGAGGTTTGCGCTGCCGCAGTTCTTCTGGAAGCTGATGGCGGTCATGGCGCGCAGCATCTGGGTGATGCGCTCGCCTGCTTCCTGCAGACCGGCCTGGGTGTAGGTCTCGCCGGTGACGGCGGTCATGAAGTCCGCCTGCAGGTCGAGGTCGCCGTGGTAATTGCGCTCCTTGGAGGGAGACTGGGTCATGGGCCACATCCAGTTGCAGAGGGTAGCAGAGTCGTGGAAGTTCTTATCGTTGACGCAGTAGGCGGCCAGCTTTGCCTTGTTTTCGTTGATGGGCGTGTAGGCCTTGGCCTTGTCGTAGCAGCCCTCGCCGAAGAAGTCCTCCATGACCTTTTTGGTCACCTCGTAGGGTGCGCCGGAGCCGGTCTCGCAGACGATCTCGTGGATCATGCAGTCTCTATTATACACCAGATTGTACAGCATGCCAACCTGCCATGCCTCTGCGGGGCCGTGGTGGTTGGGGAAGCCGTTGTAGATCAGGTTGGAGTTGGTAGCGCCGTCGTTGCGGTCCAGCCAGCTCTTGGGCAGGCCGAACTTCTCCATCATGGCCAGCGTGCCCTTTGCGATGACGGACAGGTCGCCCTCGCCATAGGCCATGCGGCGGATCAGCTCCACCTCCCAGCGGGGATCGCCGGCCTTCTCCCACTCCCAGGGCAGAGAGTCGTACTCGGCCTCGCTGATATACTTGGTGGCTTCCTCGCGGGGCATCCGCAGGATCCACAGCAGGTCGCGGTTCAGGTTGCCGTAGTTGTCCCACAGGCCCATATCGTCCACAGCATGAGACCATGCCAGATTGATGACCATGGTGCCGTCGCCCTCGTACTTGAAGTCGTGGACGCCGTCCGGGTAGACGCGGGTGCCGTACAGCACGGGCATACAGGTGTTGGAGTTGTGGGTGGGCAGGTCGTAATCGGCCAGCGGGTCCACATCATACTCGGTGTAGCAGCGGATGGGGCAGGAGGAGCAGCCGCCGTTCTTGACGGTGTACTCTGCTGCCGGTGCGCCGAAGTCGAAGTAGCCCTTGAAGCAGCGCAGCGCGATCTTGTTGATGTCGTTGTAGGGCTGCTCGCCGGTATCCACGGGGCCGCCGGGAGCCTTTTTCCACATACGGCCCGGTGCGCCGGACCAGCGGTTCTTGCCGGAGGTGGCGCTGTACTCCGCCCAGCTCTGGGGCTGTGCGGGGACGTTGTGGTTGTTGTTGCCGCCGATGAGGTTGCCCATCATGTAGTTGGACAGCTCCAGCACCTTTTTGGGGTCGGCGACCTTGACGCTGCCGGTGCCGCGGATGGCCAGGCCCTTCAGCTTCTTGTTGCCCATGGCAGCGCCCAGACCGGCGCCGCCGGAGTTGCCAAAGCTGGTGTTCAGGGTGGAGTAGTCCACCAGATTCTCACCGGCAGGGCCGATGGAAGCGGTCTCGAACTCACGGCCGTTCTGCTCCACCATCCACTTGTTGGACGCGAACGTACCCTTGCCCCAGATGTCAGAAGCGTCTTCGAGGGAGACCTCGTCGTCCTCGATGCGCAGGTAGACGGGCTTCGGGGAGATGCCGGTGATGACGATGCCGTCCCAGCCCGCATACTTCAGCATGGGGCCGATGTGGCCGCCCATGTGGGCGTCGATGATGGAGCTGCCCTTGGACCAGGTGGAGCGGAAGGTGATGTTCATGCGGCCGGAGCAGGGCACGCCGGCACCGGTCAGGGGGCCGACGCCGAAGATGACCTGTGCCTTCTCGTCGTATGGGTCGAGGTCCATGGGAGCTTCCTCATACATGATGCGGTAGGCCATGCCCATACCGCCGATATACTTATGGTATTTTGCGTCGTCCTGCGTGGTGATCTCGCCAGTGGTCAGGTCAACGCGCAGGATCTTGCCTGCCCAGCCATAACTTTCAGCCATTGTTGTTCCTCCTTACAGGTCCATGTAGGCAGCCTGTGCTGCGCTGGTGACGGCATCCCAGTCCACGATGGACAGAGCGCCGGACGGGCAGCCTGCCACGCAGGCACCGCAGGCGATGCACTTGGACGACTTGCCGGTCTCGGGGTTGACGGTGGGCATATGCCAAGGGCAGGCGTCGTGGCAGGCCCCGCAGCCGATGCACTTGTCGGTGTCCACCACGCGGATGCCCTGTGCATTGGTCGTAATGGCCTTCTGGGGGCAGGCGTTGCCGCAGGCGGGGTCTTCGCACTGGCGGCAGGTGTCCGGGAAGTAGACAAAGCAGTTGTCGTTGCCGGACAGCAGGCCGTTGCCGGCGCCGTCCAGATTCAGACGGCGCTGGATTTTCACGCGGCTGATGTAAGAGGAGCACACGCCGTCGTTGGTCAGGGTGCAGTTGATCTCGCAGCGCTGGCAGCCGGTGCACAGGTCGGCGTTGACCACCAGCAGACCCTGCGGCAGCGCCCAAGTGGCCACTGCGCCGCTGTCCACCTGCTTCTGCGAGCAGCCGAAGAGGGACAGCATGGATGCGGAGAGGGTAAGCCCTGCAAGGCTCTTGCCCGAGATCTTCATGAACTGGCGGCGGGTCATATCAGCCGTCAGAAAATCAGTTTTTGCCATAGGTTCCATTCCTCCGTTGAGGTCACTCTGCGCGGAGCACCTCAGTTACATAGAAATACGAATCGTTGACCACGGTGGTCACTGCCGCCGAGGTGATGGTCGCACCGGAAAGGGCGTCCACCTCGGTGAGGTCTGCGCTGACAGCGCCGCTATCGGACGGCCCGGCGGTCAGCCCGGCTTCGGCAAGACGGTAGGCCGACTGCTTTTCAGCCGACCAGTCCGCGTAGGGCAGAGCCTGCGCCTCGCCGTCCTGTGCGCTCTTGCTCAGGCCCGCAGCGTACAGCTTCCGGCGTGCCACGGCCTCGGCGCTGGAATCCAGCGGGGGCGGCAGCTCGTCGTCCAGAGGCTGTCCGTTCAGGGCCGAGAGGGTCAGCCCGGCCGCATACATCCTGCGGGTGGCCTCCGCCTCGGGAGAGGTGTCGGACACATTCCACTGTGCGGGGTCAAAATCCTGTGCCGCAGCGGACGCATCGGATGCACCGGCTGCTGCATAGGCTGCGCCGGTGGCCGGGTCGGTCACGGTGTAGCTCTTGCCTGCCAGCGTAAAGGGAGCCGCGCCCTGGTACTGGGACGTGAACTCCGGAGCGACACACTGGCCGCCGAGGCTGTCCGTCTCCGCCTGCGAGAGGATCTCCACAGCGGAGACATTGCCCTCGGCGTCGATGGTCACGGCAGCCTGCACATCGCTCTGGAAGCCCTTCTGCACGCCCTCCACGCGATAGCTGCCGTCGTCGAGTTGGTACACTGCGCTGATGCCGTAGGTGGCTGCATCCGCCTCCGATACCGGCAGCAGGGTGCCTGCGACCGTGGTGCGTGCGTTCTGCATCGTGATGAGGCCGACCGCCATGGCGATCGTCGCAGCGCCCATGGCCGCGTAGCCCGGCAGCCGTCTGCGCCACAGCGGGACGGGCGCAAACGGGTTGGTTGCCTGCTTCATGTTATCACCTGCCTGTTTTTTGGTTGTGCGGGAAAAGTTTCCCGGACACGAAAATGACCGCTCAGCCTGCTGCAACAAGCGGAGCGGTCCCTTCGTTAACATATTATCACATGGACGAGAAGTAAGTCAACGCGAACCGGGGTCACCCCGCATTTTTTGACGATGTTAGCGGATATTTCCGGCCGCAGAGCAGCTGTAAGCCATATTCCTGCGCCAGCTCCAGCGACTGCACGGTGGGCATGGTCTTGCTCACCAGTGCCGGGACGCCTGCCCGGATGGCCTTGCGCACCATGTCCACCGGAACGCGGCCGCTGGTGTAGAGGATACATTCGTGCAGCGGGACATCGGCCAGCATTACGCTGCCCACGGCCTTGTCCAGCGCATTGTGCCGCCCGATGTCCTCGCAGGCGCAGAAGATATGGCCCCGGTGCAGCACGAAGCAGCTGTGGACTGCGTGGGTGGCCTGATAGAGGGGCAGGCCCGCGCTCATGGCAGCGGCGAGGGCGTCCACCCATTCCGGCGGCAGGTCCAGCTGGGGCGCGCCGCGCAGGGGTTGCAGCTCCACGGGGCTGCCCAGCGTGATGTTGTCGGTGCAGCAGCTGGACACCTCCTGCGCCGCTGTGCTCCGCGCCGTCAGCGGGTGGGTGAGGTGGACGCTGATCTTCAGCCCCTCGGCACAGACGGCGATCTGCTCCACTTCCCCGGCGGAAGCGATCCACCCCTCCGTCAGCAGCCGCCCCAGCGCCAGCTGCGGCAGCAGCTCCGGTGTGCACACCACCCGGAATGCGGGCTGCTCATTGACATAGAGGGCTGCTGCGTGTTCTGTCGGTACGGCGGCTTCGGTGCCGTCCGGCAGGGATACGGTCTCAAAAGCGGCGGCTGCGCCGAAGCGGTCGTTGATCTGCATGGGGATATATCCTTTCTCCGGGCGGGGGCTTTTTTATACATCATGGAACGATGACACGTTCTTTCATGGACTGATTTTCGTATGATGTATATACCATAACTGGAAAGAGATTGCAAGAAGGAGTTTCAAATCAGAAAAAAGCGGGGTCGCCATAGGAAGAGACCGATGCAAAGAAACGGTGCGTGCGCAGGATCATCGGCTCCGATATTCCACTCTCGGTCTGCCGCCGGTGGAATAATCCACCTGACTTTCGGCTTCATTCGTGCCGATCAAATAGTTCAGATACCGCCGCACCGTCACCTTGGAAAGGCCGGTGTCGGCGGCGATCTGCTGCTCTGTCATGCCATGGCCGGTATCGTCCACCGTGATGGTCAGACCGTGGGAGTCTTCCCCGATGAACAGCCCCACCTGTTTGAGCGGCTCGGTCCACTCCGTCAGGAGATCGGAAAAGGTGCTTGCGGTCAGCTGCATCACCAATATGGCCACCGGCATCCAGACCGTGAAGCACAGCCATGCCCGTGTGCTGGAAATTGCAAATCAGGCGGGAGATACCATGTGCCGCTGGCTTGGTGCCGTCATCCAGAAGATGTAAAAACAACCAGAATAAATGCCAGACCCCTGCGCCATGGTCATGTCCAATTCACCCTCGACCCCGGTGCAGTCAATGTGGATGTGAAAGTGGAAACCACGAAGATCCTGAAGCAGCACAAGGCGTATCTGGCACAGTTTGAAGAAATGTTGAACGATGAAAGAATCGCATAACGGCAGGCAGAACAGGCTCATCACACCGCCAGCAAAGAGAAACAGAGCATTTCCGACGGGGAACGCCTTGTTGCACGAGGTTCACCGAGAGGTATTCCCGGCACAGCTGCTGCAATTCGGGATCGTTGGTCAGGGCGGCAGCGATCCGGTTCGAGAATAGCAGCCCCACCAGCGTAAACACCAGCGAAGTGCCCAGCATCAGAAACAGCTCGGTGGTGGCGGTACGGCAGGCTTCCTCCGGCTTTTTCTGCCCCAGCTTCCGGGAGAGCAGGGCGTTCAGACCCACGGCGGTGCCCACGCCAATGGCGATCATCAAAAACTGGATGGCATATACAAGAGAGGCGGCAGTCAAGGCCGTTTCCGACAGACGCGCCACAAAAATGCTGTCCACGATGTTGTACAGCGATTGGATGAGCAGCGACAGCATCAGCGGTACCGCCATGGTGTACAGCAGGGGGCGGATGGGCATTTCCGCCAGTTTGTTTTTTGGATTCATAGGTCCTCCTTTTTCGGGCAAACAAAAAAGCGTGAAATCGTTGAGGGATAGCTTTCCCTCAGGATTTCACGCTTTGTAAGGGAGATCAGAAAGATCTCCCATGTTTTTACACTGCCTGTAAGCAGGTCGGAAGGCCGGATGTCCAGCACCCCGACAAACAGAGAGCCGACCGAAAGGATCAGCAGTAAAATGCCAAGAAAAATAGTGGAACGACCGTTACGAATGAGAAGCCCTCCCTCGAATTAGCTCAAACTAACTTTTTGAAAATAAAAAGAGAACGCCTGCGTGTGAAGAAACTGGTCTTACGTGTTCACACACAGCGCGTTCTGTTGGAGGGATTATATCATAAGGCATCGATGGGTTTCAAGTGGCAAACTCTCACGAAGGTTTTGCATAACAAACCGCCATGCTTTGTTAACTCCTACAAAGTTGCTCCGATTTATATCCGCACCAAAAAGTATAGGATTGAATTTTAAAATATACGATGATAGAATAATTTATAGCAGTTTGCGTTTTTAATGCACAAGCAACATCCGCAAACTGCATATCGCAAATATGCCGTTTTAATAGGCACTATTTTTGAAAATTGCGATAAATGTTTCCCGATCCTTTTGACCAGTGGTAGATCTGCCGGACGCAAAAGACCGCCTCCGTTTTTTGAACGGATGCGGTCTTTTTGTTGCGGAAATCAGTTGAGATAAAAATCACCATGCGGCTTTAGTGCAAAACCTCCAGAAGCCGTCTGCCTGCCTTCTGCTGCGATTCCCCGAAGGTCACCGCCAGCTCCTCCTGCAGGACACGCTCTACCATCTGGTAAAAGTACGCATCCATGGCGTTGATCTTTCGGCCGCGGCTTTGCTGCTGGGTCTGTTTTTGCCCCAGCTCCTTGAACAGGGTCAGGTACTGGTAAAAATCATTGGTGTGGAGCAGCGCCTGATAATGTTCTGCCAGCGCTGTCTGTACCCCCGCCGGGATGGGCAGATTCTCCGCTTTGATGCGTGCAAGGTCGGCTGCTGCCTGCTGTGGCGGGGTCACCGGGCGCAGGGCGCCTTCTTTTGCAGTCGGAATATAGCTGCGGTCGTGGGAATCCGAAAAATAAGGCCGGAGGGTGTAGTACTCTCTGGCAGGCTCATCACAAAATCGCCGCAGCCCGACCCTTTCCACCTCATGCACTCCCAGATTTCCGTAGACCACCAGCGCTCCCGCTTGAAACCGTGACATGGTATTGCCTCTTTCCCTTGTATGGAAAGGCTGCAAAAACAGACTTTCCAGCGTGATTTTACTCTTTACTTTATTGTACCACGGTAGGTTGGCGGGCTTCAAAGGGCATCTTCCACAAAGTTTTCCTCGTGCAATCTGCGCAGAATGCCCAGTACAATTCTTGTGCAAAACTGCCTTTGCAAATTCCCGGCGGGCAGGCTATAATGATTTCGTACAACGAGTAGCACTCATGCGTAAAACCGGTTGCATGAGGGCTGCCCGTTGTTTTTATTTGCCCTAGGGTGTATCTGAAAAGTCGAAAATTTAGCCTATTTCTACAAACACAGCTGGATTTTGCGTTAAACAGCCTTGAAATCCACAAAGGATTCCTGCGGCTATTTGCCTTAAATCCCGCTTGTGTTTGCGAAATATTCGTCATTTTCTTTGTTTTCAGATACACCTTAAAATGGAAAGGTAAAGGTGAATCCCATGGAAAGTTCCAATCAGTTCCTCGGCACGGAACGCATCGGCAAGCTGATGCAAAAGTATGCGATCCCGTGCATTATTTCGCTGCTGGTCGGTGCATTGTACAACATCGTGGATCAGATCTTTATTGCAAACGCCAGCTATCTGGGCTCCTACGGCAACGCCGCCAACACCGTCGTGTTCCCCCTGATGGTGGTAGCGCTGGCCATTGCCGTGATGATCGGTGATGGCTGCTGCGCCTTCGTCAGCATCAGCCTTGGGCAGAACGAAGTCCCCAAGGCAAAGCGGAGCGTCGGCAATGCGGTGGTAATGTGTCTGGTCAGTAGCATTGTGCTGGCCGCGCTCTATCTGATTTTTGCGGACACCATTCTTGCCATGTTCGGCGGAACGGTGAACGCCGAGACCTACCACCACTCCCAGGAGTATTTCTTTTATATCACGCTGGGCGTGCCCTTTTATATGTTCGGGCAGGCCATGAACCCCATCATCCGTGCCGACGGCAACCCCCGTTTTGCCATGATCTCCACCCTTGCAGGTGCGGTGCTGAACATCATTCTGGACCCCATCTTCATTTTCGGCTTCCGCTGGGGCATGATGGGCGCAGCGGTGGCTACGGTCATCGGTCAGGTGGTCACGGCGGTGCTGGCGGTGTGGTATCTGCTGCACATGAAGATCATCCGTCCGAAAAAGGGCGACTACCGGCTGAAGGGCTCTATCTGCAGCCGTACCCTGACCCTTGGCATGACCAGCTTTCTGTCCCAAATCAGCCTTGTGGCGGCAATGGCAGCCATCAACAACATGATCCGCAAATACGGCGCACTGGATGCTGTGTTCGGGCAGGAGCAGTACGCCCAGATCCCTATGGCAGTTGTTGGCATCGTGATGAAGTTCTTCCAGATCGTCATCTCCATCGTAGTGGGCATGGCGGCTGGCTGCATCCCCGTGGTGGGCTTCAACATGGGTGCTAAAAAGCCCGCCCGTGTGAAGGAGCTGTTCACGAAACTGCTGCTGGCAGAAGCCACCGTGGGTGCCATTGCACTGGTGCTGGTGGAGGGCTTCCCGCGTCAGCTGATTACCCTGTTCGGTGCCGCCAACGAGAGCGTTTACTACACCGATTTTGCCGTGAAGTCCTTCCGCATCTACCTGTGCATGATCATTCTGGCCTGTGTCAACAAGGCGTGCTTCATCTTTTTGCAGGCCATGGGCAAGGCAGCGGAATCCACCGCCCTGTCCATGGTGCGTGAGGTGGTGTTCGGCGTGGGCTTTGCCCTGCTGCTGCCCCGGTTCTTCGGGCTGGATGGCGTGCTGTACTCCATGCCCATGTCGGATATCCTCACCTTCCTGATTGCAGGCTATCTGATCTGCAAAACCTACCGTGAACTGAGCACGAAAGGAGAAGTCTAATGGAAAAACGCATCATCACCATCAGCCGCGAGTTTGGCAGCGGCGGCAGAACCATCGGCAAACTGGTGGCAGAGCATCTGGGCATCCGGTGCTACGACGCTGAATTGATCCAGAAGCTGGCTGCCGAAAGCGGCTTTGACGAAAACTACATCAAGGAGGCCGGAGAGTACACCCCCGGCGGTTTCCTTGCCTCTGCTTTCACCGACCGCAGCTTCGGCCCCACCAACGAGGACCTGCTCTGGAAGCTGCAATACCGGATCATCCGGGAGCTGGCGGAAAAAGAGCCTTGCGTCATCGTAGGGCGCTGCGCCGACTTTATCTTACAGGACCGCACCGACTGCCTGAAGGTCTTTGTCCACGCCGACCTGAAGTTCCGGGCAGACCGCATCGTGCGGGTCTATGGGGAGCGGGAGAAATCACCCGAAGCCCGGCTGAAGGAGAAGGACAAGCGCCGCGCCGCCTACTACCGCTTCTATACCGATATGAAGTGGGGCGATGTCGCCAACTATCATATTGCGCTGGATAGCGGGGTCATCGGCATTGAAAAAAGCGCAGAGATCATCGAAAGCCTTGCGTAAGTTGTAACTTCCGGCAGTCTCTGAGCCGATAGCGCAAAACGCCGCCCACCTGCGTTTCATTACGCAGATAGGCGGTGTTTTTTCAATACGATTTTATGGAAAGATCAATCTTCTAACCCATGGCTCCCAGCCACATTCTTCAAATATTCCTCTGGGTCACCGTTCAGAATCAAATCCGCATAGCCCAGCGGGTCGTTGTAGATGAGGTAATCCAGTTCTGACCTCTGCGCCATGATCACGTCCAGCGCATCCTCGACCCCGGTGCAGTCGATGGATATTTTTCTTCCATCCCGGAGCAGCAGCTCCACGCAGCCGGTGTCCATGTTGAATTTGCAGGCTCTTTCATTGTACTTCATGCTTGTGTCCTTTCCGCCGTACGGCACTCTCACAGTGATCCGTCGTGCTTTCTTATGATAAGGTCCAGGACGCTTTTCGATGGAAGCAAGGGATTCGTTCTGTTTTCCAAAGAATACAAAAAATCCGAACCCTTCTCCTATCGGAAAAAAGTTCGGATTTTGTTGTTGTGGTGCACCTCCAGGGACTCGAACCCTGGGCCCACTGATTAAGAGAGC
>OBXH01000646.1_pt1 | contig 27540 bp, 27 predicted proteins | sample 1538101 | NCBI WGS metagenome assembly OBXH01 (sample SAMEA2580141, study PRJEB22360) | human gut metagenome | biome: human gut; feature: human-associated habitat; material: faeces | place: Denmark | collected 2008/2010 | reverse complement strand
CGTAACAGACAAAATCTGTTACGCAATAAAAGTCTAACTTTTTGGGGTCACCTCATAATATAATAAGTGGTTACTTATTATTTTTATAGAGGTTCTTATGGAAAAAGAAATAATTTTAACAAACAAAAATAATACAACAAGTGATGGAAAGGAATTTCCAAAAACTCCTAGACCAGAAGTGGTATATGGAGGAATCTTCCCAACAAAGGGAATGATTATAGATAAATTAAAGAAAAAATATTAAAGAGAAAATGAGACCATTTTGGATAAATATCTTTTCGTTATTAAATTTAAAAAGAAATTGGTATTATTTCTGAATTACAGGAATGCTCCTATAATCATCAGCGGAAGAATAGATTTTTCTTTTATTACGGCATCAATTTCCTTTGAAAAAATAATCATATTAAATGAAAGTAATAATGCCACTGTTATTACTAGTGTCATAATGTAAATTACATAATCCGTCACTTGTCTTTTGGCATTTCTTCTAGATAATGTTCTTAGCATAGTTGCTCTCCTTCACCCAAAGAAATTTCAGCTAAAATAGCATGGTAAAAACTCTTTCTATTCATGTTATCTTTACATAACTCTTTTCTTAAATATCCATCTTTAAGAAACAAAACTCTATTTCCATAGCTGGCAGAAACCGGATCATGTGTTACCATTAGAATCGTAGTATGTTCTTCTATATTCAATTCATTCAAAAGTTCTAGAAGTTGTTTTGCTGACACCGAATCCAATGCTCCTGTTGGCTCATCGGCTAGTATCAGGTTAGGGCTACCTATAAATGCTCTTGCACAGGCACATCGTTGCTTTTGTCCCCCTGATACCTGCATTGGAAATTTACTTGCTATATCTTCAATCGAAAGCCTTTGCATTATTTTTTCACTTCATTCTGTATTTTTTTGTTGATATGTTACTAATTGAAAGAGGTAATGCAATATTCTCTTCTATACTTAGTGTATCTAGCAAATTAAAGTCCTGAAAAATAAAACCTAAATTTTCCTTATGAAACTGCGCCGCCTTTTGAGTTGTTAAATTGGTCATATCTTGATTATTCAAATAAATATGTCCTGAGTCTATCGCATCTATTGTTGAAATGCAATTAAGCAATGTTGTTTTTCCAGAACCTGATGGTCCCATGATACTTACAAATTCCCCTTCCATTAAGCTAAATTGAATGTGATTAAGAGCTCTTTTTATATTTATTTTTTCCATACGTTTTAACAATGTTTTCTACGTTTAAAATTGTATTCATACCTACGACTCCTTATCTAAATATAAGATTGCATATGAGCATGCTTATTGGTTGATGGAGTAAATATATCCAAATAGTTTTTTTCCCTACCAGCGATAATATTGGAATTTTATGAGTCGCTATTTTTTTCCATTTATTATGGCTTTCAAAAATTTTATTAAAAAAATACCCGCACAAATACAAAAACATCCATGGTAGTAACGGGAAAAAATCGCTTGAATAAAAACCTGAAAAAGGAAATCCAATTGGTGTCAATATTTTTATGGAATATAATACTTTTGGAACTGCTAATACCAAATGTCCAAAGCCTATATACCCATTTTGTATATTTTTGAATAAAATGAACAAAATAAAACTCATCACAACCCCAAAAGTAGGTGGTATCTTATCAGTAGTTCTTTTGATTGGATACATTAAAAGTACCGCACACCCCATAAAATTAAGTATTCCAAACCAAATTTCTTCAGACGGGATTAATACGACTGTAATAATTGAAATAACCAAACCACATATGTTAAAAAATATACCTCTCTGTAAATTACTTTTAATTCCCCATGTCCAAACAAATCCAGATATAAAAATAAACGTCCAACAAATTATTTGTTGCCAAATGTGTATTGGCATACAATCGTACCATAACGGATTTCTTTCATAAACAATGAATATATCATATAAAAAATGAAACAATACCATATTAATTATCGCAGCGCCTCTAATCCCATCAATTAAAAAATAACGTTTTTCCTTATTTTGCATATAATTACCACTCCCTTTATTTATTGTTATGCTAACAATTGTAATCCATAAAGTTCTGTTTAATTATATCTTGGAAAAATCGCTTACTTTTATGGAAAAAATAAAAGAGACCAGCTAATGTATGGATATATGTAGTATAATCATCCTCAACATTTTTGCTAGTCTCTTATTGTTTTGACTAATCTTCTATATATAAAATAATGCGTGTTGTAAAAAAACCATCCAAACAGCTAATTGCCAAATTACCATGATATTTCTTTACAACTCTACGAACATTGTTTAACCCATATCCATGTTTCCCAAATGGGTCAATTTTGTTTTTTGTATTTTCTGAATAGTTACTATTAATGCAATTATTTTTAATATCAATACATAGTATTCCTCGATCATATTTAATATAAATGTATAACACTGGTTGCGTTACTTTATTTAATGCATTCAACGCATTATCAAGTATATTACTTAAAATGACATTAATATCAAAAATAGATACATTTAGATGCTCTGGAATACTGATTTGCCATTTAACATCAACTTTTGCAGTTCTGGCTTTTTCAAGCATATAATTTAAGACACTATCAATTCTATCATTGCCTGACGTGACATATTTTTTCTCACTTTCCATAAAGCTTCCCATTGAATGAAGATAATCAATTACATGTTCTTTATCCTCATACCTAACCATGTCAGTAAGCATTTTTAGATGATGTTTTAAATCATGTCTTAGAGATTGAACATTTAATTGCGAGCTGTAAATAATATCAAATTGGTTTTCATACATATGTATTTCTTGCATTAGTAGCTCTCGTTCTTGCTCTTGCTTTGTTTTATGGAATTTATCTAGTGAAAATACAAGTATTGCAAATAGTAAATCAGCACAAATTGTTCCCAAAATATATTGAATATCATTAGCCATGAACGTCTGAAAAAGAATACATATAATTATCCATTCTCCTCCCCAATAAAAAACTGGAATGAGGAATGTAACTACCATACGTCGATATACTCTCCCAATATAAAAGAATGTTACTATAAATAGGAACAAAATTTCTGTCAAAAAAAGAATTGCATCTTGAGACGAAATTAGCCCTTGAACAGTTCCTCTCATAAAGCTATTGAATAACCAAAGTGCTACAAAAAAAATGCTAACACTTTTTTTATTTATTTTATATTCCCCTATATAAATTCGACAAAAACGCATCAACAAACTAATATGAATTGCATCTATAATTAAAATACATAACTTAATAACAATCAAAAATTTCCTCCTGAACTATAACAATTCTAGCAAATAGCTTTTCATCTTTTTTCGATATTTCTGACTAACAGGTAATACCGTCCCATCTGTTATTTTCACTGATTCATAATGATAAGCTGAAATAAACATAGTATTTACAATATAGGATTTATGGATAGCCAAAAATCCTTTTCCAATAACTTGCTTTTCAACTTCTTTCATTCCGCTATAATACTCTATTACATCATTTTGAGAATGTATCTCTATCTTTTTTCCTTTACATTCAAAATATTTTATTTTATCAAAATATAATTTATGAATAGTTTTCGCAATGTTAAAATAGAAAATCCCTTTATTGTTTTCAGTTATTTTTATACACTTTTCTAATGTTTCCAATATTCTTTCCCTAGTAAGCGGCTTTACAAGAAAATCAAATGGTCTGACCTGAAACAAACTCATTGCATAAGTTTCCTTTGAAGAAATATATATTATACTAATTTTCTCATTTCCCAGTTGCTCTCTAATCTTTTTTCCCACCTCAACACCATTCATTTCAAAAAGTTGAATATCTAAAAACAAAAGATCTGTCCTATAACCTTTTTCCATGGATTCATATAGTGTCTCACCAGAATAAAATATCTCAATTTCGGTTTCAATTGCATGGCTATGTGTATAATTCAAAATTATATTTTCTATATCACTACACGTACCTGGTTCATCATCACATATTGTAATGCTTATCATATTATTTTCACCTCACTCTGCCTTATTTTGCATATCCTTATATATATTTGTAATTCTAACTTAGTTTTCATAAAATAACAAACATGTATTTTTATGAATTATGTTTTCCGGCTGTGCATTATTTCAGAATATAAATGATCAAACAAATTTCTAACTAGTGTACTGACATATTGATATTTAGCATTACAACAACTTCCTATTCGGAAGCTGTTGTAAACCTAGTTCTCGCACGCTGACATGATGAGTGCCTCCAAGCGGTTCGACAAAAGCAAATATGCTGCAGGTACCATTCCTGACATATTCCGAATCTGTTTTCTGATTGTCACCCGGACGCATGGGCAGTGGTTTCCTTGCATCGCCCAGTAACTGGTAAGGCTTTTCGTCCATGCATACAACTGGTCTTTCAGGATTGTATGGGAGTTCATATACATCAAGAACCTCTTCCATACATGCTATAAATTCGGCATCATCTTTTTTTTGGGAGGGGATGCACCAGTAGTCGTTTTTGTGAGGTCGAAGTTTGTTTTTTTAAGGCTCTTCGGATTGCCTCACGGCTGACCGGAGTATCAAGAACAATTTTTGATTTCTCTTCCAGCAGCCGGATGGTCCACCTTGAATGTCCTTCCGGCACCGAACCACAGGCAAGTTCAATGATACGGGCTTCAGCACGTCCATCGAGCACACGCCTTGCATTATCAGAATTAACATTACGCTTAAGGTCAATAATAATCTGGCATCTGCATCGGATTGTTTTGGATGTTTTATTTTTTCGGATGACAGATTTTAATTCTTTTAATTCATCATCCGTAAGTTTGATTTTGTACTTTTTGGGTCTTGCCATAAGATAACCATAACAGCAAAAAGAAATAGCATCCTCCGACCAAAGCGAATGCTATTTCTATAGTTGAAAGTGCCCTTTTTATATTTGCAATTATTGCAAGCCATAACTCAAGATCTATTTGATTATATTCGATATTAGAACTATATATACATTTCTATTTTCCCACAATCTCATCTGTATTAATGAACTGGAACGGTGTTGTCTGGTACACGTAATAATTCAGCCAGTTTGAATAGAGAATGTTTCCATGTGATCTCCACTGCAGTCTCGGTTTCTGTGTGTCATCATCATTCGGATAATAATTGACAGGCATTTTGATGTCAAGACCTTTATCCTTATCACGTTTGTACTCCTTGTCGAGGGTAACCCGGTCATATTCCGGATGTCCCATCACAAAAATTTTACGTCCCTCATCTGCAATGGCAAGGAACACGCCGGCTTCCTCTGATTCTGCTAAAATCGTCAGTTCCTTCACGGCACGGATATCCTCTGCACGCACTTCAGTATGTCTCGAATGCGGTGCCATAAAATAGTCATCAAAGCCTCGGACAAGCGGTACTTTACGGTTCATCACATGATGCTCATACACACCGAATTTTTTCTCCGGAAGCAGATATTTCTTCAAACCGTAATGATAATAGAGCCCTGCCTGCGCACCCCAGCAGAGATGTAAGGTAGAGGTGGCATGTGTCTTGCTCCACTCAAAGATCTCGCACATTTCCTTCCAGTAATCCACCTCTTCATATTCCATCTGTTCCACCGGCGCTCCGGTAATGATCAGACCATCAAAATAACGATTTTTGATGTCTGCAAAAGTCTCATAAAACTTATTCAGATGACTCATTGATGTGTTTTTTGACTCATGGGAAGACACTGCTACAAACGTCACATCTACCTGTAACGGTGTGTTTGAAAGCGAGCGTAAAAGCTGAAGCTCCGTATCTTCTTTTAACGGCATCAGGTTTAAGATTGCAATGTTGATTGCTCTGATATCCTGATGTGTCGCACGATTTTCGTCCATAACAAATATATTTTCCTTTTTCAATATTTCCTTTGCCGGCAAATCACTCTGTGTCTTAATTGGCATATCTTCTTACAAACCCTTCCTCGCGATCAGAATCGCTCTCCTATTTTCGACAGTATATCCTGCTATATCTTCCAGTACAGTAAAAACTAAATTCCAAGCATTTCTTTCAACTGTTCTTCTGAAATAACAGGAATTCCAAGTTCCTGTGCTTTAGTCAGCTTGCTTCCTGCATTTTCTCCCGCAAGCACGTAATCTGTTTTTTTTGAGACGGAACCGGAAGCCTTTCCACCATATTTTTCGATCAGCTCAGACGCTTCTTTTCGTCCTAATGTCGGCAGTGTTCCTGTTACTACAACCGTCTTTCCTGTCAGAACAGATTCCACCGTCTCTGTCTCTTCCGCCCGCATATTCACTCCATACTCTTTCAAGCGGTCTAAAATTTCAATATTTTTTTCATCTGTAAAGAAATTCCGGATACAAAGCGCACTCACTTCTCCGATATCGTTGACCTCTGTGAGCTGCTCAACGGAAGCTTCCTTTAAATGATCCATATCTTTAAAATACTTCATGATCGCTTTTGCGGCTGCCTTTCCCACGTTTGGAATCCCAAGTCCGGTGAGAAGCTTATAGGCATCGTTCTCTTTTGATTTCTCGATCGCATCCAAAAGCTTATCCGTATTTTTTTCTTTTCCGATAATTCCCTGATCGATCAATTCATCGCGATGTGTCTTTAGTACAAAAACATCAGCGACATTATTAATATACCCTAAACGGACAAGTTCTTCAATATAAACCGTACCAAAACCTTTGATGTCCATTGCGTCACGCCCTACAAAGTTGATAATATGGCGTTCTAACTGTGCCGGACAGTTTGGTGATGTACATTTAATATCCGCAGTGTCTTTCTCCCTCTCTGTCTTTGCACCGCAAACAGGGCAGACGTCCGGTATTACAAACCGTTTCCAGTCAGAAGGTCTTTTCTCTTTCTTCACTTCCTTGATCTTCGGAATGATCTCCCCCGACTTATAAACTACAATTGTATCTCCAATTCCGATATCCAGATCATCAATAAAATCCTGATTGTGCAAAGTTGCCCTGGAAACAGAAGTTCCGCAGAGGCGCACCGGCTCAAACACAGCTGTCGGTGTGATTCTTCCGGTTCTTCCTACCGAAAGTTCAATATTTAATAGTCTGGACTCTTTCTCCTCCGGTGGATATTTGTATGCGATTGCCCAGCGCGGTACTTTGGATGTTTCTCCCAACTGCTCACGGTCAGAAAAACGATTGATCTTCACCACAGCGCCGTCAATATCATATGCCAGATTTCCGCGGTTTTCACCAATTGCCGTGATCGCATCCCACACTTCCTCTGCGGTCGTGCAGACTTTGTAATCGTCTATGACATGGATCCCCTGCTTTTTCAAAAATTCATATCCTTCGGTATGAGTTGCAAACTCCATGCCACGCACCTGCTGGATATTGAAAATAAACATGGAAAGATCCCGCTCTTTCGTCACCTTGCTGTCTAACTGGCGGAGTGTTCCCGCTGCACAGTTTCTTGGATTGGCAAACACTTTTTTTCCAAGAAGTTCCTGTGTCTCGTTTACCTTTTCAAATGCAGCATTTTTCATGTATACTTCGCCACGGATCTCCAGATACTCCGGTTTGTCCTTTAACTTCTGTTTTACGTCTTTGATCACTTTCGCATTCGCAGTGACATCCTCACCGAAATTAATGCCGTCCCCTCTGGTTTCCGCCAGTATTAATTCTCCGTTCTCATAACGCAGTGACATGGAAAGTCCGTCAATTTTATATTCCACAACAAATTCCGGATGATCTAACTGTTTCTGCATCTCCTCCACGAAGTTAAATACTTCCTCTTTGGAAAAAACATCCTGAAGACTTAACATTGGAACATTGTGGCGCACAAGCACGCCCGCTTCTCTTTTTGCTGTTCCACCAACACGCTGTGTCGGAGAATCCGGCGTGACAAGCTCCGGGTGCTCTTTTTCCAGGTTCTTCAGTTCCTGCATCATCATGTCGTATTCATAATCTGAAATCTCAGGACTGTCCTGATTATAATAGCGGTCAATATGATATTCGAGTGTTTTCTTTAACTCGGCAATTCTCTCTTCTGCTGACATTTTTTTCATCCATTTCTACTTTTTTGATTTTTCTTTCATGCGCTCACTTTTGGGATATTTCTTCGGGATGACCGTCTCATTGGAAGAATCTTTAATTAATGATAAAAGCTGTCTGTACTCCTCCGTTGTAACATTCCGGTAGGTTCCAACCGGCAGGTCTCCAAGTTCAATATTCATGATTCTTGTACGAACAAGTTTCTCCACACGATAACCGAAATATTCACACATCCGTCTGATCTGGCGGTTTAGTCCCTGTGTCAAAATAATCTTAAACTGTTTCTTTCCAATCTGTTTTACATGACATTTTCTGGTCATTGTATTCAGTTCAGCAAGCGGCACTCCGTTTGCCAGACCATGGATAAAACTCTCGGTGACTGGTCTGTTGACTGTAACAATGTACTCTTTTTCATGCATATTCCCGGAGCGCATCATTTTATTGACAATATCTCCATTGTTCGTCAGTAACAGCAGCCCTTCTGAATCTTTATCCAGACGTCCGATCGGATAGATGCGCTTCGGGTAATTAATATAATCGATCACATTATTTTTTTCGCGCTTTTCTGCGGTACAGACAATGCCAACCGGTTTGTGAAACGCAATTAAGATCATTTCCTCTTCTTTTGAAACTTTCTTTCCCTGAAACAAAACCGTCTGTCCTGGCAGCACTCTTGCGCCTGTTTCCGCAACTTTTCCATCAATGGTAATATTTCCTAGTTCTACCTGACGGTCTGCCTCGCGTCTGGAACATACCCCTGCTTCGCTCAAAAATTTATTGATACGGATTCCGTTTTCTTCCATACTTTTCCTTTTCCTGTCATTATTCCATATGATTCTATTATGTACAGCTTCAAATAACTACAAAAACGGAGACTTCAATTTGCTGGAAGCCTCCGTAGCATTCTGTTACTTTTTATTTTAATAAATCGGTCTTGATATAACCTGTCTTATTCTTCCATGTTACTTTTGTCCAGCCTTCTGCATAACTCATCACAACCGTTACCTTCTCTCCGGCATAGGCAACTCCGACTTTGTCTGCTGTCTCGCTCATGGAAGACCGGATGTTTGTTGTGTTGGAGAGCATGATCGTTGTGCCCTCTGTCAATGCTTCTGATGCCGCTGTCTCAGAAGCATTCTCCGGTGCTGCTGCTGATAAAAATTCACTCTTAATATAACCTGTTGTACCGTTGTAATCGACAATACTCCAGTCTCCTTCTGTACCGGTTCTGGTAAGTGCCGTTCCTTTTTCAACAGAGCCAAGCTTGTCTGCTGAGGTATCTGCACCTGACCGGACATTTACCTTGTCTATTGTATATACAGTTTCTGTTGTCTGTTCTGCCGGCGTTTCTTCCGCTGGAATTTCGTCTGTCGGAGTCTCCTCAGCAGGAGTCTCTGTTGCAGGAACCTCTTCCGTTGCAGGTACTTCTTCTGTACTCTCTGTTGCGTCTGCCACAATGGTATTACGCCACTCGGTGATCGCATTTGGAATAGTCGTTGCACAGAGATTCAACAGGTTCTCGTCTGTTGACAATGCAGCTTCGTATTTCTGCTGGATATCATTCTGTAATTCAATGACATCATCGCTGTTGTAGAAGTTCGTGATGAGGTTGCGGATGCTTGTATCCAACGCACTCTCCTGTCTGGACAGGTTGTACTCACTGTAAAGATTATCAATGTAAAGGCTTCCATCGTCATTTGTTCTGACATAGAAGAAATAAAGTCCCGGTGCAGGTGTTTCCACTCCCATAAACTTCACATTCAGGCTGACATTTACCATATAAGAATTGCTGTCAAGCCCGGACTTTGTATAGCAGTTAATGTCCTGATACTGCTCAATGTACTGACTGATCAGTGTGATATAACTCTGCTCATTCTGTGTGATCGGTGTTGCCAGTGTCTGTAATGTGACAATATCTCCCGATGCATAAGCAGTAAAGTAGTTGTTGATCAGCTCATTGACTGCCGGGACTGCATTTTCCTCATATGCTTCTTCTGTCACAACCGTCTCAGTAACCGCCACGTTATTATCGTCTGCGTTTCCAGTTCCATTTCCCGTGAATTTCACTAAAATAAGTAAAAGCACAACAAACAGTGCTCCTGCCACGAAATATCTGGCATTCTTTTTTACAAATTCTACCATTTTCTGAATATCTATGTTATTTGATTTATTATCCTGATTCGTTGAAGCCATTTTTACCAAACCTTTCTTTCACAGACCCGAATTTTGTCTGCGGTATCTATTATGAAAAATGTAATTGTTTCCTATCTGCAATTACAAAAAATTAATCTAACAAACATATTACATAATAGCATTATCTCTGTTTATTGTCAACGAATGGCAGGCTTTTCCAATTCTTAATATTTTATTTCAGAGCAAAAAAAAGATGCCACTACTGACATCTTTTTACTGCGCCTGGCGGGAATCGAACCCGCAGCGTCGGAGTCGGAGTCCGATGTTTTATCCATTAAACTACAGCCGCATATATTTTTTTATCTGTTTCACAAACATCCTATTTATCATAGCAGATAAAAATGTAAATTTCAAGAGATTTTTATGCATTCAAATCTTTTAATATCTCAGTTTCCAGCTCCTCTTTCTGCTCCGCTGAAATTGGCAGAATAAAAACACCGACTTTTACTGCTGTCTCGCTAACACTCTGCTCTATCAAAAAGCGCCTGTCCTCCTCTGTGACCTGTCCGCTCATGTATGCACGTATCACTGCATTCAATCTCGTAAATAAAGTGATAAGTTCCCGAAAACGGTTTTCTTTTCTCAGATAGCAATGCCCCGTCCGTTGTAATTCCTGATCCATGGTTGCAATGATCTGCATGGAAAGTTTCAGCTCGCCTGTGATGTCGGATGCCTCCATCAGAACATCCGGCCGCTTTTTTAACATTTCCGCAAAATACGTTTTTGCACCAAAAACATCCATAGAAAAGAAGTAACTCGCAAGCTGTTCTTTCATCTCGCGTGTCTCTGCCTTTTCTCCTAACATGCCCACTTTGCACTCATAAACCTTCAGATGATTTACGCGCACCCACACAAGCAGCAGGAACTCAGAAATAAATCCAAACACCCGTTTGTGATAATCGTCCTCTCCATTTTCCAGACAGATCCGCTTCTGCACCTCAAAAAAAATGTGAAACAGCCATTCACAGTATGTATCAAACCATTTTTTCGATGTGACGATCATATTGCCAAAATACGTTTCCGTTCCGTTCTCGAGCTGTACAAATGTATCGTAATATTCCGGGTAGAGTTCTTTTATCACCTCTCCTGTCATATCGAGAGCATGAATATTATGATTTGTCGCAAAACCATAATGATAGGAGTTGTTCAGCACCACCCTTTTGGTCGTGATCAGATCATAGTCCTTTAAAAGCTCCAGATACTCTGCCTCTGTAAAAATTTTTTCCTGCTCATTCAAAAGATACCTTCTGTAGTGACAGGTTCCTACATATTTATATGTGTGTACATTTTTCCATATCCAATACAATCCGGTCAGTTCACTGTAATAACAGTTTTCCGCAGAAATGTTGTCTCCCGTGTTGTCACAGAGGTAACCAAGATCCTCTTTTTCCTCCCTGCCCACCTGAAGCGGCTGGTACATTTTATCTTGTGGTACTTCAAATTTTTTATGTGTCAGTGCAAAAATTTTTATCTTCATGTGAAACACCTGTCTTTAAAGCATGTTATCGAAAACTTCCGACACTCATTTTACACCATGTTCGGTTTTTATCATAGTGTTTAATTCTTTTAAAAGCGTGGCTGATTTTTTTAACTGCTCCTGTTCCTCCTCATCGAGTTCGATCGGCACAACTGCCTCCACACCATCTTTTCCGACGATTGCAGGCATACTGATGACCACATCTTCCATACCATAAATTCCGTGCATCATGGAAGACACTGGGAGAATGGACTGCTCGTTTCTTATGATACACTCGCAGATTCTTTTTACCGCCATCGCAATTCCGTAGTAAGTTGCCTGTTTTCTCTGAATGATCTCATAGGCACTGTTTTTCACTTCCTCATAAATTTTATCCTCGGATTCCTCGTGAAAATAATGTCCGCGCATCTCACAGAACGCATCGAGCCGCACACCGGAAACGTTTGCATTTGACCAAGCTGCCAGCTCGCTGTCCCCGTGTTCACCGATGATAAACGCATGCACACTGCGGTTGTCGACCTTCAAATGTTCCCCGATCAGATATTTTAATCTTGCCGTGTCAAGCACCGTTCCAGAACCAAGCACTCTGTTCTCCGGGAAACCGGACAGTTTTAACGCTGTGTAAGTGAGAATATCCACCGGATTTGAAACGATAAGAAGCATGCCCTCGCAGTTTCGCTTTGCGATTTCCGGGATGATTGTTTTATAAATTTCCACATTTTTGTGGATGAGATCAAGCCTCGTCTCGTCCGGCTTCTGATTTGCCCCCGCCGTAATGATAATGATTGCCGCATCGACAATGTCATCGTAAGTTCCGGCATACAGCCGGATCGGCCTTGCAAACGGAAGTCCATGTGCGATATCCATCGCCTCACCTTCCGCTTTTTCCCTGTTTACATCGATCATTACCATCTCGGAAAAAATGCCGCTCTGCATTAATGCAAACGCAGAGGACGAACCTACAAATCCACAGCCGATCATGGCGGCTTTTCGAATATTTACCATAATAAAATCACCTCATTTTTACACTAAATCTACGTTCCGAACTATCACCATTGTCTCACACTATCATGCCCGATTCGGTGAATTTTATGTGTCACAACACACAGGTTTGGTATGGGTTATGACATCCGAACATATATTCGTTTTTAGTTTACAGATTTCCTCAAGTTTGCTATAATTGATGTAATGTAAAACTCGAAACTCGTACATAATGTAGAACGCGTTTCGCACAAACCATTATGATACCAGGAGGAATCTGTATGCACTCTCTCATTTTTCATGTCGATGTGAACTCTGCCTTTTTGAGCTGGGAATCGGCGAAACGCCTGCGTGATAACCCGGATGCACTGGATTTAAGAACCATCAACGCCGTAATCGGCGGCGATGAAAAGATGCGCCACGGAGTGGTCCTTGCAAAATCTCCTTCTGCGAAGAAATACGGCATTATGACCGGCGAACCATTATCCCATGCCAGACAAAAATGCCCGGAACTTGTCGTTGTTCCGCCGGATCATGAACTGTACGCTGCTTCCTCCCGAAAGTTTATCGAAATTTTAGAAGAGGTTGCCCCGGTGATCGAACAGTGCAGTATTGATGAGGCTTTCTGCGATATGACCGGAACGGAAAAACTCTACGGCGATCCCATTGCTTTCGCAACAAAATTAAAAGACCGGATTTATAAGGAGCTTGGCTTTACCGTCAATATCGGTATCTCTACAAATAAGCTTTTAGCAAAGATGGCATCTGATTTTGAGAAGCCAAACCGTGTGCATACTCTTTTTCCGGAAGAGATGGCGACAAAGTTCTGGCCGCTCCCGGTGGAATCGTTATACGGCTGTGGAAAAACCACTGCAAAAAGACTGCGCTCTCTTGGAATCACAACCATCGGCGCACTTGCAAAAGCAGACCGCCAGATGTTACTCTCTAATTTTAAATCCCAGGGCGATTATCTGTGGGAATCCGCCAATGGGATCTCCTCCTCTGCCGTGACTGCAGAATCTCCTGCCAACAAGGGTTATGGCAACTCGGTCACTCTGCCTTATGATGTCACAGATACAGAAAACGCGCACCACATTCTGTTATCTCTCTGTGAGACTGTGGGTGCGCGCATCCGTTATGATAAAGCCTACATCAGCGTGGTGCAGGTTCAGATTGTGGACAATGACTTTCATCACCGCTGTAAGCAGTTATCCCTGCCTTCTGCCACTAACGTGACCGAAAAGATTTATGAGGCAGCCTGCAATGCATTTGACCAGGGCTGGGATCACGCCCCCATCCGGCTGCTCGGTGTCTCTACGAGCAAAGCAACCGACGAAAGCTATGAGCAGTATAATCTTTTCGATCAGGATAAGTTTGAGCGGTTGTCCAAATTAAATTCTGCTATCGATAAAATCCGTGATAAGTATGGGGATGATGCAATCGTGCGTGCCTGTTTTGCGGATACGCACAAAAATTAAGCTACAACATCCTCAAACTGGGAATTATAAAGGTTCGCATAGAAACCTCCTGCTGCGAGAAGTTCCTCATGTCTTCCCTGCTCAATGATATCTCCATCCTTCATGACAAGAATCAAATCTGCGTCACGGATCGTGGAAAGTCTGTGTGCAATGACAAAGCTGGTTCTGCCCTTCATCAGGTTATCCATTGCCTTCTGGATCTCAATCTCGGTTCTTGTATCTACCGAAGAAGTTGCCTCATCTAAAATCAGGATCTTATTGTCTGCAAGGATTGCTCGCGCAATGGTCAGAAGCTGTTTCTGTCCCTGCGATACATTGCTTGCATCCTCGTTTAATTCCATCTGGTAACCACCCGGCAGCGTCTTGATGAAATGATCTGCTCTCGCTGCCTTCGCTGCCGCGATCACTTCCTCATCCGTTGCGTCAAGCCGGCCGTACCGGATATTTTCCATGATTGTTCCCTTGAACAGCCAGGTATCCTGCAATACCATTCCGAATGCATCACGCAGTTCCCTGCGGTTGAAATCCTTGATATTATGTCCATCAAGACAGATTGCTCCGCTGTTTACATCATAGAAACGCATAAGCAGTTTTACCATCGTCGTTTTTCCGGCTCCGGTTGGTCCTACGATTGCGATTTTCTGTCCCGGTTTTACGCTGGCACTGAAATCATTGATGATGATCTGCTCTGGATTGTATCCAAAATGGACATGATCAAATGTCACTGCACCTGTAATTTTCGAAACATCCGCCGGATGTTCTACAATCTGCTCTTCTTCCTCTTCCTCCAAAAACTCAAATACACGCTCGGATGCTGCAGACATAGACTGTACCTGATTGATCACCTGCGCGATCTGCTGGATCGGCTGTGTGAAGTTTTTCACATACTGGATGAACGCCTGGATATCACCGATTGTGATCGTGCCACGGATTGCAAGCAGTCCACCTGTCAGGGCAACACAGGCATAACCTAAGTTTCCGACAAACATCATGATTGGCTGCATCATACCGGACAAAAACTGTGATTTCCATGCGGAATCATAGAGAATATCATTCGTTTTCTCAAACTCTTCAATCGTATCTTTCTCGCGGTTAAATGCCTTGATGACAAGGTGACCACCGTATACCTCTTCCACCTGTCCATTGATGTGTCCTAAATACCCCTGCTGCGCACGGAAATATTTCTGCGATTTTTTTGTCACAAATCCAATCAGTCCCATGGAGATTGGTAAGATCACAAGTGCAATAAGTGTCATAAGCGGTGAAATACTGAGCATCATCACAAGCACGCCGATCAGTGTTGCAACGGATGTAATGATCGTGGTAATACTCTGGTTCAGTCCCTGTCCCAACGTATCTACATCGTTGGTGATACGGGACAATACCTCGCCGTAAGTACGGCTCTCGAAGTATTTCATCGGCATGCGGTTGATTTTTTCTGAGATTTCTTTTCTGAGCTGGTAGCACACTTTCTGTGTGATCCCGGTCATGATCCATCCCTGGATAAAGTTGAAAACCGCACTGCACAGATACAGACCAAGCACAAACAAAAGAATGCTTCCAATCTTTCCAAAATCAATGCTTCCGGTTCCCTGAATTTTCGCCATCAGACCTTCCGATAATGCAGTGGTCGCTTTTCCTAAAATTTTCGGTCCTGCAACATTAAATATGGTAGAACATGCTGCAAAAAACATGACAACAAAAATTGCAGCTTTGTATTTTCCGATATAGCTCATCAGCTTTTTGATGGATTTTTTGAAGTCCTTCGGTTTCTCGCCCGGCTGCATGCCATGTCCCATCGGTCCTCTTCTCCGTGGCTGATGTGTTTTAACTTCCTGTTCTCTACTCATTCAAAGCCACCTCACTTTCCTCAAGTCCAAGTTCTTTCGCGGATAACTGTGATTTTGCAATCTGCCGGTAAACTTCGCATGATTTTAACAGTTCTTCATGTGTACCCTTGCCGACAATTTTTCCGTCATCGAGCACTAAAATCTGCTCTGCATGTAAAATGGTACTGATACGCTGTGCCACGATGATCACAGTACTGTCTTTTACATTCTCAGCAAGCGCTTTTCGCAGCGCCGCATCAGTCTTTAGATCGAGCGCAGAGAAACTGTCATCGAAAATAAAGATTTTCGGATCTTTTGCAATCGCCCTTGCAATCGCAAGACGCTGTTTTTGTCCACCGGAAACATTGCTTCCGCCCTGTGCGATCGCACTCTCATACTTGTCATCCTTCGCCTCAATAAACTCTGTTGCCTGTGCAATCTCTGCTGCTTTCTTAATCTCCTCGTCTGTCGCATCATCTTTTCCAAAACGAAGATTCGAAGCGATCGTTCCGGAAAATAATACACCTTTCTGTGGAACGAAACCGATCTCGTCACGAAGATCAGACATCGTAATGTTTCGGATATCTTTTCCGTCGAGTGTGATACTTCCGTCTGTCACATCATATAAACGCGGGATCAGATTGACCAGTGTGGATTTGCCACATCCGGTGCTTCCAATGATCGCAGTGGTCTGTCCCGGTTCTGCTGTAAAATCAATGTCATGAAGCACATCTTCCTCCGCACCCGGATATTTGAAATTCACATGGGAGAATTTCACAACTCCATTGTGTGTTGTCACTTTTTCCGGCTCTTTTGCGTCATGGATCGAGGATTCTGTCTGAATAACCTCATCGATACGGTCTGCTGCAACGGCTGCACGAGGAAGCATGATCGACATCATCGTGAGCATTAAGAATGACATGACGATCATCATCGCATAAGTGATAAACGCTGTCATTGCGCCGACCTGCATCGTTCCTGCATCAATCTTGTGGGCACCCACCCAAACGATACCAACGGAAAGAACATTCATGATCATCATCATTCCCGGCATCATAAAAGTCATGACACGGTTGGTAAATAACATTGTTTTTGTCAGATTCTTGTTTGCCACATCAAAACGGTCTTCCTCTTTTTTCTCCCTGCCGAATGCACGGATAACCGAAAGACCGGTCAAAATTTCTCTGGATACCAGGTTGATATTATCCACTAACTTCTGCATTAACTGGAACTTTGGCATAGTGACTGCCATCAATACCATCACATAACCAAGGATCACAAGGATTGCAAGGACAATGATCCATCCCATTCCGGCTCCGGTCTGCATGACTTTTAAAACACCACCCACGCCAAGGATCGGTGCATACGCTACCATACGAAGCAGCATAACTGAAACCATCTGGATCTGCTGAATATCATTCGTGCTTCTTGTAATCAAGGAAGCGGTGGAAAATTTATCCATCTCTGCATTGGAAAATCCAACAACCTGTTTAAATACTTTCTCTCTTAACGTTCTTCCGATGCCTGCACCGACACGGGAGGCAAAGAAGCCTACTAAAACCGTCACGATTCCGATCATCAGCGCCATGCCGACCATTTTCAGTCCGGCTGTGACAAGGTAGTTTTTCTGAATCTTTTCCACGTCAAGTCCGGCTGCTTTGTCGCAGGATACCGCATAGGCTGCGCCCATGGATTTCACGAGGGAACTTCCCATCGTATCAATGGTATCTTCCATACTGTCTCTCATGGAAAGTAAGGTGTCTTTTTCCAGAGTACCGGCATCTGCTCCGGTCGGTTTTGCAACATGCTCTTTTACTTCAGAGTCTTCCATCACACTCATCTGATAATTCATAATGAGCGGAACTGCCAGTGTATCATCGATCTCGTTTAATTCTGACTCAGATGTCATCTGCAGCCGGTAAATATCACCGTCTTGCTCATAGATACTCTCCCAGAGATCTGCCTCCTCATCCGTCATGAATAACTCTGCCGTCTCAAATGCTTCCGCTGTCAATGCCTCAGGCACTATGTGCTCCACTCCATTGTTCTGGATACCGACATCGATGATATCCGAGGTGTAAGACGGTAATGCCAGATCACACCATGCCTGCACAAAGAGTAACGCAATGATAATCACAATTGATTTCCAATATGGAATCATATTTTTAAAAATCTTACTCATGTTCCCTTTCCTTTCTTCTGCCTTGCCCTTTTCTAGCTTCAATCTCTTTTTCCGCAATATGATAAATGTTATCCAAATAAGAAATCAGGCGTTTCATATCTGCCTCATCCACCTGTGACATCACTGACTTTCCAAAATCCGACATTGTCTGCCTGGCTTCCTCTGTCAGTTGTCTTCCTGCTTCCGTCAGTTCCACATAGGTGTTGCGCCTGTCATTTTTGTTGACATTCCGCTCCACGTATCCACGCTCCTCTAACCCTTTTAACGTTCTGGAAATTGCCGGAGGCAGCATCTTCGCCCGCGCAGCCAGTTCCGAAATCGTAATCTGACCGTTCTCTCCTTTATCCATGATCGTACACAGCACAAAATAGTCTGTCTTACACACTTCCGGAAACATCTCGGAAAACTTCAGCTTTCGGAATTGATTCATCGACCGAAAAAGTTCTTCATATAATTTATCCATAATTCATTCACCGCCCGTTATTATTTAACATTGTTATATATTAAATGTGTTAAATAATAACACCGACAAATATCTGTGTCAAGATATCTGTCGGTGTTTATAATAATTTTATAATTTGGTAATTATGAAGCGCCAAGGCAATTCATAAATTTGTAAAACCTATTGGCGCGAATGAGCGCATTTTACATGATTTTATGGATTCTCTCCAAAATATCAGCCACCTCATGCATCTCCATCTGACCGGGTGCACTCGCTTTTTTGTGTGCCGCAAAAGTGACCGCTGCGCCAAAACTCTCGCCGCACAGCCTGCTGATCATCCCCATCTTTCCCATGGACATTGTGATGACCGGCGTGTCCGGATTCTCTTCCTTAAACTCATTCGTCACAGATAAAAGTTTTAAAACATCCTCCATATTCTGTGGCATAACTGCAAGTTTTACAATATCTGCACCTCCTGCACACATCTGTTCTAACAGCATCTTCATAACTTCTCTGTCCGGCGTCTCATAAAAATCATGGTGGGAGGCAATGACTTTCAAGCCCTGTTTATGAAGCTTTCTGATTTTTCTTGCCGGATGCTCCTCCTCAAAAAATTCCAGATCCAGAAGATCCACGCAGCCTGCCTCCGCCGCAAGATCATGCAGATCACTTAATTCATCCGGTGTTAGTTCTCCCATGCCGCCCTGCTTTTTGGTTCGGAATGTATATAAGAAAATCTTCTCTTTCATGCACTCTGCCGCAGCCGCAAACACTTCGCGCACTGCATTATAATTTTTGTAATCCGCGAAAACATCAATACGCCATTCCACGACATCTGCTTCACTTTTTGCAAGTGTCCGTAATTCGTCTATGATCTCTTCTTTATTGCTTTCCATAACCGGAACGCATAAAAGTGGTTTTCCTGTTCCAATTGTTTTTCCCTTAATCTCCATATGCCTCTGCCACTCCTTTTCTATCCATCCTAAACCGGATTTGCGAAACTCTGCCTAATTTATGTTCCACGATCATTTCTATTTTAAAACACCAGACTCTAATATTCAATGCATGCAATATAAATAGTATTCATGGAGACTATAAAAAATTGGAACATCTGTGAATTTGACAATTTATTCACAATCTATTAGAATGACTGTTAGTATAATCTACTAAAGGAGAGTATTACATGAGTTTCACATTTTTAAACGAATTACCTTCTCCTGCCCAGATCCAAGAAAGATATCCTCTGTCAGAGAAATTGCAGGAGTTAAAAAAACAGCGTGACGCAGAGATCAGCAATGTGATCAAAGGTCTTGACAACCGTTTTCTTGTCATCATCGGACCTTGTTCTGCAGACAACGAAGATTCTGTATGCGATTATGTCAGCCGTCTCACTTCCATTCAGGAAGATGTCAAAGACAAGCTGATCATCATCCCACGTGTGTATACAAATAAACCACGTACCACCGGTGAAGGCTACAAAGGAATCGCTTCCCAGCCTGACCCTGAAAAAGCACCAGATATGGTGGAAGGTCTGATCGCCATGCGCAAAATGCACATCCGTGCCATTGAAGAAAGCGGTCTCACCTGTGCAGACGAAATGCTTTACCCGGAAAACTGGGGATATGTAGAAGACCTGCTCTCCTACGTTGCGATCGGTGCACGTTCTGTTGAAGATCAGCAGCACCGTCTTACCGTCAGCGGTTTTGATGTTGCATCCGGTATGAAAAATCCAACCAGCGGTGACTTTTCCGTTATGTTAAACTCTGTTTATGCCGCCCAGCATCCACACCATTTTGTTTACCGTGGCTATGAAGTGGAGACAACTGGAAATCCATTAACCCACGTTGTACTCCGCGGCGCCGTAAGCAAACACGGAAACAGCACGCAGAACTATCATTATGAAGATCTGATCCGTCTCTGTGATATGTATGCCAAAATGGATCTTGTAAACCCGGCTGCCATTATTGATGCAAACCACTCCAATTCCGGCAAGCAGTTCAAAGAACAGATCCGTATTGTTAAGGAAGTTATGCATAACCGTCAGTTATCGCAAGACATCCATAACATGGTAAAAGGTGTGATGATTGAGAGTTATATTGAAGAAGGATCTCAGAAGATCCACGATCATATTTATGGAAAATCTATCACAGATCCTTGCCTTGGATGGGAAGATTCCAAAAAACTGATTTATGATATTGCGGAGATGTGTAAATAAAACATCGCTTTTTATTTTGTTCTATAGTAAAAAAGTCTGCCGACAGGTACTACCTGCCAGCAGACTTTTTTCATGCACCATACAGTGCTCATTTTTCATTACAGATCTGATGAAGATTATTCCGCACGGGACATAGCTTCTTCGTAATCTTTTGTGCCTTTCCAGATCTCATCTTTGTAAGGATTCTTCTTTAACTTCATAGAACGTTTGATGATCGCAGCGAATACAACAACGTTGACTACAATTGAAAGAACAGAGATCACACCCTGTGCTGTAGGATCTACTGCTGTTGGATGTGTAGCTGCATCCATGAATCCATCTGCGTAGAGCCTTGGGATAACTGCAAATTTACCCTGATCCTGGAATAATGGGAATACCTGGGCAAACATACACCATAATGCTAATGTGTTAGCACGGTTCTGAATCCAGCCACCTTTGTTCCAGAATGCTGCAGCAAATGTAGGTGCAAGTAATAATGCAACACCACAATACCAGGAATGAGTCGGAAGGTTTAAGTAAGTATACTGGAAGTTCCATACATCATAAGCTAAGATGAACATCCATGTCATATCCGGCCATAACATATCATCTTTTTTCTTAGATGTGTAGATTCCCCACCAGCCTGTCATACATAAGATATTGATAATACCTGCAAGACCATTGAGAACGTTCCACCATCCACCATATAACCATACGCCTTCAGATGATAACCACCAGCTTGTTCCTGTCTCTGCGAGTGCTTGTGCACCTCTGATGGCAGATTCGAAATCGCTGCATACTGCAATCAAAATGTTGATTGCTACGATGACAAATGGGAAAGCCTTAAACCAATGTGTTTTTCCAACACCCCATTTGTATTTGAGCATCATAAAACCAATACATCCAGCTGTAGCTGCATATAACTTCGCATAGTGGAACCAGCTTGTCATATGTACATATGTATTGTTATTGAGCGCCCATTCAGCCCCCGCTGCTGCTGAAACGTAAATTGCAATAAAGTAAACTGTCAGAATGATTGGAAGAACAACGAAACATAACATTCCGCCGGCTTTTGTACGTCTGGCAAATTCATTTGCAAGTACGAGACAGGTAAAAACTAAAATCCAGCCAAGAAACTGCCATGCAGCTCCCTCGCCGTAAACCTGAAACAACAGTCCATGATTTAACATATTGTTTCCTCCCTTATAAAATTATTATTTCTGGTCATACCAGTGTTTGTTATGATTTTAACACTTTTTTTATAAAGTTTCAACATTATTTACATTTTCATATACTTTTTGACAAAATTGTATATTATTTCCAATTGATTATTTCCCTTATTTTGGGATTTCCGGAAAAACTCTTCAAAAATGTTCTCAAGGATATTCTTATTTTACCTGATTTTGCATCAAAAAAGATGTTCTGTGGTACAACCAGATCCACGAACATCTTTTTCCTTATATTATCCATTTGTACAAGCTTATAGATATCAATCTCTCAAGGGTTATTTTTCATCCTCGATCACAAGTTTTCCTGCTGACACTTCCATAAATACACTCTCCGGGTCTGCCTTTTTCATCGCAAGCAGTAATTCCCACAGATTGTGGATCTGATTTGCCAGCACACCGGACGCCTGAACCGCATACGGCAACAGCATTGGAAGCTGGAACACGCGGATTCCGAGCGGTGGGAGGAAGATCATGTTGGTCGTATGTACCTTATCTCCGGCGGTTTTGATCATCTCATAGGTGATCATCAGAAAATCCTGTCCCTTATATTTGCAATAATAGGAAACATAACATTCATCGATCGTCCAGGAAACACCATCCTCCACTTCGACCGGTTTCTCGGATACTTCATTATTTTCCGTTGTCTGCACACTGAGGTTCCAGCGGATTTTTCCATCCTTCGTATCATTGTACATCTCTGTCAGCATATGACTCAATTCTTCTGGTCTTTTCATTGTTTTTCTCCTTATGTTGTTCTTTTCTATTTCTCCATCGCATGTTCCCCGATGCGCACTGCATGCACTACAAAACGTTTTCCCGTGGTGGAACAGGTCGACAGTGTCATAATATGATCGTCTTTCGTCACGTTCACTCCTGTATCATCATAGGACTTTTGCTTCATCTTATCAATAAATTTTTGAAAAGTCTCATCCGGTGCAAAGCCAACCGTGTAAACTTCGTCGGTTTCCGGCACATCATAGTAGGCAAAAATCTGATAACGGTACGCACACTCTGATGTATAGATTGTAAAAAACTGATGATCTTTATAAAAATCCTCTGTTTTATATTTTTTCAGGCTGCCAAACATGCTTAAGTTTTTCATGTTGTGCCCATATAGGATTGTATGGTAATCCTGAAAATCCGGTGTGTTCATCCCCTCCATAAAAATACATCCGGCAATCGTCTGATTTCCGTAAATATCCGTGCGAAGATACTTCTCATCATCCCCGGAATATAAAACCGGATAACTGAGCTGCTCCAGATTATCAAACCGTATCCAGCCGATAATATCCGCATTGACCTGCTGAAGTTCTTCCAGCTTCACATCCACATCTGTATACCACCACGAATCATCCCCCTCTGTCTCCTCCGCCACTTCCGTATTCTCCGCTTTCTCTGAAATATAGTTTTCCTTTAATGCCTCATAGGTGTCGTTGGACTGTTTGTAATTCAAAAGATCCGGCACCAGCATAATGAGTGCTGCCACGATCAGCGCTGCGCCAAGAAGAAAAAGAAGAACCGTTGACCGGCTGCTTTTATTTTGTTTCATGCCCGTTTCTCTCCCACTTTACTCTGCTGTGCACGTAAAAAACTATCTGCACTGTTTTAGATTGTACCACAAAATGAGCAGACCTCATAGCCCCTATGAAAGTCTGCTCAGATGTTTTACCTTTTATTTAGTTGAAAGAAACCTGTGCAAGTGCGTCTGTGTAATTTGCAAAGCCGGCTGCCTGAACTGCACATGCAGAAACTTTAATATCGGTAAATGTGGTATTCTCTGTCACATTGTTTCCAACCGTTACTTCTTCAAAGATGGTAGAATGAGCGGATTTGGAAATCACATCTTTTTTTGCATATACTTTGTAGTCAATGTTATTTAAGTTCTGTGCTGTTTTATAAGCGTCTGTCACATCTACCCAGTCAGAAGCATATGTGATCGTAAGTTCCGGGTTTTCATTCACGATTTTCGCAAATACCCATGCGTCCTGTGAATCATCTGCCATGTGTACGGTCGGATCTTTGTATACCATTTCTCCTGCAACCAGATCCTCGTACTTATTTTCTTTTACCGTCCACTCTCCGGTGCCATCAGCATCCACATACAGATTGCTGTTTTCATCTCTTGCCACTTTGGACTCGGATAAACCGCCTGTCAGCGGATCATCATCAAAGTTTACATTGCCGACGGTAAAGGTGTTGGTGACAGTTCCGGTTGTGCTCGTCAGGTAAGCGAATGTGCTGCCTGCGCCAATTGCTCCGATCAGGCTGATCGCTCCAAGCAGTGTGACTAATTTTGTTTTCTTCATAATTTCTGATCTCCTTTTTCATTTCATGATAATCTTTTCATTCTTATGTACTTTCCATTCTGCAACTTGCGGTTCCTGCCTTATCAGAAACCGTTTGTTACGATACTGTTTTATCACTCAATGGTCACACGGCGGTCATATATCAGAAATTTCAGCAACTGTTCTTCATTCCGTATTTAAATTTTTCTTCTTATCCTCCTCTAAAATATCCGGGATGAAGTTTAAAAGGATCAGCACGATCAAAACACCGCACACCACCGCAATACCAAGCGGTGTCTTTGCATAAATGGAAATATATCCAAGATACGGGATATGAAATGCATACACCCCGATGATCTGCTGCCATGCAACAGGAGCTGCATCTGCAATATTATTAGCGTCTCCCTGCGTGACAACGGTCTGTTCCTCCTTATCCACCGAAATGATCCTGTGCGTCACCAGCGTTCCCGCCGGAAGCTGATAAGTGACGACTACTCCATCCCTCGCCTCACTCCCGGTAAAATTTTTATCGTAGACGATCGCCCCGACCGGGATCCCGGGTTCCATGCTGCCGCTTAAGACCGCATACTCATCATATCCAAGCATTTTCGGGACAAACAGAAAGCCTGCGATCACAAGCAGTCCAAGAAATACCACCATTGATAATACACTGCAAATTTTCTTTATCATTTTCTTTTGCGCCTTTCTGACTTATTTGGTTACTTCTGCAAAAAATCCCTTCAAAACCGGAAGTTCAACTTGATCTTTGGCCTCATAACTTCCGGCAAACACTGCCTCCTGATAAACCGTGATATCGAAATTTTTTGTCACATTTCCAATTTTTACTGCATCAAATAAATTATCCGTGCTCTGCCCCGGTGCAACCGGACTGTTGTAGTAAAACCAGCCGTCCGTGCCCTGATACCAGCCGGTTCCATTACTGTCAGGATCATACAGCGTACGCTCGGTTGCAATGCCGTCTACTGCCTTACCTTTCTCCGAAAAAGCAGTACCGTTCCAGGTACCGTTTAACAGCATCACTTCGGTCTGTTCCGGTGAGACCGTGATTCTTGCCCGGACAAACACATCCGAAATTCCGGTATTTTTCACACTCGGATTTTTTTTCACGGTGCTGCCTGCTCTGATCCCGCCCTCAAACTCTTCCTCAATCTCAGTTGCCACTTTTGCCGCCTGAAACGTATTGGTCACCGTTCCCGCTGTTGCTGTGATAATTGCAAATGTTGCTGCTGTTCCAATAATTCCAACAATCAGTGCAATTGTAATCACAAATATTTTTTTCTTTTTCCATATTTCTTTCATACACACTGCCTCCGATTATTTACGCACATCTGTTGTGGAATGATTATCAACATCTGTCGTGCTATTTGCTTTTTCATGGATCACAAATTGATTTTTCACGGCATCTGTATCCGTGAGTTTTCCATCGCTTCTGGTCTTATTGTTTTTGGCTGTAACATTCACATAGTCTGCCTGCAAATGTAAATCTGCCGCTGTTGTGACAAAGTCCTCTGCGTCAAAGCTGCAGGTCTCGTCTCTGCTGCGGATACCAACCGCAAATTGTGCGCTGTTTCCGGCAATCTGTGACGCACAGTTTGTGTCTGCGGTAAACTCTTTTAACGTAAAGCCCATCGTGTCAAGTTCTTCTACTTTATAGATTCCCTGCGCAAGTCCTTCCAGCGTCGTCTGCGCTTTCACATTGAACATTCCGGCTGTCGTGGTCTGATCCTCTGCGCTGTTCTCTCCAAACCTTAACATCTTATAATAAACATCGCCTGTCGTCTGATTGGTGATCTTAAATGTAAAGATCGGATCCCCCTCACACGCTCTGATATCTTTTTTACTGATTTTCTTTGTGAGTATCAGCGTTCCTGTTTTCACTTTCACGTCATATTTTCCTGCATAGGCTTCCCCGTCCGCGTGCGCTGCCTCCACCTGTGCCTCATTTTTATAGATCACACCGTTTAACGTGGAGTTTGCGTTGGAATCGTCTGTCGCTTCCTCCACCGGCAGAAATGCTTTTGCGTAATACGTGGTATCCTGTTTAGGTCTCTCTTTTTTCAGGTTTTCCTGCGTGATCTCCTCACGGCAGCTTTTGTCCGTGTAGAACGTCAGATACACCTGTGACATTCTGGCGCTGTCCGCATCTTTCATGCGCACTGCCGCATCATCTGCATAGTTTTCCAGATTTTCCCCGAGGAAAATCGTATCTGCTGTGTCTGTGATCTGATACGCAATTCTCACATTCACGGTCGGCTGCGGCAATTCCAACTGTGTGCCGCCAAAGCTTAAAAAGGAATCCGGATTTACATTTGTAGTCACATTATTTCCACCCAGACAGGATTCTTTTGCCACGATATGGATCGTTTTCTGCCAGCCGGAGGTGCTGTTTTCCTTCGGCTTTACTTCCTGATCAAGCCAGCTGACCGTCGTTGTGCCATCCTCATTGACCGTTACCTGTGCGCCATCCGCTCTCAGACGTTGGATCTCGGCATCTGTCAGCTCAAATTCCGCATCAATAATGTCCGTCACCTGCACTCCGGTCAGGGATCTTGACTGTGTGATCGTGCTCTGGATGTTCTGAAAGATTTTGTTTAACTCCTCCGCAGTATCCGCCGTAAATGCACAGCCGGCTGACGCCACTTTCTCTCCCAGCCATGTGGCAGTCTCGTTATTTAAACCAAGCCCGACTGTGATGACCGTATAGCCGGCCTCTTTCAGTTTCACCGCTGATTCTTCTGTCTCCGTTTTGTCATTGCTGTCCGAAGGCTCTCCGTCGGAGAACAGGATCACATATTTTTTGTTGTCATCTTCTGCCTTCTGCAATTCGCTGTATGCATGCTCCAGTCCTTTCTGTGGAGAGGTACCGCCGTCCGCAAAAAGCGCATTGACGGACTTTAACATCTCATTTTTATTTACTTTCGAAAGACCGTGGTTTAATTTGCCCTCGGTACTGCTGTTCCACCCATTGCCAATGCCATAAAAGGTTGCTATTCCGACCAGACTGTCCGGTGATGTATCGGAAATACCTGTCACAAATCCGCTGGCAGCGTCTTTTAACGCAGAAATCTTAGACGTCCATGCTGCCATCACATCACTGTCTGAAATGCTCTGATAACTGCCGTCCACATATTTTTTCCATTGTCCGTCGATATATTTTACCGGATACTTCGCATACACATTACCGGATACAGCCGCCGGTCCCCTTCCGACAATCCCATCAGATCGAT